>Ga0075369_10000220_pt1 | contig 16849 bp, 15 predicted proteins | sample EndMethybrTD3034_FD_71400 | JGI IMG/M metagenome (GOLD analysis project Ga0075369, IMG submission 71400) | Populus endosphere microbial communities from Tennessee, USA - Endosphere MetaG P. TD hybrid TD303-4 | ecosystem: Host-associated > Plants > Roots > Endosphere | place: USA: Tennessee...
CTGCGAGTACTTGGCCGAATACGCAAGGCCGTTCGCAACAGTGGCAATCACCGACCTCCTGGGTGTGCCGGAGGAAGACCGCGACGAGATACGACACGCACTCGGCGCCGGGCAACCGGGAGGCGTAGGTGCGCTGGACGGCGAGCCGGTAGCACTCAATCCCCTTCAGTACCTTGACGATAAGTTCAGTGCGTACATTGCAGAGCGGCGACGCGAACCGCGCGACGACGTGCTCACGACAATGGCCACGGCGACGTACCCCGACGGGACGACGCCCGAGCTGCTCGAAGTCGTCCGTCCGGCAACGTTTTTGTTCGCGGCTGGACAGGAGACCGTCACCAAGCTACTCAGCTCCGCCGTTCAGGTGCTCGGCGAGCGGCCGGATCTTCAGCAGGCAGTGCGCGAAAACCGCAAACTGGTCGGCCCATTCATCGAGGAGTCATTGCGCATGCAGAGTCCGACCAAGGTCGACTTCCGGTTGGCGCGCAAGACGACAACGCTTGGCGGCGTTCACATTCCGGCAGGCACGGTGATCATGCTGTGCCTAGGTGCGGCCAACCGCGACCCCCTCAAGTTCGAGGATCCACACGAGTTCCGCTTGGACCGCAAGAATGTTCGCGAGCACATCGCGTTCGGCCGCGGCATCCACACCTGCGCAGGCGCACCGCTCGCACGCGTGGAGGGCGTCATCACCCTCAACCGGATGCTCGACCGGATGCGTGACATCTCGATCAGCGAAGCCAAGCACGGCGCCGCCGAAGACCGTCATTACAGCTACGAACCCACCTTCTTGCTGCGCGGGCTGACAGAACTGCATATCGAATTCACGCAGGGCTAACCGAGCTCTGCCAAAGCGGTCGTCATGGCCTCTCCGATGGCCAGGGACGGTCCCAATGATCCACCACTGCCACCTCCGAAAGCGGTTTTCGGCGCACTTTATGGTGCCGGCCCTGCGGCCAGCCCGCCGTCACGAGCGCGGCAATGACCCAGTTGTCCGGAATACCGATCAATGCGTGCAACTGCTTTTCACAAAGGCTGTGCCACAACGTGATTGCGGCGCCCAGGCCCTGTGCGCGAGCGGCGAGGAGAAAGTTCTGCACGGCGGGGAACACGGAGCCCCCTTGCTGCAATTCGGATGCCCCGGTCTGCGGCTGAACGCAGAACAGCACGAGAGCAGGTGCGGCCCCACCGACGCTCGTGTGCTCGGCCATTGCCCTCAGTACCCGGGACTTGGGGTCGTTGGCATCGTCCCCGGGCGCAGAGAGCCGGTAGAAGTCCTTGAGGCTGTCCCATGTTCGGTGGGCGGCTTCGGCGATAATGGCGCGCGCCTCGGCCGAGCGCAGCACCACGAACCGCCAGGGTTGCTGGTTGGCACCCGAAGGCGCCCAACTGGCAGCGAGCAGACACCTGTCGAGCGTCTCGTCGTCGACGAGCTCCTCGCGATACCTGCGGACCGCGGAGGCAGAAGCCATCACCGTCCACAGATCGTCCGACGTGACCGGTACCGAATCACCGGTCATGACCGCGCCGTCGGCGGCAAGACACCACGCCAGGTTCCACCGCGCACCGGACCGGTGACCAATGGCAAATCCAGAGTCGACAACGGGCCAGGAGGGGCGGCGATTACCGCTGGAATTGCGTTGATTTCGCGCATCACGGTGGCATAGGTCAAGCCACGCATATTGTTTCCCCTGCCGTGCATCTCGATGTCAACCGTGTATGTGGGCAGACCATCGACGATGACGCGGTAACCACCGTGGGGCGACGGATGCCGCGGCCAATCCGGAGCGGACGCCTTTCCCATGCGGGTGATGTGCTCCAGCGCGACACGCTCCTCGCCGTCCACCATGCCTGCGAGCTTGAACCGCATTCCGCCCATGGTGCCCGGCTCGATCCAGCCTGACGCGACCTCGTAACGCTCTGTGGCCAACCACTTCTCGATCGTCGTGTCGACGCGATCTAGTGGTAGACCGATGCCGTCGGCAACCAAATGGACGGTGGGTGCCCACAAGGCGGCGAGGCGCTCGGTGTCGAACAGCGGCGCCGGATGGTCGGGCGGGTGACCGAAGCCCATGAAGTCGAACATGATGTCGGGCTGGTCGATCGGGCCGTAGTCGAGAATCTCGAGCATCGTGATCGTGTCGACACGGCTGCTGAATCCCGTCATTGTCAGGGCGATGACGTCATTCGCCCAGCCGGGATCGACACCGCTGTTGAAAAAGCTGGTGCCGCCCTCGGCGCACGCCGCGGCAATGAGCTCGGCAGTTTCCGGGTCCGCGGCAGGTGGGTAGCACATCGGGACGAGTGACGTGCACACCACGTTCTTTCCTGATCGTAGAGCGCGTGCGATGTCCTGAGCCGCCTCGTGATACCGGTAGTCGCCCGACGCGAAGTAGGCCACGACATCGGCGTCAACGGCCAGAGCAGACTCGATGTCGCGCGTCGCGATGACCCCGGTCGCGGGCATGCCGCACAAGTCACCGGCATCCTTGCCATCTTTGTGCTCGGCGTGCACGACCACACCGACCAGGTCCAGACCGGGATGTGCGATCACTGCCCGCAGAGCGCCGACGCCGACTTGCCCAGGGCCCCAGAGAATAACCCTCGGGTTGCGTTGGCGGTCCGTCATGAGCAGCCCTTCCCCTCTGTTCCACCGACCTGTGAGAACATACCTTCTCAGTAGTTGATAACGCCATTGCCGCATTAAACGAACCGTGGAGGAGACATGAGCGATTACGAGTTCCTGAAGTGGGAGTCGTTCGACGACGGCCAGATCGTGCGGATCTCGCTGAACCGCCCAGAACAGCGGAACGCGCAAAATCGCGGCATGCTGGTCGAACTCGACGACGCGTTCACCAGGGCCGAGGCCGACGACACCGTGCGCGTCGTGATCCTGGCCGGTGAGGGGCCGATGTTCTCCTCGGGTCACGACATCGGGTCCAAGCAGGCACGAGCCGAGTTCACCCCGGGACCGGGTCAGCATCCGACGGCGGCGATCAACGGAGGGACCCGCGAGGGCGCCGAGAAGATCATGCTGCAGGAATGGCACTACTTCTTCCAGAACAACCTGCGCTGGCGCAACCTCCGCAAGATCACCATCGCTCAGGTGCACGGCGATGTGTTCTCGGCGGGGCTCATGCTGATCTGGGCATGCGACCTGATCGTCGGAAGCGAAGAAGTGCGCTTCGCTGACGTCGTCGGTACCCGATTGGGCATGTGCGGCATGGAGTACTTCGGTCATCCGTGGGAGTTCGGGCCACGTCGCACCAAGGAACTGATGCTGACCGGCGACGCGATCGACATCGACGAGGCGTACCGCCTCGGCATGGTGAGCAAGGTGTTCAAACGCGAGGAACTCGCCGACCGGACATTGGAGATGGCAAGGCGTATCGCGACTGTCCCGACGATGGCAGCCCTGCTCATCAAGGAATCGGTCAACCAGTCCGTCGACAACATGGGCTTCTACAACGCGCTGCAGTCCTGCTTCACCCTGCACCAGCTGAATCACTCGCACTGGGTCGGCGTGCGTGACGACAAGCGCGCGACGGCCGGTGAAGAGCAGGGGGTGCCGAACTGGCGGACCGCTCCCCCAATTGTGCTGTCGGTCAAAGACCAGGTGCGTGCGCAGGCGTGACGGACAGCCCACAGCCGATGCAGGTGACGATTCCCGGGCACCTGTTTGCACAGCTGCCCTTCTACGACGTCGTCGATACCGACGACACCGTCGTCGTGGATCTGCACCACAGACACGACTTGGTCAACATCCGCGGCGCGTTGCACGGCGGAATGGTTGCCACGCTCATCGACGTAGCCGCGGGACGGCTGGCGATCAAACATGCGAACACAGCAGCGGGTGCCGGCACGGCCGACATGTCGATCCGCTTCCTGGCGCCCATAGTTGAGGGGCCTGCCCGGGCGACCGCGACCCTGGTGCGCGCGGGCAGGCAATTGCTCGTCGTAGCGGTCGATGTCGTCGACGTCGGGCGAAATCGCTTGGCGGCACGCGCGACCCTGAGTTTCGCCGTCATGGAGTCGCGCGAATCGCCTCAGCCCGTCGCCGGTCCGTAGCGGGCGTCCGCAGCACGGTCAAGCGCGGACGCCGGTTCGCCGAACACCATGCCCCAGCCGCGGGTCCGTCGGTAATACAGCTGAATGTCACATTCCATACCGAACCCGTACCCGCCGTGGATGTGGAGGCTGCGATACGTTGCATCGCGGGCGGTTTCGTACGCGAAGGCGAACGCCATCGCCGCAAGCTCGCCGACACGCTCAGGTTCGTCGGCAAAAGCGCACGCCGCCTTCAATGTCAACAGCCGAGCGCCGTCGGTCGCCGTGGCGCTGTCGGCCAACGGATGCGACACCGCCTGGAAGGTTCCGATGGGGGTGTCGAACGCACGCCGTTGTTTGGCGTATTCGACGCCGATTTCGATCGCCCTGGCCGAGGCGCCGACGAGGGCCGCCGCGGTCAAGGTCAGCCATAGATCAAGCGCGCCGGAGTACATTCGGCGTGCGCTTGCGCCGTCGGCCAGGACAACGACCTCGTGGTCGATATCGATGTCGGCGAGAGGTAACGAACCGAGGTTCTCGATCACACGACGGTTTCCCGTCAGGGGCGATGCAATCAGACGCCCGTCGACGAACGCGACGACTACGTCGGCGACAGCGCCACCGGGTACCAGTGCCAGTTGGGAGCCACGCCCGGCGCGAGGCGCGAACGTGACAAACTTGTCGCCGGCGACAGCCGCGCTCAGTAGCGCAGCACCGGCGGCACCGCTGGACCCCAGCAGTCTCGCCGCAACCTGTGCTTCGACAACCGGAGCCGACGCTACCGCGCGACCGAACTGTTCGGCGATGAGCGCGAGATCCAGCTCGGAGGCTTCCCAGCCGCCCGCCGCGTGGTCGACAGCCATCTCCACTACACCGAGGTCGTGCAGTGCTTTCCACAGTGCCGGGTCAAAGCCCAGGGGTTGCGCCGAGCGCACTCGCTCCGTCGTCGACTCCTTGGCGTATATCGAGGCGAAGGAATCGACGAGTTGCCGCTGTTCCCTGGAGAGGGTCAGGTCCACGCTGCAGTCCCATCACGTGCGGATATGGTTGCTCTCAGATTTGAGAGTAACATTATCGGCCAAGCCGGCGCACAAGCCGATCGACAGGACGGTTCGTTTCAATGCACTTTCAGCCTGACGCTGACGCCGAGGCTTTCCGGGCCGGTGTGCGCAGCCACTTGCGCGAGGTGATGACACCGGAGTTCGAGGAACGGATCTACCGCAGCGGCGTCGCGCACGACGACGATTTCGCGAAAGGTCTTGTCCAGAAGGGTTTTTTCGCCCCGAGCTGGCCCGTCGAATTCGGCGGACAGAACAGCAGCGTCTGGGAGGATCAAGCACTCAAAGAGGAGCTGATGTCCGCCGACGCGCCCGTCTACCTCTCGGAGACGACTCGCATGGTGGCGGCGATCATCCGTGAGATCGGCAGCCCCGTGATGAAGGACCGCATACTGGGGCCTGCACTCAACGGCGACCTCACGATCGCACTGGGATTCACCGAGCCCGAATGCGGGTCCGATGTCGCCGCGGCGCGGACCAGGGCCGTTCGCGACGGCGAGCAGTGGGTGATCAACGGGTCCAAAATGTTCACCACCAACGGCCATATTGCCGACTACGTGTTCCTCCTCGCCCGCACCAGCCCCGAGAAGCCGAAACACAAGGGCCTCACGATGTTTCTCGTTCCTCTGGATTCCCAGGGTTTCGATGCGCAGGCGGTCTGGACACTGTCGGGAGAGCGCACGAACGTCACCTTCTTCACCGATGTCCGCGTCGGCGACGAGTGGCGCGTCGGTGACATCGACGGCGGTTGGCAAGTGCTGGGGTTGTCGTTACGAGACGAACACGCGTCCGGCTGGGGGCCGCACCTTGCCAGACTGCTACATCACGTGGAGCGCTGGGCCAACACTCCCGGCGGCGATGACGAGTCACCTCCGATCACCAGACACGACGTGCGGCGAAGGATCACCAGGGTGGCGATGGAACTCGAGGTATCGATGCTCCTTCAACGCCGATGCGTCTGGATGATCGAACAAGGGCAAACGCCAGTTGGCGAGGGGCCGATGTCCAAGTTGTTCAGCACCGAAGCACTTGCTCGGGCCAGCCAGGACGTCGTCGAGCTCGTGGGGCCAGATGCGATGCGAAGTTACTTCGAGCCGACGGCAGTCGAGGAAGGTCGCTTCGAGCACCTCATGCGCTTCTCGCTGGGCACGACAATCTACGCCGGCACCAGCGAAGTGCAGCGCACCATCATCGCCCAGCGCGGACTCGGCCTACCCCGTTAGCTTGCGGGGCTTACGGGCGCTGGTTCGCTTCGCGGGCGCTTTCGCGACAGACCTCGGCTTGACTGTGCCCGCCGGCGGTGTCAGTGCTTGCCTGCACCACGCCCACAGTTGATCCTCGGTCAGCTCGGCGCCCTTGACGCCGAGGTGGAATACGCCGATTTGCGCAAGCGCGATCAACGTCGAGTTCAGCAGCGTCGTCAGCTGCACGGGTGTCATGTCCTTTCGCACCAACCCGGCGCGCGAACACGACGTGAGAATCTTCGTCAGCAGCTTCTGGTGTGGCTCCCAGATCTTGGCGAAATCGGCAGGACGCTCGATCTCCAGACTCAGGTTGTAGATCGTCATCACCCTGCCGCCGATTGCCTCGGAAGATTCTGCCCGAGACAGGAACCCACGACAGAACGCTTCGAGTTGTTCCATCGGGCCGTCGGCCGCCGAGACCTCGTGGCGAATGGCCTCGATGAATTGACTTGTCGCATTCTCGTAGAGCGCCAACAACAATTCTTCCTTGCCCGCGAAGTGCTGGTAGAACGCGCGCAAGCTCAGATTCGACCGGTCGATGAGGGTCTGGATCGTGAAGTCGGCCCGTCCGGACTCCTCGACCAGCTCCAAGGCCGTGGCGAGGAAGCGCGAGCTACGCGCCAGTGCACGCGCCCGGGCGGCGGAAAGCCGCCGTTCGATCGTGCGTTCTTGCCAGCTCGTGGGCATTTCGACTTCGGCGTCCACGAGCTCGAGGCCGGCTTCTGTGTCCTTTTCTGGACGCTTTTTGGCAGTCATGATGATATGAGAATACGCGTTCCCCGGCATTCTTACTCGATCTACCTACACGAGTATGTTGACGTGTCGAGCTGGACATGGCACCTCGAGCACGACGAGGCGGTTTCATGCGCTAGTCTGAAAACGATCATTCTCGATAATGACAATTCAGGTTTCGCGAGTCTGAAGCCGGAAGCCGTCTTCGAAGGAGTGCAGCGTTGAGCGCAGACATCCTGATCGTTTCACCCGACGACCACTTGGTTGAACCGGCCGATCTGTGGACCAGCCGACTCCCGGACCGATACCGAGACATCGGGCCGAGGATCGTCCGGCACCGGGGCCGCATGGATCCCGCCGTGACGACCGACGTCGCGTTCATCGACGACGACGAGGGGCGCGATGCGGACATCTGGCATTACGAGGATTCGATCATCCCGATTCCGCTCATCAGCGCGGCCGCCGGCTATGAGCTCGACGAGCTCACCACGGACCCCATCACCTACGACGAGATGCGGCCCGGCTGCTACCGTCCGGCGGACCGCCTGGCAGACATGGACATAGCCGGCATCGAAGCGTCCGCGTGCTTTCCCAACACGCTCGTCCGCTTCTGCGGTCAGCGTTTCCTGTACGGCAAAGACAAAGAGCTAGCCGCACTCTGCGTGCAGGCCTACAACGACTTCCAGATCGATGAGTGGGGCGCCGGTTCGGGTGGTCGTCTGATCCCACTGGGCATCATCCCGCTCTGGGATGTCGATCTCGCCGTCAAAGAAGTCGAAAGGGTGGCGGCCAAAGGCATGCACGCAGTGTGCTTCTCTGAGCTGCCTTCCCGGCTGGATCTTCCGTCCATTCACAGCGGCTACTGGGATCCCTTCTTCGCCGCCTGCGAAAGCAACGACGTCGGCATCATGCTGCACATCGGGTCGAGCTCATCGCTGACCAAGTCGTCGCCCGACTCGCCGCACGTCGTCACCAGCGCTCTGATGGCGGTCAACTGCACCATTGCTTTGGTCGACTGGCTGTTCTCCGCGAAGCTCAAGCAGTTTCCCAACCTCAAGCTGGCATTCGCCGAGGCGCAAGCGGGCTGGATCCCGTACTACCTGCAACGCGTCGATGAGGTCTGGGAGGACCGCCGGGCATGGGGCGGTATTCACCCGCTGCTGACCGAACCACCGAGCAGCCAAGTTCCCGGCCGCGTGTGGTTTTCCACGTTCGGCGACCCGGTGGCGTTCCGCATCCTCGACCTTGTCGGTCCCGACCAGCTGATGTTCGAGACCGACTACCCGCACAACGACACCAACTGGCCCAACAGCATGGACGTCGCCAACAAGGCGACCGAGGGCTTGGACGAAGAGACCAAGCGGAAAGTGTTGTCCACCAACGCCAAGACTTTCTTCGGCATGGTTTGAGCCCCCTCGCGGGGGGCTACAGCGCTGTCCAGTCGGGTTTGCGCTTCTCGAGGAAGGCGCGCGGTCCCTCGACGGCGTCCTTCGTCAGCGCCACCTTCATGCGGTAGTTCTCGGCGAGGAGTTCGGCTTCGTAGATAGGAAGCGTCAACCCCTTGCGCACGGCCATTCGCGAGCCCCGGACTGCCAGCGGCGCATTGGAGTTCACGACTTCTGCAATCTCCCAGGCCCGCTCCATCAGCGCGTCGTGCGCGACCAACTCGGTGAAGATCCCCAAGTCGTAAGCGCGCTGGGCGTCGAGGCGCTCATGTTTACCCATCAAGATCAGCCGCATTGCAACGGGAAGCGGCAGAATCCGCGCCAGCCGGACCCCTTCGCGGCCTGACGTCACACCGATGCTGACATGCGGGTCCATCAACGTCGCACGCTCGGACGCGATCGTGATGTCAGCGGTTGTCACCAAGTCCATTCCGGCACCACAGGCGATCCCGTTGACCGCGCAGATGATCGGCTTGGTCATCTGCAGCCACGGTGGTGTCGCCTCCTGCGGGGCATCCCACTGCCGCATCGAACTGAGGATAGGATCGCCCTGATTGTCGATCCCTGCGGCATTTTCCATATCGTGATCGGCGGCCTTGTTGACATCGGCCCCGACGCACAGCGCGCGGCCGGCTCCGGTGATGATGACAGTCCAGATGTCTTGGGAATTCTCGATTTCGGCGTATGCCACGGCCAACTCGGCGATCATGTCGTCGTTGATAGCGTTGAGCACCTCGGGACGGTTGAGCGTCACACAGGCGGTATGGCCCCTGATTTCGACTTCGATCGTGTCATACTGCGTCACCTGGTGATGCTCCTGTCCTCCGAAGCCGTTGCGGCGCTGGGGCGGAAGCCGAAGATGTCGGTGAACCTGTCGCAGTACCGCGGCCAGACATCGGGGTTGAGAAGGCGTGGTGGCATACCACCGCTGAAAATCGTCTGCCATTGCGTGGCGGTGGCCACAGCGATGTCGCGAGCGGCCTCGACGGTGATCCCCGCAGTGTGCGGAGTAGCAACCACATTGTCCAGGTGCAGAAGCGGGTTCGCGGGACGTGGCGGTTCCTCATGGAAGACGTCCAGTCCCGCTCCCGCGATGCTGCCGCTGGTGAGCGCGTCCAGCAGTGCTGCTTCGTCGTGGACGGAGCCACGCGCCGTTGTGATGAAGTAGGCAGTCGGTTTCATCGCCGCGAACTGCGCCCTGCCGATGAGGCCCTCGGTCTCACGCGTCAGCGGACAGGTGACCTGGACGAAGTCGGCTAGCTCGAGCAATTCCAACAGCGGCACCAGTCTCACACCGCGAGCACGCGCACGTGCTTCGTCCACGTACGGATCGAATACCAGAACCTCCATGCCGAAAGGTGCGCACAGCTCGACCAGTCGGCCACCGATGGCTCCGAGGCCGACTACCCCGAGCGTCTTGCCCAGCAGCTGGCTCCCCCGCAGTGCCAGCCGATCACCGAGCGGACCGGCCCGCAGCACCCGGTCTGACACCGTGATCTTCTTCGCCAGATCGAGCATGAAGCCGAGTGCGTGTTCAGCCACCGCTTCGGCGCCGGGCCCGGAGTTGTTACAGACGACTATCCCCGCGCGGGTGCACGCCTCGACATCGATGACGTCGTAGCCGGCACCCGCTGAGCACACTGCGACGAGTTGCCCACAGCGATGCACCAATTCCGGACCAGCCAGCCACTGGGCACCCCCCTCAACGGAAGCCACGTCGGTTCGGGTGGCGACTTGATAGCCGTGGGCCGATTCCAATGCAGCCCAACTCCGCTCGGGCGCCGCGCTGAGATCAAGCTCGATCAGCTCGAGATCACCAACCTCGAGGATGTCACCGGCGACGGGGTCGGTCCATCGTTCGAAAACCAGTCGCGGACGTGCGCCTTCGCTCATCACTTCTTCAGCTTGGGCTTCGCCTGCGCAGCCTTGAACATGTCGGCCAGCGCCGCGTCGACGTTCTTGTAGTCGTTCCGGGAGATGGCGCCGTCCCGGCCTTCGACGATGTCGTAACCCAAACGCAGATCCTTGTTCTCCATGTGGAAATACTCGCGTCCGGTCGGCAAACGGCGGTCTTCGCGAGGTACTTCCATCCACGCGCGCAGGAAGCACCGCGCCGTCTTCGGGTCGGTGCTGCTGACGAAATCCGACCGGGAATGGCACATGGCGAAGTTGTTGGCGACCGCTGCCTCGCCGGACTCCAGCCGGAACTCGACTTGTTGCTCGACGAGGATGGTTCGCAATAACTCAATGGCTTCTTCCTGTTTCGGCGTGAATTCGCGGCCGATCGTCTTCATCGCGGGAAGGATGCTGCTGTAGGTGAAGTTGATGCAGATTCGCCCGTCGATTTGGGAGAACACCGGCACGTCGTAGGGCGTCACGTCGGGTTGGTCGTCAGGCTGTTCACTGCGGCGGTGGTGAGGGAAACCCTGATAAAGGACATCGAGCAGGTCCGGTCGTTCGGCGAGGATCCGATTGTGCGCGGCCGGACCGCTGGCGAATTGGCTCTCGCCGCCTTGGGCAGCCGGATAGACGCACAGCAGCGACAGGATGTCTGCGGCATCGTTGTGCATCGCCAATTCGGCACGTGATTTGGTGCCGCGGGCGGGTTGCACCCCGTTGGGCAGCACCTCTTCCTGCACACGCACCATGCGGTGGCCGAACGAATTGTTGGATACCAGGTACCCGAGGTGTGTGCAGAACGCCCAATAGATGCGTTCGAGATCCTCGATCGAGTGCTGCTCGACGGGGAAGCCGCGCACGCAAGCCAATCCCCTGCCGAACATCAGTTCGCGGTAGAGCCGAGCCAGATCCTCGTCGAGGTCAGGGTGACGGGCATCCTCAGGTGTGATGTCGTCGCGATCCTTTGCGGCGGTTTTGGCCAAAATCGATTCCAGCGCAGCCACATTGCGGGCCGACAAGTCGAAAGCGAAATCCTCCTTGCTGGTGAAGTCTGCGCCGGTCCACGCCATCGGATCGGTGACTCGTTCGGTGTAGATCGCGGTGGGCATCCGTCCTCCTGTTGTCTTTGGGCGCGGTTTCGCTATGTTTCGAGCTCTCGCAAGGCACGCGCGCGGGCCGTTGCCGCCTCGGTCATCATCCCGGCATCGGTACCCGCCGAGATGAATCGCAGACCCAGGTCCACGAAGCGCTTCAGCAGGTCAAGGGACTTGATCCCGGCCACTCCCAGCGCCACGTCGTGCTTGCGACAGGCCGCCGCGACCGATTCTACTGCATCATGGAAATGAGCATTCTCATACTGGCCATGGATGCCCATTTCGGCGGTCAGGTCACTCGGCCCGAGCAGGATCATGTCGATGCCATCCACGGCCGCGATGGCGTCAACGGCATCGACTGCTTCTGGGGTTTCGACCATCACCGCCACAACGGTGCGATCGTCGAGAAGCGCCGTCAGTTCGGTGGCCGGGCGGTCGTGGTAACCGCTGACGGCATTCGGTCCCGAAATAGACCGGTGCCCGAGCGGTGGGAACCGGGACGAATCAACGACCGCTTCTGCTTCGGCCACTGAATTAACGTGAGGCACAATGACTCCCACCGCACCGTTATCCAGAACGCGGGCAATGGTGCTGGGATCGTGTGACGGCACTCGAACGAGCGCCGAGATGCCTGCGCCCAGGGCGCTTGCGCACAGCATCGCTGTGGTCTCCAGGGAGGTCGAAGTGTGCTCGAGGTCGACGTAAACCGCGTCGAACCCGGCCGCGGCGGCGATGGCCGGAACGTCGGGAGTGCGTGCGTTCAGCAGCGCGAGGCACAGCAGCAGTCCGTCACCGCGCAATGTCTCCCGAAGCGGTCTGTGCACATGGCCACGGTATCCGACTGAGAACGTTCATTCCACTAAGTCGTTAACGCCATTATCAATGTGGTACGCATTATGTGTGCCAGCGAACCGAGTCGCGATCGTCGGTGCAGCGCTGTCCGACTGTGGGCGGGTCCCCGACAAGACCGCCATGGCGCTGATGGCGCAGGCATCCCGCCGCGCCGTCGCCGACGCTGGTCTGACGAAGGACGACATCGATGGGTTCGGCGGCCACGGAACGCTGCTGCCCCCGATCGAGGTCAGCGAATACCTCGGCCTGCGGCCCGCATGGGTCGATGCCACGAATGTCGGCGGGTCCTCTTGGGAGGTCATGGCCGGACACGCCGCAGCGGCCATCGCCGCCGGTGAGATCGACGTCGTGCTCCTGACCTACGGCTCGACCGCGCGCTCGGACGTCAAGCGGCAGACTCGTAGTTCGGCGGCGGCGATGGGCACGGGGGGCGCTCTGCAGTATGAAGTCCCGTACGGCGCGACGTTGATCGCCAAGTACGCGATGGCGGCCCGACGCCACATGATCGAGTTCGGCACCACCGTCGAGCAGCTGGCCGAAGTCGCTGTGGCGGCCCACGAGTGGGCCGCCATGAACGACAACGCTTTCGAGCGTGATCGCATCACAGCGCAGGACGTCGCCGCAGCACCGATGCTCGCTGACCCGTTCACCTCCAAGCACGTCTGTCTACGTACCGACGGCGGCGGCGCCGTCGTATTGGCCAGCGAGCAAGTCGCCAAAGACTGCGCCAAGGAGCCGGTGTGGATTCTGGGTGCGGCCGACGCGACATCGCATGTGAGCATGAGCGAGTGGGCCGACTTCACCAGGTCGGCGGCCGCCCTGTCCGGCCCGCGTGCTTTCGCTCGCGCCGGGGTGGAACCGGCGGATATCGACGTGTGCCAGCTCTATGACTCGTTCACCTCGACCGTGCTCCTGACCGTGGAGGACTTGGGCTTCTGCGCCAAGGGCGACGGTGGACCATTCATCGAGTCGGGGGCGCTGCGTCCTGGAGGTGCGCTGCCGACCAACACCGACGGGGGTGGACTGGCTTCCTGCCATCCGGGTATGCGCGGCATGTTTCTGCTGGTGGAGGCGGTGCGACAGCTACGAGGGGAATGTGGCAGTCGCCAGGTCGACGGCGCACGCCTGGCATGCGTACACGCGATGGGCGGCTTTTTCAGCCACAGCGCCACCGTGATCCTCGGGAGGCAGTGATGAACTTTCCCGCTGGACCCAACCGTCCTACCGTCGACACCGACAGTGAGACGTGGTGGACAGCCGTCCAGGGCCACACGTTGATGGTCAACGCCTGCCAGGCGTGCGGACGAAACTCGTTGTATCCGAGGCCTTTTTGCCCATTCTGCTGGAGCGAGAACGTGGCTTTGGTGCCGGCGTCCGGCCGCGCCCGGCTCTACACCTGGAGTGAGATCCATCAGAACGCTGCGCCGTTCGACAGCCGCACGCCATATGTGGTGGCCATGGTGGATCTCGAAGAAGGTCCCCGGCTGATGACTGTCCTGAAGCACTGCTCACCCGACGAACTGCACGCCGACATGGAGTTGACGCTCGACTTCGTCGCAGACGACGACGGCTTCGTCGTCCCGACCTTCCGCCCGACCACGAGTATTGGAAAGGAACCCTGATGAACAAAGAAGACATGATCTTGGTCAGCGTCGACGACCACATCGTCGAGCCACCGGATATGTTCCGCAACCATCTGTCCAAGAAGTATCTGGACGAGGCCCCGCGACTGGTGCACAACCCCGACGGGTCGGACACCTGGCAATTCCGTGACGTCGTGATCCCCAACGTCGCGCTCAACGCTGTCGCGGGCCGTCCGAAGGAGGAATACGGTCTGGAACCTCAGGGCCTCGATGAGATCCGGCCGGGCTGTTACCAAGTCGACGAGCGCGTCAAGGACATGAACGCCGGCGGCATCCTCGGTTCGATCTGCTTCCCGTCCTTCCCCGGCTTCGCCGGCCGCTTGTTCGTGACCGAGGATCCCGAGTTCAGTCTCGCGCTCGTTCAGGCCTACAACGACTGGCATGTCGAGGAATGGTGCGGCGCCTATCCCGCTCGCTTCATCCCGATGACGCTGCCCGTCATCTGGGATGCGGAGTTGTGCGCCAAGGAAATTCGGCGCAACGCCGAGCGGGGGGTGCATGCCCTGACGTTCACCGAAAACCCCGCCGCGCTGGGTTATCCGAGCTTCCACGACGACTACTGGACGCCGCTGTGGGAAGCGTTGGTCGACACCGACACGGTGATGAATGTGCACATCGGGTCCTCGGGCAAGCTCGCCATCACGGCACCGGATGCCCCGATGGACGTGATGATCACCCTGCAACCGATGAACATCGTGCAAGCCGCCGCGGATCTATTGTGGTCCAAGCCAATCAAGAAATACCCAGACCTCAAGATCGCCCTGAGTGAGGGCGGCACCGGCTGGATCCCCTACTTCCTCGAACGTGCCGATCGCACCTACGAAATGCACGCCACCTGGACCGGTCAGGACTTCGGCAAGCAAAAACCGTCAGAGGTGTTCCGCGACCATTTCCTGACCTGCTTCATCTCCGACCACGTCGGCGTCAAACTGCGCAACGACGTTGGCATCGACAACATCTGCTGGGAAGCCGACTACCCCCACAGCGACTCGATGTGGCCCGGCGCGCCCGAACAACTGCACGACGTGCTCACCGAGCACGATGTGCCCGACGACGAAGTCAACAAGATGACCTTCGAAAACGCCATGCGCTGGTACCACTGGGACCCGTTCGGTTCCCACATCAGCCGCGAGCAAGCCACGGTCGGCGCCCTGCGAAAGGCGGCCGAGGGCCACGACGTCTCGATAAAGGCACTGTCCAAGCACGACCACGGCGGCGGTGGGGCCACCGATTGGCAGGCCCAGATGAGCAAGGCGACGAAGAACACGGCGGGCTGATCAGACTCCGCAGCGTCACTAGCCGAGGCGGTCGGCAAGCACGCGCGACCGCCCGCTCGAGCGTGCATCGAGTGTGTTGCGTTGGACTTTGCCGTTGGCGTTGACGGGCAACGGCTCATCCCAGAACACGAGCTCTTCTGGAAACTTGTACTTCGGTAAACCCGCGGCCGCGAGGGCGTCGGCAACGTCGGCGATCGACAGCCGCACGCCCTCGTCGACGACCATCGCCACCGCGAGCCGTTCGCCCGTGACCGCGTCGGCGACGGAATAGGCCGCGCATTCACGCACGCCGTCGATTCGTGTCACCGCCTCCTCCACTTCGGCGGTGGGGATCTTCAGCCCGTTGCGAATGACGATGTCCTTGATGCGTCCGACGATGCGCACCCGGCCGTTGTCGAGATCTGCCACATCGCCCGTGCGAAACCACTCACCGTCGAACGCCTGCGCGTCGTCGGCCGCGTCCGTATAGCCCAGAAAAGTGTGCGGACCGCGGATGCAGCACTCGGTGGCCTCGCTCGCCGATCCCACGCGCACGTCGACGTCTGCGAGCGGCACGCCGTCGTCGTCGTGGCGCACGCCGCGCGGCTCGGCGCGCAGACCCGACGTGCTCACCGGGACCTCCGAAGAGCCGTAGGCGCGCATCACGGTGATGGCGAAGTCATCCTCGATGCGTTCGACAATCCGACGGTCCAACATGGTCCCGCCCAGATAGACCGCCGTCAGCGGAATCTCGAGGTTCCGAGCGACCGCCTCGTCGAGCACCCTGTCCAGCAACCGGTCGGGGCCGCCATACCAGGTGGCCCCCGATGACACCAGCAGCTCACACGTCGCCGCGGGATCCCAGCGATCCTCGAGCACCACCGGCGCCGCGAGCAGGGGGCCGATGAACAGCCCCTGCAAGACTCCGGTCACCGATGCCAGCGGGCTGATCAGAAAGATGCGATCGTCGGCAGTCAATCCGGCTGCGGCGATGTAATTCTGCGACGCCTTGATCAACGTGCTGAGCGAATGGACGACGCCCTTGGGCTTCGACGTCGTGCCGGACGTGTAGAGCACGAACGACGGGTCCATTGCCGCACGCAGGGGTCGGCACGCCGCGACAGCATCGGGCGGCCCCGCTCGGCCGAGGTCGATCCATTCACAGCTGCCCGCGAGTTCGGCGGTTTCCCGCCAGTTCGGCGCGACACCAAAACGCGCACCTGTGCGCGCCGCGATGTCGGCGACCTGCGCCACACCCGCGCTTCTGGGCACCAGCAGTACCACCGCATCGATACGTACCGCGGCGTGGATGACGACCACCGATTCGATGTCGTTTCCGACCACGACGACCAGCGGCATAGACGCCTCGACCCCGGCGTCCAACATCTTCCGCGCGGCCCGCTCCACGTGACCGTCCAACTCCGCGTAGCTGATTTCACCTCGCCGGCTGACCAGCGCGAGTCGGTCGGGATGCTGCGCCGCGGTCGTGCGGACCACGTCGACCGGCTGTGCGGACCACACCCCCGCCGCGGTATAGCGGTCCCGCAACGCCGCGGCCCGTTTGTGCGCGTGCTGCAGC
>Ga0075369_10000223_pt1 | contig 16746 bp, 14 predicted proteins | sample EndMethybrTD3034_FD_71400 | JGI IMG/M metagenome (GOLD analysis project Ga0075369, IMG submission 71400) | Populus endosphere microbial communities from Tennessee, USA - Endosphere MetaG P. TD hybrid TD303-4 | ecosystem: Host-associated > Plants > Roots > Endosphere | place: USA: Tennessee...
TGAAGCGGCAGAACGTACCTGTGGGCGATCCTCTGGCTGGAACCGGCGGGCGTCCTTCCACCTCGCAGATTCAGATCGGCGAGACGCGGCTGCGTGGGATCGAACTGGAAGGGCGGGGCGAAATTACGCCCGGCTTCGATGTCATCTTTGCTGGGTCCTATACCGACGCACTGATTACCCAGGGCGCGCCGGCGGTAGCGGCCACCGCGCCCACCGCTACGCGACTGGGCAATTCGGGAACGCCGACGACGACCGGAACGGTGCCGCTGGGGGTGCCGAAATGGATGGCTTCGGCTTTCCTTTCCTATGACTTCGCGAAAGCCGGGGTGGGCGATGGCGCGCTGGGCGGGCTGCAGGTCGGCGGCGGTGTCCGCTATGTCGGCGGTTCGTTCGGCACGACGAGCTATAAGGTCGTCAACAGTGTCACCACGTTCGAAATGTTCCGGACGCGGGGGTTTACCCTGTTCGACGCGATGCTGGGCTATGACCTGGGCCATGCCAGCCCGTCGCTGCAGGGCCTGAGCCTGGCGCTGAACGCGCAGAACCTGTTCGACAAGCGCCATGTCTCGGCCTGCAGTTTCACCAACAGCTGCTATTTCGGTCCCTCGCGGACCGTAGTCGGATCGCTCCGCTACAAGTGGTAAGCTAAGACCGGGCCGGACGTTCCGCCGATGGGGGCGTTCGGCCAGCAGATGTTTGCGACGAGGCGCGCTCCAGGCTGCCTTACGTTAGCCCAATGCACCAACCGGGCATCGACGGCGACCGGATGCGGCCCGATCTGCTTTAAGTTATGAAAACAGGAGGGAAATGGTGGACGCACTTGGGCTCGAACCAAGGACCCGCTGATTAAGAGTTTTGGAATCACGTTCTTGTGCTAGATTGCGCTAGGTTGTTCTAGCCACAATAACATTGATAATTCAGTATGTTATTCGCTTGCGTGATTGTGGGTGATTGCCGTAACTTGCGCTTCATTGCTAGAAATGCGCTAGATTCTAGCGGCTAGGGAGCGTTATGGCGAAGATCACTAAGACCTTTGTGGACAAGGTCGCAGCGCCCGCCGAGGGCTACGAAGTTCACTGGGATGAATCTGTCAGAGGCTACGGCCTCAGAGTGTCATTGCAAGGCAAGAAGGTGTTCATGGTGATGGGGCGGGTGATGGGTAAATCCATCCAGTTCACCCTTGGCCCCTATGGCACGCTTACTGAGGCCAAGGCGCGGGAGCGGGCGCAGAAGGTGTTGCAGGACATGCGCGAGGGGATCGACCCGCGTGCTGTGGTCAAAGCGGACGCTGCTGCCAAGGTTTCGCTACAAGATGTTCTTGAGGCGTATGTGGGCAGGCCGGGGAAGATGAAGGACAGCACGGCGCGCGAATATCGTCGCCATGTGGAAAAGACCTTCGCCAAGTGGGCACCGCTCCCCATCGCCAGCATCACCCGTGACATGGTGAAGGACCGCCATGCCGCGCTGGTGAAGGGCGGTATTGAGGGCAAGAAGGCAGCGCCCGCCAGTGCCAACGCGGCGTTCGTCACTCTGCGCATCCTGATCCGCTTCGCGATGGACGAATACCGGCAGGCGGACGGCACACCGCTTATCCGCGACAATCCGGTTGACGCGCTGAAGCACCATTGGGCGAAGCTGGGCACCCGCACCGAACGCTATATCGACAAACGCAAGATCGGCGCGGTGTGGAACAAGCTGCAAGAAATGCGCGGCGAAATGCAGGGTTATGAAGCACTTGCGTCGGTGGACCTTACGATCTTCGCGTTGCTGACCGGAGCGCGCCGTGACGAGATGGCGACCCTGACATGGGACCGCGTGCATATCGATGACCACAACCCGTCCGAGTGCTGGTGGCATCTGGACGACCGCAAGCGCGGCGACCCGATTTGGCTCCCGCTGTCATCGCAGGCCGTGGTGCTGCTCAAGTCGCGTCCCCGTCTCAAGCTGGCTGATGGCACTGAAAGCCCGTTCGTGTTTCCGAGCTGGGGCAAGACCGGGCGCATTATGGATGCCCGCGCTCCGATGGTGGCGATTGGCGAGATCGCGGGCAAGCATTTGAGTCTGCATGATTTAAGGCGCTCGTTCACGAACTACGCCATGCGGGAATGCCTGATTGAGAAGTTCCGCACCGACCTACTGACTGGCCACAAGCCTAGCAGCGACGACGTGACCGCTCGCGCATACCTCGACCTGGCGCACCTCGATTGGCTCCAGCCTGATGTGCAGAAGGTGGGCGACTGGATCGAACAGCAGGCCGCTATCGCTGCCAGCACGAACGTGGTGCCGCTACAGCGCACCGCGTGATGCACGCGCTGGGCACCGTGCGCCGGGGTAGCAGGGGGCGGCACCAGCGCGCCGCCGGGTTAGGGGCGGCGGGGTGGCGATCGCCCCTGTGCAGGCCCCACAGCGAAGGTCGGCCCAGCCAGCCAAAATCCCACCATTCGGGCAAAATCTGTCGATCAGGCCGATACCCTCAAAATCGCCCGACCCCGGCTTAGAGATTCAAAAAATTCTCGAAAGATTTAGTATGGCCTTGCCGGGCGAATCCGCATAGCAATGCTCTGCACATCGTAGCTTTCGACCGACTTTGGCCGGTCGTCCGTGCGAGACGGGAATGCTAATCCGACTCGCGCATATCTCGCTCACAGCGATTGATGTGTCGCCAGCAAATGAGTTGGAGACACGATGTGATTATCTATCAAGAAGTTGCAACCATCAAAGCGTTTGCGAAAGACGATATCACCGATATTTTCAATAGCGCATTCCGAAAATTGGCATTTGGTCAAAGTGAATTTTGGCATGTATCAGCGGATGAATTGATGGTCGCTATGCAAGATTCAGTATATTACTATCTTAACGGGATGCTGATTGAACTTGCAGAAGATTTGGTCAGCTAATTTTATCAAAGTATTGGCGCTTTGTTTGCGCTATAACTACCTTGCCGGCGCACCCTATCAAGTATGGGGTGCGCCGCTGGTCGCTTCCGGCGCATCCGCGCTGAAACCGAGACCCGCATATGCGGTAGCGGCCTGCACCTCGATTAACAGTCGAGCCGTTCGAGAGGCTTGACCGATGAGTGAAATGTCCTTCGAGCAGCTCTGCGAGCTGTTCGCCTACACCCCGAAACGCCGTCCGCTTGATAGCCGCGAGGTTGCCGAACTGCTCGGCGTCCACCCGAACACGATGGAGCAATATCGCTTCCGTGGAGAGGGGCCGCGCTATTTCAGCCCGCCCGGAACCCGCCGCGTTTGGTATGCCGAACTTGACGTTCTGCGCTGGCTCGCTTCCGGCGCTCGTCACAGCACGAGCGAAGCCGCCTGATCCCCCAATCACAAGTAGAGGCAGGGCGCGACCCCTGCCTCTGGAGTATCGATGTGAACAGCCCCATTGTAACCGGCCTCGCGGAGAGGTCGCAAACATCAACATGCCCCGAACTTTTTGGGCAAATTTGTGCGTCGCGTAAAAATCGGCCCGATGCAGATGGCGACGGTCCAAAATCCTTGCCTACCCCCACCGGCAGGGAGGCGCATCATGTCTGATGATTATGAGCGCGAGGCAGTCGAAGCATTCCACGCCCAACAGCCGGTGCAAGATCCGCATGTGCAAGCTGCTCAGGCAGGTTGGGAGGCAGCGGAAGATCGGCATCGGAATGGCACCGCTACATTGGATTTCCGCAGCCCGGAGCAGAAGCGCGAGGACTTGGAAATCCTTGCGAAGATCAGCGAGGACAGCCGACGCGCCGAAGAAACTAAGACAGAGCGCGAAAGGATGAAGCGTGGCTTTGGGCCGCAGACCAGCAGCGGGCCGCGTCAGCTTGTCGGGCGGGAACTTGGCGGCGTCTCCATGCGAGCCATCGAGTGGCTTTGGCCCGGCTGGATTCCCAAGGGGTATATCACCCTTGTGGCGGGCGAAACGGGAGCGGCCAAGTCCACGGTGTTCTGTGACGTTTCAGCGCGTGTGACCACAGGTGCGCCGTGGCCCGGTGAATACGACTGCCCGAATACACGGCGGAAGCCCGAACGGGTGATGTGGCTGGGTAGCGAGGATAGCATTGAGGAAATGACCGTGCCGAGGCTCACCGCTTGCGGTGCCAACCTTGCCAATGTCGTTGAGATTCAGGGCGTCATGCAGGAGGGCAAGCGCAACACCTTCTCTATGCAGGACGACTTGGAGGCGGTCAGCCAGTGGCTCACTTATGCGCGTGATGTCGAGCAACGCCCGTTCGCCATGCTCGTGATTGACCCCGTGACGAGCTACCTTCCCGGTCAGAGGCTTCGGAAAGTGGACCTCAACGATGCTGGGCAGCTCCGCACGGTCTTGGAGCCTTGGTTGATCCTTGCCCAGACGTTCAATATCGCCATCGTCTGTGTGACCCACTTTGCGAAGGACACGAACAGGGCCATGCTGCATCGTGTCCTTGGTTCAGCCGCGTTCGCCCAGACCTGCCGCAGCCTGTGTGCCGTGATTGAGCAGCCACGCACCGAGGACGAGGAACCGGACCCGCACGCCAAGGTGTTCATGCAGGTGAAGGTGAACCTACCCGAACATCCCGGCGGGGCATGGCGCTTCCATACCGAGCGGGTTGAGGTGGGCACTGACCACAGGAACGGCAAGCCGATCTACGCCACGCGACCCGCATGGGATGCGCTGGACCCCGCGCTGACACCGAACAGCACCGTGGGCAAGTCACGCGGACCCAAAAGCCAGTATGAGGGAACCTTCTCCATGTGGTTCCAAGCGTTCTACTTGATCTACCCTAACCACGAGTGGTTGCCTGTCAGCACCGTGAAGCAAGTCGCGTTGCAGGAGAAGGTCGTCTCCGCAAGCTGGTGGGACAAGCATAGCGGTGACCACATGGAGAAGGAAAACGTCAACGGAACGTGGATGTGCCGACCGAAACAGGCTGCCCCGGCTAAAGAGTGAGTAGGGTGGGGAAAGTGGGGGGAGTGCAGCAAGGTGGGGAAACTGGGGAAAGTGCTAGCAAATGCTCACTTTGCACCACTCCCCCCACTTCACCACTTTCCCCACCTTGCGGGGTTTCCTTACATGCGCGCCCGCGCGGGAAATACTTCGGTTCAGCCTTGTGGTCAGCTACATAGGTGCGAGCGAGGGGGCGGAATGTCATGTGCGACTTGTATTTGCTTTGGAGCGGTTTCGGACCAGAAACCAAGGCTGCAATCATTGGTGCGGTATCCACTGTCGGCGTGGGCATCATTGGCTTTGGTGGTCTCATTCTTCAAATGCGATCACAAGGTAAGCAGTCCCGCGATGCGATTGCTGAAAATGAACGCCGCCGGTTGAAGGCCGCGATGTATGAGGACGCGGTGGCAGTTTGCCGTGAGCTGGCGGACAACGCTATCGAGCTAGCGAACGCCCTTCGGATAATGATGCTTCAAGTGGAGTATGCCGCTCAAGCCCATCAGAACGGGCAACCATACGACTTACCAGCCGCGCGCTATCCGGCGCTGCTAGAGAAATATGCTCAGTTCTCGGACGCGGCTTTAAAGTTCGTCTTCTTGGTTGAGAACCGGCGCGTTGTCGACCCGCGCATACTGATATTTCGGACAGCGATGAATGTCGTGCTGCACGACACGCGGAAGCTGATGCACTCGGAGTTTGTGGTCAACGTCATGACCTCGATCCCCGCGCAGCTTCCTGACGGCAGCATATTTCCTTACACGCCGCCAAGCGTCCAGCACGCCGCCGTTATAAAGCAGCTCTGCGAACGCTTCATCGCGGCCCTTGATGACGCCGTGATGTTTACTGAGGACTTTCTGGTCGAACTTCAGAATGCCTTGTTGGGCGATTTGTTTGCGAAGCAAGTTGCTCACCGTAAACCGCTCGACCCTGCCAAGAAGGTCATTACACTGGATGATGCTGACGAGCTTGATCGGTGGTTCGCAGCATCGACCGATTGGGGCAGGGAGATGGCGCGCATAGAAGCCGAGACCGCTGCGCGGTTCCTTCCCGGCCAACCGTAGCACAGGCCAGTAGCGCCGGGGGCTAGGGGCACCAAAGCCACACCGTCGTCGCTACAGGGGCACCTATGCGCCCCGTGCCCCAGCGTGCCCCACAGCGCCCGCGCACATGTGGTCATCACCCCAAAAGTGCCGACCCACAAATATGCTATATGGTGTTCACGGCGCGCAGAACTGAACTAAGTCATTGTTTTAACAAATAAACTGCTTGCGGACCTTCGCACGGCCTCCCTAGCTTATAGCCAATGTCTAGCCGCATCCGACATTGGAGTTCGATAAATGGCCGATGAAATTGACATCCGCGTTACCCCGTCTTTTCATCCTGAGACGGTGCAGGCGATTGCGGAATACGACGACGATACCTCAAGCATCCTTGCCGGGACTGTTTCCGCATTCAGTGAGGCGTATATCGCGGTCGGGCGCGTTCATGACGCCAGCGCCGCGTCGAAAACGAACCCGGCATGGAACGAAGCGGCGGCACTCATTCACACTGCGGATTTCGCGGACAAGCTGACCCTACAGCTTGCCAAGCGGTTCGACAGTGCCACTGCGAACCTGAACCGCGTGATTGAGGGGCTTGAGATGGAACTGTCCCAGCCCATCGAAGGGAAGGGCGTGGGCGCGATGGCGGGTGAGATTAGGGCGTATGTCCATTCGCTGCCGGATGGGCAACAGATGAGCTTCATCCGCAACGCAATCGAGCAGGGCGACGAGCGAACCGTTGGCGCGTGCCTTGGCGGGCCAGCGTATCTGTGCGGTATCACGCCTGAGGTCCAAAAGGTCTTGCTGAAGCTCTACCACGAGAAGGCGAACCCGCGTGCCGCGAAGCAATTGCGAGCAGCGAAGGCGGGTCTCGAACTGATCGGCGAGCGCGGCGGCCTCGTCTTTGGTGAGATGGAGAAGGCGGTCGGGGCGAAGCAAGAAAAAGTGCAGAAACTTCGTGCAGCAAAGGCGGCGGCTGAAAAGTCGTTCGTCGTCTGATCCTTGTTCTAATCAAATCGAGGCATCCGATGACTGAACAGATTGCACCGCCTTGGGGAACGGACTGGAAGCCCACGCCTCCGCCCATCCCATCCGAGCCGCGCGGCCCCGGCAACCCGGCATGGGTGAAGAATGGTCCATCGCCCAACCCGAAGGGACGACCGGCAGGCGTGCCTGACAAACGGCTGCTGGCCACGCAGGCGGCGCTGGATGAAATGCGCAACATCGTTGCGATGCTCGTCGGTCGCGCCCTTGAGGGAGACACGAACGCCGCATCCATCGTGCTGTCGAAGGTGCTGCCCTCGGTGAAGGCTCAGGCTGAGAAGGTGAACTTCGAGTTCGACGCCACCGCACCGATCAGCGAGCAGGTCGCCCAGGTGCTCGACGCCGTTGCGGCGGGTGCGGTCGCGCCCGATGTCGGCAGGCTCATCATCGACAGCATCAAATCGCTCGCGGACGTGCGTGCCAGCGAGGAGCTGGAAGCCCGGATCGCCGCCCTTGAGGAGGCCCGCGATGCCCGAGCGTAAAACGGAATTATTTGCACATTTTATTTTTCGGGGCCGGATGCGACCGGCCTTGCTCGAAATCCACTCCTAGGGGCACCCCGGCATGGCAATCATCCAAACCGAACGGAACCGCGTCCCCGCCCATGCCATTGGCGACGACGATGTATTCGTGCGCATCTCGCTCTTGGGATATGACGAGACGGGAGCGCGGGTAGCGCGCCACCTGCGATACGAACCCATCACCGAGTATCAGGCAGCGGTGGATTGGGCTGTCAGCATGGCGGACGTCATGGCGCACCCCATCCATGTCGTTCCGCTGAACTACGACGACATGCGCGAGCCAAGCCGCTTTGATCCCCTGTGCGCTGCGGTCGCCAGCATGACGGATCAGGAGCGCGGCGAGATGCGGCAGGGCATCATCAAGAGCATGATTGAAGTGCTCCGAGACTGCGACGACTGGCGTGTCCGCGCTGATGCCTATGACATTCTCGTCCAACTGAAGGTGACATATGAAAGCTGACATACCGTTGGCGGAGCGCCGCCGTATGGAGCGCGAGCAGCAGGCGGAGATTCGCGCCATGCTGGCACCGCGCCATTTCGCTGCCATGCGCGAGCAGATGGCAATTGACGCGGTGATGCACCGCTTGGAGTGCGAAGCCCTCATTGCAGCCGCGCCTGCCATCTATGCTGCGATGGGCCGCACGGCGGTTCCCGTGCCCGCACCTGTGGTCATGCCCGAACCTGAACCCGTCGCGCCGGAGCCGGTTGCGGTTCGTCCCGGTGCGCCGGACTTGCCCTTTGACCTTCGCTACCATCTCGGACTGCGATAACCACAGTGGCAGGCATCCGCGCCCTTCAACGCCGCATCAAGCGGATTGAGGAAGCGGAGAAGCCGAGGCCGTCCCCGTTCACGCTTCTGTTCGGTTCGTTTGACGCATGGGTTGAGCGTGACGTGCTGCCCGGCATCCAGAGCGGGGCGCTGGACCAGCGCGACATGATCGCCGTTGTCGCTGCCCTCAGGGCTTGGGAAACCGAGGGGGTGTGGAATGCAGGCTGACGGTGCGCCCGCATGGCTGGTAGCATGGCGCGAGCGGGACCATCAGCCGCTACCAGTGCCAGCCCCCAAGCCTGCGCCGCCGAGACGTTCACAGTCAGGCGGTCCCCTTGTTCCGCTCCGCATGAAAGGACAGGCTGCCGCTATCGGCATCATCGAGCCGGACGCTTGGCCGTTCGACGGGTGCGTGCGCCGTGAGCCAGTGTTGGACGAGGACATTCCGGGGCGTGTGGTCAGGAGGGTAGGCTGGCACCGCTGCCTCAAGTGCCGCCGTCCATTTTTCTCAGAGGACGTGCTGCGGCTGCGTCTGTGCAGCGGCACGGAGGGATGCAGGGGAGACGAGGACCGATTTACGAGATGAGTTAGCGCGGGGGTTCCATCTTGCTCGCCCCGCCGGGGTTAAGGCCACCGACCCCCGCCATAAACATCGGGGCCAGCAGCGGGGACGGGTTCTTCTCCTGCCTGACGCTGCCAGCACCCTGCGCCTTCGGGCGTGGGGTGCTGCTATGAACAGCTAGAGGGGCTAGAAATACGCTAGAGCGCTTACGGGCGCGGCCTGCGCTCTCGCGCTAGACCTTGGCTAAGTACTTGGTTTTGCTGGTGAAAAATGGTGGACGCACTTGGGCTCGAACCAAGGACCCGCTGATTAAGAGTCAGCTGCTCTACCAACTGAGCTATGCGTCCACACCGCCGTTTCCGCGGCCCCGTATCGTCGGGAGCGCCCCCTATAGCGATTGTTTTGCGCGAGGGAAGATGATTCGTGAGGTTATTTTATCCCAGCCCTCCGGATCGCCCCCGCCAGCGATCCACGGCCATGATCGTGCCGATGCAGATCATGTTGGTCATCATCGAGGAACCGCCGTGGCTCATGAAAGGCAGGGGGATGCCGACAACGGGCGCGAGGCCCATGACCATCATCAGGTTGATCGCGACATAGAAGAACACTGTCGCGGTCATGCCCGCCGCGAGGAGCTGCGCGAAGCGATCGGGTGAGCGGCGCGCGACGCTGATGCCCCAGCGCATGACCAGCGCGAACACAAGCAGTACGAACAGGCCGCCGATCAGCCCCCATTCTTCCGCCATTGTCGCGAAGACGAAGTCGGTGTGCGCCTCGGGCAGGTATTCCAGGTGGCTTTGCGATCCGTTGCCGAAGCCCTTGCCGAAGATGCCGCCGGAACCGATGGCGATCTTCGATTGAGTGATGTGATAGCCCGAACCGAGCGGATCGCTCTCCGGGTCCATGAATGTGGTCACGCGCCGGCGCTGATAGTCGTGGAGCAGCGTGAAATAGGCGAGCGGGGCGGCGATGCCGGTGGCGACCCCCGCGCCGACGAACCAGCGCAGTGGCAGGCCGGCCAGGAAGATCACCGCCACGCCGCCGAAGCAGATCGCCAGCGCCGTGCCGAGATCGGGCTGTAGCATGACGAAGCCGGCGGGCAGGGCGATCAAACCTCCGGCCGGGATCAACCCGCGCCAGTTGGTGGTTATCGTCGCCGGAAGCGAATCGTAGAACCGGGCCAGCACCAGAACGATGGCGGGCTTCATCAGTTCCGAGGGCTGCAACGTCATGAAGCCCAGATTCAGCCAGCGTTGGCTGCCGCCGCCGATCGCGCCCAGCATCTCGACCAGCAGCAGCAGGATGAGCACTGCCGCGTAGATGGGGTAGGCCGCCATCTTGAACCATTCGCGCGGAAACCGGGCCATAATGACCGCCATGGCGAGGAACACCACGAAACGCAGAAGATGTGTCAGCGCCCAGGGACGCCAATGACCGCCCGCCGCCGAATAGAGCACCGCCGACCCGAACATGACGAGCAGCACGAGGGGGACGATGACCTGCCAGGGCTGGCGGGCGACCTGTTCGGGCACGATCGAACGGCTCATTGCGGCGGCCTTGGATCATTGGGGCGGGAAGTGACGGGATTTGGAGATGGCGCGGGCGATGGCGTGGGCGCCGACGGGGCGGCCTGCTCGGCCACCGGCTCGGGGGCGGGCGACTGCGCGGCGTCGACGATCGGCTGCGAGGGGGTTGCCGCCGCGTCGTTTTCCTGCGCTGCCTGCTCTTCGGCGGTGGCTTCGGAAACGCGCGGCGCGCTGGTGCCGTATTGCGCGGAATAGGACTGGTACTTCGCGGCCATCCGTTGCTGCGGCGTGCCGCCCCAGCCTTTCTCCATCTCCAGAAGGACGTCCATCGCCTTGGCCGGATCGAACAGGAAAGTCATGACATCGCGTGCCACCGGATAGGCGGCGCCCGATCCCCCGCCGTGTTCGATCACCACGGCGCAGGCATAGCGCGGATTGTCGAACGGGGCGAAGCAGATGAAGTGGCCATGGTCGCGATGCTTCCACAAGCCGCCCTTGCCGCTGCCGATGTTGAGGCCGACGACTTGCGCCGTGCCGGTCTTGCCGGCCAACAGGACATCGGGGATCGGCAGGCGGGCGCGGCCGGCGGTGCCGGGGCCGTTGACCACGTCGCTCATCGCCTTGTGCACGTAGTCGAGATGCTCCTGCGGCAGTCCCAGCGATTTGGCTTCGGGGGCCCTGCCGGTCTGGAGCATGCGCGGCATCAGCGCCTTGCCGCTGGCGATGCGCGCCGCCATGACCGCCTGCTGCAGCGGATTGACCAGCATGTAACCCTGGCCGATCGTCGCGTTCACCGTATCGAACACGGCCCAGTCCCGCCCGTACTTGCGCTTTTTCCAGGCCGGATCGGGGACCGTGCCGTAAGACTGGCCGGCGACCGGCAGCGGAAACTCCTGCCCCAGGCCCAGGCGGCGCGCCATGCCGGCGATCTGGTCCATGCCGATGCGCTGGGCGAAATGATAGAAATAGACGTCGCAGCTCTGGTAGATGCCCTTGGCCATATTGACCGAACCGTGCCCGCCGCGATGCCAGCAGTGGAACACGCGATTGCCGACGCGCAGGCCGCCGCTGCAGCCCACCGATTCGTCCGGGCTGAGCCCCGCTTCCAGGAAAGACAGCGCGACCATCGGCTTGACCGTCGACCCGGGAGGATAAAGCCCGCGCAGGACCTTGTTGCGCAGCGGTACGTGATCGTCGTCCGACAGCATCTTCCACTCGATGCGGCCGATGCCGTCGGAGAAGCTGTTGGGATCGTAGCTGGGCATCGACGCGGCGCAGAGCATTTCGCCGGTCAGGCAGTCGATCACCACGACCGCGCCCGATTCCAGCCCCAGGCGGCGCGAGGCGTAATCCTGCAACGGGCCGTCGATGGTGGTATGGATCGGCTTGCCCGGAACGTCCTCGCGCATGTCGAGGTCGCGCACGATGCGCCCGCCCGCCGTCACTTCGACGCGCCTTGCGCCCGGCGCGCCGCGCAAGTGCTGCTCGAACTGCTTTTCCAGCCCGTCCTTGCCGATCTTGAAGCCCGGCGTAATGAGGAGCGGGTTACGCTCCTTTTCGTAGTCTTCCGCCGATGCCGCGCCGACATAGCCTATCAGGTGGCCGACCGATGGTCCGGTGGGATAGAAGCGTGAAAAGCCGCGCTGGGTGACGACGCCGGTAAGGTCGGGCAACCGGACGCTGACGGCGGCGAAGCGCTCCCAGTCGAGGCCCGACGCGACTTCGACTGGTGCGAAGCCGTGCGCCTTTTCCAGCTTGTCCTTGAGGTCCTGGATCTGGACCGAATTGAGGTTGAGCAGCTTGCCCAGCTCGTTCACCGTGTGATCGCCGTCGACCAGGCGCTCGGGAATGATATCGACGCGGAAATCGGCCCGGTTGGAAGCAAGAGGAGCGCCGCGCCGGTCGAGAATCCAGCCGCGCCGCGGCGGGATGAGCGAAAGGTTTACGCGATTGCTCTCCGCCTCCAGCTCGTACTTCTCGTTCTCGAAGACCGCGAGATAGCCGAGGCGCGCGGCCAGCAGCATGCCCACGCCGCCCTGCAGGGCGCCGATGACGATGCTCCGGCGATCGAAGCTCTGGCGCAATATCGCCTGGCTGACGTGCCTGGCGCTATCCAGGGGCATCAGCCGATATCCATGAACGGGAGCAGGCGGAACCGGTCGGCAAGAGCGACCGCCCGTCCCACCAGCGGATAGACGAGTATGGCCAGCACGATCTGCGGCACGATCACGGGAAGCGGCGACGACGCCCCGGCGATGTTCGCAAGCAACAGGCAGACGGGAACATAGAGGCCGATGAACCCGGCGGCGAGGAGCCATTCCAGCACGAAGCTGCGCCAGGGAAACCGCGCCTCGATAAGGTCCAGCGCCAGTGCCGCCGCCGACCATAGCATCACCGCGGTGCCGAAGGGCTGCCCGCTGTAGAGGTCGTCGAACAGGCCCAGCGGGAAGCCCGCCCAGACCGGCAGCAGCCCAGGCCGCAGTTGCCGCCAGGCGAGAAGGACGAGAAAGCCCAGGGGGGGGACGATCGGCGCTGAGGCGATCACCAGGCAGACTGGCAGCAGCGATCCCAGCATGACCGTGAGCCAGGGTACTCCCCGTGCCAGCAATGGCGACGGCGCGCGGTTGATGCGCTTGCGAAACTGGTCGGCGCTGGCCCGCCGCAGTCGCGAGGCGATCATGGCAGTTCCGTACCTTCCCGGGAGGGCGGCGGCGGCGCCGCAGGCTGGACCTGGCTCGCCATCGGTTCGACCGCGACGAACTCGCTGGCGGCGGGATCGCTGAGCATGCGGGCTATGGCCCCGTCGCGCGTGACTTTCACCACCATCGCGACCGCAGTGTTAGGGCGATACAGGCCGCCGGAACCGGAGGTGACGAACACATCGCGAGGTTTCAGCGGATTGATGCCGAGGTTGATGAGCCGAAGCTGCAGCGTACCGTCCGCGCGCCCTTGCGCGAAGGCGGGCACTCCATCGGTCGCGCGGCGGACCGGCACCACGCTTTCGGTATCGGTGACAAGAAGCACGCGGGATGTGTCGTCGCCGACCTCGAGCACGCGCCCGACGAGGCCCAAAGGCGTGCGCACCGGCATGCCGACGGCGATGCCCCTGTCGGACCCGGCGGCGATAGTCGCGAAGCGACGCGTGCTGGAGGCGGTGGAAGCGATCAGCTGGGTTATCGCGACCGGCCGGGGCGATTGCTCGGACAGGGCGAGCAGCGCGCGCAGGCGGCTATTTTCCTCGGCGATGGCCTGCGCTTCGGCCAGGCGGACTTTCGCCGCATCGACCTCGCGCTGAAGCCTGGCGTTCTGGCTGCCGGCCAGGAAATAGCCACGGATAGTCTCGAACAGACCCTGACCGGCGGCGCGGGTGCCGGCCGAAGCCTTGCCCACGGGCGCGGCAGCGTCGCTGGCGACCGTTCGCACCCCCGAAAACGCATCGGGGCTGACGATGGAATATATGAGCAGTCCGGCGCCGATCAGCGCGCCGAGCACGCCGGCGATATAGCCGAAGAAAGCGCCATATTGCGCCCTGCGCGAATAGCCGGAGCGCCGGTTGCCTGTCGGCGCCATCGGATTACACCTCTCCCTCCTGGCGGTTTAGGCGGTCATCAGCACGCCGCGGTATACGGGATCCTCCATCGCGCGTCCGGTGCCAAGGGCCACGCAGGACAGCGGATCCTCCGCGATGCTGACGGGAAGGCCGGTTTCCTCACGGAGATATTCGTCCAGCCCCTGGATCAGCGCGCCGCCGCCGGTGAGCACGATACCCTGGTCGACAATGTCGGCCGCCAGTTCGGGGGCGGTGTTCTCCAGCGCGATGCGCACGCCTTCGATGATCGCGCCGATAGGCTCGGACAGCGCTTCGGCGATATTCGCCTGGGTGATGGTGATTTCCTTGGGCACGCCGTTCACGAGGTCGCGGCCCTTGATGTGGATCGTTTCGCCGATGCCGTCGGCCGGGACCATCGCTATGGCGTAGTCCTTCTTGATCCGCTCGGCCGTGGATTCGCCGATCAGCAGGTTGTGGTGGCGGCGGACGTAGCTGACGATGGCTTCGTCCATCTTGTCGCCGCCGACGCGCACGGAAGTGGTATAGGCTAGGCCGCGCAGCGAGAGCACGGCGACTTCGGTCGTGCCGCCGCCGATGTCGACCACCATCGAGCCGACCGGCTCAGTCACGGGCATGTCGGCGCCGATCGCCGCGGCCATCGGTTCGAGGATCAGGAAAACCTGGCTGGCGCCCGCGTTCGATGCTGCGTCGCGGATCGCGCGGCGTTCCACCGAAGTCGAGCCCGAAGGCACGCAGATCACGATCTCGGGATAGCGGAACAGGCTGCGCTTGCCGTGCACCTTGCGGATGAAGTGCTTTATCATCTCTTCCGCGATTTCGATGTCGGCGATGACACCGTCGCGCAAGGGGCGAATCGCTTCGATGTTGTCCGGCGTCTTGCCCATCATCATCTTTGCGTCGTCGCCCACGGCCTTCACGCGCTTGATGCCGTTGATCGTTTCGATCGCGACGACGGAAGGCTCGTTCAGCACGATTCCACGATCCTGGACGTAGACCAGCGTATTGGCCGTACCCAAGTCGATCGCCATGTTCTGCGAACCGAATTTGAAGAATCGCGACATTATCGAGGCCATCAAAGAATCCGTAGGCTTTGCCGTCACTTACCGCCAAACAGCGGCAGCGGTATACCGGCCGGTGAACATGGAAAGCGGCTGCTTAAACCATGCTTCGGCGAAAGGGAAAAATTTTGTGCGGAAGTGATCCTGGCATCCTCCCTTCCGTCTCGAATTCGTGGCGCTTCGTCGCTAGGGTCGCGCAATGCCGATAATTCGCCGCCTGCCAGAGGAACTCGTCAATCGCATCGCGGCGGGCGAAGTGGTGGAACGGCCGGCCTCCGCGCTCAAGGAACTGGTCGAGAACGCCATCGATGCCGGTTCGACTTCGATTTTCGTCAAGCTCGCGGGGGGCGGGCTCGATCTGATCGAAGTGACCGACGACGGTTGCGGCATGGATGCGCGGGAAATCGCCCTCGCGCTCGAACGCCATGCCACGTCCAAGCTGCCTGACGAGCATATTGAACAGGTCGCCACGCTGGGCTTCCGCGGCGAAGCGCTGCCCTCGATCGCCAGCGTCGCCCGCGTCACCATCGAAAGTCGCGTGCGCGGCGGGCAGGAAGGCTGGCGGCGGATCGTCGATCACGGTGCGCTGGCCGGCGAAGGACCCACCGCGCTGCCGCCGGGCACGCGCATCCGGGTGGAGGACATGTTCGGCAAGGTGCCGGCGCGGCGCAAATTCCTGCGTTCGGCGCGCAGCGAATATGCCGCGTGCCTCGATATCGTCCGCCGACTCGCCATGGGGAGACCGGAAATCGGCTTCACGCTGGAGCATGACGGTCGTCGCACCCTGGCGGTGCAGTCGGGAGATGCCCTGGCTGCGCGCGTATCGCGCCTCGTCGCACGCGAGCTTGCGGACGACGGGGTGGTTATCGATGCCGCCAGAGGGTCCGCACGGCTTACGGGGGTGGCGGGCCTGCCCACCTTCAATCGCGGTATCGCCGATCACCAGTACCTGTTCGTCAACGGCCGGCCGGTGCGCGACAAGCTGCTGGTGGGCGCGGTGCGCGGGGCTTACGCCGATATGCTGGCGCGTGACCGGCATGCGGTGCTGGCCCTGTTCCTCGATCTTCCGCCCGAGGATGTCGACGTCAACGTCCATCCCGCCAAGACGGAGGTGCGCTTTCGCGACCCCGCCTTCGTGCGCGGGTTCATCGTCGGTGCGGTGCGCCATGCGCTCGACAGCGAAGGGCAGCGCAGCGCGCAGGCGCCCGCCGCCGCGGCGATGGCAAACTGGCAGGTGGAGCCGACCATACCCGCCGAGCCGGCGCGCAGCCTGTTTTCCACGTTCGCGCCGCAACCGCCGCGCGTAAGCGAGGCGGGGCGCGTCTGGCGGGGATACGAGCGGGCCGTCATGGCGCCCGCCGCCAGGGCCGAGCCGGCAGAGGAACTACCGCAAGAGATTGGCCAGTTTCCGCTCGGTGTCGCGCGGGGGCAAGTGGCCGGGACCTACATCGTTGCCGAAGCCGAGGACGGGCTGGTCATCGTCGATCAGCACGCCGCGCACGAAAGGCTCGTCCTCGAGCGGCTGCGCGCCGCCGGGGCGGGGGAGGGCGTCGCGGCGAGCCAGGCCCTGCTCCTGCCCGAGGTGGTCGAGCTGGATGAACCCGATTGCGACCGGCTCGATGGAAAGGCGGAGACGCTAGCCGGCTTCGGCCTCGTCATCGAACGCTTCGGCCCGTCCGCCATGCTGGTGCGCGCGGTGCCGTCCGCACTGGCGCAGGGCGACGTCCAGGCATTG
>Ga0075369_10000230_pt1 | contig 16478 bp, 13 predicted proteins | sample EndMethybrTD3034_FD_71400 | JGI IMG/M metagenome (GOLD analysis project Ga0075369, IMG submission 71400) | Populus endosphere microbial communities from Tennessee, USA - Endosphere MetaG P. TD hybrid TD303-4 | ecosystem: Host-associated > Plants > Roots > Endosphere | place: USA: Tennessee...
GCCGAGCAGCATGCGCTGCAGCTCGTAGTCCTTGGAGGCGAGCAGGTAGCCCGCGACGCCCCAGCACGCGCCGGCCAGCAGCGACAGCGTGGCGAACCACCAGCCCCAGCGGATGGCCTCCTCGTCGGACGGATTGGCGCGATTGAAGTTCTTGCGCAAGACGTCGAAGCCCAGCGTGACGACGATGTGGGCCACGAACGGGCCGGCGAGCTCGATGAGCTCGATCTGGCGCCAGTAGATTGCCGCGATCACCGGCCACAGCACGAACGAGAAGTAGCGGGACTGCGCCGAGCCCTCGAACAGGCGGCGGATGAGTTCGGCGCGGACGAAGGCCTCTTGCCTCGCTGTCGCGGCTGACTCGGCCTGGGCTACCGGCTCAGTCGCAATGGCAGTCATCGTCCTTCATCCGCGCCGATGCGCGGCGGCCCGGTTCGTCTCCCTTGCCCGTGCGCCGATCGGCTGACCGGCTTTGCCTCGCGGCAACGCCGATCCCCAAGAGAGTCCGGATCGCTGGAACTAGGGATAGAGACGACTTCGGGTCGCCGCTCTAAGGGTGGGAAAGACATGTGTTGCGCCCGTGGCGAATTAGGCGAAGAACTGTATCAAATATATCAAGAAACGGCTGTATAACCTTGAGAAATCGTGGTAATTTGTCTGGATTAGAGAAATTTATTTCGGATCAAGTCATGCTGCAACCCTCCATTCTTCTGGTCGAGGACGATGCGTTTCAGCGTAAGGCCGCCGAGACCTATCTGATGAACCACGACCTCAAGGTGATCGCCGTCGAGAACGGCGCGCAGATGCGCCGACAGATCTCACGTGCCATGCCCGACCTCGTCCTGCTCGACGTACAGCTGCCCGGCCAGGAGGACGGCTTCGCGCTGGCCCGCTGGCTGCGCGAAAGCAACACCAAGGTCGGCATCATCATGCTGACGGCCGCGGGCGATTCGGTCGACAAGGTGCTGGGGCTGGAGAGCGGCGCCGACGACTATGTCGCCAAACCCTACGAGCCGCGCGAGCTTCTGGCTCGCTGCAAGAGCGTGTTGCGCCGCTCGGTCAACAAGTCGACGCCGTCGCTGCTGGAGCGCGTGCGCATGGGCCAGCACACGCTCGACCTGCCCAAGCGCCAGCTGCTCGACCAGGGCGGCAAGGACGTCGCCCTGACCTCGGGCGAGTTCGACATCCTGAAGACCTTCGCCGAGAACCCCAACCGTCCGCTGTCGCGCGACTGGCTGCTCGAGACGACCAGCCACAGGAGCCGCGACCCGTTCGACCGGGCGATCGACCTGCGCATCACCCGCATACGGCGCAAGATCGAGCCGACGCCAGAGAAGCCGACCGTGATCCGCACGGTGCGCGGCATCGGCTACATGTTCGTGCCGCCGGCGGAATAGCCCTAGTTGCCCTGACCAGTCAGGCGGCGAACCATCGACCAGATGGCGCCGATCTGCACGCCTTGCTTGGTCAGGAACTGAGCGTCGTTGCCGTAGCCCCACCAGTTCCAGCATCCGTTCGGATTGGTGTTGAAGGCCGACAGGGCGTTCTGCGTCAGTTCCGACACCGTCGTCGCATGGGCCTGCGGATAGAGCACGACGATGCGGTTGCTGTCGGCCCATTCGTTGACGCCGATCCTGGTGTAGAACTCGTTGCCCAGGACTTCGGCCGACTGCCGACAGCCATGCAGCGTTACCGCCAGACGGCATAGCTGCGCAGCGCCCGCCTCGCAGTCCTTCGGCACATAGAGATAGCCGGTGTCCGACAAGCCGTTCGCTGCCGCCGCCGCGCGAGGCACGAACTCCGTCTGGTCGAACGCAATGATCCGGCCTCCCGGCTGATCAGCTGCGCCCTGCAGTGGGCCATAGATGGTCTGCAGCACCTCGCCGGCCTGGTCGTAACCACAGTTGTTGATGAACGGCGAGGCATTGGCGTCGCAGGCGCTGCCGAAGTTCTTCGTCACCCAGGAATGCCCGGCCCCGGCACCCGGCAGGTCGCGATCGCGGAAAGTGATCTGTGAGGCGGGTACACCCAGCGTGCGATAGAGGCTGGCGCCGAGCTCGACCGACTGCGGGGCGACGACCTTGTCGGCCTTGCCGGCAAAGAAATAGAGCCGGCTGCGCACGATGTTCTGCGGCGGGTCGATCCAGCCGCGCGCCGCCAGGTCGGCGACCAGCCGGGCGTACGAGTCGACGGGCCTGAGCAGGCTCGGCACGGACATGCAGGGTCCGACGGCGAGGCTTGCCAGAGCGGCTACTCCATCGCCGGTCATGCGATCCACGGCGCAGCCGTACGGTCCGCCGGCGACGATGCCGGCGCCCATGATGCCGGCGGAATGCGCGATGTGGAGCTGGTTGGCCATGAACGCGCCGGAGCTGATGCCCGCCACCGAAACCTGACCTGGATCGATCGGAAGGCGTCCCAGCGGATCCGCCGCCAGCGCGCCGACAGGCGAGGCCACCGCCAACAGCAACCATGCCGCGGCGGCTCGCAGGATGGGGCCGATCATGCCGGCGTGCTGAGCTGGGGAGCGCTCGGCTGGTGCACCAATGCGGCGGGCATCGCCGCCGGCTTCTCGGGGACTGCCTTCTCGAGGGCAGTCTTGAGCTCATCGAGCGCCGCCATCATGCGCGACTGCAGGATGTTTGCGACCTCGCCGCCGCTGCGGGCCGCGAGCTCGGACAGGATGTTCGAATTCGCCTGGCTCTCCTGCATGGTCGTCTTGAGCGAGCCGATCTGGTTGATCGCGAGGTCGACCGGCGACGTCGAGCCGCTTGTCGATGGCCGAACCTCGAGTGAACGACGAATCGTTCCGTCGACGATTTCGGCCTGGCGCTGTGCGAGCACGCCCATGCCCTCGAGCATCTTCTGCTGCGCCAGCCCTAGGGCTTCGATGTTACGCAGTTCGATGGCCAGAAGATCGTAGAAATAGGTGAAGCCGGTGCCGAACAGGCGGGATGCATCTTCCATGTGCCACTCCATGATGGGCTGAACGGAGGGAGTTGCCGGAATGCAGGTTGCAAGCACGAACGTGGCTCGCGAAATCGTCCGGCGCCAGCGAATTTTCAAAGACAAAGGTGCTTCGTATCCCCCGCCGAATGAGTGTAGAAACGGCAGGCTCCGGGGGCCCGTAGTTCAGTGGTTAGAACGAGCCGCTCATAACGGTTATGTCGCAGGTTCGAATCCTGCCGGGCCTACCATCCTGCTTCGCGCCGACGCCCTCCGAAGCTTCAGCGTAGGAGGGTGCGCGCTACGCAGGATAAACCTGCCACAGTCGCGGTGCGAGCGCGGCGCGAAGCGGATGCCCTCCGAAGCTTTAGCGTAGGAGGGCTGTCTCACGTGAGTGATGGGATGGCCAGGAACCAACCGATAGCTGGCTACGGGAAACGTCTCAGCGCGCTTGTCCCCTTCCTCGCCTGCGGCGCCTGTTGGTCGGACGAGCCGAAGATCGTCGCCTACGACGCCTGGTGGATCCAGAAAATTGAGGACTGCAAGCGGATCACGAATTGGCGGACCGACGGGCTCGTCAGCCTGGAAGTCGCCGAATGCCAATCCACGGCAACCTTGCCGGCCTTCGAGAAGATTCTCGTATCGGCCTTCAGAGACAGTGTGGCGTGCAAGGGAGTGACCTTGATCAGCTATCAAAAGCTAGCCAAGGAGGCCCCAACGAAGGAGCCACGCTGGGCGCTCAATGCCTCCCTCGCTTGGCGTTGGGAAGGGCAGCGCATCGTGCGCGACGGCACGATCGAGTGGTTCGCCATCGACAGCAGGAACAAAACGTCGGCCGACGGCCTGGACATCCCGCACGACATGGCGACAAGCGTCTGCACGTTCGTGAACGGATGAAGGCACATCGGCTTGCGCATCAGGCGGCTGCACGCTTCACGAACTTGCCAGCGGAAAACGACGACGATCTCGTCCTCCACCAGCGGCGACCATCGGCCACCCGTGACCGGTACGCTGGCCAGCGTCATTTCCTGGCCGTCGCACCGTCAGCCCAAAGTTGCTGCAGAATCGCGCGCTCAATATTTTCGGCAGACGAACCACCGTTGTCGTAGGCGGTCTTGACCAGCTTCCTATGCGGCTGACTCTAAATTTGCAGGCCCCAAATACCGTCCGCCGAGCGTGAAACTGCACTGGTGATCACAAGCTGATCACTGCGCAGGCTCGGCAATCATGGAAAAGAAAGGTCTTCGCGTAAGCACCGCTTCGCGTAAGCACTGGCTCGAATCTCGGTTCGCCAGACTCATCCAAAGTCTCGACAACAACGAGAATTCCACAAAGGTTTTGCAATGGGAACTTATGGGCCAAAGGCTACGTCTGCGCCTGCCGGCGCGATCGTCCTTCATCCTGGCGACAATATCTCGGCGATCGTGAACGCAGCTCCTGTTGGGGCCACCTTCTATTTTGAGCCTGGTGTCTATCGCGGCGTTTCCCTGGCGCCGAAAGACGGTCAGACCTTTATCGGCGCCGAAGGAGCAGTCCTCAACGGCTCGGCTGTGCTGACCAACTGGACCCAAAGCGGCAATCTTTGGGTGATTGGCGGCCAGACGCAGCAAGGCCCCGTCCACCCCAACGCTGAGTTTGAGCCGGGCACTCAGAGGCCCGGATATCCGGAGACTGTGTTTATCGACAATACGCCGCTGAAGCCGGTCGACTCTCTCTCCAAGCTCGTTCCTGGCACCTTCTATTTCGACTATGCCGCCGACAAGATCTACATCGCCGACAATCCGGCGGGTCACACGGTTGAAGCCGGCAAGCTGACCGATGCCTTCCATGGCAACGCCACGAACGTGACCGTCCAGAACCTTGTCATCGAGAAGTACGACCCTCAGATCCAGGACGGTGCCATCAAAGGGGGCCAGAATTGGACCATTAAGGACAATGAAGTCCGCCTGAACTACGCCGTGGGCATCACTGTCGAGGACGGCAGCCAGGTCATCGGCAACTACGTCCATGACAACGGCCAGATGGGGCTTGGCGGGACCGGCAATAACATCCTCATTCAAGGTAACGAGCTCGCTAGGAACGGCTTCTGGTCAGGCATCGATCCGCTTTGGGAAGCGGGCGGCTTGAAATTCTCCGACACCGACAACCTGGTCGTGCGAGGCAACTACGCGCACGACAACAACGGCACGGGCTTGTGGACCGACACCAACAACATCCACACGCTCTACGAGGACAACATTGTCGTCCACAACACGATCAATGGCATCAGCCACGAGATCAGTTACGACGCGATCATCCGCAACAACACGCTGATGGGGAATGGATATGGCGACACGCGCGGATGGGCTTGGGGCAGCGACATCAATATCCAGAATTCCCAGAACGTGGAGGTCTATGGCAACCGGATCGATATGACCGGAGGCGGCAACGGCATCGTCCTGATCCAGCAGGACAGAGGTTCTGGCACGCACGGTACGTACACGACCACCGGCAACAACATCCATGACAACATCATCGTGGATCACGATGGGCACGGCTACATCGGCGGCTTCGCCGACTACAACGAATCCGGCATGCTCAATGGCGGAAACACCTGGAACAACAATCAGTACTTCCTGTCTGACGGGGGAGACCGGTTCCAGTGGGTCGGCGAAATCAACTTCGCCCAATTCAAGGCCGCTACTCACGAAACCGGCTCGATCTCAAACTCCTATTACGACACGAGTGGCTGGCCGACCGGTACGCCAGCGGCCCCCCCAACGGGCATCACGCTGACTGGCGACGGCACCCTGGTTGGCGGGTCGGGCAACGACCATCTGAACGGCGGCGCGGGCATCGACTCCCTCGATGGCGGGGCGGGTGCCGACGTCATGGCGGGCGGTGGCGGCAACGACGCCTACTACGTCGACAATGCCGGCGACCAGGTGATCGAGGCGGTCGGCCAAGGCACCGATACCGTCTATGCGTCCGTCAACTACGGCTTGGCCGATGGCTCGGACATCGAGGTCCTGCGGGCCAACGCCGGCGCCGCTCTCACCCTCACCGGCAACAGCTCCAACAACACGCTCTACGGTGGCGCCGGCAACGACACGCTGAACGGCGGCGGTGGCAATGACGTGCTCGGTGGCGGCGCCGGGGCCGACACGATGTCGGGCGGTTCGGGCGACGACACCTACTATGTCGACAACGCGTCCGACCGGGTGAACGAGACGAGCGGCCAAGGCACCGACACCGTCTATGCCAGCACCAGCTGGACAATGACAGCCAACCAGGAAATCGAGTCCCTGCGCGCCTATGGGGCGGCCGCCACGTCGGGCGTCACGTTAACCGGCAACGGTTCCAACAACACGCTGTATGGCGGTGCCGGCAACGACACGCTGAACGGCGGCGGTGGCAATGACGTGCTCGGTGGCGGCGCCGGGGCCGACACGATGTCGGGCGGTACGGGCGACGACACCTACTATGTCGACAACGCGTCCGACCGGGTGACCGAGGCGAGCAGCCAAGGCACCGACACCGTCTATGCATCCGTCAACTACGGTCTGGCCGATGGCTCGAGCATCGAGGTCCTGCGGGCCAATGCCGGCACCGGCCTCACCCTCACCGGCAACAGCTCCAACAACACGCTCTACGGTGGCGCCGGCAACGACACGCTGAACGGCGGCGGTGGCAATGACGTGCTCGATGGCGGCGCCGGGGCCGACACGATGTCGGGCAGTTCGGGCGACGACACTTACTATGTCGACAACGCGTCCGACCGGGTAACCGAGACCAGCAGTCAAGGCACCGACACTGTCTATGCGTCCGTCAACTACGGTTTGGCCGACGGCTCGAGCATCGAGGTCCTGCGGGCCAATGCCGGGACCGGCCTCGCCCTCACGGGCAACAGCTCCAGCAACACGCTGTACGGCGCTGCCGGCAACGATACGCTGAATGGCGGCACCGGGGCCGACACGATGTCGGGCGGCGCGGGCGACGACACCTACTATGTCGACAACGCGTCCGACCGGGTGACCGAGACGAGCGGCCAAGGCACCGACACCGTCTATGCGTCCGTCAGCTTCCGATTGGCCGACGACTCGGTGGTCGAGGTCCTGCGGGCCAATGCCGGCACCGGCATCACCCTCACCGGCAACAGCTACAGCAACACGCTGTACGGTGGCGCCGGTAACGACACGCTGAATGCCGGCAGCGGCAACGACACGCTGTACGGTGGCGCCGGCAACGACACGCTGAAGGGGGGCAGTGGCAGCGATACCTTCGTCATCGGCTCAGCGTCGGGGAAGGATACCATAACCGACTTCCAGGCAGGGACCGACCGCATCGACGTGAGCGCCTATCACTTCGCGAGCTTCAGCGACCTCCTGAAGGCGACCAAGGATGTGGGTTTCAATACGGTCATCTCGCTGGATGCCACCAATTCACTCACCCTCACGGGCCTCCACTACGCCCAGCTGCATGCCAGCGACTTCATCCTCTGATGGCATCTTCCTGGGAGCGCGGACCTCCGGTCCGCTCTCCCGTATGAGCTGGGCCTGGAGGCGCGCAGTCCAAGATGGCATTGTCCGCGTCATGAACACCGACAGCGAGACCGCCAGCATCAAGGGCGTTGCCTTCATGGACGGCAAGTGGATGCCCCTGGCCGAAGCGAGCGTGCCCATCCTCGATCGCGGCTTCGTGCGGTCGGACGCCACCTACGACGTCGCCCATGTCTGGAAGGGCCGCTTCTTCCGGCTGATGGACCATGTCGAGCGCTTCCAGGCATCGATGGCGGGCCTTCGGATGTCGCTGCCCTACTCCGCCCAGCAGCTCGCCGACATCATGATCGAGTGCGCCAGCCGCTCGGGCCTGCGCGACGCCTACGTCCAGGTGACCTGCACGCGCGGCCTGCCGCCGCCCGGCACGCGCGATCCCAGGCTTTGTCGCAACCGGCTCTACGCCTTCGCCCAGCCGTTCGTGTGGATCGCCGACGAGGCCCAGCGGCGCGAGGGCCTGCGCATGGTGCTGTCGGGTACCCAGCGCATCCCGCCGGAATCGCTCGACCAGCGCATCAAGAACTTCCACTGGCTCGACCTCACCATGGGCATCTTCGAGGCCTACGACCGCGACGCCACGGTGGCGATCCTGCCGGCGGCCGATGGCACCATCACCGAGGGGCCGGGCTTCAACATCTTCGTCGTCAAGGACGGCGTATTGGCCACGCCGGCGCGCGGCCTGTTCGAGGGCATCACGCGCCGCACCGTGATAGAGATCGCCCGCGACCTGCAATTGCGCTGCGACGTGCGCGCCGTCCGCGCCAAGGAGGTGGCCGAGGCGAGCGAGATCTTCATCAGCAGCACCGCGGGCGGCATCATGCCGGTCACCCGCTACGAAGGTCGTCCTGTCGGCGATGGAAGCCCGGGCCCGCTCACGCGGCGCGTCGAGGAGCTCTATTGGCGCCGCCACGAGGACGACGCCTTGTGCACGCCGGTGCCCTACGCCGATCGGGCCGCATCGTAGAGGGTCGCGCCGCGCGGCGGTCTCTGCATCGCCGCCGCCGGCAACGCCTCGACCGGCGCCTGCCGGAAGCAGGCCGCGAACGCGCTGTCGATGATCGCAAGCTTCACTGCCTGGGCCGCCGCGTATTCGCGGCGAAAGGCCGACGATACCCACATCACCGATTCGCCGCGCTTGCCCTGCCAGCCGATGCTGCCGAGCGCTTCGGCGTCCCTGAGCTTGCGCGACAGGTGCGTGCGCGACAGGTTCAGCCGCTGCGCCATGGCGGCGATCGATGCGATGGAGGTCGGAACGCGCTCGGCCTCGGCGTTGGTTTCCTCGATGCCGGCGATCAGCCAGTCCATGATCACGCCGCCATTGTTCAGCCAGGTGAACAGCGAGAAGGTCCGCTCCGGCTTGCGCACGCTGGCCGACGACAGCAGCCCTTCGGCGATGGCGGGGTGCAGCGCGACCAGCGCGCCGGGCGTGCCGAGATACGTCTCCAGCCGCCCGCCGTGATCGAGCCGGTCGAGCGTCGCCAGGTGCATGCCGATCCAGCCATGGATCGCGTCGAGGCTGATCTCCGTCGGCTCGATCGGCCGCGTGCGCTTGTCCGCGGCAGCCGGCACATAGCGGGCAAAACCGTACTTCAGCATTTCCTTCAGGAAGGCATCCGCCGTGTTGCGGCTGGCCACGCCATAGCGCGAGACGACATCGAGGACCTGGGCGCTGTTGATGCTGCCGCCCTTGCCCGAGGAACAGCTGCGGAAGTAGAGCGCCAGCGCCACCTGACCCATCAACCAGCGATGCTGGCTGCCGAACACCGACGCGAGCCTGGGATTGCCGTCGTAGGTCTGCTGCATGATCCGGCACTGCTGGCGGATGGCCGAATGCAGGCCGGGTTGGCGGATGATGTCATCGGCCGTCAGAGCCACGTGGACGGCCCCGCGCGATTTCGACGTTCCCATCGCTTCGAACCGGAGTTAGAGCCTTTGTCAGAGGCGGCCTAAAAGCGCCCCATCCCCATACGAGAGGACTTCTCACATTTCTCAGTTTTGTGCAATATGAGAAGGGTGGATTCGACCCCTTCCCGGCCGGAGAATCTTGCAGCACGCCTGCGGCAGGCTTTCCTGGATCACGGCTACGAGCAGATGACCATGAGCGGGCTGGCCCATCTCTGTGGCTTCAGCCGGCGTGCGCTCTACCATCACTTCTCCAACAAGGAGGAGGCGTTCCGCTACTGGCTGGAGTTCTACAACCACGAATCGATCGCCATGGGCATCGCCGCCGGCCGGGCTGCAATGGAAGCCGGCAGCGGTGCGGTCGATGTCCTCGTCGAAACCATGAACGTCCGCTATGGCGACGCCCGCCGCCGGCTCGCCCGTTCGCCGCATGCGCTGGAGGTCAATGACCAGGCCTTCCGACGCAGCCGCGACATCATCATCGCCGTCGCCATCGACTTCCAGGGCAAGGTTGTCGACCTGCTGAAGGAGCTCGAAGCGCGCCGCCAGATCAGCCTGAAGCCCGGCGTCACGTTCGAAGCGCTGGCCCAGACCCTGTGCGACGGAGCGCGCGGCACGAACCAGGCCGTGCCGCCGATCCCCATCGACGACCTGCACCTGCGCTATCGGCAGATCATCGCGGCCATCCTGTTCGGTGCGGCATCGGCGCCGGCCGGGCTGCGCGGCAAGCGCGTCCGTTCATCCAGCTGAGAGGTAGCTAGACGCGGCCCGGCACCAGACGCACCTTGCGCGGGCCGGCAATCCAGATCGCCATTGCCGACACGACGCAGCAGGCGATGGCGATCACGAAGGCCAGCCGATAGCTGCCCGTCATGTCATGGATGACACCGGTGACCCACGGTCCGGCCGCGCCGCCGCCGATTAGCGCGACGGTGAGCATGCCGAAGATCGAGCCGTAGTGCGGCCCTTCGAAGATCTCGGCGACGATCGGGCCCATCACCGAGGTGAGGGCATAGCCGAGCGAGCCCTGCGAGATCACCATCAGCCACAGCAGCACCGGCGACGGCGAATGCTCCAGCGCGATCAAGGCGACGTAGCAGACGGCGAAACCCGCGCAGCCCGCCGTCCATATCCATTCGCGGCCGATGCGATCGGAGAGCGCGCCGAGCCCGATCTGGCCGGGAATGCCGACGACGCTCACGATGCCCAGCGCCCAAGCCGCCACGATCGGCGAGAAACCGACCTCGATCAGGTACTTGGTCTGGTGCACCTGCACGGCGTACCAGGCGAACAGAGCGCAGACATAGCCGAGCGCGATCCACCAGAAGCGTGCGGTCCTGAGTGCCCGCGCCAGCGTCCATTCGACCGACACCCAATCGTGGTCGACGACGTTCGACCGGGTGCGCGGCGTCGCCGCGGCGGCGTGCGATTCGCCGTCGGGCAGCAGGCCGATGTCCTGCGGGCGGCGGCGGACGAAGAGGTTGAGCGGCCCCAGGACGAACAGGATGAGCAGGCCCATGACCCAGCACGCCTGTCGCCAGCCCTCGCGCTCGATGATCGACTGCAGCCAGGGCAGCAGAACGATGGCGCCGACGCCCACGCCCGAGAACGCAATGCTGATGGCGAGCGCCCGGCGGCGCACGAACCAATGCGGCAGGAACTGGGAATGGGCGGTGAAGGTCATGAGATTGGCGCCCGCGCCCACCATGACGCCGAGCGTGGCATAGAACTGCCAGGGATTGGCGATGACGGTTGCCAGCAGGAGTCCCATCGTCACCATGGCCACGCCGCATTCGATCACGATGCGCGGACCCTTGCGGTCCATGACACGGCCGACAATCGGGCCCAGCACCGCCGACACAAGGAAGCCGAAGGAGAAGGCGCCGGCGGCAAGCCCGCGATCCCAGCCGAATTCGGTGATCAGCGGCGGCAGCAGCAGCGAGAAGGACGTGCGCGCGGTGACGGCGATCGCCATGGTCACGAAGGCGATGCCGATGATCAACCAGCCGTAATAGAACGGCAGGCGCTGCTGCCAGCTTCTCATTGCGACTCGATCTCGTTCAGCGGCCGCTCGCGGCGCGCCGTACGCTCGATGTTGGCCGCTATGAGCTTGGCCCGCGCCTCGAGCATGCCCTCGGTCCAGCCGGAGACGTGCGGCGTCAGGATCACGTTGGCGAGCTCATGGAAGGGCTGATTGGCGGGCATGGTCGGTCCAGGCGCCGTGGGATAGCGGTACCAGACATCGAGGGCCGCACCGGCCAGCTTGCCGCCGCTCAGCGCGCGATAGAGCGCACCCTCGTCGACGATCTCGGCCCGCGCGACATTGACTAGGTAGGCCGAGGGCTTCATCAGGGCCAATCGGCGATCGTCCAGCAGGTTGCGTGTCTCGGGCGACAGCGAGAGTGTGATCGCGAGATAGTCGGCGGAACGCAGCACCTCGTCGAGACGATCGGGGCCGCCGATGAACGACACGCCTGCCGGCAGGTCCTTCTGCGCCTGGCGGCGAATGGCGCAGACCTTCATGTCGAAGGCCGCGGCGCGGCGGGCGAGCGCCTCGCCGATATGGCCGAAACCCAGGATGCCCAAGGTCTTGCCGGCAAGCTCGGGTGACGGCGGCGGCATCGGCGTGCCGACCGCCCACTGGCTGTCCCAGCGTCCCTTGCGCAGGCCGGCATCGAGGCTGCCGAACGAGCGCGTCAGCGACAGCATCGCGCCCATGATGTATTCGGCGATACCGGCCTCGTGGCCGTAGGCGTTGGCGAGCCGCAGGCCCGGGCGCATGACGCTGCGGTCGATGCGATCCAGACCCGCACCAGGCACCTGCACCAAATGCAGGCGAGGCGCGGCCTCGGCCATCGGCGGCGTAAAGCCCATCGACACCAGCACGTCGGTATCGGCCAGGTCCGACAGGATCGCCGTCTCGTCGCCCTCGACGGCCTCGCAAGGAATGGACAGGTGGCTGCGCACCATCTCGGCGAGGCGGATGGCAAAGAATCCGGCAAAAGCGATCTTCATCAATACATCCTTCGTGCGGCACTATTCCGGCCCCGGCTCAGCCGATCAACTACATCCCAGGTAGTCATGACAGCCTCGTCCGCCTTCCCTGCCCGCCTTGCCTGGTGGCGCAAGCGACGCGGCCTTTCGCAGTTGCGGCTCGCGACGGCGGCCGACTGCTCGCAACGTCATCTGAGCTTCCTCGAGCTCGGCCGCACCAAGCCGAGCCGCGACATGGTCCTGCGCCTGTCGTCGGCGCTCGACATGCCGCTGCGCCAGGCCAATGAGCTGTTGCTGGCTGCAGGTTACGCGCCGGCCTGGAGCGAGGCCGATCTCGGCGCCGAGGCGCTGGCGCCGATCCGCGGCGCGCTGGACTACATGCTGAGCCAGCAGGAGCCCTTCCCTGCCGTCGTCGTCGATCGCCGCTGGAATCTGCTGCAGGCCAACAAGGGTGCCGTGGCGATGGTCGAGTTCCTGGTCGGCCCGATCGCGCCCGGCAGCGCGATCAACCTCGCCGACGCCCTGGTTGGCCCCGACGTGCTGAAGCCGCACCTGACGAACTGGACGGAGGTCGTGCGCTACTTCGTGCGCAGCGTCGAAGGCGACGCGGCGGTCGACGGCACGAAGCAGACCGCGGCCTTGGCTCAGCGGCTCACACGATATCCCGGCGTGCGGGCCGCGATGGCGCAGGCAGCGCCGTCGGCCGGCGACGGTCCCGTGCTGCCGATGCTGTTCCAGAAGGGGCTGACGGCGCTCAGGCTGTTCACGACCATCGCCACCCTCGGTACGCCGCGCGACGTCACCCTGCAGGAGCTCAGGGTCGAGAGCTTCTTCCCCATGGACGACGAGACCCGCGACATCTTTCGTCGCTGGGGCTCGGCTTCCCTCCCCGGCGAAGCTGGGGAGGTGGCCCGCAAGGGCCGGAGGGGTCATGGGTAACGGCGTGATGCCCATGACCCCTCCGCCCGCTTCGCGGGCACCTCCCCTTCGCGGAAACCGTGAAGGGGAGGAATTAGCGTCGCTTGGCGCGCTCGATCGCCTCGGCGATAAGGCGGTGGGCCTCCGCGACGTCGCCCCAGCCCAGAAGCTTCACCCACTTGCCGGGCTCGAGGTCCTTGTAGTGGACGAAGAAGTGCTCGATCTGGTGGCGCGTGATCTCGGGAAGGTCGGTATGCGTCTTCACGTTGACGTAGCGCTGGGTGATGCGTGAGGAAGGCACGGCGATGATCTTCTCGTCGCCGCCGCCGTCATCCTCCATGCGCAGCACGCCGATCGGCCGCACGTTCATCACTGCGCCGGGGATGATGGGGCGCGTGTTGGCGACCAGCACGTCAATCGGGTCGCCGTCGTCCGACAGCGTGTGCGGCACGAAGCCGTAATTGCCGGGATAGCGCATGGGCGTGTAGAGGAAGCGGTCGACCACCAGCGTGCCCGCGGCCTTGTCCATCTCGTATTTCACGGGCTCGCCGCCGATCGGCACTTCGATGACGGTGTTCACGTCGTCGGGCGGATTGTGGCCGATGGCGATGGCGTCGAGGTTCATGATGGGTCCTGAAAGGCTGGTGCTGCAAAGGTCCCTCGCTTCGCTCGGGATGACAATGCGCCAAAATGAAACCGGCGGCCTCGCGGCCGCCGGTTCGTTCTTGGATCGTGCGTGGAGTTATCTTTGGAGATCCACGTCCTTGGTTTCTCGCAGGAAGAGTGTCCCGATGATCAGCGTCATCACGGCAATGCCGATCGGGTACCACAGGCCGTAGTAGATATCGCCCGACCAGGCGACCAGCGCGGTCGCCAGCAGGGGCAGCATGCCGCCGAACCAGCCGTTGCCGATGTGATAGGGCAACGACATCGATGTGTAGCGGATATTGGTCGGGAACAACTCGACCAGGAAGGCGGCGATCGGTCCGTACACCATGGTCACATAAACGAGGAAGATCACCAGGATCAGCTCGGCCACGAACCAGTTGACCTTCTTGAGGTCGGCGCCGGAGACGAAGCCCGCATCCTTCAGGGCGGCGTTGAGCTTGCCCAGGCCTTCCTTGGGATCGAAGCCTTCGAGCTTCTTGTCGTTGATGCCGATCACGACCGGCGAGCCCGCCGCGCCGTTCACCGAGGTGAAGGAGAGGCCGGACTTGGTCAGCGCATCCTTGGCGCGGTCGCATTCCGTGAACTTGGACCACGGACCGACGAAGATGTGGAAGTTGCACTGCGCCGGATCGGCCGTGACCGTGATCTTGGTCTTGGCCTGGAACGCCGCGAGGTCGGGATTCACGGCGTTCGTGAGCGCCCCGAACAGCGGGAAGTAGGTCACGGCCGCGATCAGGCAGCCGGCCATGATGATCTTCAGCCGCCCGATGCGGTCGCTCAGCCAGCCGAAGAAGACGAACAACGGCGTGCCGATCAGAAGCGAGACGCCGACCAGCGAGTAGGCTGCCACGTAGTCGAGCTTGAGCGTGATCAGCAGGAAGAACAGTGCGTAGAACTGGCCGGTGTACCATACCACGCCCTGGCCCGCCGTCGCGCCCAACAGCGCCAGCAGCACGAAGCGGTTGTTGGGATAGCGGAAGAAGCTGTCGGTCAGGGGCGACTTGGAGCCCTTGCCCTCGGCCTTCATCTGCTGGAACAGCGGCGATTCGTTCAGCTTCAGCCGGATATAGACCGAGAAGATCAGCAGGATCAGCGACACCAGGAACGGGATGCGCCAACCCCAGTCGGCGAAGACCTTGGGGTCCATGTAGTAGCGGCAAGCGCCGATCACGGCGAGCGACATGAAGAAGCCGAGCGTCGCCGTGGTCTGGATCCAGCTCGTGGCGTAGCCGCGGCGGCCGTTGGGCGCATGCTCGGCGACGTAGGTCGCGGCACCGCCATACTCGCCGCCCAGCGCCAGGCCCTGGATGAGGCGCAGGGTCACCATCAGCACCGGCGCCAGCCAGCCGACCGCCGAGAAGGTCGGCAGCAGGCCGACCGCGAAGGTCGAGGCGCCCATGAACAGGATGGTGACGAGGAAGGTGTACTTGCGCCCGACCAGGTCACCCAGGCGACCGAACACCAGGGCGCCGAACGGGCGCACCAGGAAGCCCGCCGCGTAGGCGGCGAAGGCCGACAACAGCGCCGCCGTCTCGTTGCCCGGCGGGAAGAACAACGCCGCGAAGAACGGCGCCAGAGTGGCGTAGAGATAGAAGTCGTACCATTCGAAGACGGTGCCGAGGGACGACGCGAAGATGACGCGACGCTCCTCCTCCCGCGTGACGACTGGACCGCTGCCGGCCGTTGCTGCCATGGCCATTTTGTTTGCTCCCCAATGATGACGGGCACCTACAAGCGTCCCATCTTGCAGTCGGTGTAAAGTGTCGGAGGCAAGGCACGCAATTCGACCAACGTCCAAGGTGGATGGGTTTGTGCAACGCGACAAACTCCTGCCGCGACGCAGCATCAGGGGCTCTTGACCGGAGAAGCCACCGGTCGTCACTGTCAGCAGGCAACCGAAACAACGAAGAATGTCCGGGGAAAAACTCACCTTCCTGATCGCCGACGACCATCCGATGGTGCGCGATGCGCTGGCCTCGGCGCTGGGCCAGGCATTCGCCGGTGCGGCGGTCGCGATGGCCGCCAGCCTGGCGCAGGTCCAGTCGGCCCTGGAGCGCGAGCCCGAGACCGATGCGCTGCTGCTCGATCTCGACATGCCGGGCATGGACGGCCTGACCGGGCTCGCCCTGCTGCGCTCCGACCATCCGACGGTGCCGATCATCGTCGTCTCGGCGGCGCGCGAGGCGGCCGTGATCCGGCGCGCCTACGAGTTCGGCGCCTCGGCCTATATCGACAAGTCGGCCTCGCTGGAGGAGATCGCCAACACGGTGCGTGCGGTGCTGGACGGCGAGATCTTCGCACCCGCCGAGGATGCGCCGGGCGATTCCTTCGCCCAGCGCGCGGCCCAGCTCACGCCGCAGCAATGGCGCGTGCTGGCGCTGATGGTGCAGGGCGATCAGAACAAGCAGATCGCCTACAAGCTCGGCGTCGGCGAGGCCACGGTGAAGGCCCACGTCACCGTGATCCTGCGCAAGCTCGGCGTGCGCTCGCGGACCCAGGCCGTGATCGAGGCCCGCG
>Ga0075369_10000231_pt1 | contig 16454 bp, 15 predicted proteins | sample EndMethybrTD3034_FD_71400 | JGI IMG/M metagenome (GOLD analysis project Ga0075369, IMG submission 71400) | Populus endosphere microbial communities from Tennessee, USA - Endosphere MetaG P. TD hybrid TD303-4 | ecosystem: Host-associated > Plants > Roots > Endosphere | place: USA: Tennessee...
GGGTGTGCGAGTGGCCCACCGATATGGCAGCGTGCGGACCTGGGTAGTCACCAGCACGGACCGGCTCCCGATAGTACGACGCGGCGGATTCGTCTACTTGCCGCGGTTGGGCCGGTGTGGCGGTCGCGAAGGGTGCGGACTGCACGGTGGATCTGGTGTCGGTCGGGCGGACAGTGCGCTCGCCGCGTGTATTCGTGCTGCTGTCGCCGTGGAGAGTTTCGTCCACTGTCGGCGGGGCGCAGGGAACGACCGGGATTCGACGCGTCGCCGTAGGCATGGCCCCGGGTGTGTCGTGGGTGGTGGTGGTGCCGATCGGCGCGGCCTGGTGCGCGATGGTGCCCGATGCCCGTGTCGTCGTGTGACCGGGGACGGTCGCGGTCGGCGGCGGCGATATCGGTGTGGCGGCGGGTGGCGCGTTCTCCGATCGAGAAGCACTGTCAGTGCTCGACTTTGGTGTGGTGGCCGATATGGATACGGGCCGTTGCACCACCCGATCGGCAGGTGCAGTCGTGGCCGCACCGTCCGTGTGCACGCCGGTATCGGTCGCGGGCGCAGTAGGTGGGGCCGCGGTCGGGAGGCGCCGCGGTGTGTGGTGAACCGCCGGGTAGTGGCCGGTCGAATCAGCGGTCTGCGGTGTGGGTGGCGGTGTTCTCCCGCCCGGCGGTGATGAGTATGTGGAGGGGTCGGCGTGAACCGGTGTCGCAGCTGCCACGTCGAACCACAGCGATGGTGAGGGCTCATCGGCTTTGGGTGGACCGCTGCGGTAGACGAATCCGTCCGGCCATGTCGGGGTGACGAATTCGGTTCGAATGCCGGTCTCGGCGGCCAGGCCGAGCAGCGCACGAACCCGGCACCGGTACCGGAACGGCTTGGTCCCGTCGGCCAGTACCCGATGGAGATATCGGTCAGGCGCCACTGTTGAGCACCTCGATCGAGTCGGCGAGCACCTCGATGTATTTCTGCCGCTTGTCGCGAGTCAGTTGCATGATCTCGTCCTCGCCCCAGTGATAGTGGTAGGCGAGGTAGTGCACTTCGCGGTAGAGCATGTCGTCGTCGGTGCGAAGTTCCCCGAAGAAGAACCGCTGGATGTCGATGGGTGCGGTGAAGGGGCGACCGCACTCGGCGCAGGCGATGTCCATCGACTGACCGACCTTGGGTGCGAGTTCCTCCATACGCAGCTCGATTTGGGATCTGGCCATCGCGGGCAGCGCGGCGATCAGGGCCTCGTCGGGTGATTCGTGCGGCCCGATCCGGGTGATGCAGCGGGACAACAGAACCGTCAGGGCAGCTGCTTCGTTGCTCGCCAGCAGCGCCGACACCTCCTCCTGGTCGGCGCCGTTGGGCAACCGGAAGGTGACGTCGACCGGCGGGCCGTCCTCTTCGCAGGCGGGCAGTGTCATGGTGTGCAGGGACGCTCGGGGCCGCGCTTGTTCGACCGGCAGGTCAGCGATCGAGAAGTCGACGGACACATGCTCGCCACAGTCCGGCCACGGACAGAACAGGTTCGCCCGTACCCGATCGCCAAAGGTCGCCTGGCGCAGTCGAAGCAACAGGTAGTGCCGATCGGCCACCAGCAGTTGCCGCACGACCTCGGGTGAGACGGGACTGATGTCGCCGATGCAGCGGACGCGGCGACTGAGTATCTCTGTGACGAGCGTGGCGGGCTGCTTGCCGACAGCAGCCGCGAGGTGCTCCTCGTCGCGGCCGTTGAGGGCCGTGACTTCGAACGCACGGTGCAGCTGCCCGTTGGGGTCCCAGTATCCGCCCGGCAGCTCGTCCACGAGGTGCCCCTACGTTTCTTGGGGCTCGGTTACCGCGGAGTCCCGAACCCACCCCTCGTTCTCCAATTTGATGGTGCTGATCATCACCGCGTTGCTGCTGGCGTCGAGCTGGGGAAGCGCCTGATATTCCGAGACCCAGCATCGGAACACGTTGTAGGCCAAGACCTTCTGGCCCTGGTGGTTGTACACCTCGATGCTGATGTCTTTGCGGAACGTCGCCAGCGACATCGCAGGATCGCCCTGGAAGTTGTTGACCTTGTTGGCCCAGTTCTCGAAGGTGGTGTCGTGGGTGACCCCGGCCTCGAGCGTGATAGCGGCGTACGTCGTTTTACCGGGAATCTGGTGCGGCCCGCTGGAGTCGCCGCCCTCGTACCAGGGCGTGACCTCGGTGGTGCGCGTCAACGCGCTGCATTTGCTGAGGCCGGCAACCGACTGGCCGTCGATTCTGATCTGAAACCGGTATCCGCAGTACGGGTCGAACCGCGTCGAGTTGACGGTGAACCTGGCCATCGGCTGTCTCCTTTCGGCTGGAAGTCGGGCTTACGCGGCCGCCAGACCCGCCTGCTGGCTGATCCTGACGACGACGAATTCGGCCGGCTTGAGAGGCGCGAAGCCCACCAGGACGTTGACGACGCCGGCGTCGATGTCGGCCTGGGTGGTCGTCTCGCCATCGCACTTGACGAAGAACGCCTTGTCAGGTGTCGCGCCCTGGAACGCACCCTGACGAAAGAGCGTCATCATGAACGAACCGATGGTAAGTCGCAGCTGCGACCACAGCGGTTCGTCGTTGGGTTCGAACACCGCCCACTGGATGTTGTTGTAGATGCTGGTGCGCAACATGATCGCGGTTCGGCGCACCGGGACGTATTTCCACTCCGGATCGGCGGTGAGCGTGCGGGCGCCGAACACCACCACGCCCGTACCCGGGAAACGCCGAATAGCGTTGACGCCCAGCGTATTCAGGTTGCCCTGCTGGACGTCGCTGAGCTCGACGCCCAACCCGACGACGCTGTTGAGGCCGGCCTCGACGCCGGCGGGCGCCTTCCATACCCCGCGTTTGGCGTCGATGCGCGCGTAGAGCCCAGCCACATAGCCCGACGGCGGCAGCAGCATCGGTTCGCCGGACCGACCGCTCGGATCGGATGCCTTGACCCACGGAAAGTACAGCGCACCATAGGAGTTGACCGTGTTCAGCCGGTTGCGGAAGGCGGCCGCCTCGGCCGGGGTGTCGTCGTGCCATGCGGTTTCGCCGAGGTAGAAGACGTCCTGCAGCGACCGGTTGGCGCAGTAGGCCATGCCCAGATCGAGCATCTCCGTGGTGCCCTCCCCTGGCACCGCAAGCAGGCTGAAGTCGGTGATGGTGTCCAGCCGGCTGAACGCCGCCGCGAAGGTCTGCCCCGTCACGGCCGCGGTACCGTCTTTACCCAGTTGCGCCGACGACACCGGCGGAGCGACCGCGGCGTCGCCGACCTGTACCGCGTCGGCGTTGGCCGGGCGGCGCACCGCCAGTCCGGACTCGGAGCGCCCGCCATTGCCGGCGCCCAGCTTGAGCGCGAATGTCGCATCCTGCGTCGCTGCAGGCTGTACCAGAACCGACGACGATGCGGCGGTCGTCCCGGACTGCAATACCAGCCTGGAGCGCTCCGCCACGGTTTCTGCTGCGCAGGTGAACCCGCTGAACGCGGCGGGGTCTGTGGTGTCCTTCTTCTTGGTGAGTGCGCGCACCGCAGTTTGGATCGCCGAGGCGACGTCGGCAAGGTTTGCGCTCATGCCGACCGCGGCCGGCAGCGTCACAACCTGCAGACCGTCTCCGTCCAGATTGACCTGCATGCTGAGGTTGCCCTGCAGCGGCAGGGTCGGTGCGAGGCCGCCGCGGTGCACCCCACGTTGCACGCTGGTGTTGCCCGACACCAGGCGAGCGTCGATGTAGGATGAGTCCCGGTTGATAACGGCGCCAACGTAATTAGGCGCAGCGGGGTCGACGCTGAGGTTGTCGAACACCTCCAACGGGGTAAGGTCATTGACGTCGGCGGGGACCAGCGATGGGTCGGCCTGCCGCCGAACACTCACTTTGAACTCGTCACCGGGGGACGACGTGGCGTCTTCGATCTGAAGAAGAAGCGAATTACCCCACACGCCTTTGTTCTTCGCCGAGAACACGCACCCTGGCACCGCAGTGGCGGCGCGATTGACAACGGTGACGCTCGCGACCACGGCGTCCGAGCGGGTGACCCGCACGACGTAGCATTGACGGCCGCCGTTGTTGAAGTACTGGAACACACTGTGCGCGAGGAATCCGTCGGCAAAGAAGGTGCCGTATTGCCGTTGGTATTCGGTCCAGTTGGTCACCCGGGTGGCCTCTTCCGGCCCCATCTCGGCGAGGCCGACGAACGCGGCCGTCGACGTGCTTGCGATGTCGATCGGCCTGACCCCGCTCGACACTTCTTCGATGTATACGCCTGGATAGCTCAACGTCGCCATGAATGCCTCCTCAGCAGCGGGCGAAGCCGGACAAAATCACTCGGTCGATCGGGAACGCTTGGATTTGGCGGTTTGGGCGGGCGTCGAGTCGCCGCCGGCCTCCTGGGCGCCGGCGTCGGAATCGCCGGTGGCAGCGTCGGTCTCGACGACCTCGATGACCCGTTGGTTGCGTAGTTTGTCGATCTTCTCGTTCGCGGTCGCCTCGACGTCGGGTAATTCCGGCGACTGCTCACCGGGTGAGAGCCGCAGCCACTGCCCAGTGCTGAGTGGTATCGCGACCGGGCCGGCCGTCAGCAAGTTCTTGATCGTCACAGTCATCTTGAATCTCCTGCCCAACGCACATCCAGGGCGGTCAACGGGTTCTCAATATCGATGGATCGAGCACGATGCGACGCAGTTGCGCGGCGTCGAGAGCCCCGAGAGCTCGCGGGCAGGGCTGCATCTCGTACGTCCACGTCAGCCGCCCGTCGGGGCGCACACCGAAGACGACCGCATCGAGTCGCGCGATGTGGGACCGCAATTCGTCGTCCCAGGGGTCGCCGACTCCGACGATCACAACGTCGTGGCGATGGCTGCCGCGGTGACGCAGGTCCCCAAGCTCATCAGCGAGTTGCTCGACGACGACACCGTCGTCGGTGGTGAAGACGGAGCCGATCACATCGGCGAGCAACTGCGGAAGCTCGATCAGAGCAACCCGGACAGCCATGCAACCAGCATGTCGGGGGCAAGTCGGGTTGTGAATGGATCCCGGGAGCCGTCCTGCCGAGGGCAGGTATCTAATTCTTCGTCGACGGCACAGGGGATTCGGGGGATCCGCCGCGGCGCCGCAGGGTCGCTGCGGCGTCCGCGCGACGCCGTACGCCGCACTTGTTGAGCAGATTGTGCACGTGGTGCTTCACCGTGTGGATCTCGATGCGCAACCGATCGGCGATCTCTCTGTTGGAAAGGCCTAGATCGATCAGCGAAAGGATTTGGACCTCCCGCGGTGTGAGATCCACAACCCTTGTCGTCGGGACCTGGCCTGCGACGAGCGCCGACAACCGAGCCATGATGATCGCCGCGACTCGCGGTGAGCACAACGACTCGCCGGCATCGACAGAAACGATCAGCTTCAGCAGCCGCTCCACCGGTTCCGAACGCAGGTGGTAACCGGCAACGCCCAGGTCGGCGCACGTAACGATCTCGTCCACGTCGTCCTCACGCACGCCGATTACCACCACACGACTTGCGGGGCTGGCTTCGCGCGCCGCCACCAGCAATGTGCGACTGTCCGCCGACGCCAGATTCAACAGGATGACCTTCGGAGCCTGCCGATCGATCGCCATGGCCATCGACGCCAGGTCTGACGCGGTACGCACCGCGGACGCTCCCCACTCCCCCGCCAGGATGGTGGCGAGCCCCTCCCGGTACATCGCACTGTCATCGACGACGAGCAGGGCAGGACCCTGCGGCATGTCGGCGTCGTCACCGGCAGGTTGTCGCTGTTCAATTCCTGGTAACAAGGCCATGACTTCCTCCAGGGAGGCAACCCACCGTGAGCGGCTACCGAGCCGCACGGCAGCGTCACCGCACAATTACGAGTCTCGCAAAAGCTCCAGGTGAGGCACGAGTATTCGACTACTCGAATTCCGTTTCCTTTGTCCATGTGAAAGGCCGGGTCGGCGGCCGCTTGAGCGAACCGACAACGCCAGCGGCTTCACCATGCTGCTCGCGAGATCGGCCGGGCCGCGGCTGCGTCCCTGCTTCTGGATTCCGCGGGGCACCGTCGGATCCACCATCATGCGCGCTGGACTTCTCGTGGCGCGGCATTGACCGCGTGATATTTCGTGCGCCCGGTGACTAACCCGATGTTCTCGAGCAGCGGTACGCGGTCGGCCTCGCCATCATCCGCGACGGGCGGATGTGTGGCAAACGGTGGCGAGAGCTGTTGCCAGGCCAACGACTATCCGCGACGCGCGGCGGCGACGGTCCCGGTGACGCTGACGCGCCGAAATCACACGTCTGGCACGATCGATCAGACAGGCCCCTGAGGGAGGTCGATCGTGCTGCACCGGATCGCATCGCTGGCCATCGCCGCGCCGCGGCGAGTCCTCGCTGTCGCGGCGTTGCTCATGGTGGGTGCCATCGTTTTCGGTGTGCCGGTGGCTAAGTCCTTGTCAGCGGGCGGTTTTCAGGATCCCGCTGCGGAGTCGGCCCGCGCGACGGGGCTGCTGACCGAAAAGTTCCAGCAGGGTGACATGCAACTGCTGGTCATGGTCACCGCGCCCGACGGTGTGGGTGGCGCGGCCGCTCGTGCCGCGGGGCTGGACATCGTGAACCAGGTCAAGGACTCGCCGTACGTGGTGGATGTGGTTTCGCCGTGGACGCCGCCGCCGGGGCCCGCCGGGCTGGTCAGCAAGGACGGCCGTTCGGGTTTGATCGTTGCGGGTATCTCCGGCGGCGAGAAGGAGGCGCCCCAGCGTGCGCAGGCGCTCGCCGATGCGGTGTCGGAGTCGGTGCTGCCGGACCATCCCGATGTGACGGTGTTGGCGGGCGGCTCGGCGATGGTCTACTCGCAGATCAACTCGCAGACCGAGCGGGATGTGCTGCTGATGGAGTCGATCGCGATACCGGTGAGTTTTGCGGTGCTGGTGTGGGTGTTCGGAGGGCTGCTGGCGGCGGCGCTGCCGGTGGTGGTGGGTGGGCTCGCCATTGTCGGATCGTTGTCGGTGCTGCGTCTGATCGCGATGTTCACCGATGTGTCTATCTTCGCCCTGAACCTGACCGCCGCTCTGGGGTTGGCTCTGGCCATCGACTACACGTTGCTGATCGTCAGCCGCTACCGCGATGAACTGGCCGAGGGCGCCGAGCGGGATCAGGCGCTGATCCAGACGATGCTGACCGCTGGGCGCACGGTGGTTTTCTCGGCGACGACGGTGGCGCTCTCGATGGCTGCGATGCTGTTGTTCCCGATGTACTTCCTAAAGTCGTTCGCCTACGCCGGCATCGCCACCGTGGCATTGTGCGCGCTGGCCGCGCTCGTCGTCACGCCCGCGGCCATCGCGCTGCTCGGTGCCCGCCTCGACGCGTTCGACGTCCGCTGCGGGATGCGGCGGCTGCTGCGCCGCGACGAACCGCAGCCGAAACCGGTTCAGCAAGCGTTCTGGTACCAGTGGACCAAGTCGGTGATGCGGCGGGCGGTGGTACTCGGCCTGGCGGGTTCGGCGGTGTTGGTGGTGCTCGGGCTGCCTTTCCTGGGAATCACCCGAGGCTTCCCGGACGATCGGGTGCTGCCGCGCTCCGCGTCGGCGCATCAGGTCGGTGACCGGATGCGCACGGGCTTCACCGGCGACTTCGATACCGCGGTGACGGTGGTGATCCCCGACGCCGTCGATCTGAGACCGGCCGACGTCGATCGCTATGCCGCGCGGCTGTCGCGGGTGGCCGACGTCTCGGCGGTCAGTGCGCCGACCGGTGCCTTCGTCGGAGGCCGGAAGGTCGGCCCTCCGGTCGCTGCCGCCGCGGTCAGCGACGGCAGCGCCTTCCTGACGGTCGGCAGCAGTGCGCCACTCTTCTCCACGGCATCGCACACGCAGCTGGATCGACTGCACGACGTGGCGACGCCCGGCGATCGTCCCGTCGCGTTCACCGGCATGGCCCAGATCAACCGCGACAGCGTGGACGCGATCACCTCGCGGCTGCCACTGGTGCTGGCCATCATCTCGGTCATCACCTTCCTGCTGCTGTTCATGCTCACCGGCAGCGTGGTCCTGCCCGTGAAAGCCCTTATCCTGAATGTGCTTTCGTTGACGGCGGCATTCGGCGCGCTGGTGTGGATCTTCCAGGACGGTCATCTGGGCGCGTTGGGCACCACACCGACGGGCGCGCTGGACGCCAACATACCGGTGCTGCTGTTCTGCATCGCGTTCGGGCTGTCCATGGATTACGAGGTGTTCCTGATCTCCCGGATCCGCGAATTCTGGTTGGCAAGCGAACAAACGAGCGCCGATAACGACGAAAGCGTGGCACTCGGTCTGGCCCACACCGGTCGGGTCGTCACCGCCGCGGCGCTGGTGATGTCGATCTCGTTCGCGGCCCTGATCGCCGCCCGGGTGTCGTTCATGCGGATGTTCGGGGTGGGCCTGACCCTGGCGGTCGTGGTGGACGCCACCTTGGTCCGGATGGTGCTGGTGCCCGCGTTCATGCACATCCTCGGGCGATGGAACTGGTGGGCGCCCGCACCCCTGACCCGCCTGCACAGCAGCCTCGACACGAGCGAATCGGCCGCCCTGCGACCGTGATAAGCGCTGGTCAGGACCGCGAAGAAGTTTTTTCGTGATCAGACCAAACCGAACCGGACGCGGCTACGAATCTCTGGTGGACGCCTCGGTCAGGGGTCGGGCAGACCCTTGCCGTGACTGCGACCACGGACGGCACAGTGCGGGCAGCAAAGGAGCGCGGAATTGCGGGACATGCAGATTCACGGTGTGGCGATGCCTGCCGTGGCACTACCCGAAGAGACGCAGTTGAACGGCGGTGAGCGCGGAATACGCGCGCTGATTTCGCCGCATCAGCGCCTGCGTGAGTACCGGGGGCACCCGGCTACCGTCTTTGCGGATGACTGGCGCGAGGGCGTGCGTGCCGTCGTGCGGAGAGAACTCGCTGAATTCGTTGCGAGCCAGTGCCTTTCGGAACTCGGCAACGCCAAGGTCGATGTCGCGGGCGAGGTGCTGTCCGGATTCGTGGACGGCGGCAAATGTGTTCGATCGACCTTCATGTATCTGGGTTGGTTGTGCGGCGCGCCAGAGGACGATGCGGCGCTGCGCGCATCGGCCAGCCTGGAGCTTTTTCACGCCTTTGCCCTCATGCAGGACGACGTCATGGACGAATCGGCGCTGCGCCGCGGCCGGCCGTCGGCACACGTGTCTTTCGGTCGGTGGCACCGCGAGCGCGGGCTGACGGGCTGCTCGGAGCGTTTCGGGGAGTCGGCGGCGGTATTGCTCGGCGATCTGTGCCTAGTGTGGGCGGCGAAGATGCTGCGGGAAAGCGGTGTGGGCGCCGAGGCGCTCGCCAGGGTGTGGCCCCGCTACAACGACATGCGGATCGAGTTGGCGATCGGTCAGTTCGCCGACCTGGTCAACGACTCGCGTGCCTTCCCGACCCTCGACGAGGTGCTCGACACGCTGAGGCGAAAGTCGGGCAACTACACGGTGCGGCGACCGCTGGAGATCGGCGGGGCGATGGCCGGCTGCGCGCCGGAGGTCGTCGACGCGCTCGGCGGGTACGGCTCCGCCATCGGTGAGGCGTTTCAACTGCGTGACGACCTACTCGGTGTGTTCGGCTCGCCGACGGTGACCGGCAAATCGGTCGGCATCGATCTGGTGGCGCACAAAGCCACCAGCGTGGTCGTCGCCGCCCATCAACTGGCCGGCGCGGGGCTACGCCGCCAGCTCTCGGAGCTCATGAGCATGCCGACGCTCGGTCCCGCTGACGCCGAACGCTGGCGAGCGCTGATCATCGCCAGCGGCGCCGTGCAGTGGATCGAACAGCTCATCGGTGAGCGGCTAACCCAGGCGCTGGGCTGGCTCGACACCGCGCGCATCCCCGAAGCGACCCGCGCCGCACTGCACGACATGGCCGTAGTCTGCACCCGCAGAGCCGCCTGATGCGCACCGTCGAAGGAAGAACCGACCGGGTCGTCATCGTCGGCGCCGGGTTGTCCGGGTTGTCCGCGGCGCTGCAACTGGCCGGCCGCGGCCGTGCCGTCACCGTGATCGAACGCGGTGACCATCCCGGCGGCCGAGTCGGGCGGGCCGAGATCTCCGGCTACCGCCTCGACACCGGGCCGACGGTACTGACCATGCCCGACATCATCGACGACGCCTTCGCGGCCGTCGGCGAATCGTTGTCCGACCGCCTCGAACTGCAGCCGGTGCACCCGGCCTACCAGGCGATGTTCGCCGACGGCAGCACGCTGAAGGTGCACACCGAGCCGACGGCGATGTTCGACGAGATCGAACGGTTCGCCGGCCCCCGGGAGGCCGACGCCTACCTGCGGCTGCGCGGGTGGCTGACCAAGCTGTACCGCACCGAATTCGACGGGTTCATCGGGGCCAACTTCGACTCACCACTATCCCTGCTGACGCCGCAGCTGGCCCGTCTCGTCGCGATGGGCGGCTTCCGGCGCTGGGAGAACGTGGTGCGCCGGTTCCTGAACGAGGAGCGGCTGCTGCGGGTATTCACCTTCCAGGCCCTCTACGCCGGCGTTCCCCCGCAGAGCGCGCTGGCGGTGTACGCCGTGATCGCCTATATGGACACCATCGCCGGCGTGTACTTTCCGCGCGGCGGGATGCGGGCACTCCCCGATGCGATGGCTGCCGCCGCAGCCGCAGCGGGCGTCGAATTCAACTATGGCTCAACCGTTTCGGATCTGGAGTGGAATGACTCCAGGGTCACCGCGGTGCGTACCTCGGCGGGCCATCGGGTTCCCGCCGATGCCGTGGTGCTGACCACCGAACTCCCCGATACGTATCGGCTCCTGGGCCGTACCCCGCGCCGGTTGCTGCGGTTGCGAGCGGCACCGTCGGCCGTCGTCGCCCATGTCGGGTGCCGCAGGGTCGACGATGAAGTCGGCCATCACACCATCCTGTTCGGTGACGCCTGGCGACAGACCTTCCGCGACATCATCGACGACGGAGCCGTCATGGGTGACCCGTCACTGCTGGTGACCCGGCCGACCGCCAGCGACCCGACGCTGGCGCCGCCCGGTCGCGATCTGCTCTACATTCTGGCGCCGGCGCCGAATACCGAAGTAGGCAAAGTGAATTGGGATTCCGGCTCGTCGGGGTACGTCGAGCACATGGTGGGTACGGTCACGGATCGACTGCTCCAACTGGGCGACGACGCCGAAGTGCTGTCGGTGGTGACACCGGCCGACTGGGCCCGTCAGGGCATGGCGGCGGGCACCCCGTTCGCGTTGGCGCACACATTCGGCCAGACCGGACCGTTCCGGCCTGCCAACACCGTGCGCGGCGTGGACAACGTGGTGCTGGCCGGCTCGTCGACGGTGCCCGGCGTGGGGGTGCCCACCGCAGTCATGTCAGGCCGGTTGGCCGCCGACCGGATCACCGGAGTGCCCGCACGACAGCTGAAGCGCGAGGTGTACCAACCATGATCAGTTCCGAACTCGACGCCGCCGGTGTCCGCGACCCGTCGTTGCGGGAGTCCTACCGGCGGTGTCGCGCGATCAACGCCCGCGACGGCAAGACCTTCTTCCTGGCCACCCGACTGCTGGCGCCCAGGCAACGGCCCGCCGTGCATGCGCTGTACGGTTTCGCCCGGCGCGCCGACGACATTCTCGACGACCTCGACCCGGCTCAAGACGTCGAGGCGCGCACGCAGCAACTCCAGCTGTTGTCCACGCAGCTGTTCAACAGGCTGGTGGAACGAGGGCCGTGCGGGGATGACCCGACGTTGACGGCGGTGGTCCACACCGCGCGCAAGTATGACATCGATTGGGACCTCTTCGACGACTTCCTGGCCTCGATGCGGATGGACCTCACCGTCACCGACTATCCCGACCGCCCCGCGCTCGAGCGCTACATGTACGGCTCCGCGGAGGTGATCGGTCTGCAGCTACTGCCGATCCTGGGCACCGTCGGCCCGCGGGAGGAAGCCGCGCCGCACGCCGCCGCGCTCGGAAAGGCCTTCCAGCTCACCAATTTCATCAGAGATGTGGATGAAGACCTGCAACGCGGACGCGTGTACCTGCCGGCCGACGAACTGGCCGCCCATGGTGTCGACCGTGAACTGCTGGGCTGGTGCCAGGCCAATCGCCGCACCGATCCCCGCGTGCGCCGGGCCCTCGTCGAGCAACTGGCGATCACGCGCGGGGTTTACCAACAGGCCCGGGCGGGCATTGCGATGGTGATGCCGGCGTCGCGCCCGTGTGTTGAGGCCGCGCTGACCCTGTATTCGGAGATCCTGGACCGCGTCGAGGACATCGATTACGCGATCTTCGGCCAGCGTGCCACGGTCGGCAAGCCACGAAAACTCGCCGTCGCCGCCGGTGGCATCACCCGGGCCTGGGGCGCCCGGCTGAGGCACGGGAGTAGGTGAGCGTGGATCGCTGGCAGTACCTGATCGTGCTGGGCGCCTGTCCACTGATCACCGCGCCCCTCGAGTCGTTCGGCAGCGGTGTGTATCGCCAGCCCCGCCGGGTGGCCGCCGCGGTGCTGCCCGTCGCCGCGGTGTTCCTGATCTGGGATGCGATTGCCGTTGCGGCACATGTGTGGTCGTACAACCCGCGTTACATCCTCGGGCTGATGCTGCCCGGGCAAGTGCCGCTGGAGGAGGTGCTGTTCTTCCTGGTGATTCCGGTCTGCGGGTTGCTCACCTACTCGGCGGTGGACTCCCTGCTGTCGGTGCTGCGGGAACGTCAGACGAAGGTGAGACGGTGAGCGGTATCGGCTACACGCTCCCGGCGGTTCTCGCGGTGGTCGCGGTCTGCGCATTGGAACTACGAGTCCTGCGGACCGGACAGTTCCGTCGCCGGGCGTACTGGATTTCGATGCTGATCGTGATGGGCTTCCAGATCCTCGCCGATGGCTGGCTGACCAAACTCACTGCGCCCATTGTCATTTACGACGATCACCACACCAGCGGCATCCGGTTTCCGTTCGACATCCCGATCGAGGACTTCCTGTTCGGTTTCGCGTTGGTGACCGCCGTGCTACTGCTGTGGGAGCGCAGCCGGCCCCGACGCGAGATGTCGGAGCACCGATGAGCCGGCCGGATCGGCACCGCCGGACGCTGCCCGGATCGCCGGGCCTGACCCACGCCCGCAGCCTGGCACGGGTGCCGCGCGTGGTGGTCGTCGGCGCCGGAATCGCCGGTCTGGCCGCCGCCGCCGGGCTCTGTGAGCGCGGGGTCAGCGTCGATGTCGTGGAGTCGCAGGATTACCTCGGCGGCCGGGTCGGTGGGTGGCCCAACACCCTGGCCGACGGCTCGGTGGCCGCCATGAACCGGGGTTTTCACGCGTTCTTCCGCCAGTACTACAACCTGCGGGACTTGCTGCGCCGGGCCGATCCGCACCTGTCGGCGCTCAGCGCGGTCGATGACTATCCGTTGATCGACGGTGCCGGGCGCAGTGACACGTTCCGCGGGCTGCCGCGTACGCCGCCCTTCAACGCGCTGGCATTCGCAATGCGCAGCCCGACCTTTCGGCTACGCGATCTGGTCCGGCTCGACGCCCGGGCCGCCGCGCCGCTGGCAGCCGTTTCGGTGCCCCAGACGTACTACGATCTCGACCACGGAGACGCCGAAACGTTCCTGCGGGACATCAACTTTCCGGACGCCGCGCGGCATCTGGCGTTCGAGGTGTTCGCCCGGAGCTTCTTCGCGCGGCCGGAGTGCCTGTCGGCGGGCGAGCTCGCCGCGATGTTCCACATCTATTTCCTCGGCTCCAGCGAGGGACTGATCTTCGATGTCGTCAATGCGAATTTTGATGTTGCATTGTGGAATCCGTTGCAGAAGTACCTGGAGGGCAACGGTGTGCGGTTTCACACCGGACTGACGGTCGACGACGTTTCGGTGGCGTCCGGCGTGCGGGTGCGATGCGGCGCGGACCGGGAGTTCGCCGCGGATGCGGTGGTGTTGGCCACCGACGTGGCCGGCCTACGTCGTATCGTGGCCGGCTCGCCGGGCCTCGGCGACGAGGCATGGCGCCGAAGGGTTGCCGGTCTGCACACCGCGCCGCCGTTCGTGGTGCTGCGGTTGTGGCTGGACCGCCCGGTGCGCGCCGATCGAGCGGCGTTCGTGGGGACCGGTGGCCGGCCGCCGCTGGACAACGTCAGCGTCGTGGAGCGCTACGAACGTGAGGCGGCGCAATGGGCGGCCCGCACCGGCGGTTCGGTCGTGGAGCTGCACGCCTACTCGGTGACAAACTCCAGCGACAACGTGCGTGAGGCGCTGACGGCACGCATGCACGAGCTGTACCCCGAGACCGTCGGCGCGACGATCGTCGACGAATGCCTGCTGCGCCGAGCCGACTGTCCCCGTTTCGCCCCGGGCGATTTCGCCAATAGGCCCACCGTCCGGACGCCCGATCCGCGAGTTGTGCTGGCGGGCGACGGGATTCGAATTGACCTGCCGGTGGCGTTGATGGAGCGCGCCGCGACCACCGGGTGGGCGGCCGCCAACCATCTCCTCGGCGGTTTCGGTCTGGCGGGGCACGCGCTGCACACTGTTCCCAATCGCGGCCGGTCGGCGCTGCTGCGTGGCCTGGCGACCCGCGCGAGAGGGGTGCGTTGATGAGCCTGCTGTCGGATCTGCGCGTCAAAGCGGCCAAGGCCTGGCCGTTTCAAACCCTGCCACCGATGGACTGGTCGGCTCAGGCGCCCACCTTTGCCGACGCCAACCCGGCGGTGATCCGGTCGGCGCTGCGCCGCGCGGGGCGCCGCCCGAGCGGCAACTGGTACACCTTCGCTGCCAGTTCGCAGATCGTCACGAAAGCCTGGGGCGGCACGGTCGCCGGCGTGCAGATCGTGGCGTGGCGCGGCGCCGACGGCGGCTTACTGGTGGCCCCCCGGGCGTGTCCGCACTTGGGCGCGGACCTGTCCACCGCGCCCGTCGAGTGCGGAACGCTGGTGTGCCCGTGGCACGGTCTGCGGCTGTCGGACCGACGCCACGGTGTGTGGAAACCCTTCCCGGCATTTGACGATGGTGTGCTGTGCTGGGTGCGCCTCGACGCCGTCGGTGGCGAGGCTCCGACCGACGCGCCGATCCTGTCGCCGCGGCCGGGGCATCCCCGGCTGGCGGCGGTGTCCCGCCTCGAAGGTGTCTGTGAGCCGTGCGACGTCGTCGCCAACAGGCTGGACCCGTGGCACGGCGGATGGCTACACCCGTATTCCTTCACCCGACTCGAGGTGCACAGCGCACCTGCCGCCGACGACGACCTGCCCGATGAGCTCGACCGCTTCCTGGTTGCCGTGACTTTTCAGATCGGGCGACTCGGCGTCCCGGTCATCGCCGAGTTCACCGCCCCCGGCCCGCGGACCGTCGTCATGCGCATCATCGACGGCGAGGGTCGGGGCAGCGTCGTGGAAACACACGCTACCCCACTAGGTCCCGGCCGCGACGGACGGCCCAGGACGGCTGTCGTGGAAGCCGTCATCGCAAACTCCGATCGACCGCACTTCGGCAAGGCGCTGGTCGCCGCTCCAATTATCAGGGCCCTGATGAAACGGTCGGCAACGCGGTTGTGGCGTGACGACTTGATCTATGCCGAGCGTCTTTACGAGCTGAGGTCCTGATTTTGCCGTCCCACCCCGGCGGCCTCGAGCAGCGGGACCTGCTCCATCGCCCAAGGGCTGATCGCCCACGGAAACTCCGCGGCCGCGCGCAACTGATCCCACTGCACCCACGCGAAGTCGATGATTTCCGTCGGGTCGGCATCCACCGAACCCACCACTCGGGCGCAGAACACCGGACAGAATTCGTTCTCCAGGATGCCCGCGGCGTCGAACGCGTGGTAGCGAAAGTCCGGCAGCACACAGATCAAGTCCGCCACGTCGACACCCAGCTCCTCGCGCGCCCTGCGCGCCACCGCGCCATCCACCGACTCGTCGGGCGACGGGTGTCCGCAGAACGAATTGGTCCACACACCGGGAAACGTGCGCTTGTCCAGTGCCCGCCGGGTCAACAGGACGTGGCCGGCGTGATCGAACAGTTAGCAGGAGAATGCGAGATGCAGGGGGGTCGAACCGTGATGCACCTCCGACTTGGGGGCCGTGCCGATGCTGCGACCGACATCGTCGAGGAGGACGACGAGCTCTTGACTTTGGACGGAATTCATGGGCACCACCGCAACATCTCTTATACGGACAGGGGGAGATCACTGCTGCTATGTGTCGATTCGTTGCCGACGCAGCGTCGGATTGGTCCCATTGGTGATGTCCGCGGGGGTGGATCATGGCGGTAGTGCTGGCCTACACCTCGCCGGCCATCGGCCACCTCTTCCCGTTTTGCGCACTGCTCAACGAGCTGGCTTCGCGGGGACACCAGGTCCACGTCCGCACCCTCGACGCCGGGGTGACGGTATGCCGTCGGCTGGGTTTTGCGGCCGAGCGCGTCGATCCCCGCATCGAATCCCTGCAGAGCGACGACTGGACCACCGGTAGTGCGTTGCGGGTGGTAGGCAAGACCGTCGAGGTG
>Ga0075369_10000235_pt1 | contig 16399 bp, 13 predicted proteins | sample EndMethybrTD3034_FD_71400 | JGI IMG/M metagenome (GOLD analysis project Ga0075369, IMG submission 71400) | Populus endosphere microbial communities from Tennessee, USA - Endosphere MetaG P. TD hybrid TD303-4 | ecosystem: Host-associated > Plants > Roots > Endosphere | place: USA: Tennessee...
TTCGGCACGGTCGACAAGTGCACGCGCAGCGCTGCACCTTCGCGCCGCAGCGCGGCGCCGGTGTATCCCTCGAGGTGCGCCTGCGTGATCGCGTAGTGCGTGCGGCCCGACGGCGTGGCGCAGGCGACCGGCACGTCGTAGGCCGTGTCGGTTTTGAGCTGCGAGATCCGCAGGCGCTCGAACGGCAGTTCGTGCGCACCGTAGTCGCGCGGGGTGACCAGGCAGGAAGGGTCGCCTGCGGGCACGAAGGCCGTGCGCTCGCCGCGCAGCTTCACCGGGCCTGTGTCTTCGAGCCGGTAGCGGAAGGCGACGCCGTCGTCGTAGGCGCGGGCGTCGATGAACAGCCGCCGCCCGCCGCTCGCTTCGCGAAAGGCCAGCGTCGCGCTGTGATGGCGGTCGCGCACGCTGGCCGCCTTGGTGGCGACGAGCGGGATCGTGCGGTCCACCGAGGCGTCATCGCGCGATTCCAGCTTCAAGGCGCCGAACGCCGGCGCGCCGGCCAGTTCGAGCCCGAGCGGCGAAGCGTCGATGACGGTCTCGCCACGCCGTGCGACGCTGAACGTGGTGCCGTCCTCGGCGATGCGCAGTGTGGTGCGGCCGTCGGGCGAGGTGATGACGGCGTCGGCGCCTTGCGCGGTGGCGGCCGTCAGTGCCCACAGCGCGCAGGCCGCGAAGATCGCGTGGGGGTGCTTGTAGTTCATGTCAGGCGAGTTGCCAGTAGAGGCTGTAGCGTTCGTGCGCTATTCGGTGAAAGGGGACGAGCTCGATCTCGCGGCCGGGCGCGCCGGCGCGAAACTGCAGCGGTGCGCCGGCGGGCCGCACCACGTCTTCCAGCGCCCGCCCTTGCCGTGCAAGCCGAGGCAAGGGCGCTTCGGACTGGAGCACCGCGCCGTACAGGTATTCGCTCTCCACGATGTCGTCGCCCGGCCGCATGCCCTCGTGGCCCATGCGGGCGGCCAGCACCAGCGGGCCGAACATCACGGCCGCGATGTCGCTCGCGCCGGGCAGGGCCTGCAGATGCAGCCGCATCGGCAGTGCCACGTCGAGCACGTCGCCGCGGTGCCAGACGCGATCCACCTCGACGTAGCGGCCGGGCTCGGTGCTGTCGAGCAGCGGCCGTCCGTTCAGCCGCACCGCGAGCTGCGGGCACCAGGCGGGGTGGCGCAGGCGTAGCGCGAAGCGCACCGGTGCGACGGCACTGATCGACAGGCGAGTGGCCGCCTCGTCCGGGAACCTCGTCGTCTGGCGCAGTCGCAGGCCTTTCTCGGCCCAGTCCAGAGTCGAGGCGATGAACAGGTTGACGTAGAGCGCGTCCACGTCGTGGAAGTAGATCGAATCGCCGAGCTTCGCGAAGTTCTCCATGCCCGTGCCGGTGCAGCACCAGAACGAGCGCTCGGGCGTGCAGTACAACTTGGGATAGCCCGGGCGCGTGGCCTGGAAGTAGGTGACCATGCCCGTGCCCGGGTCCTGCGACGCCAGGATGCCGTTGAACAGCGCGCGCTCGTAGTAGTCCGCGTACGCGACAGAGGGCGCGGCGATGAACAGCGCGCGGGTGAGCCGCATCATGTTGTACGTGCAACAGGTCTCCATCGTCTTCGCGGAGGCCAGATGCCGCGGCGTCTCGGCGGGCGGGAAGAAGTGCTCGCCGTCGCCGTCGCCGCCGGTGGCGAACGAACGCTTGTGGACGACGTTGCCCCAGAAGTAGTGCGCGGCCTTGGCATAGCGCTGGTCGCCGGTGATCTCGGCCAGGCGCTTGAAGCCGATCACCTTGGGGATCTGGGTGTTGGAGTGCAGCCCGTCCAGCGTATCGCGGCCTTCGGCCAACGGGTCGAGCAGGGACCGGTGGTTGAACCGCTGCGCCAGATGGAGGTAGCGCGCCTCGCCCGTGAGCGCGTGCAGGTCGGCCAGCACCTCGTTCATGCCGCCGAACTCGACGCCGAGCATCTGCTGGAAGCGTTCGTCGCCGATGCCTTGAGTCGCTTCGACCGTCCAGTCCGCCAACCGCGTCAGGACGGGCAGCGCGCCCGGATGGCCGGCATGCACGTGCGCATCCCGCAAGCCGGCCAGGATCTTGTGCATCGTGTACCAAGGCACGCCGGTCACCGGCCGGCCGGCCACGACGTTGCGCAGCTGCGTGTCGCCGTCGGGGAAGGCGCAGACCAGGCCGCTGCGGGTTGCCTGCTGGCAGGCGTGCAGCTCGTCGACGATATAGGCCACGCGCTGGAGGAACTGCGCTTCGCCAGTCGAGGCCCACATCATCGAGCAGGCGCTCAGGTAGTGGCCGAGCGTATGGCCCGGGCAGAGGTCTCTCGACTCCCAGCCGCCGTAGCGCAAGGCCTTGGGCACCAGCCCGGCGTTGGCGCGAAAGCCATGCAGCAGCCGGTCCGCGTTCAGCGAGAGCAGGTAGCGGGCATCGAGTGCCCGGGCGGCCTCGAACGGACCCGGCAGCAGGCGCACACGGGACAGCGCGAAAGGCTGCGCTCGTGTGACGCGGACGGCCGATTCGCCGTCCTGCGCGCCCCGTGCCATGGCGGCCAGCAACGGTGTCACCACCGCCGTGGCCAGAAAACCGCGCCGGGCGTTCACTCGATCTCCAACGGTCGCCACGTCAGCGCGCGGCGGCCAAGGTGACGACGACCACCGACTTGGGTGGCAGGTCGAGCGCGAGCGGGGCGCCATGTGCGTCCGCGGTGTACGGCGCAGGCACGAGCGCACTCGGCTGGGCGAAGGTGTTGTGCGCGTCCATCGCAGCCGCCGTCAGCACACGGCCGCGCGCCGCACCGGTGAGGTTGGTCTGCACGCGCGCGGGCCGCTGCGGATCGAGGTTGACGAGAGCGAGCACGGTGCTGCCGTCGGCCGCGCGGGCCGCCGAGGCATCCACCGAGGGCAGCTCGACATCGGCTTCCTTCCAGCGCGGCGACTGCAGCTCGACCTTCAAAGGCGTCGCGCCGTGGAAGGGCTTGTAGAGGTCGAACGCGTGGTAGGTGGGCGTGAGCACCATGCGCGGGCCGTCGGTGAGCGCGAGCGCCTGCAGCACGTTGACCATCTGCGCGATGTTGGCCATCTTCACGCGCTCGGTGTGGCGGTGGAAGGCATTGAAGCTCAGCGCTGCCACCAGCGCATCGCGCAAGGTGTTCTGCTGCTGCAGGAAGCCCGGATGGGTGCCGGGCTCAGCGTCGTACCAGGTGCCCCATTCGTCGACGTACAGCGCGATGCGCTTCTTCGCATCGTGCTTGTCCATGAGGCGGCTGACAGTCTCGATGCGCGGCTCGATGCCGGTCGCGCTCTTCAGCGTCTTGGCCCACTCATGAGCATTGAAGCCGGTGGCGCTGCCGTGCTTGCTCCAGTCGCCGGGGATGGTGTAGTAGTGCAGCGTCAGCGCATCCATGTGCGCGCCGGAGCGCTCCATCAGCACCTCGATGAGGTGGTCGTTGCCCTGGCCGTCGCCCGAGGCCACACGCACCACCGGCGCATGCAGGAAGGTGGCGTACTGGTTGTGCAGGTCGGCCTGGTACTCGGGCCGCATGTTGCCGCCGCAGCCCCAGCTCTCGTTGCCGACGCCGAAGTACTTGACCTTCCACGGCTTGTCGCGGCCATTGCGGCGGCGTGCCTCGGCGAGGGCCGACTTGCTGTCCGAGGTCATGTACTCGAGCCACTGGCCCATCGCACGCGGCGGCATCGAGCCCATGTTGCCGGCGAGATAGGCCTCGGCGCCGAGCTGCTCGACCAGGTCCATGAATTCGTGCGTGCCCACGCGGTTGGGCTCGATCACGTTGCCCCAGATCTTGTTCAGTCGCGCCGGGCGCTTCGCCGGCGCGCCGATGCCGTCGCGCCAGTCGTAGTCGTCGGCGAAGCAGCCCCCCGGCCAGCGCACGACCGGCACCTGCAGCTTGCGCAGCGCTTGCACCACGTCGTTGCGCCAGCCGCGCGTGTTGGGAATCTTCGACTCCGGGCCGACCCACAGGCCGCCATAGATGCCGGTGCCCAGGTGCTCGGCGAAGTGGCCGTAGACCTCGGGCTCGATGCGCGGGCCGGCGGCTTCGGCGCTCACGATGAGGGTGACGGTGGCGGGCTCGGCGGCGAGGCCCGGCGCCGCGAGGCTGGATGCGGCGAAGGCAAGGGTCAGCAGGGTCTTTTTCATGAGGGTTCAGTTCGTCGCAGCGCCGATGATCTTGCCGAGCAGGTCCGGCATCTTCTGTGCGCCCGTATTGCGGTCGATCAGCGCGCCGGTGTCCCACCACATCGGCACCAGCCCGTGCTGCGCCGCCGAGCGAGTGACGGCCTGCGCCCAGTAGTCGACGAAGGTCTGCATGCCAGGGTAGGCGGGCTTCGCGTAGGCGCCGTATTCACCGAGGATCACCGGCACGCCGCGGTCGATGAACTTCGTCTTCATCTTCTGGAACTCGGCGTCGACCCACGGCTCGTTGGCCCAGGTCTCGGTGGCTGCCGGATCGGTCGCGATCGAACCCCATTGCCAGATGGTGCTCTTGTCGTTGATCGTGAAGTCGAACGGGTCGTAGTAGTGGACCTCGAAGAACAGGCGGTTCGCGATGGTGTCGGCCGGCAGCGTGTTCGATGCGTAGCCGATGTCGATGTTGGTCTGGTAGCCCTGCACGACGAGATGGCGCTGCGCGTTGTTGCCGCCGGTGGCGCGCACGGCGTCGACGAAGGCCTGGTTGAAGCTGTTCTGCACCGTGACCCATTCCGCCTGCGGTGTGCCCCAGGTGTTGGCCATGCCGACCTCGTTGGTGCCGGCGAACAGCAGGTGGTCGTCGTAGTCCTTGAACGCCGTCGCGATCTGGGTCCAGAACGTCGTGATCCTGGCGTTGATCGCGGCCTGCCGGTCGAGCGTCGGGTGGTCCATCCAGCCGCCGTCCCAGTGGATGTTGATGACCGCGTACAGCCCGGCGTTGCGCGCGTAGTCGACCACCTGCCTGACGTGCGCCATCCAGGTCGCGCTGATGTTCTGGTTCGCGTCGGCGTACTGGCTCCATGCGACAGGGATGCGCACGCTCTTGAAGCCGGCCGACTTGTAGGCGTTCATGAGCGTCTGCGTCGGCACCGGGTTGCCCCAGGCGGTTTCGTTCGGGATCGCCTCCAGCGTGTTGCCGAGGTTGATGCCGGGCGACATCTCCGCCGACATTTGCAGGCTGGTGATGTGGCGCATCGCGCTCGGGGCGCCCGCGTCAGGCGCAGGAGAGGGCGTGGCGCTCGCGCTGCTGGCGTCGCCTCCGCCAGCGCATGAAGCGCAAGCAGCCAACAGCAGAGCGGCGAGGGTGCAGGTGAGAGCGGACAACGGCGTTTTCATGGTCGGGGGATCAGTCAGGGCTTGTCTGCAGAAGCTTCTTCAGCGTGGGCTCCATCGCGCGCTGCCATATCGCGTACCCCTTCTCGTTGGGGTGCAGCAGGTCAGGCATCACGTCCTTCGACAGCCTGCCGTCTGCGTTCAGCAGCTCGGCGTTGATGTTCAGGAAGTGGATGCCGCTCCAGCCTGCGATGAGGTGGTTCACGCGCTCGTTGATGCTGCGCAGGAAGTCCTCGGGCTGCTCGCCGCGCGGGAAGATGGCCAGCAGCAGCACGCGCGTGCCGGGCGTGCGGCGATGGATCTCGTCGACGATGCGGCGGATGCCGGCGGCCGTGGTCCGTGGATCCTCGCCGCGGTGGCCGCCGTTGTTGGTGCCGATCATCAGCACCGCCACCTTCGGTGCGATGCCGTCGATCGCGCTGTGCTGCAGCCGCCACAACACGTTTTCGGTGCGGTCGCCATTGAAGCCGAGGTCCAGCGCGTGGTGCTTCGCGTAGTGACGCTGCCAGACCTCGCGGCCCGCGGTCTCCCAACCCTGGGTGATGGAGTCCCCGATGAACACGATCTCCGGCGGCGTCCCGGCGGCGACGAGCTTGCGCTTCTCCTCCAGCTTCTCCTGGTGACGCGGCATCCACCAGTCCAGCGCCCACCATTCGTTCTGGACGATGGGCGTGACGGACTCGCTGCGGTAGTCGGGACACTCGGTGTTCGGCTTTCCCTCGGGCACGATGCGCACGTTGGCGACGCTGGCACGCCCGCTGCCCACGCCGACCAGTCCGAACGGCATCTTCACGCGTGTGAAGTCCGCGCCCTCGCGCACGAAGCAGCTGATCGGCAGCGCCACGTGCTGCCAACCCTTGCCCACCCACGCGCGGCCCTGCTCATGGATGTTCACGAAAGGCTCGCAGCCTTCGGCGCAGGACAGCTTTACCCTGATCGCGCCATGCGCAAGCTCGGCGACGTCGAGGTCGAACTCGAGCGTGCCGCGGCCCACGAACGGGCGCAGGTCCAGCGGCTGCAGGCTCTCGAAGCGCAGCACGGCTTCCCAGCGGTCCTTCCAGTCGAACTGCACGGCATCGCGCATGCCACCGCGGCTGTGGGCCGTAACGTCGACATGACCTGCGCGTGCCTGCTCGGCCGCGGGTTGCGGCGCGACGGCGCTGTCGCCGGTCAGCTCGACCCGGCTTTCCCCGTCGACGGCGACGATGCGCCACCCGGCGGGTGCGGCGGGCAGCACGACGATGGCGGACTGCGCGGGCGCGCCGCACGCCCACCCTGCAAGGACTGTGCTGGCGACCACGGCACAGACCCTTTTCAGCACTGCCATCAGAGCACTGGTGTGATGCGGACCATGATGACGCCGTGCGAAGCAACCGTGCCGCCATGGCTGCCGCGCACGTTCTTCGCGACCTTCTTGCTCCACAGGTCCTTCACGTCGGCTTTCAGCGCGGCGGGCAGGTTGAGCTGGTCCCAGCGCACGGTGATCGCGGCCGGCGCCTTGCCGCGGTTGAACAGCACCACGGCGTGCTCCCCACCCTTCAGCGGCCGGGCCCAGATCTCGAGATCGCCTTCCTTCCACACGCGCCGCGCCTGCTGGCCGAGCGGATCCTGGTCGACGGCAATGACGTCGGAATTGGTGAGGATGCGGCGCGTGTCGGCGTCCATCGTCGACAGGTCGTTGCCGGCGATCAGCGGCGCAGCCAGCATGGCCCACAACGAGATGTGCGACTCGTACTCGGTGGTCGTCATGCCCCCGTTGCCCACTTCCAGCATGTCGGGGTCGTTCCAGGCGTTGGGCGCCGAATGGCGCCAGCGCTCGACCTGCATGTCGAGAATGTTCGTCATGCCGTGCGACCAGTCTTTCTTGCCCTCCCACGCGTCGTAGATGTCGCCGGTGGTGCGCCACAGATGGCCCACCGGCGCGGCCCAGCGCTCCGGCTGGTTGTTGCCCCACTCGCAGATCGAGAGCACCATGTCGCGCCCCGACTCGCGCAGCGCCTTGGCCATGATGGTGTAGGCAGCCTCGGCGTCGCGCGTGCCGGTGTGGCACCAGTCGTACTTGAGATAGTCGACGCCCCACTTCGCGTACTGGCGCGCGTCCTGGAACTCGTGGCCGGCGCTGCCGGGGCGGCCGCCGCAGGTGAGGGAGCCGGCGTCGGAATAGAGGCCGAACTTCAGCCCGTTGGAATGCACGTAGTCGGCCAGCGCCTTGATGCCGCCGGGGAAGCGCTCGGGGTCGGCGACGATGTTGCCGTTGTCGTCGCGGCTCTTCTGCCAGCAGTCATCGATGACGATGTACTGGTAGCCCGCGGCCTTCATGCCCGAGGCCGCCATCGCGTCGGCCTGCTTGCGCACCAGGGCCTCGTTGATGTTGCAGCCGAACTTGTTCCACGAGTTCCAGCCCATCGGCGGTGTGGGCGCGAGCTGCGGCTTCGGAGCGTCGAGCTTCAGCGTTTCGTGGGCGAAGGCGGGCGCTGCGAGAGTGCCGAGCAGGATCAGGGCCGTGGCGAAGCGCGACGAGGCGCGTCGCGGAATGATGAGGCTGGCGAGACGGCGAACGAAGAATGCGAGCATGAGTCGGGTCAGCGATGGTGTGACTGTAATTTGTTTGTCGGATGAACTATTCAAGGTAAACGCCTATTCGGTGCATCGGCGCGGGCCTCGCGAGCGGAGCGGGCCGAAAGGAGAACGGCGGCACGCGAGGTGCCGCGTTCTTGCCCCTCAGCGCATGGGCTCAGTTGCTGTACAGCACACCCCGGCAGGTGCCGCCGACGTAGATGCGCCCATAGGCGTTGTGGTCAGCCGCCATCACGCCGACGCCGGCGTACTGGTGAGCGTCGTCGTTGTGGCGCACCCAGCTGATGCCGCCATCGTCCGAGCGGTACACGCCCCACACGCCGTTGACCACGCCCACCACGTAGACCGCGGCCGAGTACGTGGCACCGGCTTTCGGCTTGCCCAGCGCGACGATGCTGGCGCCCGCCACTTCAGGCCCGAGCCAATCGTTGCGCCCGTTCCAGATCGCCGCGAAGTTGTTCAGCTTGGTCCAGTTCGCGCCCGAATCCATCGAGTGGTAGACAGCCAGGCCGTCGGCCACCCAGAGGTCACCCTCGGCGTTGGGGTTCACCGCCATCGACGAGGCGCCCCAGGGAGCGAAGCGCATGTTGGCCGCAACCGAGCCTTGGCTCAGCGTGAAGTTGTGGCCGCCGTCAGTCGAGACATAGACCTTGGCCTGGGTATAGGTCCACCAGGCGCCGCCCGAGTCGTAGGCATAGACCTTGTTCGGGTTCCTGCGGTCCGCGACCAGGCGGTAGCTGCGAGGGACGCCGTTCTGGACGGCGAGCGCAGGCAGGTTGGTGGCCGTCCAGGTGGCACCGTTGTCGGTGGTGTAGGACGGCACCGAGTCGGCCGGCGCCCAGACTACCCTGTTGCGGGCCGTGACGGCGAGGTTCGACGCCTCGCTCGTCTTGGTTGCTGCGCCGGCAGGGAGTGTCGCAAACGCCGCCCAGGTCTGGCCGCCATCGCCCGACCAGTAGCCGGTTCCGGTGTTGGACGAGTTGATGACGCCGCCTGCGGCGATGTAGTTCGGATCGGACCATGCCATGTCCGCGGAGTTGCCGCTGTTCCACTGCTTGTAGGGGCTAAGCGTCGGCGCCGTCGCGAGGTTGGTGTGCACCCAGGTGCCGACGTCGCCGGAACTATTGAGGAAGATGTAGGGGGCGCCAGCCGGCGGTGTCCTGAGGCCCAGCGTGCAGGTCTCCTCGAGGCCATTGATCGCGAAGTTCCAGGTCGGCGTCGCGGCGGAGGCGTTGCGGGTCTCGACGATGCCGCCGCCGTGGACGTGCATGACGTGATCGCGGTTCGACGGATCGATCTCGACATCGTCGACCCATCCCGAGGCGCCTTGCCCCGGCATGCCCGCTTCGATCTCGCGCCAGGTCTGGCCGCCGTTGTCCGACAGTTGAACGATCTGCTTGCCGCTGTAGTCGCCCCAGGTGCCGCTCACGCCGAGGGCGATGCGAGCGGTCGAGCCGGTACCGGAGACGGAGATGCCGCCGTAGCCGGCGCTGTCGTTGCTTCTGAGCAGGGTCCAGTTGCCGCCGCCGCCGTCGAACTTGTAGAGGCGGCCGGGGCCGCCGTCACCCGGGCCGGCGCCCTTGGTGAACAGCACGTAGAAGGCGCCATCGGACGCGCGCACCACGTGCGGGATGTGGTAGCCGGGCACCGGCGTCGTGACGGGCGTCCAGGTGGCGCCACCGTTGACGGACTTGTAGAGGTTGGAGCTCAGGCCCGACGCGCTGGCGTAGTCGGGAGCGATGGTGGCCCACATGATCCAGGTCGGCGAGCCGCTGCCCTTGGTCGAGGTGTCGAAGATCAGCTGCTCGACGCCCATCACCTGGCCGCCCAGGTTGTTGATCTGGTCCTGAGTCATCTTGGTGGACGACAGCGACGTCTGGGCCCAGGTGAGGCCCGAATCCGAGCTCTTCCACAGGCCGGCCGTGCGCGAGGCGTAGAACAGGATCGACGGATTGTTGGGGTCGACCGACAGGCGCTCGCCGATCGCTCGGCCGAGGTTGTTCCCACCTGCCGAGAACGGCAGGTTGACGGAGGTCCAGCTGGTGCCGCGGTTGCTGGAGATGTACAGACGTGCGGTGGCGTCCGCGGAGGCGTACATGCCGGTGACCATGTAGACGCGCTGGTCGTTGTTCGGATCCAGCGCGATGCTTTCCACGCCGTGGTGGAAGCCTTCGGACGCGGTGAACCCGTCGGTGATGGGCAGCCAGGACGAGGTGGACGCATCCCAGCGGTAGGCGCCACCGACGTCGGTGCGTGCATACAGGAGGTCCCTGGTGGTCGGATGGAAGACCAGGCCGGTCACGTAGCCGCCGCCGCCGAACTTGGCGCTGGCCCAGGCGCCCACCTTGATCGAGAACGTCTGCGTGCTCTTGGCGCCGCAGGCGTTGGTGTAGGTGGCCGTGGCCGTGCAGGCCGTGGTGGGCGAGATGGTCTGCTCGCGCGAGGCGCCGGCGGTGCCGCAGCCGCTCCAGCTCCACATGCCGCCGGACACCGGCTGCGGGCCGAAGATGGCCGAGTCGCCGGTCTTGAGGGTGGCGGAGGCTGTCTGCGCCCACGCGCCGTTGACGGAGATGTAGGGCGTGATGGCCGTCGGCGTGCACGTCTGCGCGAGGGCAGGCAAGGCGCCGCCGGCCGCAAGGGCGAGCGTCAAGGTTCCCAACTTCATTCTCATGGTTCTACCTTTCAGGTGAAGGGCTCGGGCGGTTGTCTCCTCCGGTCGCGAGCGTTGTGGACGAGCACACCGTGAATTCAGAGGTGTTTGATATGCCGCTAAATCAGTCGGGCATAATAGTTCGGTTGCTGCATGAACTATTTCAAGGAAAACACCTATCAGCTGCGTCGGCCGTGATGACGGCGCACGACGCACCCGCGTGTGTCAGGCGATGGCCAGCCGCGTCCGTCGTGGTCCGGCCAGCGTCGCGCCGGGGACGATCTCGGTGGGTAGGACGATGTTGAACGGCCCGGGGTACGGCTCGCCCCGTCGGAGCGCCTCGATGCGCTGTACCAGCACCTCGACGGCCCGCCGTCCCGTCTCGTGCAGCGGCTGACGCACCGTTGCCATGCGCATCGTGCGGGCCATCAACGTATGGTCGTAGCCGACGACGGAGACGTCGTCCGGTACGCGATACGCATGCGCCCGCAAGGCCTCGATGCAGCCGGAGGCGATGGCATCGTTGCCGCCGAACACCACCTCGGGCAGCGGGCGACCGTGGTGATGCAGCAGCCACTCCTGCATCGCGTCGCGGCCGCCCTCGATGCTGAGCGGCGCGCGAACCACGTGGCCCGGAGCAGGCTTCACACCCGCTTCGGCGTGAGCCCGCAGGTAGCCTTCGACTCGCCGGTTCGCCCCCGACAAGCCCGACGGTCCACCTATGTGCAGGATGCGGCGGTGTCCCATCGCGAGCAACCGGCGCACCATCTCGTAGGCACCGGCCTCGTCGTCCGACTCGATGTTCACCGCTCCGCTCACCGAACGGTCGGCTTGCACCGACACCAGCGGCATGTGCTGCGGCAACCACGCCGAGCCGTCGTCCTGCAGACGCGGGCCGAGCAGGATCAGGCCATCGACGCGGCCGTCGCACAAGGCCGGGATGCGGGCCGGAGCCTCTTCCCAGTCGCTCAGCGTAAAGACGGCCGTTGTCTGCCCGGCGGCAGTGGCACCCTGAATGACGCCACTGAACACTTCAAGGAAGTAGAGGTTCGGCTCTTCGCCGAGAAAGTTCGCCACGAAGCCAATCGCATTCGTGCGCTGGCTCGCGAGCGCGCGCGCAGTGGCGTTCGGCCGGTACCGTAGCCGCTGCGCCGCGGCCAGCACCCGCTCGCGGGTCTCGGCCGACACGCGCGCCGAGCCCCGACGACCACCGTTGAGCGCGGACGAAGCCGCCATTTCCGACACGCCCGCCGCGCGGGCGACGTCCATGAGCGTCGGTGCGTCGCCTCGGCGGCGCGTTTTCGGCGGTGTCGCCGGCGCTGGTTTCGGCTTTGAAGTGGGCAAGGATGTTCGCTCGGGCGCAACGCGGCGCGCATCACGCAGCGGCGCACTTTAGCACCGGCCTCGCGCGCGGCGGTGTCAAGCGGGCGCGGCTTCACGAACTGGCGAACCTGGGCCGCGTGTCAGTCCAGTTTGGCACCGGACCGGCGCACCACCTCTGCCCACTTGCCGGCCTCGCGCGCCACGTAGGGTTGGAAGGTCTCGTGCGGCATGTCCAGCGCGAAGCTGGCCGCGACCTCCAGCGACGCCTTCACCTCGGCCGACTTCATCACCTCGCCCACTTCGTCCGACAGCCGCTTGACGATCGCCCGCGGCGTGCGCGCCGGCGCGAAGAGACCGCCCCAGCTGAGCGCCTCGACCGCGCCGAAGCCGGCCTCGGCCATGGTGGGTACGTCAGGCAGCGCGGGCAGGCGCTTCGCGCTCGTCACGGCCAGCGGAACTATCTTGCCGCTCTTGATGTGCGGCGCCGATGTGACGACGAAGTCGAACATCGCTTCGATGTTGCCGGAGATGAGGTCCACCAGCGCCGCGGTGCTGGACTTGTAGGGGATGTGCGTGAAACGCGCGCCGGTCGTCGACTGCAGCAGCTCCATGCACAGGTGGCCGGACGTGCCGGTGCCGCCGGAACCGAAGCTGATCTTGCCCGGGTCGGCCTTGCCCTTGTCGACCAGCGCCTTCACGTCGCGCAGCTTCGCTGCCGGGTTCGCGACCAGCACGTTCGCGTTGCCGAGCAGTCCGTGCACGGCGACGAAGTCCTTCACCGGGTCGTAGTGGATGCTCTTGTACAGCACGCTGTTCGTGCCCTGCGTGCCCTGGGTACCGATCAGCAGCGTGTAGCCGTCCGGCGCGGCGCGTGCCACGTACTCGGCGCCGAGCGAGCCCGCGACGCCGACGCGGTTGTCGACGATGACTGCCTGGCCCAGGCGCGCCGCCAGCCCCTTGGCGATCACGCGCGCCTGCACGTCGACCACACTGCCGGCCGAGAAGGGCACGACGAGCGTGATCAGGCGCTGCGGATAGATCTCCTCGGCAGCGTGGGCCGTGCGGCCCAGCATCAGCGAGCCGGCCAGCAGCGAGAAGGTGCGGCGGTCCATCATCGGCTTCCCAGGAGCTGCGGCAGCGGCAGTTCGCGCGCTTCGTAGACGGTCATCTCGGGCGCGTTGGCCGCGAGTCGGGTCAACGCGCCGGCGAAAGCCGCCGAGGCCGGCACCTTGAAGTGCCGCGACAGGTCTTCGGGGCTCGCCCACTGCTCGACGAAGACGAGGCGACGGGGGTTGGCCGGGTCGCGCAGCACGGCGTGCCGCAGGCAGCCGGGCTCCTGCAGCGAGCGCGCCACGTGTTCCTGGCTCAGGCGCAGTGCGTCGGCATAGGTGTCGTCGCGCGCGACGACGCTGCCGAGGACGATGAGCATGCTGGTTCTCCTTGTCGTGATGGGCGTGGGTTGGCTCAGCGAGCGCTTGCGCCGCCGTCGATGGGAATCACCGCCCCGGTCATGTAGCTCGTTGCGGGCGACGCGAGCAGCAGCGCGAGGCCCTGGATCTCTGCGGGGTCGGCGATGCGGCCGAGCGGGATGTAGGTCTTCATCCTGTCTGCCACCTCCGGCAGCTTCAGGCGGCCCCCGTTGATGCCGGTGACGAAGGGGCCGGGCGCGATCGCGTTGACCAGCACGTTGAACGGCGCCAGCTCCACCGCCGCCTGGCGCACCAGGTTGTTGACCGCGGCCTTCGAGGCGACGTAGGCGTAGCCCGACATCGCTTCGGCACGCAGCCCCGCGATCGACGAGGTCACGACGATGCGGCCGCTGCGCCTGGCCTTCATCGGCCGCGCGGCAGCACGCAGCGTTGCCAGCACGCCGTTCAGGTTGATGTCCAGCACGCGGTGCCAGGCGTCGAGGTCGACGTTCTCCAGCCGGCCCGTGTCGGCGACGAAGCCACGCCCGGCGCTGATGCCGGCATTGGCGAACACGGCGTCGACGGCGCCGTGGCGCTGCAGCGCGCCGTCGATCAGCGCGTCGACCTGGGCCGGGTCGGCCACGTCGACGTGCTGCGAATGCAAGGTGCCGCGGGCGCGCGGGCGCAGCCGCTCGAGCTCGGCGGCGAGCGCCGCGCTGTCGACATCGCCCATCACGACGTTCGCGCCGGCGTCGAGCACGGCCTCGACGATGGCCAGGCCGATGCCACTGGCGGCGCCGGTCACGATGACCGTGTGACCGTGCAGGTCGAAGAGCGAGAGGCCGCTCATGGACTTGCCTTGCGCGGCAGGTGCTCATCCCAGCCTTGCCCGGGTTCGACCATGTAGTGCACGGTCAGCACGACACGCTGGAAGAACCATGCGCCGTCGAGGCGCACGTACTCGTCGTCGAAGCGGCCGACGACGTACCAGCTCTTGCCGTCCTTCACGGGGCGCCCGTCCAGGTAGGCGTAGCCGCGACCGGTGCGGCCGTCGGTCTGCACGACATGGTTGTGCACGAACTGGCGCGCCCACTGCACCGGGAACGCGGCGAAGAAGTCGCGGATTGCCTCGCGCCCGTGCACCTCGGGACGGCCGCCGTAGGCGATGCGGGCGTCGGGCGCGAACAGCTCGTGCAGGCGCCGGCCTTCGTCCTCGTTGACCAGTTCGTGGTAGCGGCAGCGCAGTCCGCGGATGGCTTCGATGCTTTCCAGCACCAGCAGCCGCTGTTCGAGCGCGATCTCGGCCATTCAGGATTGCTCGGGGTGAAGCTGTTCGAAGTCGGTCAGGATGGAAGCCATGCGCCGGCGGACCGAAACGCCGGTCTGCGCATGCGGCAGCACGTAGAAGCGGCCGGCATCGATCGCGCACAGCGTCGCCTCGGCGGCATCGCGCGCGCTGACCGTGGAGCCGGCCATGCCGGCGTGCACGCGCTGCTTCGCCGCCGCGGGCTCGGCGGCGGCATCGGCGAGCGCAGCGGGGCGGTTGCGCGCCGCCTCGTGGATGCGGCTGGGCAGCAGCGAGGGGCACAGCACCGACACGCCGATCGGCGCGCCGACGGCCGCAAGGTCGTGCGCGAGGCACTCGGACAGCGCGACCACGCCATGCTTGGACGCGCAGTACACGCCGGAGCCGGCCAGCGTCGCCAGCCCGGCGGCCGACGCGGTGTTGACCACGTGCGCCCGCGTGCCGCGCTCCAGCATGCGCGGCACGAAAGCCCGCACGCCGTTCGCCACGCCGAGCAGGTTCACGCCGAGCACCCAGGCCCAGTCGGATTCCGTCGCCTGCCACACCGGTCCCAGCGTGGCGACGCCCGCGTTGTTGAACAGCCAGTCGACGCCGCCGCACTCGTCGCTGCAGTCCTGCGCGAGGCGTTCGACGTCGGCCGAGCGCGTGACGTCGCATTGCTGCATACGACATGGCGTGCCCAGCTCGCGCAGCAGCTGCTCGGTCTCCTCGAGGGCGGGCCGTTCCACGTCGGCCCCGACGACGGTCATGCCGCGGCGCGCGCAGGCCAGCGCGAGTTCGCGCCCGATGCCGCTGCCGGCACCGGTGACGACCGCGACACGTGTGGACGGGATCTCCATGCAGCCCATGGTAGAAGCCCAGTTCGGCGCTGACTGTCGGGAATTGGACGATCGTCCGGTCGCGTCGTGCTCGCTAACCCGGGGGAAGGGCGAACCGATGCTCACGGTGGAGGAACTGCGCGGCCGGATGCAGGCCAACGACTGGTTCCGCGTCTGCAGCGCTGCGCTGCAGGACGCGCTGCTCGCGCACGGCCGCGAGCGTCGCCTCGTGCCGGGCGAGCACTTGTTCAGCCGCGATGCGGACGACGGCGGGCTCTATTGCGTGCTGGGCGGCTCGATCAGCGTGCAGAGCGTGGGCATGGATGGCGACGCGCCGGTGTTGCTCGTGCTGGAGCCGTGTCACTGGTTCGGCGAACTGACGCTGATCGACGGCTTGCCGCGCTCGCACGATGCGGTGGCGGACACGGATTCGCTCGTCTGGTGCGTGGCCCGGGCACCGCTGGAGGCCTGGCTCGACGCCCATCCGAGGCACTGGCGAGAGATCGCCGAGCTGGTGAGCCGCAAGCTGCGCATCGCGTTCCAGATCTTCGACGAGGAGATCCGCAGCCCGATGACCGAGCGTGTCGCCCGGCGCTTGCGCCTCGCATCATTGGGCTGGGGTTGGCGCAGCAGCGAGCCGCGGCCCAGGCTGCGGCTGTCGCAGGAACAGCTCGCGCGCATGCTGGGCACCAGCCGCTCGAGCGTCAACAAGTCCTTGCGCGAACTGGAGCAGTTCGGGGCGATCGCGCTGCACTATGGCGCGATCGAGGTCACGGACACGACGTTGCTGCTGCACGCCTGCGGCCATCCGGCCGCGGCGCCATCGCGTCGCGCCTGACCCTCACTGCGCCAGCGCCGCGATCTCTGCAGCGCTCAGCGCCCCCGCGTGGACGCGCAAGTCCTGGATGCGGCCGTTGAACGATGGATGCCCCCAGTTGCGCCCCAGGAAGGTCACCTGATCGCCGACCTGGCGCGGCGACAGCAGGATGTCGTCGGATTTCGCCACTTCGG
>Ga0075369_10000236_pt1 | contig 16397 bp, 17 predicted proteins | sample EndMethybrTD3034_FD_71400 | JGI IMG/M metagenome (GOLD analysis project Ga0075369, IMG submission 71400) | Populus endosphere microbial communities from Tennessee, USA - Endosphere MetaG P. TD hybrid TD303-4 | ecosystem: Host-associated > Plants > Roots > Endosphere | place: USA: Tennessee...
GTCGGCGGACCGGACGTTACCTCTGAGCCGAATTTCTATAGCCACGCCGATTTCGTCGTGATCGGTGAAGCCGAGGGAGTCATCCAGGAGTTCATCGCCGCCTGGCACGCCGGCCGGCGTCGCGGGACGTTCACGGCGGAGAAATTCAGTGTCGATATTACCACGACCCCCGTGCCCCGCTACGATCTCCTGCGGCGCAGAGATTATCTCTACCTCGCCGTTCAGTTCTCGCGCGGCTGTCCATTCAATTGCGAGTTCTGCGACATCATCGAGCTGTACGGCCGCAGGCCGCGCGTGAAGAAGGTCGCCCAAATGCTGGCCGAGCTGGAGGCGATCTATCGCGGCGGATATCGAGGGCACATAGATTTCGTCGACGACAACTTCATCGGCAACAAGAAGGCCGTGAAGGCGTTCCTGCCCGAGCTCATCGCCTGGCAGAAGGAACACGACTTCCCATTCGTCTTCTCGACCGAAGCGTCGGTCAACCTTGCCGACGACGATGCATTGCTCGCGCTTATGCGCAAGGCATGCTTCTTCGTCGTGTTCATCGGCATCGAAAGTCCGGATGGCGACACGCTCGTGGCCATGCAGAAGAAGCAGAACGCCCGCCGAAGCCTGACAGCGAGCGTTCACAAGATCTACGCTGCGGGAATCTTCGTTATCGCGGGCTTCATCGTTGGCTTCGATAGCGAGAAGGGCAGCATCGCCGATGACATGGTCGACTGCATCGAGGATGCCGATGTAGCGATCTGCATGGCGGGCCTGCTCACGGCCCTGGCCAATACGCAGCTCACGACCAGGCTCACCCGGGAGAGCCGCCTGTTTCCCGTGACATGGCAGATGGAGAAGATGAGCGAGGGCGGCGGCGATCAATGCATCCTCGGGCTCAATTTTGAGACTTTGCGGCCGCGACGCGACGTTCTGGCGGACTACAAGAGCGTGATCGACCGGATCTACACGCCGCAGGCCTATTTTGGGCGTGTGACGCGCGCCGCGCAGAAGCTCGACTGCTTCTGGCCGTTGAGGAAGGCGGCAGCCAGGCCGACCTGGCGCATTGGCGGCCTTACTCGCGGCGACTGGGCCGCCCTGTTTCGTCTCCTCAGGTCGGTCATCCGCGAGCAGCCTCTGCTCCTCGGCCACTACGTCAAGGCCCTTTATGCCTGCGCCCGCGATAATCGCGGCGCGCTCCAGGCGGTTGGGGCAATGGCCGCCTTCTACCTTCACCTGGGACCGTTCTCACGCATCGTGTCGCAGGCCATGGCGAGGCAGATCGATGAGATCGACGGTGGCAGATGGAGATCGCCCGCAGCTTCGATCACCCCGAAGGTGACCGGTGAGGAATTTCTCGAACGATTCAAGAATGATCCGCTGAGGAGCCGTTTAGGGCGCTCTGCGCACGTCTAGCTCCAGCGTCTGCCCTCTGACGTCTTCGTCAGGGCCGCACTGCGTCGGCGCCCTCGTCAACGGGCATGAGAGTACGCGGCGATGGTCGGCTGGAGGTCATGGTCATCCGCGCACGTACTGCTCGAGCAACGTGCCTGCGGGCGCCATCCATAACGTGCATCAAGGGCTATCCATCGCTCCCACTGAACGTCCGGTAGATCCGGCTGATTTCCAGGAGCTTGCCGCTATCTCGATAAAGTGTGGCCGCTCGAGCGATGACCTCCCATTCTGCAAACGCTCCCTGTCCCAGCCGAACTAGCGATATCGAGTGCCGCATCGCTTCGCAGTCCGCGATTAGCCTGTTGTTGAAGACTAGGATCGTCTCGTCTTGCCATGGATAAGATTGCGCCAGCAGTTTGCGACGTTTCTGGAGCATCCACAGAAGCTGACCGGCTGCCGTCGCATCGTAGGCATTGATCAATGGCTTGGAGCGCTCGCACAGTTCTTTCAGGGTCTGCTCCAGAAGGGCGCCCCAAAGAAGGTCCATTTACGGTGTTCTCGCGTACAGTTCGCCTTAGGGGGCGATCCAAAATTCAGTGCAACGGCGTCGGGAGCGTCGAGTCATATTCCAAGACCTTGGTCCGGTCCCTCAGTGATAGTGAACCATCAGATAGGCCAGGTCCGTTCTACCGATGACGGCCTTCATCCGCGGCGTAGCCAATAGACGCCGGAGCAGCCAGATGGCTGCCCGACGCCACAACCTCGGCTCAAAGTGTGAGGCGAATTCGCGGTTGATTTCCAAAGGCCGCCAATAGGATGTGTGCCACTCGCAATAGGCCGTGTGAAATAGCTTCGTCTGCTCCTGTGATGCTTTTAAAAGAGCACAGCCGCAGTCGGCGTGGATTTCCACGCTGTCCTCGCTGGGAAAGCGGAACCTGTGCCCGCTGCCCAGATGGTGCAGGGTATCGTTTGAGAATTCGAACTCCTCGGGTTGCGCCCGAAGGGCGGCGATTGCCGGAGACAGGTCCAAATAGGCCATCTGACACTCCTCCTGCTGGTGTTTCACCGGGTGCCGTCGCCCTTGATTGCCGGGTCGCACATCGGCGGCCATTGGGCCGAGCGGCATAGTGCGCGCCTGCAAACTTTGTGCCTGTCCGAGGAGTATCGCGGTAGCTATCGCTTCTTGAGCCCAGCCAGTACCTCGAGGCTCCGGCGCTTCGCCTCGAAGCGCTCGGGAAGGGAGGTCGAGGGCGGCGTAACTGCCGGGCTCAGATCAACTGAAAACGCGCCGGATTTTGGATCCATTGCGACCGCCCAGAGCGTTGGCATGGCTGGCGGCGGCGCCCGGCTTGACCGTCTCGAAAATGAGTTTGCGCCCTCGATTCTCGCGCTTGCCGGCCTTAGTGTCGCTGGCCGGGTGGGCACGATACGCCAGTTAGCTAGCCGCTTTGGAGCGCTGCTCGTCGGGGCGGTAGGTATTAGCGATCATCTCGCCGATCTGTGCGGCCTCGCGGCGCCGTCCGGTCGTACTTGCCAGATCGAGCAGCGGGAACACCAGCTCAGCGAAGCGGTAGACCTCCTCGAGGTGCGGATAGCCCGAAAGAATAAAAGTATCGATACCCAACGCCTGGTACTCCGCGATTCGCGCGGCGACGCTCGATGGATCGCCAACCAACGCAGTGCCGGCGCCGCCGCGTACAAGCCCGACCCCAGCCCACAGGTTCGGGCTGATTTCCAACCTATCGCGCCGGCCGCCATGCAGGGCGGCCATACGACGCTGACCCACCGAGTCCGTGCGGGCAAAGGCCTGCTGGGCAGCGGCAATCGTCTTGTCGTCGAGATGGCTGATCAACGAGTCTGCCGCGGCCCATGCCTCGGCGTTGGTCTCGCGCACGATCACGTGGAGGCGGATACCAAAGGTCAGGCGTCGGCCTCTGCGCTCGGCCGCCACTGCGGCAGTGGCGAGCTTTGTCGCCACGTCGGCCGGAGGTTCGCCCCAAGTGAGATACTTGTCTACCAACTCGGCGGCTACATCGATGCCCGCACTGGACGACCCGCCAAAGTAGAGTGGCGGCCCGCCGGACTGGTACGGCGGGAAGACGAGCCGCGCGCCTTCGACATCCACGCGTTGTCCGAGCGCGGTGACTTCCTCGCCGCGCAACAGCCGTCGGTAGATGTCGAGGAACTCGCGGGTAACGGCATAGCGTTCGTCGTGTTCGAGAAATACGCCATCGGCGCGGCTCTCGACCGGATCGCCACCGGTCACCACATTGATCAGCAGCCTGCCCCCGGAAAGGCGGTCGAGTGTTGCCGTCATGCGCGCTGCGAGCGTTGGCGAGAGTAAACCAGGCCGCACCGCCACCAGATAACGCAACCTCTCGGTAAGTGGCGCCAGCGCCGAGGCGACCAGCCAGGAATCCTCGCACGAACTGCCCGTCGGCAGCAGTACACCGAAAAAGCCGAGACTGTCGGCGGCCTGGGCGATCTGACGAAGGTAGGCGAGATCGACCGGCCGGCCCCCCACCGTCGTTCCGAGATAGCGGCCGTCGCCGTGGGTCGGCAGAAACCAGAGGAAGTTGGCGCCATTGCCGCTCATGCTGCGTTCCTCCGTTCAAGGTAGCCGCCGTCGCCGAAGAGATGGCGTAGGATTTTCTCCTCCAGCGAGGCCACCCCTGGCGTGCCGCGCCGTCTGGGACGCGGCAGATCGACGTCGACCTCGAGCTTTACGATCCCGTTCTCGATCAGGATCACGCGGTCGCCCAGCACGATCGCCTCGGTGACGTCGTGCGTGACCAGCACGGCGGTAAAGCCCTGTTCGAGCCATACCCGCTCAACCAGATCCTGCATCTCGATTCTCGTCAGCGCGTCGAGTGCGCCCAGCGGTTCGTCGAGGGCAAGGAATTGCGGGCTGCTGGCCAGCGCCCGGGCAAGCGCCACGCGCTGCCTCTGACCCCCCGACAGAACGGATGGCCAATCCTGCGCCCGGGATTCGAGGCCGACGGCGGCCAGCTTGGCGAGCGCGCGCTGTTCGGCACCCGGCGCACTGCGTCGCGGCCCGAGGCCGACCTCAACGTTTCCGATGACGCGCGACCACGGCAGGAGGCGGGGTTCCTGGAACATCAGCCGGGCGACGTGCGTCGAGTAGTCGGCGGGGGCTCCTTCGAACAGCACATTGCCGGAGGTCGGCTGGTCGAGTCCTGCAAGGATGCGCAGCAGAGTGCTCTTGCCGCAGCCGCTCTTCCCGATGACCGTGAGGAACTGTCCGGCCGGCACGTGCAGGTCGATGCCGTTGAGCACCGCGGTTGCGCCGAATGCCTTGGCTAGATGTCGGATCGTGATCGCCACGCCGCCCGGTACGGGACTGTCGTCGACCATATCACTCCTCCTTGCCACTCTGGAAGGCGGGATGCCATTGCAGCGTCGTGCGTTCGAGAAGACGCGCGATGCTATCAGCCAGCTTGCCGAGTAAGGCGTAGAGCAGGATGGACAGTACGACGACGTCGAGCTGCATGAACTCGCGAGCCGACATTGCCATGTAGCCGATGCCCGAATTGGCCGCGATCGTCTCGGCGACGATCAGTGTCAGCCACATGATGCCGAGCGCATAACGCAGCCCCACGAAGATGGAAGGCAGCGCACCTGGCAGGATCACGCGTTGGAACAACTCTCTGTTGGACATGCCGTAGGACCGAGCCATCTCGATGAGCTGGGTATCGGCGGTTCGGATGCCAAGCAACGTGTTGATATAGATCGGGAAGAACACACCGAGCGCTACCAGAAAGACGCGCGCGCTGTCCTCGATGCCGAACCACAGGATGACCAGTGGGACCATCGCCAGGTTGGGGATGTTGCGGACCATCTGAAACGTCGTGTCGGTAAGCGTTTCGCCGATCCTTGACACCCCGTTGAGGAGGCCAAAGGCAAAAGCCAGGCTGCCGCCGATGACGAAGCCGGTCGCGGCACGCTTGGCGCTAACGGCAATGTTGGTGAGCAGTTCGCCGTTCAACATCAGACGCCAGGCTGATTCGACCACCGCGCTCGGTGCCGGCAGCACATTGGGTGGAATGGCACCCGCCAGGGAAGCCCCTTGCCAAATCAGCAGGAACGCTACGGGAACGATCCAGCCCGCCAGGCTGGAAGTGAGAAACTTCCTGACCGCGTGACCATCTGATGAAGGCGCCATTACGATCAAGGCCGCCTGTCGCACGACTTGACTCTTGCTCATGTGCGGTCGCTAGGCGACGACCACACGGCGTCGCGAATCGTGATCTTCCTCGGGAGGAAGCCGAGTTCGAGGAAAACGTCGGCGGTTTGCTGCTGTTGTGCGATCACGTCGGGCGTGATGGCGCCTACGGCCAGTTCAGCACGACCAATCGCGATCAGCTCCACATCCAGCTCGATGCCAATGGCGGCGGAGATCGCCTCGGCGAACTTCTCGCGATTTTCTGCCGCCCATTGGGTCACTTTCGTCACTTCCTCGATGACGGCCGTGAGGACCTTCGCATACTTCGCGGCAAAATCGCGATTGGCCACGTAGAAAGAATTGCCGCCAGAGATCTCCTTTGTGGTGGCGACGGCTCGGGCCTTTTGGCGGCGTTCCGCCAAGGCAAAGTAAGGGTCCCACACAACCCAGGCATCGACGCTGCCGCGCGAGAAAGCGGCGGAGGCATCTGCTGGCGGCAGATATGCGGGCACGATGTCGCTATAGGCGAGGCCTGCCTTCGCAAGCAGCCGAACGGTGACATTGTGGGCGCTGGACCCTCGCGCAAGGGCGATCTTCTTGCCCTTGATGTCGGCGAGCGCGCGAATTGTGGAATTTTCTGGTACCAACAATGCATGCTGAGAGCCCGGCATACGGGCCGCATAAACAAATCGATGCCCCGCAGCCTGGGCAAAGATAGGTGGCATGTCGCCAACCTCTCCAAAGTCGATGGCGCCGGCACCCAGCGCCTCCATCATGGGCGGTCCGAACTGGAACTCGGACCACTTTACGTCCGCGATACCCAACTCCTTGAGTCGACGCTCCAAACCTCTTTGGTCTTTGGAAACACTGAGGAAACCTCCTTTCTGGTAGCCGACATGGAATTCTTTCGGCACTCCCTGGGCCCGAGCGCTTTGGCCAATGGCGGCACTGACAAGACCAAGGGTGCCGCCGAGGGCCGATCGTCGAGAGATGGTGACCATCCAAAATCCCCGCATGAAAGGTAGAATCCACACGCAGTCTCTGGCGCAGTGCCTCCGTCGACACAAACAGATGGTAGTTCGTGATCGTCGAGAAGAGTTTTCAAATTTCGCGATGTCAGGAAAAGCTCTCGCAATATCTGGACCAGTCTGTGCGACCAACACAAAACGCGATCCGACGAGGTAGAATAGCCGCCCAATAGGACACGCGCCGGCAGTCTCTATGCAAAGCGTAGGCGATTACCGCCTTTGGGAATTCCCTAGCGTCGAGGCTTCAGTGAATGCAGGCTGGCGCGGACCGCGTCCTTCGCATTTAGGAACGAACGCATCGGGCGCTTGCGGAAGGCATATTGGTCGAAGCTGCTCCCGTGATCTTTCTATCGCTTGTATTGCACATCGTTGGGAGGTGAAAGGTCGATCGACATCATTAGCGGAACGATGCTGAAGGTATGTTCCGGGCCTCGACCGAGCGGTCCCAGAGGTTGGGCAACTCCCGGTTGGTGTAGCCTGAAACGAACAACTGAGGCCTGCCACTTTCAGCACAAAAGGTTTGCCGTCGCACTGCCCCGATATTGCCGCCGTAGACATGGATGCTGATTGAGCTACGGTCGCTCAGCGCGTTGGCCACCTGATGGATGTCGCCCTCTGCGGGGAGCAGAACTTCGACGTAACCCGGAGCCAATGTCTTGCAGTCACTCTTCTCAAGCAGCCCAGTCTGAGGGTCAGGCTTGAAGCGCTGAGACGTCTCCGAGCCCCGAAGCATGCCCACCAAGCCCCATACCTGATGATCGTGGATCGGCGTTCGGGCTGAAGGCGCCCAAACAAAGCTGACAACAGAAAAGTGCTCCAACGGATCACACCATAGCAGGTTCTGTGCGTAACCGTGCGGCGGACATTCTGCCATCGATTCGGGCAGCCAATCATCATGCTCCACAAGTTCGGCAAGCAGGTCGCGTCCGACTTCGACCAGTGTGCGATGATCGTCCTGCCAAGCACTGCCCGTAAGAGACGTCATTTGAGCAATGAAATGCCGGAAACGTTGCAAGTTTGCCATGTGGCCCTTCCCCGTTTCTTCCACCCCTAGGTGGAAAATCCTGCATGTCGATTTCTAAGCAAATGGCATTCCAATCGCGATCCTTCGGTATCCCATTGCGGACCGTGCCTTCTCGCGTTGCGCGATTGCCGCGTCGGGACGTTCACTTGCACCGGCCGAGGACGTCGCCAGGACGTTCTAGATTGCACATTCGTGCAGCAAGGTCGTGATCTTCGCATCGAGATTGCGGGCGACGGCAAGTGCTTCCGGGCTGCCATACGGCAGCAGATAGCTCTCCATTTTGTCGTAGGAGACGTGGACGCCATCGGGACGTTCATCGATGAGGATTGTGACCGGAGCGTACGATCCGGCATCGGGTACATGCTTGACCATTTCCTTCATGATGAGTGGATTGCCCACCAGGAACCGCATGCTCTTGGGCGTCGCGGCACCGGATTCGCGACGCACAACGGCGCCCAGGTCGAATTCCGCGAAGAGCATGAAACCCGTGCGACCGAGCCCGCTTTGCACGATGCGCTCCAGATCCGGAAAGGAACTTGCCGCCCTTGTCGCCTTGAAGAATTCGACCATGTCAGGCTGCCCGAGCGCCGCCTTGAGCGCGGCCACAACGGTGTCGAATGGTCGCGAGCTCGTAAGGCTGAAACGTTCCACCGCGACTTTTGCTATTGTCATTTTGTCCTCCGCAACAACTCTCGTGGATCAAGTGCTTCCGATCGCGTCGGCGCGCGCCGAGGCTCATGCAGCCGCCGGCTGCGCTTCCAGGAACGTCCGGACGTGGCTGACGAATGTCTCGTGATGCTGGAACAGGGCGCCATGCCCCGAATCGGGATAGAGGATCAGCTGAGCGTTGCTGAGTTCCTTGAACATTGCGTAGGCGTTGCTCGCGGGCAGCATGGTGTCGTGGCTGCCGCTGACCACGAGAGTGGGCTGGCGGATGGCGTGCAGGATGGCGCGCTCGGGATCGGGCGTGGCGCACCAGGTGATCAGCGCCCTGGCCTGCGGATCGGTGACCGGTGTGCCGTTGTCGGTGTCCCGATCGTCCTTGCGCACCTTCGTCCGCTTCAGGAATGCCAGGCCGGCCGACCGGCTGGCGGACGACTTCGTGAAGAACAGCGGCAGGCGGGGATCCGGCGCATCGGTTTGGGAAAACGCCTCCTGGAGAACCGCCAGCAGGTGTTCCTCTCCGCCTTTCGGCGCGGTGCCGACGAGGATGAGCTTGCGGACCAGCCGTCCGTGCTCGGCAGCGATCTGCTGGGCTATGCAGCCGCCGAGGGAAAAGCCCAGCAGGTCGACTTCGGCGAGGCCGAGCAAGTCGATGAAGTCGACGGCGTCGCGTGCCATCGCCGCGACATTGTCGGGCGTTCGACCGGTCGAGCGGCCGACGCCAGCGTTGTCGAAGGCGATCACGGGGCGATCGGCGGCGAGGGCGTTGACGACGGCGGGGTCCCACGCATCGATGTTGCCCGAGAAGTGCTGCAGGAGAACCAGCGGCGTTCCGGTCGACGGGCCGAGCCGGCGATAGGCGAAGCGGATTCCAACGCCTTCGATGTAACGGGTGGGCGCCGTTTCAAGCGTGGCGGCGTCGTGGCTCGCGCCGTCGAGTTCGGTCATGTCATCCTCCGGATGCTTGGGCGTGAAACAATCGGTTTGCGGGAGCCGGTGTGCGGTCGGGACGCGCTCCCGGCACGAAGGTGCCGGGAGCGGTCTTGTCACTCCGCGAGCGCGGCCTTTTCGATTGCCGCGGCCACTTCCTTCGCATGAACGACCAGCGAAGCATGGCTGCCGGCGACTTCCGTCGTCTGGGCCTTCATCCTGGCGGCGAAGAACTTCTGGGCCTCGGGCGCGATCACCTTGTCCTTGGTGCTGATCACGTAGAACGTCGGCTTGTCGCGCCAGGCGGCCGTATCGACCGGTGCCTCGAACGCCGTGTGGTTCAACGGAAGCTGATGGCTTGCCAGGGATTCGGCGACCTGCAGCGGAAGGTCGGCCGCGACCGCCGAAGGAAACACCTTGGGGTCGATGTAGAGGTTGCCCTTGGCGTCAGGATGAATCGCCGCGCTGCCTTCGGTTGCCGGACCGCTATTGGCGAGGGCCGCCAGGGATTGTCCCACGTCGGGCGCGAAAGCGGAGACGTAGACGAGCGCCGAGACCTTGGGATCGTTGCCGGCTTCCGTGATGACCACGCCGCCCCAGGAGTGGCCGACGAGAACGGTCTTGCCGTTCTGCTTCGCCAGCGCCTGTCTGGTGGCATCGACGTCGGCGGCAAGGGAGGTGAGGGGATTTTCGACGAGCGTGACGTTGTAGCCCTTCTTCGTGAGGATGTCGGCAACCGGCTGCCAGCTCGTCTGGTCGACGAAAGCGCCATGGACCAGCACGATATTGTGAGCCGCCCCTTTGGGCAGGCCAGCCGACTGGGCGAGCGCGGCAGACGCCGCGCCGGCCATGAGGACGGCGGCGGTTGAAAGGAGAATATTTCGCATTGATGGCTCCTGTTGGATGACGGACGACCCGAGGTCGGGGGGCAGGCGCTTCGGCAAAGTCGCGGTCGTTCCATCTGCCGCTTTGAAAAGTGGATGACCGCACGATGCGTCCGCTCGCCTCGGCAGGACCTAGTATCGAAGTTTCTCGGACGGTAGAGCCCAATCGGCCAAGTCTTGTGTCGGATCGTCCGCGAGATTAGCATCGCCGCCATGGACATCCTCGCCGAAGTGCTCGACCGCGTTCGCCTCGGCGGGACGCTGCTGTTGCACTTCGAGCTCGGCCATCCCTGGAACCTGGCGTTGCCGCAACGCCCTTACGCCCTGTTCCACTATCTCAGTCGTGGCTCGGCGACCCTCGCGCTTGAACAGGGACGCGAGCTCCGCATGGCCGCGGGCGACTTTGTCGTCGTCTCTCGCGGCGAGCCCCACAAGATCTATTCGGATCGCCGGACGAGACCGTTTTCGGTTCTCGACCTCGATCGATCGTCCGCGCATCGTGGCGTCGTTCGGCACGGCGGCAGCGCGCAGCCTAGTTCTACGATGATCTGCGGCAACTTCACCGTGGCGCGGCCCTCGCGCGGTAGCGTGTTGGAATTGCTTCCGCCCGTTCTTCTTCTGAAGCCGTCGGAGGACGATGAGTGGCTCGAGGCGATCCTACGACGCATGGTGAGCGAATCGGCGCGTGCGCGTCCCGGCCAGGGCGTCGCGCTTTCACGATTGACGGAAGTGCTCTTCGTCGAGGTGCTGCGGAGCTGGATCAAGTCGCTCGGTCCCGGAGAGGGTGGGTGGCTGGGGGCGATGGCGGACCCGCACATCGGACCGGCGCTTCAGTTGATCCACGAACGACCGGATCGGCCTTGGACCCTCGACGAGCTCGGGCAGCGCGTGGGGCTGGGTCGCTCGGCGTTTTCGGCCCGCTTCACCAGGCTCGTCGGCCAGTCCATGTACCGTTATCTGATCGCGCGCCGGATGTCGGAGGCCGCGTTCTTGCTCGAAACAAGCGACGAGGGGATTGCACGGATTGCGACGCGTGTCGGCTATCAGACCACTGCCGCGTTTTCGAAGCTGTTCCATCGACATCACGGCCTTTCGCCTGGCCGTTATCGGGCAACGCGACGCACTGACGGCGGCCGAAGGCAAGGGGACGTTCTGGAAGCAGAAGCCGCCGATTGACCCTGACTAGGCTGAAGTTCGTGCTGCTTTGGACGCTTCGGAATTGAAGCCACTGACGATGACGTTGCTGTCGGGCCCGGGCCTTGCCATCCGCATCCCGGCAGGCGCCCGTAACCGTAAACGTTGAGCCGGCGCACGCCGCGTGCCTGGTAGTTCTGCCACCCTTGGGAAGGTGCTGCAGGTCGATCAGGGGCCGGCGCTCGGTTGGCCGCCGAAGCCCGACATATGCCTGGTAGTATAGGCAGCATCTGCCGACCGGCCCTCGGCCTCGGCTTCGACCACCAGTAGGTCGACCAGTCCCCTGCTGTAGCGTGCATCGCAGTGGCGACATCGGCGGCCGTCCCGATTCCCGCCGAGTAGGGGACATGTGACGCCGTTCGGCCGGCGAACGTCCTCCAGGTATTCGCGGGTCTTGGCTCTCATCGGTGAAATTGGCTTGGCTAGCTCGTTCGTCTGTAACGGTCGTCTTGCCCGGTACGTCACACATCTACCAGATGGAGGCTGCAAGGCATGAATCGGAAAGAAGCGCTGCTACGAAATGCAATGGCGCAGCGAGAGTTCGGGGATGATCGATGAACGAAGGCCTCGACCGTTCCCGGGAGCGGGGCCAGGGGGCAGTCCGCCGCGCCGAGATCATGCAGGATTGGCTCGCACGGCTCAGGGGGGAATGGCGGCAGGTGGTTCGCACGGGTTCCGCGCGGTGGCACCGATGCCGTGGTGGCAACGGCCTGGCGACAGCTCCTCGACTGTGCCGAGATCGGCCCGGCGCTGGCCCAGTCGCTTCGTGGTGGAGCGGGTGGCGGAATCGCAGCCCATGCCGAGCGGCTCGACGGTCACGGGCTGCTGGCGCTCGCCGGGCTCATGCGCCGGGCCGGCAGTGCCGCGGGCATGCTCGCTGCGGCCTATGGTCTTCTGGTAGCCCGGCAGCAGCGCTGCGAGGCGCGGCTGCTGCGATAGCCGCTCACTAGGTCCCAAACCGCATCGAGGCGTGAGATTGACGCAACGGGAAAATCGCCGCGCGCGCAAATCGCGTCACGATTGTCACTCTCATCTCCGGACATCCACTCCTTACTTTGTCTCGAGATCAACCGCGAAGGAGCATGGAGATGATCACGATATCCGCGTTCAATAACGTTCCCGATTTCGCCAAGGGCCTGGTGCGCGACATGCGCGTGCGCTGGGCTCTGGAAGAGGCCGGTCTTCCCTACGCGACCCGTCTGCTGGAACAGGGCGATCAGGACAAGCCCGACTATCGCGCCCTGCAGCCGTTCGGGCAGGTGCCCATCTTCGAGGAAGACGGCCTCGTCCTTTTCGAATCCGGGGCGATCGTTCTGCATGTCGGCGAACTGTCGGAGGCGCTTCTGCCAAGGGACCCGAGGGCGCGTGGCCGTGCTGTCCAGTGGCTGATCGCGGCGCTCAACTCCATCGAGCCGGCCGTCTGGAACCTGTTCCTGATCGACTTCATCTTTGCCAACGAGGAATGGGCGAAGCTGCGCCGGCCGGGCGCGGTCGAGTTTATGAACAGGCGGCTCGACGCCCTGGCCAGGAGACTTGGACACAAGCCCTTCCTGGACGGCGAGCGCTTCACGGCAGGCGACCTGATGATGGCGGCGGTGCTCGGCTTCCACAGCGAGACGCGCAAGCGCGATCCGCGCCTTGCCGCGTACATCGACCGCTGTACGGCCCGGCCCGCCTACAAGCGTGCGCTCAACGCCCAGCTCGGCGACTTCCGGATGGCGGCTTGAGCCGCTTGCCGTCCTGACGATCGGGTGCCGGTGGCCCATCGACGGATGGCCGCCGGCACGGCACTGGGCGGCAACCTGTCAGCTTACGGATCGGGGAGACGGTTGCTAGACGAACCTCATGATTCGTCTCGATAACATCAGCAAGCAGCACGGCCATCAGATCCTGTTCATCGACGCGTCGATGGGCATTCAGAAGGGAGAGAAGGTGGGACTTGTCGGGCCGAATGGCGCCGGCAAGACGACGCTTTTCCGCATGATCGCCGGCGAGGAACTGCCCGACGACGGCCAGGTGACGATCGATCCCGGCATGACGATCGGCTATTTCAGCCAGGATGTCGGCGAAATGTCGGGCAAGAGTGCGGTCGCGGCGGTGATGGATGGCGTGGGGCCCGTGAGCGAGCTTGCCGCCGAAATGGCCAGGCTCGAGGCCGCGATGGTCGATCCCGACCAGGCCGGCGACATGGACGCCATCGTCGAACGGTATGGCGAGGTGCAGGGGCGCTTCGAGGAGCTGGATGGCTATGCGCTGGATGCCCGGGCGCGCGAGGTGCTCGCGGGCCTGAGCTTCAGCCAGGAACGCATGGACGGCGACGTCGGCCTGCTCTCCGGCGGCTGGAAGATGCGCGTGGCGCTCGCCCGCATCCTGCTGATGCGGCCCGACGGCATGCTGCTGGACGAGCCGAGCAACCATCTCGACCTCGAGAGCCTGATCTGGCTGGAGGATTTCCTCAAGAAATATGACGGCGCGCTGTTGATGACGTCGCATGACCGCGAGTTCATGAACCGCATCATCGGCAAGGTGGTGGAGATCGACGGCGGTTCGCTCACCACATATTCGGGTAACTTCGATTTCTACGAGCAGCAGCGCGCGCTGTTCGAGAAGCAGCGCCAGGCGCAGTTCGAGCGCCAGCAGGCGATGCTCGCCAAGGAGATGAAGTTCATCGAGCGCTTCAAGGCGCGGGCGTCGCACGCCGCCCAGGTCCAGAGCCGGGTGAAGAAGCTCGACAAGATCGAAAAGGTGGAGCCGCCCCGGCGTCGCCAGGCCGTCCAGTTCGAGTTCCGCGCGCCGCCACGCTCGGGTGATGACGTGGCGAGCTTCAGGAACGTCCACAAGGGCTATGGCGACCAGCCGATTTATGCCGGGCTCGATCTCCGGGTGCGTCGCAAGGAACGCTGGTGCGTGCTCGGCGCCAACGGCGCGGGGAAATCCACCCTGCTGAAGCTGGTGGCGGGCGCAACCGAGCCGGACCAGGGCACCGTGACTCTCGGCAGCAGCGTCAGGATGGGCTATTTCGCCCAGCACTCCATGGACCTGCTGGACGGCGACGATACGGTTTTCGAATCGCTGGACGGGTCGTTCCCCCAGGCCGGACAAGGGGCGCTGCGCTCGCTGGCCGGCTGCTTCGGCTTCTCCGGCGACGATATCGAGAAGCCCTGCCGCGTGCTGTCGGGCGGAGAGAAGGCTCGCCTGGTCATGGCCAAGATGCTGTTCGACCCGCCTAACTTCCTGGTTCTCGACGAACCGACCAACCATCTGGACATGGCGACGAAGGAGATGCTGGTCGCCGCCCTGGCGGAATTCGAGGGCACCATGCTGTTCGTTTCGCATGATCGCCACTTCCTGGCCGCGCTCTCGAATCGAGTCCTGGAACTGACGCCCGACGGCGTTCATCAGTACGGCGGCGGCTACACGGAATATGTGGAGCGGACGGGCCAGGAGGCGCCGGGTCTTCATCCAGGCGGGTAGTGCATTCTTGCCGGACCGCGGGCCTTCCGGACCACTCATAGTCTTCCGGACCGCGCGCGTCCTCGCGCGCTCATGATCATGAGGCGCGCGAGGACGCGCGCGGTCCGGAACAGCATGAGCGGGCCTGGATGCCCGCGGTCCGGCAAGAGAACCTCGAGAAAAATCTCCAGAACAATGTCGGCTTCCGACACGCTCGTTCGTCGTCCCGATGAAACAAGGAGATGGGCGATGCGGGTCATGGTGTTCGTAAAAGCTACTTGCGGCAGCGAAAAGGCGGCACCACCGACGGCCGAGGCGTTCGCGGCGATGGATCGGTTCACCGAGGAGCTGGTCGAGGCCGGCGTCTTCGTGGCTGCCGCCGGCCTCAAGAACACTGCCGAGGCCAAGCGTGTCGCCATCGATGGCGCCGGCCGCACGGTCGTCGACGGGCCGTTCGCCGAGGCCCGCGACCTGGTCGCCGGATTCTCGATCTGGCAGGTCAAGGACGTGGACGAGGCCGTGGCCTGGGCGAAGCGCTGCCCCAATCCCATGCCGGGCCCGAGCGAGATCGAGATCCGGCCGTTCTACGAGGCGGCGGACCTGGCCGAGTTCCTGACGCCCGAGGAGCTTTCTACTCCGCGAGACGGGGAACGCGGCAAGCTCGGCGTCGCCTGACGCCGTCGGCTGGAGCCGGCTTGCCTCCGCCGGCCGCCCACGTGAACATGAAGCCAAGGCGCAGATCGAGAAGTACCTCGCCTCGCGTCATGTGGGAGGGAATAATTCATGGAACGTCGATCCTTCACGAAGGGCCTTGCGGCCCTTCCCCTGATGCTGGCCCCGATGTTGGCTGGCGCGGTCAGCCGATCTGCACAGGCCCAGGCCCGCTGGGCGCCCGACAAGCCGATCCGCATCGTCGTTCCCTTCGCGGCGGGCGGCAGCACCGATGTCACCGCGCGGCTCGTGGCCCAGGCGCTGGGTGAGCGGCTGGGCCAGTCCGTCATCGTGGACAATCGCGCTGGCGCCGGCGGCAACATCGCTGCCGAATACGTCGCGCGGGCGGAACCGGACGGCTACACGCTGGTCCTGGCAACGAGCTCGACGCACGCGACCAACGCGGCGCTCTATAAGCGGCTTGCGTTCAATCCGGTCCGCGACTTCACGCCGATCTCGCAGATCGCCTTCATCCCGAACCTGCTCGTCGTGAATCCAGAAGTGCCGGTGAACAGCGTCGCCGAGCTGGTGGCCTATGCGAAGGCGAGGCCGGGCCAATTGAACTACGGCTCGGGCGGTGCCGGCACTTCCCTGCATTTGGCCGCTGCCGTTTTCGCCTACCGGGCCGGCATCGACATGGTGCATGTGCCCTATCGCGGCGGCGCACCGGTCGCGGCCGACCTCATCTCCGGCAAGCTGCAGGTGAGCTTCAGCCCACTGGTCGAGGTGCTCCAGCAGGTGAGGGCGGGCAAGCTGCGCGCGCTCGGCGTCACCACCGCGCGGCGCTCGGCGCTGCTTTCGGACATACCGGCCATCTCGGAAGTGATCCCGGGCTACGAGGTGGCGCTATGGAACGGCATCATGGGCCCGGCGGGACTGCCGGCGCCGGCAGTCCCGCCGGGCCCATGATGCCGTTCCATAGCGCCACCTCGTAGCCCGGGATC
>Ga0075369_10000237_pt1 | contig 16397 bp, 16 predicted proteins | sample EndMethybrTD3034_FD_71400 | JGI IMG/M metagenome (GOLD analysis project Ga0075369, IMG submission 71400) | Populus endosphere microbial communities from Tennessee, USA - Endosphere MetaG P. TD hybrid TD303-4 | ecosystem: Host-associated > Plants > Roots > Endosphere | place: USA: Tennessee...
ACCCCCAGAGGGCGAAAACCTGGTCACTTGGTTTCGACATCAAGCCACCCGTGCTGGAAGGCTTTTCGGCAGGGTTGACCTATTACTCTCTGGATTTCAAGGAAATCATTTCTACGCCGTCGCTTGTGTCACCGCGACTTTACATCGACTACTTAGACAGAATCGTCTCATATGACGCGGGCGAAGCGGCGCTAAAGGCGTTTTTCGACCAGCTCGTTGCAAGCGGCGGGACGGGCGGCGCCCAGGTGCTTGCCTCCCTCCCGAATGGAGACTTCAGTTCAGTATACTCGATAGTTGATGGGCGCACGTCGAACTTCACACGGATATTGACCTCCGGGCTCGATTTCTATGCGCGCATACGTCAGGAAGCCGGCTTCGGCGATATTTTTGGTGAGGTTTCAGGAAACTATGTGCTGACCTTCAAGCAACAGACCGCGCCAACCGCACCCGTTATTTCGACTATAGTGCTCGACACCACCAAGCTGCGCCTACAGACGAGAATTGGTGCAAATATCGGCAACCTTCTCGCCGAGATGGTCTGGAACCATTCGCAGGGCTACAACATCACTCCGACTACAGCGAATGCGCAGCAGTCGCATGTCGATTCTTTCAATGTTTTCAACATTTTCCTGCAATACAGGTTGCCCGACGAAAGCAAGATCCAGAAAGATCTGACGTTTTCGCTCAACATCGACAACCTTTTCGATCAGGATCCCCCCTTGTTCCGCGGCCAGAGCTCGACGTTCGGCGGATTTTCCAATGGCTTTACCCTCGGACGCCTGGTTCGGTTCGGGGTCTCGAAGAAGTTCTGATTCAAGAATACATTGGGTGTGAGGCGGGACGAGCAGGTTGCGTCATTTCGACCTGCAGAAAGTTGAGGGACATCTTTGCGTGCGCGCCATCCAGCGCCACAGATGCTGAATTTCACGATTGGCAGGACTAAGCCACAGTCGCCCAAATTGCCGCGTGGTACCGCTCGGCAACCTAGCCGTGGTATTCAGCCCTGAGGGCGCGATCACACGTGTTCTCGTCGAGAGTCTTGCCCACTTTTGATTCGCTCTCGGCGTAGGAGCGGTCATTGAGCTTGACCCTGTAGCGTCCGACCAAGACCTCGTTGATGATGTCGAACATGCTCTGCTCAAAATGCTAGTCCTCGAGATAGCGTGCGTTGAGTTTGGGGTGACGTGCGCGGCGGGATTTGTGGGCACAGTAGCTAACCTCGTCCTGCGCCACCGCACCCCTTGCCAGCGCCTCGAATAGCCCCGCCAATTGCGATTATGCAGCCCCCCGCTAAGGGCACGGTGTTGCAGCAGTTCCGCCGGCTTTCAGTAGGCGCACGACGCAATATGCCTATGACAGCGATCATCTAGCGCGACTTTCGTTCATCCGCCGCGCCCGCGATCTCGGGTTCACCCTCGAAGACGTACGCGAACTGCTGACTTTCTCGGACGAAATGTCATGAGGCAGGCAGATATGGGCGCCAGCCGCTACCGAGACTACTGCTAATCTGGACTTAAGAGTTCCGCCGCCGTGCAACCCAAGACGGCTGCTAATTTCTCAATCATGTCTATCGAAGCTGCATATCTCTGCCTTTCCAGCGAGCTGACATAGGTCCGATCAATCCCAGCCAGATCAGCAAGTGTCTCCTGCGATAAACCGGCGGCCTCACGCAATTTGCGAATATTCGCTGCCAGGATCGCTCTTGCACTCATCGTGCCGAGCACAGAACGCTGTAGACTTTTTTACCACGGAGTATACTCTACAGACTACAGTACGGGCCTGTGGGGGTGCAAGTTGAGCTATTTTTTCGATGTCTACGGTCCATTCCAAATAGACCGTGATGACGGCACTATTTTTCGAGCTAAGCAATCGATGTGGGAGGAAGCAGAAGCGCTGGACCGTGGGCTTGCGCGGGCCTGGGGATGCTACATGTTCTGCTTGCAGAACGGCGAGAGCGTAGTGCCCTGGTATGTCGGCAAGACCTGCGCCCAAGGCGGATTTCGCGAAGAAGTCTTCGCCAACCACAAGCTCGAAGTTTACAATTGGATCGCCGAAAGCCGCGGTCTTCGAACCATGTTACTCTTTCCTTTGATGACGGGCGATCACAAGGATTCTGGTCGTTTTAGTAAGAACCAAGCTTCAGCGCCGGTCGTCGAGTGGCTTTAACGCATGCTGATAGCCTTAGCGCTGGACCGCAACCCTGACCTGCTTAATCTCCGCGATACCTTGATGCTGACGAGCGTGACAGTCCGGGGCGTTATCGGCACAAAGGCAAAAGGTCGGCCGCACGAAGAAGTCAAATATGCACGCCGCGCACTCGGAATTGGCAGATGAAAGTTCGGAGGAAGCGGTCGGCTTTGCTGAATCACCGATTGCACGCAACATTTGCGCCAATCGGTCTTGAATGGTTCAACGTTTCAGAAGCTTTGGGCATATCTCTGTCCCGCCGGTATCCGTTGGCTTGCATCGTGGCGCTGCTGTCAACTTCAGCTATTTCCGCACATGCCGTGACGTGTAACGATCCTGCGGTGCTAGCTGCTATTCCAGATGCAGCTCAAAATGGTTACAGACGTATCCAATTGAATCCGGCATCCCCAATGAGAGAAATTTCCGCGTTATCAATTCTGTCGAACAGAATACCTTCGGCGATCGCATAATTTGTAAATCGACGATTTCATTTGGTACCGTCACTGCATCAGGAGAAATTGCGAAAATAGAAATACGCGGACTAGATTATCAGGTGATCGATATGGGTAATGGCAGCCTTAACGTAATGACCTATCGCTGGCCGTCGAGGGCTGAATTGCAAGATGCAAATAATGATTACAATCGCGCATTGATTGTAGATGGCGAGACGTTTGAGCAAGCCTGGGCAAAAAAACGGGCGACGGACGCCGCTCGTCAACGTGCGATTGATGCGGAGAACCAGCGATCGGCTCAACAGGAAGCAGCTCGAGAAATTGCAGAGACTCGTCGCCGCAAAGGTCCATGCGAAGCGTCAGGCGGAACGTGGGGCTATCCAACAAACGCAATTGGATTCCGCACGGGACAACTGGGATGTTATTTTAGGACGATGAGACAATAGTGCGGCATTCGCGGTCTGCTCTGCCGCCACGCTTGCGCTACCCAGTCATGCAACTCTCGATTTAAGATCCGCCAAGGTTCGCCGCTATTTGACGCCGATATCAAGGCCGACCTGGCTCAAGGAAAACTGGCCAAAAGTTGCGATCGGCCGCAAAATATGCTAACATAAACATGCATTTAGCCAACATAGGAGTGCATGAATATGACTCGACACGCTCGCGTGCTCGAGCCTGCCGACCTGCGCGTTGTCTTGAAACACGCGCGCAAAACGCAGGCCCAGCGCAACACCGTTATCGTACTGCTCAGCTACAAGGCTGGCCTAAGGGCTTGCGAGATTGCCGGGCTGTCCTGGCCGATGGTCGTCACCGCCTCAGGCGAGATTGCGGCCTGCATTGATCTCAGTGGCACGGTGACTAAGAACGGCCGGCCCAGGGTGATCCCGCTCAATAAAGAGTTAGCCCGTGCGCTGGCTGCCCTTCATAAATTACAAAGCTGGCCACGGGATGGCCCGGTCATCCGCTCGCAGCGCGGTGGCCATATGACGGCCCGCAGCGTCGTCAACTGGTTTGCTGAGATCTATGCAGAAGCAGGACTGACCGGCTGCAGTTCGCACTCAGGGCGCCGCACCTTCGTCACCCGCGCTGCCCGAGCCCTGGTCAAAGCCGGCGGGTCCTTACGCGACGTACAGGAGTTGGTCGGCCATAGCTCGCTGTCGACCACCGAACGCTATATTCAAGGCGACCGCGCCGCGCAGCACCGCTTGGTCCAGCTCGCGTGAGGACGTAACTTTTTTTGGGACGGCGCAACCCCCGCTTTCCCCGCAAATCCACAAACCCCACATCATCGGAGATACCCTATGCCGCATGCAGATTGCGGGCGTGAAACTGCGCCAAACGAACTCGACACCACCAAACGCATTCGCCAGCTCAACGACGCCCTGCGTCAAACATTCATTGGTGGCATTGTGGCCTGCACCGATGGCTTCACCACCTTGCCGTCCGACTTGCACCAGCGCTTCGTGGCAGCGGTGAAGGCGTTCGATACTTTCACCAGGGACACAGACCCGCATGGCGAGCACGACTTTGGGTCGATCGATCTCGACGGCGTTCGGGTATTCTGGAAGATCGACTACTACGACTATGCCTTGATCGAGGGTTCTCCCGATCCCACCGATCCGGCCAAGACCCTGCGAGTGCTGACGATCATGTTGGCCAGTGAGTACTGAGGCGCGCACCATGGCGTTTACCATCGGTACTCTGTCATTTGCCCGCTGCGGCGAGACATTTCATATTGGCTCTAGGGAGCGGGTCCGGTTGATCCTGGCTGCGGCTGAAGCCTATGGACCTGACATCCTGCTCACTGCCGGCCATGCATTGCACGACCGTGCCTGCCTAAATGAGCTTAGTATCGGATTGGCCAATACCGATATCGAGACCACTGTCATATCCGAAGTCCATCACGACGGCAGTTTGCGTCCAAAGATGCTTAGCGAACATGCGCTTTACGCGGTGCATGCCAATGGCGCCTGTCAGCGGCTCGGCCGGCAAGTGTTTGCCAAACGTGCCGAGACTGAGGGGCAAAATGCTTGGCGGGTACCGTTGTTTGTCGAGCGCGCCCACTGGCGGCAATTGGTGGTAGCCAATCGCCGGGTGTTTGTGTTGGGCTGCGGAGAGATCAATGCGGTCAAGGGCGGCCTGAAGGCGCGCTTCATTGACCCTCATATTGCCGAGACCATTATGTCAGCGGATATCATCCTTAATCCCACCCATGACCGCATGGGGCGAGGGGGCTTGCTGGACGCTAAGCGCCAGTTCCTATCGCAGCCGTTGCCTTGCAACAAGCAGCGCGTCTATGTTTCCTGCTCAAACTGGAACCTTTGCACCGACAGCGGCGTAGCGCAGTACCCATCGGCCACCATTCATACTTGCTACGTGGGCGGCATTGCGATTGCGCCGACGCTAGCGGGCGGAGGTGCCGAATGGGGATTTGTCTACCGGCAGTACGCTGGCATCTGAATTTCTAGACCGGCAAATCCCGACGACAGGGCGGTCGTTCAATAGCGCCGTTTCTCGCACTTTAAGCGGACATAGACAGAGAGCACGCACCGTTGCATATTTGGTGAAATGCAGGACTTCTCTCACAACGACGACACGGAGCCGAGCTATTTTGCATATAGCGCCACACTCCGCATTCATGGGAGAGGACTTCGGCTTGAGGAGATTACACAACATCTCGGTGTAGATCCGTCGCATCAGCATTGTCGGGGTGATAGGCGACGGCCAAGCTCCAAACCGTACCCATCAGACGCGTGGCATCTCACCGCCGCAGTCCCCGAGGAAAGCGAGCTTTCAGACCATCTCCGTGAACTTTGGCGGTGCGTCGAGCCGCACGTTGAGTACCTGCGCTCGCTGGAAGCAGAGGTTGATGTGTTCTGCGGCTACAGATCGAATAACGGTGCATCTGGGTTCAGCGTGCAGCCTGACGCCCTAGAGATTTTCCGCGCCCTAAACATCCCTTTCGGGCTGTCAGTAATCGTAGATAGCTGGCTCGCGCAGCGATTGGATGATCCCACTCTTCAATAGCAATGTCCGCTATGGAGCGACGAAACCTAAAACGGGACTGACCGGACACCACCCAAAGAGGGGCCGTTCAGCCGCCGATCCACTGCCCTGATTCCGGCCGCTTAGCGCCCACCAGTGGCGAGTGAATGTATGGCCGGTTTCGACGGGCGGTTTTGAGACCAGGAACGTCAGCAATGTTGGCGGGAGCTGTCGTGACTGAGCGCAGCCGTTTATGACCGCTTCAGTGCATTCGCACTTCACATGCCGCCTTTCCGGAATCCGCGACGTAACTGTCTGTTGGAAAGCCTGGGCCGTTTCGTGGTTGCCGACAATCGCCACGCTGCTCGGCGCGATTGCTGGCGAGCTGCTGGCCAGAAGCATGCTGGGCAAATGACGAACTGGCAGGCGCATTGCCGCGCGCCCGCTTGCGCCCGCAGCGCAGCCATTGCCTGCGCCCGGCTATCTGCATATCGTGTGACACCGGGCGCGCGGGAGCCGGGAGCGGGAGCGGGAGCGAAAAAATGCCGAACTTGTCGACTATCAGTTCGAGAATTCATCATGGGGCGGCCGCGCTCGCGATTCTCACTCTACCCGCTTGCGCGCCGCGCACGGACATAGCGAGCACTTCGCTTCCCGCGGGGTCGAAATATGTTTCGATGGGCAGCTCGTTCGCTTCGGGGCCGGGTATCACGACGACGGCCGATGTGCGGTGCCGCCGTTCTCGGGACAACTACGGACACCAGCTCGCGCGCAGCCGCCAACTAGCGCTGGTGGACGTCAGCTGCGGAGGGGCGACAACCGCTCATATTCTTGGGCCACGGGACGAACTGCCGCCGCAGATAGATGCCGTTACTCCCGATACCCGGCTGGTCACGATCACGATCGGTGGCAACGATCTGGGGTTGATGGTCGGACTGATCGCGGCTTCGTGCGAAGGCGAGGCGGCTGCCGGGATGCACTCCGCCACATGTCGCAGGCTGCTTACACGGTTGCCCAATGGCTTCGTCGTGCCCGTGCCTGACGAAGCGGCCTGGGCAAGAGTCGAGAGCGCGATGGACGAGATTTCGAGGGAAGTGCGCCGGCGAGCTCCACATGCGCGCCTTGTCTTCATCGATCGCTTTCGCGTGCTGCCGCCGTCGGGTGTTTGCGCCGAAGTGCCGCTGTCCGAGGCAGCAGCGGTGCGCTACCGCGCGATGGCCGATCGCATGGCGCGGATCGATGCGGCGGTCGCCGAGCGTGCCAGCGCGGATCTCGTCAAGGCCTCGGAACTATCGCGCGACCATAGTGCATGCGCCAAAGATCCCTGGTTGACGGGTTTCCTTATACCGGCGGGCGCTCGGCCCGACCTGACGCCCTATCATCCCAATCTGGCGGGGATGACCGCTATTGCCGCAGCGATTGACGCGCAGCTTGGGAAATGAGCGCAGCACAAGCCGCCCGACTTCAGACTCGGCCCCGCATATGGCTGTTGGAGGTGCATCATTGGCGTTGTCGCTTCTGCCGTATTCGGGCGGGAAATTGCTAAGCTGTGGCAACCAAAGGAACTACGGAATGCTGGAGGTGGGAGGAGTGATTGCTGGATTTGTCACTTTAGCCTAGCATTCGGCTCTTAATCAGCCTGATCGGATCGCAAATTTGGTGCGTAATAGCCTATGGACCAATGCCAGCTATCAAGTTGTCCTTCGCCACCGCTGACAGTCTCCAATGTTGGCGTTTTCAGACAACGTTTTGCGCTAACTGCTTTCAGCCCAATCGTAAGTGGACGATCCAAAATTCTCGCATTGCTTGGATCGATCAGAATCGCACTTCTCAACGTCTGCTTCGCCTATACTCGGTTGGGGATAGGCCAACCGCATCGCGAAAGGCTTTGGCGAAGGCTGCCTGGTTCTCGTAGCCGATATCCGCGGCGATGTTGCCCACCGTCTGGTCAGTGGTTTCCAGTTGCTCCATTGCATCGAGCAGACGCATCCGCCTCCGGCAGACTTCCCAACTCATGCCCGTCTCGGCCCGGAACTTACGGCGAAGCGATCGCTCGGAAAGATGCGCCGCCCGGCAGACTTGCGTGAGTGTGGCGGTCGCGAGGTTGCGGCGGGTATAGTCAGTTGCAACCGCAATGCGCGCATCGGAGCAGCTTGGCAGGGCAAGTTCGACCACTTGCACAAGCCATTCCGGGCAAAGGCTCGCCATGCATCGGAAGAATTCGCTGCCCGTGTCTTCTGTCCTGCTGAGCGGCCAGTGTCGCGCATGAGCGACCATTTCGCGCAGCAATCCTGACGCGGCGATCACGCACAGCCGGTCTCCCGGGACAGACACCAGGTCGGCGGCCAAGAAGACTGAGCCGGAGCGCACCTTTTGTATGCGTGTACGATGAACCGTGCCGGCCGGAATCCAGGCAGCGAACTGGTGGGGAATGCGATGGCGCCCGTAACGATCTTCCACCTCCACTGAGCCATCGAAGGCGTGCAGAATCTGGTGCATGTCATGAAAGTGCCAGTGCGCGTCGACGTTCCAGCCGTCACTGTCATGGCCACCTCCGGCCAACCGAACCCCCGGTGGGCGCATGAGGACCAGTTTGGGTTCCAAGGTTTCCATTTTGGCCGTTGCGAGGTCACTTATGGCCGAACAACGTGCGCAGGCCAAGCGTCCATTTGGTAAACCGACCCCAGAAGCAATGGAGGAGCGGGCCATGTCGGACATAACGCAGCACAACGCGAAGATCGTCGATCAACATACCCAGCAAGCGGAAGTCTACGCAAAGCTGATTGAAAGTTCAGCTAACTCCGATCGCCGGGCTGCCTTGCGCGCTATGATAAACCTGTGCCCCGAAGACAACTTGTTGGACGTCGCTTGCGGCCCAGGCTCGGTCGCCCTCAATTTGGCCCCTTACATCCATCGAGCGGTTGGACTGGACATAACGCCGGCCATGCTCGATCAGGCGAGAAAGGCGCAAATCAACAGCGGCATCAGCAATGTGGAATGGATCGAAGGTGACGCGCTTGCACTCCCGTTTCCCGATGGAAGCTTCAGCGCCGTCACCTCGAGTTCGGCTTTCCATCACTTAGAAGATCCGGCTGGGGTCCTCGCGGAAATGGAACGGGTATGTCGGCACGGAGGCCGAATTGTCGTTATGGATGTCACGCCTCAAGCGGACAAAGCCATCGCATATGATCGCCTGGAGCGCATGCGCGATCCGTCCCACGGGCATGCGCACAGCGTAGAAGAGCTCGCGGTGATGGGCGCAAAGCTTGGGCTGGGGCTGCCCGAAGTGCAAACAAGCATGGCGGGGCCCATGCCGTTCGAATCGGTGCTCGCGGCGTCGCACCCGGAGGAATACAGCCGCGAGGAACTTCTCGATTTGATGAGAAACGACGCACTATCGGGCGAAGATCAGTTCGGCTTTCGGGCGGAAGTCTGCGATGGTCGCGTGTACGTCACATATCGGACGTCGATCATATGTTGGACGAAACAGCGCTAGGTATGAAGCGACCAAGCTTGGCCAGAGTACAACAGAGGCGATTGTAGCTCACGCTCTCAGCTGATTTCTAAACGTATGACTGCTTTGAAGTGACGTAGATGCATTGCCCAACGGCGGGAATGTCGGCGGATACTGGTCTGGTCTCAAGTGGGAGCGATGGCAAATCGCTGCCGTAATCTGGAAAATCCTGCCGCTCCGGATTCAACCCAGAACGTCGCTAGTAAACCGCTGCCTTTCGGCCTCGCGAACGCAGACGTTCGTTCGATCAAGAGGGCGGAACTACACGTCCCAGTTCTCGACGGCTGCCCCTACGTACTGCGAACGCGGCACACGTCGATATTGCGAAGGCGCAACCCCGAGCGCACGACGGAACATGGTCGAAAAGCTTGCCGAGCTGTCATAGCCAAGGTCGAGTGCAATAATAGTGATCGGAACGCCAGCCACCAGCTTTTGCAGCGCCATCGCGAGGCAAGCCTGCTGGCGCCATTCAGCAAAGCTCATACCAGTCTCGCGGCGGAACAGACGAGTAAAACTGCGCCTGTTCAGGCCGAGCGCATCAGCCCAATCATCGACACTGCTTTTGATGTTTGGGGCCTCGATGAAGGCCTGGCATCGCGCTGCCAACGCCGGGTGGCTAGGAAATGGGACCGCGAGCGGAATGAGGGGCGCCAGCTCGATTTCAGCGACGATCAGGCGCATGACAAGGCCGTCACGTCCCCTCTCTTCGTACTCGCTGGGGATCGCGGCCACTTCCTCCAAGAGCGAGCCCAACAGCGGCGCCACGGCGACAACGCGACAGCGGTTGTCGAGCGCGGCACTCATAGCTGGGTCGATCATGACGCTACGCGTGCTAACCTCGCCGATCATACGTACTGCATGCCTGGTTTCGGCGGGGATCCACACGCCACGCTGCGGTGGGACTATCCAAGCGCCATGCTCAGTGGTCACAGCGATAACGCCAGTCGTCGCGTGGAGGAATTGTCCGCGACGATGCGTGTGCTGCGCCAGCTCGAATGCGGCTGGGTAATCGTTGGCAATCGCAATGACTGGTCGAGCAACCTCGACGTCAGGATCGTGCAGCATTGTCCCGAACTCGAAGGAAAATGTCACCTAGGCGTAAGCAGGACAAAAGAAAAGGCGGTAAGAGCGTGCTCGGAACGGAGACATGCGCATGGCAACAAATAGCACTCGCAGCCAACTCACCGAGGCAGACAGCACCGTCATGGGCGTGCTCGCCGCAATAAGCGTCTGCCACCTGATTAACGACATGATGCAGTCTCTTCTGCCGGCGATTTATCCCGGGCTCGCCAACGAGCTTGCTCTGAGCTTCACCCAGATAGGTTTCATCACGCTGTCATACCAGGTCACCGCTTCGATCCTGCAACCCGTCATCGGCCGATTAGCCGACATGCGCCCTAAGCCGCTGGCGCTGCCAGTCGGCACACTGTTTTCGATGGCGGGATTAACGATCCTGTCGGTCGCGCATGTCTATCCGCTGGTGCTGCTGGGCGCGGCGCTACTCGGATTGGGGTCGTCAATTTTTCACCCGGAAAGTTCGCGCGTTGCACGTATGGCGAGCGGCGCGCGCCACGGCTTCGCGCAATCAGTGTTCCAGGTTGGTGGCAATGCCGGGCAGGCATTGGGGCCGTTAGCTGCGGCCTTGATCGTCGTGCGCTATGGCCAGTCAAGCCTCGCATTCTTTGCACTTCTAGCATTGCTCTCGGCTGCGATCCTGTGGAACGTCAGCCGCTGGTATAAGCACCACGGCCTCGCGCGGCTGAAAGCGCACAGGGCGGTTGCGGCGGTTCCCCTGCCCCGCGGCGCGGCGGCGCGTGGCGTCGGCATCCTGCTCGCGCTTGTCTTGTCGAAGTACATCTACCTCGCCAGCATCACGAGCTACTTCACTTTCTATACGATGAAGAAGTTCGGCTTGTCGCTCGCCGCCGCGCAAATCCATCTATTCGTCTTTCTGGCGGCAGTAGCAGTAGGCACGGCAGCTGGCGGGCCACTCGGCGACCGCTTCGGGCGCAAATATATCATCTGGTTCTCGATCCTGGGCGCTCTGCCGTTCACACTCCTGCTCCCATACGCCAACCTGTTTTGGACCGGCCCGCTTACAATATTGATCGGGCTGATACTCGCCTCCGCCTTCCCTGCAATCGTCGTCTATGCGCAGGAACTGATGCCGGGAAACGTTGGAATGGTCTCAGGACTATTCTTTGGCTTTGCCTTCGGTGTTGGGGGCATCGGTGCAGCGGCGCTCGGCTGGGCAGCTGACTGGATCGGCATTGAGGCTGTCTACCAGGTTGTCGCGGTTATACCTCTTTTCGGGGTGCTCTGCGTGTTCTTGCCGAATGTGAAGCGGAACGAGGCTTAGGTTTTTCGTCCTTATGACCGCCCTTGACCCCGGCCGGTTAGCGCTCATGCGCAGCAAGTGAATGAATGACCGGATTCGACGGGCGGCTTTGAGGCCAGAAATGGCAGCTATGTCGGCGAGCATGGACGTCACGCTCGAAAATAGAACTTCGGCAGCATTACCTTTTCGCAGCGCAGTTCCGCGCTGCTGACAAGCTGATTTGCTTTACCGAACGGTGACTATCACATGAAAAATCCAGATTATTTCCAACGATCTTGCCGAGATGTTTGCCCGATGCCAGGGTTGAATCGATTGAGAGGATCCAGTGTGCGATAGTGTTGCTCAAGAGCAGATTTGGCCTGATAGAGATGACCGACATTGTGTTCAGCCGGACATTCTGCTCCGCGCGCGCTAAATGTCTCGAGCATCCGTCGCTTGAACAAATGCGTGTCCGTTCCCCTTTTGACTACATAGTCCTGATGAAATACGTGGCAGAGAAAGTGCCCGTAATAGATTGCATGTACGACGTTCTGGCCGATGTCCCATGGTAGGTCCTCGAACCATCGTTCATCACTACGCCTCAACGCCACATCCAAAGCTACTATATCGTCCACTTCTGAGGCATGGATGGCGCGATAACGCATTGCCGCGCCTGCAACTGCAAAGCGATGCAGAAAAGCCGCCTTTGCTTCGCGATTGTCGCATTCGAAATAGCCGCCCGTAGCACTTGGAAACCGGTCCGCGAGTAAGTCCCGTGCAGCATCGATTCCGTCACAACCCATCTGGAGAATTAGATGATGCTCATAAAGATCTCGCCACTTCCGCATTCGGCGCGGCAAATGCGTTGGATAAAGGCGGCTCAAAGTTTGAAGCAAGCGATCGCTTAGATTGAGGCCACGTGCCAAACCGTCCACACGCGCTTTCAGTTCAAAAACTCTCGGTAGGTTTTCCGTGCCCAGAAGGCTGACCGCCAGGTAGCTGTCCTTCCCATATTTTGCGGCCAGGTCAAAGGCGGTCCGGTGAATGTATTCGGCGGAAATGGGGAGTTCTTCAAAACTCGAAAGAATATTCATTCGGAGAACCGCCAATTCTTGCGGATCGTTGCTTCCGACGTAGAAAGTAGTCGTTCGTGCATCTGCGACAAAACTATCGAGGCGGACGGCGAACACCATTACCTTGCCGGCGCTTCCCGAAGCCTCGAACAGCCTGTTGGGATCGGCATTAAAACGCGCTGGTGTGTTCTGCTCAATGTCCCGAACGCGATCGGTGTAGGTATGATCAGAAGCCTTGCGGTCAGGCGATCTGTCTACATCCGCCTCCGTGAATTCGCCCTTTTCCAGCCTCTCAAGAATTTGCTCTGGTGCAGTTCCAAGGCGGATGCCTAGATGATTGACCAAATGAAGCCGCCCAGCGTCATCTAACCGAGCATAGAGCGCGAGTTCAGTATAGGCCGGGCCACGGCGCACCAAGGAACCGCCGGAATTGTTGCAGATGCCCCCGACTACCGAAGCACCGATGCACGACGAACCTATTACAGAATGCGGTGATCGCCCGACCGGCGCCAAAGTTCGCTCCAGATCATGGAGCGTGGCCCCGGAGAGGCATATTACTTGAACCCCTCCGTCCAGCAGGTGAATACCTTTGATCCGTTGAGTGCTGATAATCACGACGGGCCGATCATAGTTGCCATTCGGGGTCGACCCACCCGTTAGACCTGTGTTGGCCGCCTGAACGATTATGATCACGCCCGCGCGGATACAGCTGTGGAGCACGCGCCATTGTTCGACGAGCGTCCCTGGCCGAACAACTGCGATCACCGGGCCTGAGCCGAAGCGAAAGCCTGTCGAATACCGCTGAGTATGTGCCGGTTTGGTCAATACATGCCGTTCGCCTACAATCTTGCCCAACTGGGCAAGCAAGCCCCCTGAAACGTCCGAAAAAGGTTCGTCACGCAGCATGACCACATCGAGATCGAAACTCATTTCTCGGCTCCCCCGGGTTCAACGGCAATGCTGCATTCGTAGCAACGCCCAAGACGTGCTCATCGTCGCCTATCCCTTGTTGCCGAATTGAGAGGCAAATATTTTCTGCTATTCGCGAGGTGAGAGTAAGGTGACGCCGCGAGACGGCTACGCCGCAAGCGCCCCTCGACTTTCGTTCTAAACGGGCAATTCTGCAGGCACGTAAATGACGTGGCGCTGACTGAACTGATGTGCGCCATCGACTCCCATTTTAATTCCGACAGCGGACTGCTTTGAGCCGCTGATTGGGACCATTAGGTCGCTCGCCATATGGGCGTTGACCCAGACAGTGCCGGTATCTATCTGCTTGGCGACTTCGATGCCAGACTTGGTATCCTTCGCCCATACGCTTCCCGCCAGGCCATACTCGCTGTCATTCGCCCGCGCGATAGCATCGGCCACGTCACTATATTTGAGCACCGGCAAAACAGGCCCGAACTGCTCTTCGCAGACCAGGCGCGCGTCATCGGGAATATCGCGAACGATCGTGGGATAGATGAAGTACCCCGGCCGATCTGGCGCATCCCGGGCGGCCACAATGTTTCCTTTGCTACGCGCTTCGTCGATGTAGGCCTTCAATTTTTCATATTGCGCCTTGTTCTGCACAGGCCCGACTTGCGTGCCCTGCTCCATCCCGTCGCCCACCACAACTTCTGAGGCCAATCGGCCTAATTCGTCACATAGCTCGTCATAAATGGATTCCGGAGCATATACGCGCTTGATTGCCACGCAAACCTGACCGGCGTTGACGAGCGCGCCCCTCAGAATTTTCGGCGCGATAACTTTTGGATTGGCACCCTCCAGCACGATCGCCGCATCATTGCCGCCTAGCTCCAGCGTCAGGCGCTTCAAGGTCGATGCCGAGGATTCAACCACTTTCCTTCCGGTCGTGGTGGAGCCGGTAAACGCCACCTTGGCCACATCTGGATGACCCGCGAGTCGGCCGCCAAGATCATTGTTGTCGACGATCGCATTGACAACCCCGGGAGGCACATGCACCGCCATTAGTGCAACAAATTTCAAGCAGGAGAGCGGCGTTGTGGGCGCCGGCTTTGCCACCACGGTATTCCCCATAAGCAATGCCGGCGCCAACTTTGCGGCGACCAACATGACAGGAAAGTTCCAAGGCATAATCGCCGCGACGACGCCCAGCGGCGAGCGATGCTCTATCACCCTTCCTGTCTGATCGTCCTTGATTACCCGTTCTATCTGGACATCGAGGGCGGCGGTCATACGAAGGAAATACACCGCCCCGCCCACTTCGATACGGGCATCCTTTAGGGGTTTGCCTTGTTCAGCGGTAACAGTCCGGGCAAAATCTTCGAGAGCGGCTTCAAGCGCATCGGCGATCGACAACAACGCAGCGCGGCGTTGTTCGATCGGCGTCCGCGACCAGCCAGGGAAGGCCCGCTTGGCAGCGGCGACGGCGGCATCGAGTTGGGCGGCGTCGGCTCGCGGACACTTGGCCAAAACCTCTTCCGTAGCTGGATTGACGACATCAAAGGTCGCGGCGCCATCGACTTTTTCGCCGCCGATGATCAGGTTGTATGCGTCCATCGTTCGATTCCTCAGCGGTAGGTGGCGAGATGGAATTTCGCTTGTAGCGATCGATGCGAAACGATCGTATTAAAACGCGCTTCAACCGAACTCAGGTTGCGTTGTCCCTCAGGTTTCGGGCGTGAATTTCAGGTGGAGCTCAAGCACCCCTCTAACTTGGCTATGGTGGAAGCGCGGCGGCTTGGCAGGATCCACATGAAAATCCGGGATGCGGCGCAACAATTCCTCAAGCGCGATCTTCAACTCGATCCGCGCAAGATTTGAGCCCAGGCAACGATGGCGTCCCGCGGCAAAAGAAAGGTGTCTGTTGTGCTTGCGCTCGACTTCCAGGACGTTCGGGTCGCCAAAGACCGCCGGGTCCCTGTTTGCCGCCGATATCAAGGTTACAACTTTATCACCCGGCTGAAGTTCGAAGCCCTGAATCTTTACCGGCTTGGTTACCAGACGGGCTGGCGAGCTGCCCACGCCCATGCGCAGCAATTCTTCAACCGCAGTCGGGATCAGCGAGGGATCATCGATAAGTTTCTGGCGTTCCTCGGGATTTTGGCTGAGGTAAATCATACCGTAAGCCATGATGCCACGCACGGTGTGGAGTCCCGCCACCATGAGCAAGCTAAACATGCGCTTTAATTCATCATCGGTGAGCGGGCGTTCTCCGGCGTACTTGGCCCGCAGCAATTCGCCAGTGACGTCATCGGCGTCTGGGTTGGCGCGTCGTTCTTCAAGCATCTGCTCGAAATAGACGCGAACTTGCTTCTGTGTGACGACCCGATTGGCCATCAGCTCGTCAGTCTCGCGCGATGTTCCCACAATCAGGGATTCGGTCCATGCCGTCAACTTTGGCAGGTCTTCCAGAGGCCACCCCATCAATGACAGAAATGTTATTGTGGGCAAGGGATGCGCGAACTCGGAAATGAACTCGCAAGATCCGCGCGAGGCAAATTTGTCAACAAGCTCGGCCGACTTGGCGCGGATCGCTTCCTGAACAGCCATGATGCGGCTGGGGCTGAAGAACGGGTTGATGAGGGTTCGGTAATGGCCGTGTTCCGGCGCATCGAAATGCACCGGAGGCAATCGTAACGTGCCGTCGACCATAAGCGCCGTCTCGGCTGCGGAGAAGATGTCGTCGTTACGGATGACTTCATAAACATCGTCATAGGTGGAAACCATCCAATAGCCACCGCGCTCAGGGCAGTACGCTAATGGTGTGTTCTTGCGCAATTCATCTTGGCGTTCGTGGACGGTTTCGACGATGCTGTCGTCGAAGATGTCGAAATCCACAATGAGATGTTTGGGCACATCTTCCAAAAGCGTCGGCATTGTATGTTCCTAATCGGCAAGTG
>Ga0075369_10000239_pt1 | contig 16325 bp, 9 predicted proteins | sample EndMethybrTD3034_FD_71400 | JGI IMG/M metagenome (GOLD analysis project Ga0075369, IMG submission 71400) | Populus endosphere microbial communities from Tennessee, USA - Endosphere MetaG P. TD hybrid TD303-4 | ecosystem: Host-associated > Plants > Roots > Endosphere | place: USA: Tennessee...
AACAACAGCACTGCCGCAACCGCGAGTCGCCTCATCACGTCCCTTACGTGGGCGGTGTCGCCGATACCGTCGCGTTGCTCTGCAGGATGTCGTCGTGGCAGTCGAGACTCGTCTTGCCCGTCTGCTCCATGCACACGAGCACCGGCGCTTCGTCGTTGGGGCCCGCGGTGACTGTCGGACTGGAGATTTCACCCGGGTACTGCGACCAGATAGTGGCGTTCGTCGTCGGCAGGTGTGCGCAGTATGCCGGCCCGCCGCCTTCGGTGATACCCGCTGCGCCAAGCGTTGCGCAGTTCGCGCCGACAACCACCACCGGCAAGGCGATGGTTCCCGGAGGTGCTGAGGTCGACGACGCGGTCGGCGGAGGCGGCTTGGCTTCGACCGGGCGATCGCGGCTACGGTCGAACAGCACAAAGGCGACGGCGGCGACCGCGATCACGGCCAACGCGACGGCAACGGGGACGACCATGCGCCGCCGCTTGGTTGCCTCCCGCCTGGCATGCCGCGGGCCGGTCGCCGCCGGTGCCAACATTGTCGCGTCGGAGCCAGGCGCCAGCTCCTCGGTGCCGATGTGACCGGCAAGGGCACGCGCGAAATCCATGCACCGGTCGTAACGCTCGTTCGGCGACTTGGCCAGCGCCTTGTCGAAAACTGGTCCGAGGCCCGATAATTCGGGTCGTCGAGTACCGATGTGCGGTGGGTCTGCCGTCAGATGCTTGCTGATCACGACCGCCGGATTGGAATGTTGAAATGGCGGCGTGCCGGTCAGCAGTTGGAAAGCCGTTGCGGCAAGGGCATACTGGTCGGCACGGCCGTCGATCACCTCACCCTTGAGCTGTTCGGGTGCGGCGTACGCGACGGTACCGACCGTCATGTTCGTTCCTGTCAGCCCACTCGCCTCGCCGACCCGCCTGGCGATCCCGAAGTCGGCCAGCATGATCCGCTCGTCGTCCGCGCCCGGGTTGGCCATCAGAATGTTGGCCGGTTTCACATCGCGGTGCAGCAGCCCGCGTTGGTGTGCATAGTCGAGCGCGTCGGCCACCGCAGTGACGATGCGAACAACCTTGTCGGGCGGCAGCCCGTCCAGATAGCGCTCGGTCAGCAGCCGGGCCGCGTCTGTTCCTTCGACGAAGTCCATCGAGATCCACAGCTGGCCGTCGACCTCGCCGCGGTCGTGCACCTCGACGATGTGCGGGTGCCACAGCGTGGCCGCGATGTCGGCCTCCCGCCTGAACCGCTCGCAGTACTCGCTTTCCGCGCATACGGATTCCGAAAGCACCTTGAGCGCGTCGCGGCGCGGCAGCCGGGGATGCTGGGCCAGGTAGACCTCGCCCATCCCGCCCGCGCCGAGCCACCGCAGGATGGTGTATCCGGCGATGACCTGGCCGTCGGCTAGCGGCATGAGCGCATCCTAGTTGCGGGCTTAGATCGGGGTGAGACCGTGCTTGCGCTGCACACGGTCGATCTGCTTATCGCGCAGCAGCCGCATCGATTTGCGCAGCAGCAGCCGTGTTTCGTGGGGCTGGATGACGGCGTCGATGAAGCCGCGCTCGGCCGCGATCCACGGGGTCGCCATGTTGAGGTTGTACCCCTCGATGAATTCCTTGCGGATCTTCTGCACCTCGGGTGCTGTCGGATCGGGGAACCGCTTCACCAGCAGCTGCGCGGCACCCTCGGCGCCGATCACGGCGATCCGGGCCGTCGGCCACGCGAAGTTGAAGTCGGCTGTCAGCTGCTTGGACCCCATCACCGCGTACGCACCGCCGTACGACTTGCGGATGGTGATCGTCACCTTCGGCACGTCGGCCTCGACCACCGCGTTGAGGAAACGGCCACCGCGCTTGATGATGCCGCCCTTCTCCTGCTCCACGCCCGGCATGAAGCCTGGGGTGTCGACGACGAAAACCAGTGGGAGGTTGTAAGAGTCGCAGAACCTGATGAACCGGGCCGCCTTGTCGGACGCCTCGTTGTCGATCGCGCCCGACATATTCATCGGCTGATTGGCGACCACCCCGACCGGGCGCCCGTCGACGCGCGCGAAAGCGGTGATGATCGCAGGCCCCGCCTGCTGGGCCACATCGAAGACGTCGCCGTCGTCGAAGATCCGCAGCAGGATCTCGTGCATGTCGTAGGCCATGTTGTCGTTGTCCGGCACGATCGAATCGAGTTCCAGATCGTGCGGAGTGATTTCCGGCTCAAGGCCGGGGTTCACGATCGGCGCGTCGTCGAAGGTGTTGGCGGGCAGGAAGCTCAGATAGTCGCGGACGTACTGGAACGCCGCGGCTTCGTCCTCCACCACCTGGTGAATGTTGCCGTACCGTGCCTGCGCGTCGGCGCCGCCGAGTTCGTCGAGGCTGACGTCCTCACCGGTGACGTCCTTGATGACGTCGGGACCGGTGACGAACATGTAGCCCTGATCGCGCACCGCCACCACCAGATCGGTCTGGATCGGCGAATACACCGCTCCCCCAGCACATTTCCCGAGGATGATGGACACCTCAGGAACCAGGCCGCGCAGCAGCTCGTGGCGGCGGCCCAACTCGGCGTACCACGCCAGCGACGTCACCGCGTCCTGGATCCGGGCTCCTGCCGAGTCGTTGATGCCGATGATCGGGCAGCCGACCATCGCCACCCACTCCATCAACTTGGCGACCTTTCGGCCGAACATCTCACCGACCGAGCCCTGGAACACCGTCTGATCGTGGCTGAAAACACCGACCGGCCGGCCGTTGATGGTGGCGTGCCCGGTGACAACGCCGTCTCCGAACAGCGCGCCGGGATCACCCGGGGTCTTGCACAGCGCACCGATCTCCAGAAAGCTGCCAGGGTCGACCAGCGCATGGATGCGGGCGCGGGCGCTCGGGATGCCCTTCTTCTCCCGCTTGGCGACGGCCTTCTCACCGCCGGGTTCCTTCGCCAGCTCGAGCTTCTCGCGGAGTTCGGCGAGCTTTTCGGCGGTGGTGGTCGGGGTGGGAGACATTCCTGCGGTCACGTCGCCTGGTTCTCCTCAGCCTCGATGCGGTTGATCGCAGCGCTCATATGCGCGCCGACTTTCGCAATGTACGGTTCATCGATCGCCTGAATGTGTTCGCCCCCGATCGGAACGACCTCGAGGTCGGAGACGAACTCGCCCCAGCCGCCGTCAGGCTTGCGGGTGGCGTAGCGCGGCTCGAAGAAGATGGCGTCGTCGTGGTAGCGATCGGCCATGTAGAGCGTGACGTGCCCGTCGTACGGCTGGATCTCCACCGTCTCGAGCAACCGGTTGTCGAGGTATGACGTTCGCTGGTGCTCGATGACCCCGCCAGGGATCTGCACGCCGCTCTGGCTGACCGCGTCGAGCACAAACTGCACCTGGCCCTCGTCGTCGAGATTCTCCAGTTGCTCGTAGGGGATCGGCGGGACCTCGACGTTGAAGGTCCGCTCCGCGAACCGCGCGTAGCGGTCCCAGCGGGCGCGGGTCTCCTCCTTGGTCTGTGGGATCTCCTCGCCAGGACGGACCATGTCGATCAGGCCGACGAAGCGGACCTCGGCGCCTGCGCGCTTGAGGCCGATCGCGCACGCGTAGGCCAGCGCGCCGCCCAGCGACCAGCCGACCAGGATGAACGGCCCGTTGCCGCCCAGCTCCAGCAGCTTCGGCAGGTACTGCGCCGCGCGCTCCTCGATGGAGCCCTCCACCCGCTCGATGCCGTACATCGGGGTGTCCGACGGCAACCGCTTCAGCAGCGGTTCGTACACCACGGTCGAACCACCGGCGGGATGGAACACGAACACTGGCGTCCTATCCGAACCCTCTTGCGGTGCCCGCAGGGTGCGGACGAATCCGTCGAGCTCACCGGCCTCGAGGTACTCGCGCACGATCGTCGCCAGCGCCTCGATGGTCGGGGAGTTCTTCACGTCCTCGACGGTAATCGTGCCCTCGGCCCGTTCCGAAAGACGTTGCGCCATCTTCTCTGCGGTCGCGTCGTCCAGTGCGGGCAGCGCATTGAAGATGCCGCCGGGAGACTTGCCGGTGACGATGGCCCACGTTGCGAACGTCACGCGTTCGGCGGCCTCACGCGGAGGCACGTCAGCGCCGAGCGCCTCGGTGACCGCCTCCTGCGTCAGAACCTGAGCGGCCAGCGACGCTGCACTCGGCTGGCCGGGGCCTGCCGGGTTCGTTGGCGGCGGTGGCACAGCCGGGCCGCTCGGATCGGTCGGCGGCGGCGGGATGTCCACCGGCGCAGCCGCTTCCGGCGCGACGGGTGCCTCGGTGGGCACTGCACCGCCGGCCATCAAAGCGGCCTGCTCCGCCGCGATCTCCTCGGGCGTCAGCGTCTTCTGATGTTCGTGCAGCTCTTCGACCTCGTCGCGGTGCTCGATCGCGTACTCGATGAGCTTCTCCACGGCGAAAAGGTTCGCGTCACGGACCGCGGTCAGCTGTATCGGCGGAAGGTCGAAGTCGTACTCGACGCGGTTTTTGATCCGCACCGCCATCAGCGAGTCGAGGCCGAGCTCGATCAGCGGCACCTCCCACGGAAGGTCCTCGGGCTCGTAGCCCATCGCGCCGCCGACGATCGCTCCGAGCCGGTCGCGCACCGCTTCACCGGAGTCAGGCGACCACTTGGCGAAGCTCGCAGCGAGACCCGCGCCTGCAGTGAGGTTGTCCTGCAGAATTTCTGCATCGTCGGTGTCTTCGACGGCCGCTGCCGTCGAAGACACCGGTTCAGCCACAACAGCTCCGGTCGCCACGGCCGTCGGCAGTGAGGCCGCTGTTCCACCGCGGGTGACGACCGCGTCGTACACCAATGTGAACGACTCGTCGATGCGGGCATGCACCTGCACGGTCGCGCCACCGGGGTGACGGGTCAGCGTGGTCACCAGTCGCGCGCCCTCGCCGGGCACCGCGCGCTGCTCGAACGCCGTCAGCTTGGCATCGGGAACAACCTGAGCGGCAGCGGCTTTCACCAGCGCCCCGAGATCGGCGACGCCCTTCGGCGAGTACTCCCAGACATGGCGGCCATCGGGGGTGGCGACGTGGTTACCCGGCATCATCACCGTGCTGTCGCCGGTGAAGCGCGCCTCCAGCCAGTGCGGCTTGCGGCGGAATCGGGTCGGGGGGATGTTGGCGTACTCGCCAGCGGTAAACATCGTGCGGAAGTCCAGGTCGTGACCGTGCACGAACAGCTGCGCCATGGCCGACGTCATCGAGTCGACCTCGTCCTGTTTGCGAGCCAGCGTCGCGATCAGCTGCGCGTCGTGCAGCCCGGCCGCGGCCGTCGTCAGGCCCACCTGCATGAGCGCCACCGGATTGGGCGCCAGCTCAAGGAAAGTGGTGTGCCCGTTGTCGACGGCGTTGCGAATGCCCTGGGTGAAGTGGACGCTGTGGCGCAGCCCCTTCTTCCAGTACTCGACGTCGTGGATCGGCTCGCCGCCCGGCCGGATGTAGCTGCCCTCGTGCACCGTCGAGAAGTAGCCCGTGGTCAGCGGATGCGGCTCGATGCCCTGCAACTCCGCGGCCAGCTCACCGAGCAGGGGATCCATCTGCTGGGTGTGGCTGGCGCCCTTCGTCTGGAACTTGCGGGCGAACTTCCCCTCCGACTCGGCACGGGCGATGATCGCGTCGACCTGCTCCGGCGGGCCGCCGATGACCGTCTGCGTCGGTGCGGCGTACACGCACACCTCGAGATCGGGGAAGTCGGAGAACACCGTCTTGATCTCGTCGGTGGAGTACTCGACGAGCGCCATCAGCCGGATGTACTCGCCGAACAGCATGGCCTCGCCCTCACCCATCAGGTGGGCACGGGAGCAGATGGTGCGGGTGGCGTCGGCGAGCGAAAGACCACCGGCGAAGTACGCCGCAGCCGCCTCGCCGAGCGACTGCCCAACCACCGCAGCGGGTTTCGCGCCGTGCGCCTTGAGCAGCTCACCGAGGGCGATCTGGATCGCGAAGATCACCGTCTGCGTGGTCTCGATGCCGTAGTCCTGCGAGTCGTCGAGGATCAGCTCGACGACCGAGTAGCCCAGCTCGTCCTGAACCAGCGAGTCGACCTTGTTGATCCACTCCGCGAAAGTCTCGTTGCGCAGGTACAAGCTCTTCGCCATTTTGCGGTGCTGTGCGCCGAAGCCGGCAAGCACCCACACCGGTCCGTTGGTGACAGGACCGTCCGCGGCGAACACGTTCGGGTTCTGCTTACCGTCGGCCAGCGCCCGCAGGCCCTTGATCGCCTCGTCGTGATCGTGGGCCATCACCACCGCGCGGGAACGGCCGTGGTTGCGCCGCGACAGTGAACGTCCGATCGACTCCAGCGACGACGCCCGGCCCTCCGGGCTGTCGATCCAGTCGGCAAGCTCGGCGGCGGTGGCCTTCTTGCGGGACGTCAGGAATCCCGAAACAGCCAGCGGTACAACGGGAGCAACCGATTCTTCGGATTCAAGTTCCTCGCGGGCCACCTCGAGCAGCCGCTTGGCCTCGTCGGTCAGGCCAGGCAGTTCCGGCTCTTCGTCAATGGCGGCCACGTGTTCAGGCTCTTCATCGTCGTCGATGAATTCGCCGTACTCGTCCATCCGCACCCCGCCGACGTAGACGGCGTCGGCCTCGGATTGCGTGGGCTTCTCGGGTTCGGGCTCCGATTCCGGTTCGGGTTCAACGAGATCCGAGGGCAGCACCTCGCGGAGGACCAGGTGTGCGTTGGCGCCGCCGAAGCCGAAGCCCGAGACACCCGCGATCGCGTGCCCGCTGTAGCGGGGCCAGTCAGTGAGGGTGTCGGCGACCTTGAGGTGCTCCCGCTCGAAGTCGATGTAGGGGTTCGGCCCGGCGTAGTTGATCGACGGCGGAATCTTGTCGTTCGCCAGGGCGAGCGCCATCTTCGCCAGGCTCGCCGCCCCTGCGGCCGACTCCAGGTGTCCGACATTGGATTTCACCGCACCGAGTAGTGCCGGCTTATCGGCGGCGCGGCCTCGGCCGATGACGCGACCGAGCGCGTCGGCCTCGATCGGGTCGCCGAGGATGGTGCCGGTGCCGTGCGCCTCGACGTAGTCGACGGTGCGCGGGTCGATGCCTGCGTTCTTGTATGCCTTGCGCAGCACCGCCTCCTGCGCATCCGGGTTCGGCGCGAGCAGGCCGTTGGACCGGCCGTCGTGGTTGATCGCGCTGCCCGCGATCACCGCGAGGATCTCGTCGCCGTCACGCCTGGCGTCGGACAGCCGCTTGAGCACCAGCATGCCGCCACCCTCGGAGCGGGCGTAGCCATCGGCGTCCTGCGAGAACGACTTGATCCGGCCGTCCGGCGCAAGCACGCCGCCAACCTCGTCGAACCCGACAGTCACCAAAGGGGTGATCAGTGCGTTGACGCCGCCGACGAGGGCGACATCGGCCTCGCCGGCGCGCAGCGCCTGTACGCCCTGATGCGCGGCGACCAGTGAGCTCGAGCAGGCGGTGTCAACGGCCACCGACGGGCCGCGGAAGTCGTAGAAGTAGGAAACCCTGTTGGCGATGATCGAGCTGGCGGTGCCGGTGATCGCGTACGGGTGGGCGATCGACGGGTCGGACATCGCCAGGAAGCTGTAGTCGTTGAGGGAGCTGCCGATATAGACAGCGACGCTCTCACCACGCAACGCCGACGCTGGAATGCGTGCGTTCTCCAGTGCCTCCCAAGTCAATTCGAGCGCCATCCGCTGCTGCGGATCGATGTTGTCGGCCTCCATCTTCGACAGCGCGAAGAACTCGGCGTCGAAACCCTTGATGTCGGTCAGGTAGCCGCCGCGGGTGCGGGCCTTGGCGACGCGCTCGGCGATCCGTGGTTCGTCGAGGAACTCCTCCCAGCGACCCTCGGGCAGATCGGTGATGGCGTCGCGACCCTCGAGCAGCGCCTGCCACGTCTCGTCAGGGGTGTTCATATCGCCGGGGAACCGGGTGGCGATGCCCACGATCGCGATGTCGTCGACCTCGCGCTCGCGCGTCCAGTCCTCGTCGTCGCCGGTTTCGTCGACTTCTGGTTCGCCCTCGACGATGACCGTTGCCAGTGACTCGATGGTCGGATGGCGGAACGCCACCGTCGCCGTCAGCGTCACGCCGGTGAGATCCTCGATGTCGCTGGCCATCGCGACGGCGTCACGTGACGACAATCCCAACTCGACCATCGCTGTCGAGTCGTTGATCGAATCGGCGGGCTGGCCGGTTGCGTTGGCAATCCAGTTCCGCAGCCACGCGCGCATCTCCGCGACCGTCATGTCGGTGCGTGGAGTTGCCTCGGACTTCTCCGGGGCGAGCTCGATCTCTGGTTGGTCGTCGTCGGCGGGTTGCGGATCGTCTTGTCTATCAGTCATTTTCACGTCACCTTCGATGGGCCAAGCGCCCGTCGTCCGCTGGTCTTTCGGATCAGTCAGCGGTTAGTCCGTCTCATCGGGGAATGCATTGGCCACCTTGCCGCTGCGCAGGCTCCCGTCAAGGTAGGCACTACGGCAGGCGCGGCGGCCGATCTTTCCGCTGGACGTCCGCGGAATCGCGCCTGCGGGGGTCAGTAGCACGTCGCGCACGGTGACGCCGTGGCGCACCGCGATCGCAGCGCGAATGTCGTCGGCGACAGGCCCGAGGTCCATCTTGTGGGCGCCTGCTGCCCGCTCACCGACGATGACCAGCTGCTCGGATGTGTCGTCGGGGTCGCGCTTCAGACCGGCATGCGCGTTCTCGAACACCTCGTCGGGCAGTTGGTTCGCCGGCACCGAGAACGCGGCGACGAAGCCGGTGCGCAGTGCCTTCGTCGACTCCTGTGCCGAGTACTCCAGGTCCTGCGGATAGTGGTTGCGGCCGTCGATGATCACCAGATCCTTGACGCGCCCGGTGATGTAGAGGTCGCCGTCGAAGAAGGCGCCGTAGTCACCGGTGCTCACCCACGTGGCGTCGTCGGTCGCGCGTTCGGCATGCGACGGATTGGTCCGCGACTTGAGGATGTTCTGGAAGGTCGCCTGCGTCTCCTCCGGCCTGCCCCAGTAGCCGGTGCCCATGTTCTGGCCGCTGATCCAGATTTCGCCGATCTGCCCGTCCGGCAGCTCGGAGGCCGACTCGGCATCGACGATGACGGCCCATTCGGCGATGCCGACCTTGCCCGCCGACGCCTGCGCGACGGCCTTCGGTGAATCGTCGGGCACCTCGACGAAGCGGTGGGCGTTCAGTTCGTCGCGGTCCACCGAGATGATCTTCGGCGGCTCGTTGGCCGGGGTGGTCGACACGAACAGGGTCGCCTCGGCGAGGCCGTAGGACGGCTTGAGCGCAACGGGCTTGAACCCGTACGGATTGAATGCCTCGTTGAACCGGCGCACGGTCGCCGCCGAGATCGGCTCACTGCCGTTGAGGACCGCCTTGACGTTGGACAGATCCAGCGGCGGTTCGCCGTCCTTGGGCAACCCGCGCGCGGCGGCGTGATCGAACGCGAAGTTGGGCGCCACCGAGATGACTCCGCCGATGTCGCCGGGCTTGCGGGCCATCTCGCGGATCCAGCGTCCCGGCCTGCGGACGAACGCGGCTGGCGTCATGAACGTCACGTAGTGGCCGATCATCGGGGCCACCAGTGCGGTGATCAGGCCCATGTCGTGGAAGAAGGGCAACCAGGACACTCCACGGTCGCCTTCCTCACCGTCGAGCGCCTCGATGACCTGGACCACATTGGTGGCCAGGTTGAGGTGGGTGATCTGCACGCCGGTCGGGATGCGCGTCGAACCCGAGGTGTACTGCAGGTAGGCGATGGTGTCCCTGGCGATGTCGACGTGTTCCCAGGTGGCGCCGACCTCGTCGGGCACCGCGTCAACGGCGATGACGCGCGGACGTTCCTTGGCGGGCCGGCTGCGGAAGAACTTGCGCACTCCCTCGGCCGCCTCGGTGGTGGTCAGGATGGCCGATGGGTGGCAGTCGTCGAGCACGGCGTGCAGCCGGCCGACGTGACCCGGCTCGTTCGGATCGAACAGCGGCACCGCAATTCGGCCGGAATACAGGGTGCCGAAGAACGCGACCATGTACTCGAGGTTCTGCGGGCACAGGATCGCAACGCGGTCGCCGGGCTCGGTCACCTGCTGCAGGCGGGCGCCGATGGCCCGGTTACGGAGACTGAACTGAGCCCAGTTCAGATCGCGCTCGACGCCGTCACGCTCGGTGGAGAAGTCCAGGAATCGGTAGGCAAGCTTGTCGCCGCGCACCTTGGCCCACTTCTCGACGTGGCGGACCACACTGCCGTTGTCGGGGAACACAAGCAAACCGTCCTTGAGGAACGGGTTGTGGAACGCCATCTCACTCTCCTGTCAAAGCCACTCGTGCGGCGCTTGTTCTCCCATGCGGTCGGGTCGCTGCACAGGTCGGCCGACGGCGCGAACCCAAACCGCAAAGATCCTACCGAGGCATCGAGGTCTGCCCTCTGATCAGGCAATTCTGCTCAGCCGTGGCTAGTCACTCTTACTTTTTTCTTAATGTTAAGGGACGCCATGTCGCAGGCCAAATCGGTCCGGTCACATGTCAGCCATGTTTTGGGTGCGGAGCGTTATCGATCACGTTCTGCGCCCAGCCCAGTGTCCATTGCGGGGCCGTCGCACCGTCGAGATTCCAGAACTCGGGCGTGTTGTACAGGGCGTGGACAGGCTGGCCGGCGCCGCCGCTGAGCACCTCGAGCGTCCTCGGCAGCTCGGTGATGTTGAAGGCGGACTCCGGTGCCGCGCAGATCAGGTCGCCCGCCGCGCATATCTCGTTGGTTCGGTCGTTGAGCATCCCGAAGCCGCCGGGACGCGGGCCGGTCATCGTCAACCCCAGTGCCGACAGCGTCGGCACCTCCTGCAGGGTGATCTCGGCGCCCTGGCCGTCGGGGTTGGGTCCGATGTCCTGCCCGACGTTGTCCTGCCTGCGGCCGTCGGCGATCAACGTCACACCGAGGACCAGATCCTCGTCGACCGGTCCGCGGCCGTTGCCGATATCGCTGGCCATGTCCCCGGCGATCACCGCCCCCTGGGAGAACCCGATCAACACGTAGCTGGTCAACGGGCAGCGGTTGTTCATGTCCGTCATCGCCTTGACCGCGGCGCGGGTGCCCTCGGCGCGGCTGTCGTTGTACGACATCTGTTTGTCGGCCGACAGCGGATTGTGGAACTGCGCCGTGTAGGGGACCGTGAAGATTTCCAGCCGATCCGACCCGACTTGCTGGCGAATCGGGTTGGTGACGTTGAGTAGCAGCGCGATCGGGAACTGGGTCGGGTTGAAGGGGTCCAGCTGCGGGGAGGACTCCCACGTACCGGGAATCGAAATCATCGAAACGTCCGGGCAGCTGGCGTCCTGGAATTCAGGGCGCGGCTTCTTCGTCGTCGGCGGCACGGCGGTGGGCGGCACCGCTGAGGGCGGCAGCGCAGTGGTTGGGGGCTCCGGCCTGCGCAGCACAACGATCACGATGGCGATGATCAACACGACGACAAGGGCCATCGCCCCGGCTGCTACGAGCGCGAGGATGCGGTGGCGTTTCCGCCGACTGGTCTTTGGCATGTTCTCCTGCTAGCAGAGTCGTTCTGTTGCGATGCGAATGTAATCAGCGGTCGCCGAATCGACCTCACCCGCAGCCGGCGCCATCGAACTCACGTGGTTGTTGCGCACATCGTTGCGCACCAGCGGCACCACGAAGTCCCACACCCCCTGATCGCTCTGCTTGGCGGCACGAGCCTGACACACATACGACCCGATGCTGAGCGCCAGCAGGTCGCTCGACGGCTTCACCCCTGCGGCCCTGAGCGCGTCGAGGTAGGCGCGCTGCTGCCCGGTCACGGTCAGCGGGTCCAAGTCCCCGTTCGGTTGCGGCGGTCCTGGCGGCTGCGCACCGGATTGTCCGTGGGCAGGCGCGGTCTCGGAGGCCGGCATCCCGACGGTCGCCATCATGTCGTTGGCGACGGAGCATCCGGTTAGCAGGGCCGCGGAGGATGCGACCAAGAACGAGGTTGCTGAGCACCCCAAAAAGGTTGCCAGACCGGTCGGTCGTCGTTCCGCGTGCTGCATCCCTCCAAGGTACCGGCTGTCGCAGGGCGGACCCGGTGACCGAAACGTACCTACTTGATGGTGGTGACGAGTTCGCCCGACATCGCTCCCAGCTGTCCTGACCAGCTGCCCCAGTCATGCTGCGGGCCATCGGGGAAGTCGAAGTGCCCGTTGTGGCCGCCGACGCTGCGGTAGTGCTGATAGAACGTGCGGTTGCTGCCCTGGGCCTGGTCGCAGTACCCGATCATCGCGGCAGGATCACTGCACGTAAGGGTGGACGGGCTGTACACCCACAGCCGGGTGTTGTTGTCGGCAAGCAGCTGCACGTGCACATCCGGGTCGTGCCACTTCCACCTGCCCAGCTGTGGCAATCCCCACATGTTGCGGGTGTCCACGCCGCCGAATTCGGCAAGCCCGGCGGTGATGGCGCCGTTGAGATACGTGTTGGACGGGGTGAGGAATCCCGACAGCGAGCCGGCGAAGCGGTAGCGGTCCGGATGGAAGGTCGCCATCGTCAACGCGCCCGTGCCGCCCTGCGCGGCGCCGACGATGCCGTGCCCGCTGGGCGCCAGGCCCTTGGTGGCCGCCAAGTAGTTGGGCAGCTCGTCGGCAAGGAACGTCTCCCACTGCCTGCTGCCGTCCTGCTCCCAGTTGGTGTACAGGCTCCATGCGCCGCTCGCAGGCGCGGCCACCGAGATGCCCTTGCCCGCGAGGGTGTTCATCGCGTTGCCTGCCGTCACCCAGTTGCTCACATCAGGTCCGGCGTTGAACGCATCGAGCAGAACGACCATGTGCGGGCCGCCGCCCTGGAAGGCGACGGGGATGTCGCGGCCCATCGCCGCCGACGGGACCATCAGCGTTTCGACGTCGGCCTTGGCCGACGGTGCCGTCGCGGCCCACAACCCAGCGGCCAGCACCACGGTCATCATCGCTCGAATCAACCCACGCATCTACAACCCCGCCTCACGTCCGTTGGCCTGATCCCCGCCGCAAGGTAGTGAACCACATCACGGCAACGGGCCGCTCCCGAAACGAGTGACGGCGGCGACCCTCAAGAGGATCGCCGCCGCCCATCGTGTTGTCGGTGCTGCTTAGCCGCCGTTCGAGGCGGGTGTCGCCGTCGCCAGAGGCGTGGACGGCTGCGGAGTCGCGCCGAGCACCCGCTGGATGTCGGGCTTCATCTGCTGCAGCTGCGAACCCCAGTAGTTCCACTGGTGCGTGCCGTCGGACGGGAAGTTGAACACCCCGTTCTTACCGCCGGCGGCGATGTAGTTCTCCTGGAACGTCTTGTTCGTGCGGAGCGTGAAGCCCTCCAGGAACTTGGCGTTGAACAGGTTGCCCGAGCTCATCCCGGCATCCAGTTCGCCTGGCTTGCCGTTGCCGCAGTAGACCCAGAGACGGGTGTTGTTGGCGACGAGCGTCGACATCTGGACCATCGGGTCGTTGCGCTTCCACGCGCTGTTCGGGTCTTCGGTCTTGCCCCACATGTCGTCGGCCTTGTAGCCGCCGGCGTCACCCATCGACATGCCGACCAGCATCGGCCACCAGCCCTCGGACAGGTTCAGGAAGCCCGACAGCGACCCCGCGTACTGGAACTGCTCGGGGTGGTAGATCGCGAAGATGAGGGCGGCAGAGCCGGCCATCGAGAGGCCAACCGCGGCGTTGCGGTTCGGGTTCACACCCTTGTTGGCCGCCAGGTAAGCAGGCAGCTCGCTCGTCATGAACGTCTCCCACTTGTACGTCGAGCAGCCCGCCTTACCGCAAGCCGGCTTGTACCAGTCGCTGTAGAAGCTGGACTGGCCGCCGACCGGCATGATCACAGCCAGGCCGGAGTCGAGGTACCACTCGAACGCCGCGGTGTTGATGTCCCAGCCGTTGAAGTCGTCCTGGGCGCGCAGACCGTCGAGCAAATAGACGCCTGGCGCGTTCGGACCGCCGTTCTGGAACTGGACCTTGATGTCGTGACCCATGCCCGCGGACGGAACCATCAGGTACTCGACCGGCAAACCCGGACGAGAGAAAGCCCCTGCAGTCGCCGAGCCGCCGACGACGCCAACCAGGGCGGGCAACACGGCGGCCACCATGGCCGCGACCGTGAGCCGGCGCGCCCAGGCGCCGCGCATCTTCCCAACGAAAGTCATGCTTCTACCTATCCCATCTGTTGTATGCCGCACGACAGACCTGCTGCGTGCCCGTGCAGTCAACCACACCTTGGCGTCATCCCTCCATTCAGCGTGTATCGTCCCTGGTCCGCTCCTCAGCCGTTGAGAGTCGCGATCAGGTCCGGTTTCAGGGCCTGCAACTGTTCACCCCAGTACGGCCACGCGTGATTACCCGCGGGCGGGAACTGGAAGGTGGCGTTGTTGCCCCCGGCCTTTGTATAGGCCGTCTGGAAGTCCTTGTTGCTCTTGAAGGCCATCGACTCCAGGCTGTTGGCGTTGAAGGCCTGGTTCGGGTCGGCGTTCACGTCGAGCGGGGTGGTGCCGCCCGGTGCGCAGTAGATCCACAGCCGGGTGCCATTGGCGACGATCTTGTCGGCCTGCTTGACCGGGTCGTTGCGCTTCCACGCCGAATCCCACGGTGCGCCCCACATGTTGTCGACGTTGTAGCCGCCCGCGTCGAGCATCGCGACGCGGATGGCCTGCTGCATGAACAGCGCCGACGGGTTGAGGAAGCCTGACAAGGACGCGGCGTAGCGGAACTGGCCAGGGTGGTAGGCCGACAGGATCAGCGCCGAACCGCCCGACATCGACAGGCCTACGACGCCGTTGCCCGTCATCGAGACCTTTTTATTGGCGGCCAGCCAAGTCGGAAGCTCCTGAGTGAGGAACGTCTCCCATTTATAGGTGTAGCCCTGCTTGTTGAAGCTCGACGGCGAATACCAGTCGGTGTAGAAGCTGGACTGCCCGCCGACTGGCATCACCACGGCGACGCCGGAGTTGTCGAACCATTCGAACGCCTGGGTTTCGATATCCCAGCCGTTGTAGTCGTCGCGGGCACGCATCCCGTCAAGGAGGTACACGGCCTTCGGCCCGCCGGGCTGGAACTGCACACGGACATTGCGACCCATTGACGTCGAGTAGACGTCGAGATACTCGACGGGCAGACCCTCCCGCGAGAACGCCTTGGCGATCGGCGTAGGTCCTGCCACAACAGCCAGAGCAGGAAGCGTCAGCACCGCAGCAATCACCGCCAACGGGCGACGAAGCCGATCTCGCACAGCGTTGATCACCGATGTCCGACACATCTGCTGTTCTAACCGTCCGTTCACATGTCCGCGCGCCGTATGAACGGCGGTCTCGAATGGGCTATCGCGCCAACATGGCTGCGGCGTTACCAAACTCCCAGAAAGCCCGGCCAACCAACAAATCGCTGACGGTCAGGGTCCCGTTGCCGGCATACCAGCGTAGGGGGTCCCCGACGGTTCGGGCACGTCGAGACCGCAGCGGACGAGTTCGTAGAGCGGCACCCGATCGATTCGATAGCTCGTGAATTCGGGTGCGTGCATCACGTTCGACAAGAACCGCCGCAAACCCATCGGCCCGCGAACGGACGTCAGCACGGCGTCGGTGGCGGGGCATTTCAACGCGGCCTCGGCCTGTGTCACCCAGTCCTGATCCAAGTAGGCCGGTATGAACGGCGGGACCTTCAGGAACGGGCCTTCGGCTACCGCCCAGTCCGGGAACAGGTTCTTGTCGTGTCCGATACGGCCGTCAACCAACCGACTCGTGTGCGCCGCCAACGGGTTTGCCAGCCCGATCTGATCGATCACCCGCACGTCCAACCCGACGTTCATGCCCAGCATGCCGAGGTTGGTGAAAAAGACTGTGTGGGGGCCCTTGTAGTCCCTCCTCACGTCGGGGGGCAGATCAGGTGGCGGCGGAACGGCCGGCACCACGTCCCATTGGTCATAGTTGCCGGACGGCAACAGCAGCGCGCCTTCGGGGGTGTTGTTCAGCGCGACGATCACCGCCCGCATGCGGGGATAATCCAGGTAGTCGGCGGCGGTCAACGGGTGCGCGTTGCCGGTGGCCTGCGAGTAGAACCGGCGTTCGTCGACGATGCCGGTGTACGTGACGCGGGTGGCGTCGGACCCCATGCCTGGCGAATTGGCTGCCCACAGTGACCAGATCGCGACCGACAGCCACAGCACACCGGTCGCACCGGCGAACAGATACCCTGCGCCGCGCGGGATTTGGACTCCATCGGGCAACGCCATCGGGATTACCGCCACCGGTGCCAGTAGCAGGAACACCGGTGTGAGCAGCACCCGGCCGTGCATGAAGTCGCCCCCCTGACGGATCCAGTAGATTGCCTGAAGGAGTCCGCTCACGACTATGAAAACCACTAC
>Ga0075369_10000240_pt1 | contig 16275 bp, 8 predicted proteins | sample EndMethybrTD3034_FD_71400 | JGI IMG/M metagenome (GOLD analysis project Ga0075369, IMG submission 71400) | Populus endosphere microbial communities from Tennessee, USA - Endosphere MetaG P. TD hybrid TD303-4 | ecosystem: Host-associated > Plants > Roots > Endosphere | place: USA: Tennessee...
TAATTGCTGAGTCAAAAATTGTAACGCTTTATCGTTATCTTTCTCTTGAATCAATTTAACGATAGCCAATGAAAGAGAAGTCTGCGCATGCTCGGCAAGCGTTTCATGCAAATAACTGAGTAATCCTATCGATCCCGATTGATGCTGTAAGTAGCATTGATTAAGTGGTTCTAAGGTTTCAGTAATATAATCAGGGTCTTGTTTTTTTATCGCTTGATAGATAGTGATCGCTTCTTCCCATTTTTCCGCATTAATGGCCAATTTTCCTTTAATCAGATTAGCGCGTACACAATGCGCATCATACTTTAAAGCAAGCTCTAAAAGTTTAATGACTTCTTTTTGATTCGCTTGTGTGTTTAATAAATTCTGTGCTAACTCGCAATGATAGTGAGCAATATTTTTAAAAATCTTGCTATCCCATTTTGAAATTTTTTTTGCTTGCTTAATGGCAATTTCCCAACGTTTTTGTTGTTGATAAATTTCTAATAGATAGCGTACGGCGATACGGGCATATTCGCTATCATCATGATTGATTACTTCGAAAAAGAAACGCTCTGCCCTATCTAATAAACCTGCACAATAATAATCTCTTCCTAAGGCTAACAACGCTTGTAATTTTTGTGCATGGGCAAGATTAGGTCTAGCAATCAAATTTTGGTGCAGCCTAATAGCACGATCAATTTCACCTCGCCGACGGAATAATACGCCTAAGGCTAAGTGAGTTTCTACTGTTTCAATATCAACTTCGAGTATCTTAATAAACGTATCAACCGCTTTATCGGACTGTTCATTGAGTAAATAATTTAAACCACGTAAATACTCACGATTGCATTCATGTTTTTTACTTGAACTTGAATTAGAAAATTGAGAATAAGCGATGTACCAACCAGAAGCGGCGGCAATCGGAAGCAATAGAAACAGTAACTCCAGCATAGTCACGCTCATTAGGAAATGGATAGCAACGGCAGCCCGTTAATGCTGATCTTTAAATGGCAAAGCTCTTAAGTTACCCAGTTCTTTTTCAACTAAAATCAGTCGATGTCGTAAACGCCGATTAGCATACTTAAGTTTTATATAGGTAATCAAAGCAGTTAGTAAACCTAATAAACCGCCTAAAATAAAACTAAGTATAGTTAATAAAGAAAGCGGTAGACGTTTAGTATCCCAATAATAATTTACACTGACCAGATCAGCATTCAGGCCAGCAAAAATAAGTCCCAATATAAATAATACCATTAGGAACAAATATGTAATGCATCGCATAGACTTACCTACTCAATGGGAACTTATACTAAATTAATTTCACATTAAGCCAAAGTTCCAGTAGCAACCAGAACTTTAGCTTTACTGCAAAATTATCCTTCATTTAAGCCCACGCTAATTTCCTTAAGCAATAAGAAAACAGTAATTACTTAGTGACTGCTTTCTAAAGGAAGGAGAGAAAGTGAAATGCGACGATTTTTTCGGTCAAGATTTAAAATTCTTGCTTCTATTTCTTGTCCCACTTCAAAATTTTTTCCTTCTTCGCCATACTCAGATAGTTTAAGCTGAGCTTCGATATTATTACCTAAATCAACTTTCATCCCTTCGTCGTTGACATCAGTTATTTTTCCTTTGACCATTTGGTCTTTGCTGTATTTATCAAAAGGATGCGATGATTCGGTATCCAATTGTTTGATACCTAGCGAAATACGTTCACGCTCAGGATCTATCGACAAGATAATCGTTTCTAACTCATCACCTTTTTTGTACTTACGTACCGCTTCTTCGCCGGATATATTCCATGCGATATCCGATAAATGGACTAAGCCATCGATGTTACCGGGTAAACCAATGAACAGGCCGAAATCAGTAATCGATTTGATTTTACCGGTAATACGTTCGCCTTTAGCATGCGTATTCGCAAAATCTTCCCAAGGATTAGACTTGCATTGTTTAATACCTAAAGAAATACGACGTCGATCCGAATCAATATCTAATACGACGACCTCAATTTCCATACCTGCTTGAACAATTTTATTTGGATTAATGTTTTTATTGGTCCAATCCATTTCTGAAACGTGGACTAAACCTTCAACACCTTCCTCTATTTCGACAAAGCAACCATAATCAGTCACATTAGTTACTTTACCCTTCAAACGGGTACCAACAGGGTAACGTTTAACTAAGTCTTCCCAAGGATCGCCGACCAATTGTTTCAGCCCTAATGACACTCGACCTCTATCTCTTTCGATCTTGAGTACCACAACTTCAATTTCATCGCCTATGGTTAATACTTCACTCGGTTGTTTAACACGTTTCCAAGAAATATCGGTGACGTGTAATAAACCATCAATGCCACCCAAATCGATAAATGCACCGTAATCGGCTAAGTTTTTTACGACACCTTTAATGACTTGACCTTCTTCTAATTCAGTTAATAACTGTTCACGTCCGGCTTGACCTTCAGACTCTAGTACCGCGCGTCGCGATAAAACAATATTGTTACGCTTAGGATCGAGCTTAATGACCTTAAATTCCAGGTCTTTACCTTCGATAATGCTAGAATCTCGTACTGGACGTACATCCACTAACGAACCTGGTAAGAAAGCGCGTAGATTACCGATTTCTACTGTAAAACCACCTTTTACTTTTCCTGTGACCTTTCCTGTCACCACCGTATCAGCATCGTGTGCACGCTGTAACGCCGTCCACATTTCTGCACGTTTGGCTTTTTCACGCGATAAGCGCGTTTCGCCAAAACCATCTTCTAAAGATTCTATGCTGACATCAATTTGGTCACCCACTTTGACTTCTAACTCACCGGCTTCATTATAAAATTGCTCAATGGGAATCAAACCTTCAGATTTTAAATTCGCATTGACAACAACCCGGTCTTTTTCGATACGGACAACGGTTCCGGTAATAATCATCCCGGTGTAAAAAACACGTTCGGAGAAATTCTCCTCGAGTAACTGTGCAAAACTCTCACTCATATAGTTATATCACTTGTTCTTTTTTAGAGAACCACGGTTAAAGCGCAATATGCGCGGTTAATTATTGGACCTGCGGCGAAAAAAATCGGCTTTAGACAAATTGCTGTATTGCGAGCTTGTCTGCGGTGCTCATTAACACTTAAGTTAACTCCGCCCCTTGCCAAATCCGCGCCTGCGCTTTATCTAAAATTCTCGTTCCACCTCGTCCAGCTTAGTTTCATTAGATAAAATTTTCTGGAAATTTCGTCTAATACCCTTTGTTACGACTTCGTTTGAGCCTGTGCCAACTTACTTTTGATAAGCTGTAACACCTCTTGAATGCTTAAGTGCGTGGTATCAATAGTAATAGCCTCCTTAGGCGCTATGAGTGGCGCTACCGGGCGCTGCCTATCTTGACGATCACGTTGCTCAAGCTCTGCTCGCACAGCGTTAAGGCTAACATGCTTCCCCCTTGCCTTCAACTGTAAATAACGCCGTTTAGCACGTTCTTCGAGACTCGCTTCAAGGAAAATTTTAAGTTGTGCGTCAGGAAAAACAACACTGCCCATATCCCGACCATCTGCTACCAAACCAGGAGCACGACGAAATGCTCGTTGATAGGCTAATAATGCCTGCCGAACCTTAGGATAGCCTCCTAATTTCGAGGCTAATTGACCTATTTCTTCGGTACGAATGTCATCAGTAATATCCTGCTGTTGCCAAAAAATTCTAAGCAACTGTTCAGAAGACTGAATGCTAAAATTTAGCGCTAAGTTTGTCGCTAAAGGAAGTAAGCTATCCTCTTCAATAGGCGTTTGTGTGGCTATCGCAATCCAGGCGGCGGCGCGATAAATAGCCCCGCTATCGAGAAAATGCCAACCTAGTTCTTGGGCTAATAAGTGACTAATCGTACCCTTACCTGAACCACTTGGACCGTCTATGGTAATCACGGGAATAAGCGATTTTTTTTCGGATATTAACAACATGTTAAATAAGCCTTCCAAGCCAATTTTCGGTAATGCTGGGCTTTCGCCACAGGATCCTTTGCTTGATAAATACTCCGACCGACTATGATGATATCCGTGCCATTTTGTGTAATCGCCTGTTCGGGAGAGATATAATGTTGACCAAGACCATCGGCAGTTTTAGCATCGGACTGAACGCCAGGGGTCATGTGGAGCAAACCTGGGTTTTCGGTTAATTGATGCTGTGCAATAAACCCCATGACAAAATCGGGATAGTATTTAGCCATATTAATACTCGCTTCGGTATAAGCACCTGTAGCTAAAGAACCTATGGAACTCATTTCCGCAAGTAACAATAACCCACGCCCTCTCGGGAGGCCTACTTCTTGTAAACCTTGGATTATACCCGGACCCGGTACGATATGTGCATTAACGAAATCTGCCCAATCGACGATCTGGTAAACCCCTCCTGCATATTGTTGTTTAACGGTATAACCAATATCGGCAAACTTACGATCTTCAAAGATAAAAAACTGATATTTTTCAGCTAAATGTTTTAGTTGCTTGATGAAATTAGGTGTGAAATCAGACAATATATCGACATGGGTTTTTAATAGACAAATTTCCTCTCCTACTTTATCAACCAAACTAAGTAATTCAGCAGAAAAATTAACATCAGCAGATAAACAAAGATTAGTTTGTTTATCTGCTATTAATTGACATAAACGTTGCGCACTTGTGTTTAAACAAATTGTCGCTCGTTCGGCAAAACTTAATTTTTTAATTTTTTTTGGCATTTATTGACTTAGTAAGGGATCAAATGCAACCACTTGTGTCGTAAGATGCATCTCGGTATTAAGTTGTTCAGCTACTTGTTTCATTTTCTCTGGTTTAATTTCCGGGCCTACAAAAACACGTGTCAACATGCCTAACAAACTTTTGTATTGACGACTATAAGTATTAAAGCCTTTACGCCGTAAGGTCTGGACCAAATTTTCAGCTTGTGCAGGATCTTTAATGTCGGGCAATTCAACCACCCACGCTTTTGCGGGTGTCAAAGGATAGCTTAGCAAATTTTTCATACTCGGCTTATCTGAAATCATTGGTAATAATGCGGCGCTGGGTGGAACCGGTGAGCTGGGAATAGTAAACGAGAATACGTCATCCGCATGGTAATCTTTCATTATTAAAGGCACAAAAATAACCAATAAAGCGATAATGACAAGAATGCTAATAAAAGTAACACGTTTAATTGGAAAAGCCACAGGCTATCTCCGCCTATTGATAATATACTATTACACAAGAATTTTTGGATAGAAACAACAATTTTTTAAGATAATTTAAATATTTAAAACCATCAATTAAAAAATTTTATTTAAGGATACCATGATTTGCGTAAATAAATTTATCCGTTATCTCAACTCAAATCACGGCATCAACTTTTATTTTTTAATTTGTAAAATTAAAGTCAATTACTTGATAAAAACCATTTCCTGTGTCCGCAATTTCCCAGACAGCCAAAATAACGTGATACCCTGTACGTACCGGTAGCGTAAAGTGATGCGTGGGTCCTGTTGTAGGTGGCGAGCAATTCCAGAAAGGCTGGCATGATTCTTCAAAGACAGCAATCGGATCAGAATCAAATTGTTCACGCGTTAATACTTGGTTGGTATGCCAACCTACTCGGGTTATAAAATAATTATAACGGCGAGTAGTGTGCGCTGCAGTAAAAACCCATCGAAACTCTATAGTTTGACCTGAACTAACCGGATGCTTGTACCAATCTCTGACTTCATCAAGAATAAATGAGTTGCTCTGTCCTGCGCTGGCGATGCGGCCATCCTCAGGAGGAGTTACGTTTGGAACATCCGAAGGAACAACAGGATCGGTAAGGCCGCTTACGCGTGCTGGAAAGAACTTACCGGATTCTAAGCCATTAGCTCTCTCCAATCGGCCAAGTAAATATCAGCTCGAGATGGGGGAGTGACTATTCTGCCATGCCGTGGTTGTGGATTTGCTTGAGTTTCTACTCCTCCGACGGTTCCATGTCGGTGATGAGCGGGTTCATAATTATTTTCTTGGTGAATATGTTCTACCATAATATTACTCCTGTAATAATGTAGTTTTGTTTAAAAAAAAATTATCCATAAGATTACTTAATTCATTAGAGAAATAAACTAAAAAAGTATTCGTTGAATAATAACGCTGTTTTTTATTTTTAATTTTAACTAATCTTTCAAAAATTTAAAAATACATAATAAGCTACTATCTTCTCATTGTGCCTAAAACAGGGAAAATATAGATAAAAAATAGAAATTTAAAGGATTTTTAACAAAAATTCTTTTTATTTTTGTGAATTAAAAATTTATCCATGAATTTAATAAATTCAAACTGCCCAATCATTTCTGCTGTTGTAAATAGTCACGAATATCCTCTGGGGGAAGATAAAGCGTTTTAAGAATAGGACATGCGGTGATTGAAACATGACCATCACAGGCATTTTCCCAATCCATTAAAGCCTGTTTTATACGCTGCAAGCCTTTTATTTTAGTTTCAATGAAAGAAATTTTTTGTTGCATGTGTAACTTTATCTGCTGACTGGGTAATTGATTAGTTTCTATATCAAGCAAACATTTAATTTCATTTAAATCGAAACCCACCAACTTCGCGTTTTGAATAAAATAAAAATTAGGTATAAGACTTTCTGGATAGAGACGAAAATTCCCTACACTGCGTTTTGACATAGGAATTAAGCCAATTTTTTCATAATAACGTATCGTTACTGGGGTTTGCTGAACTAATTTAGCCAACTTTCCAATGGTGTAATATTTCATACTAAGCCCTATTTTTCAAAAATTAATGATTATTTAGTTAAAACAATAACGACAATCCCACACTGTAAGTATTATCATTAGTCGAAAGATTATTTTCTTGAAATAATCTTTGTGTGTTACCATAATTACCGGTGTGTTGGTATTGGATATACACGGCAAGTGTTGGATTGATTTGATAATACGGTCTTAACGTTAATTGCAATTCGTTGAATCCACTACCCACTAAATCACGCGCAACCGTTTTAGTTGCGAATAAACCTTCTACTTCGGTTCGGATAAAAAAATTATGCGCTATTTGTGTATCGCGACTAAAATCTAGATCCAGTTTACTACTGCCGTTATGATAGTAGGCTCGAATATCGGTTTGGATAAAATAAGGGGTTAAGCCTTCAATACCCAAGCCCGGTTGAAAATAAGGAGTCAGCGCCGGACGATACACATAATTCACACCCCCTTTAATTGCCCAGAACTGGCTCATAGCGTGCCAATAAAATATATCCAGATTGGCATTTTTAATAATGCCCTGCCTCATTTCGGCATTTTCCAAATATAATTGCAGCTTGTTATTATCACCTCCAAACATACCTTTATAAGTAATTTCTTGATCGTTATTAATTAAATTCTGATTAACATCCAATAAATTGGCACTAAAAAATCGCGGCACATGATCCGCAGGATGATTAACTACGCTTTGATCGATAGGTAAATGCTGAACACGAACTATCGCTTGGTTTGCATAAGTTGAAGGTTTAACGATATTTTGCGCCGTCTGCTTTGCAGGTGTCACATCGATCAACGTTGTGTATTGGAATACTCGTGCCATTCCGGCTGCCATGTGATAAAGCTGGTGACAATGAAAAAACCATTGTCCACTTGCATCGGCATCTAGATCGACAATCACTGTTGACATCGGTGGCACAACAACTGTGTGTAACAAAGGATCGTAGGCACCATGCCCATTACGTAAAATAAACCAATGACCATGAATGTGCATAGGGTGATCCATCATCGAATGATTAGTAAATATTATTCGATAACGCTTGCCGGGTTTTAATAAAATTGGTTTTGCATTATTCATGGTCACGCCATTAATGAACCAAATATAACGATTCATATAACCCGTTAAATCCATGTGTATCGTTTTTTCTATCGGTTTATTAGGATTATTGGTCTTAACCGCTGCAATTATTTTTTGATAGGGCGAGCCTTCTGTTAAACTTTTCATGTTCGACATGGGTGCGTTACGCATGCTCATACCCGGCATAGCCGAGGAACTCATGCTAGGCAAAGAATTGGAATGCATTTCCATGTTCCCCATCATAATTGGGACAGGTTCAGGAAACGGTTTAACGTCTTGAATATTAACTGCTACATTCGGAGTGGTAGTCAGTACACCCATCGCATGTCCTAAGGTGTCTATTGATTCGGCATAAATAACCGTAGCGCCTAAATGTTTAATGGTTACTAAAACATCATAGGTTTCACCGGGTTCAATCTTGAAGTGTTCGACTGTAAAAGGTTTAATGTTATTACCATCGATTTGAACAATTTTCATCCTGCCGTGATCCAGCTTAACATTATAATTAGTGCTTGCCCCTGCCCCAATAAAACGGAGACGAACGGTATCGCCTAATTTCACCTTGCGTGTCCAAGGTTGTTGACTTATGCGCCCATTCAGTAAATACGCATCGTAAGCAATATCACTATAATCATAAATATTCATACGACTTTTTTGCATCATTCTATAACTACGTAACAATTGGTGGCGCTTTAAAGGCGTAGCGTTTCTATAATCGTAAATAAACTTGAATAGAGAAGGTTGTAAAGGAAAACGTGAATCATAATAGCCATCGACTTTTTTAAGATTGGCATATATTTGCTGCGGACGTGTGTTGCTCCAGTCAGACAGTACAACGACAAAATCTTTATTATAGTGATGAACCGCGGGAGTTTTAGCGTCGATAACAATACCACCATACAAACCTTGCTGCTCTTGGAAACCGTCATGGGCATGATACCAATAACTCCCGGATTGATGCGGTGTAAAACGATATTGGAAAAAACCGCCGGCGGGTATGGGTGGTTGACTCACACCGCTTACCCCATCCATTTGCCAAGGAACCAACAAACCATGCCAATGAAGGGTCGTGCCGACATTAAGTCGGTTATGCACATTAATGAGGACCGGTTGGCCTTCTTTTAGGTGTAAAATGGGACCAGGAATTTGATTGTTGACGCTAATTGCTTGCGTCGGCGTTCCGGTAAAATTGACCTGTTTATACGCCACGGTCAAATTAATAATCTGAGTTTTGGCTTCAGCCAGACTCACAAATAACAGTGCAAAACTGAGAGTAAAACTATAAATCAGCGTAATAATAGGATTCATGTAAAGTTTTAAAGTTAATGAAGTTGAAGAAATATTAATCTTAACCTTAAGGTTAAAGTCAATAATGCTAAAGATTATACATTGCTAGCAAAAATACACCATTAAAACGCGGCTATTTTTAGGTTAAGTGACTTCAAGTGACTGTGTGTTACTTACAATACTTGCGGGTTCTTTCCGAGAAAGATGCCCCATGGGAAAACTCCGTATCATTGGTCTTCTCTTCAGAAATCTTTGCTTTGCTAAAAAACCCCACTCCCAAGTTATATACAGATACTATCCGCTCTTGACCTTTGCTTACTCGCTGATCCGCTGCTTCTAAATCGATTGCCTTTATTTTGAGTCGTTCAGGATCTTCTTGCACACTGAGTAATAAGCTATAGGGAAGCAAAAATCTTTTTAACATCTCCAGAGTATGACTGATACAACGCGTTACTGGGATCCCCAGGTTTTCAAGCAGATACGGTATCTGAGGTAAAATAAACAAACAAACGGCTAAATACCAACTACTCGGATCATTTATCACTTCTAACAGGGCTAATGACCCTCGTAAACCCACTGCTATCTCGTGACTCCAAGCATGTTGATAACATAAAAATTCAATCAAAGCAGGGGTACACGTTGAAACAGACACTCCAAACTGTAATAAATCTGCTATAAAACGTATCACCAACTTCCCTCGATAAGTATTTCTTAGTAATGTTAATTGTACAAAGGGATGTAACAGTGCCGTTTCTAGACAAACTCCACTGATTGATCCGATCGAAAGTACATTGTAATTGAAGCTGAACTTTAGCATTCGACTTGACCAATGACTAACATCTCGTTGTTGCCAATTCAGTCTTAAACCTATAACGCGGAAATAATCTCCCAAGTGACTGTGTACTAAAACTTGCTCACCAAGATAAGAGCAAGCTATCACCTTCGCTCCCTGTTTAAATTGCTCCACAGCAACTTCATATTCCTGTTGTTTTCTCAGTCTTTGTTGCTCAACTAAAGTGAGCAACTGCTGAACTAAATAATCTTGCGCAAGCACAGGTAAAAAAGCACTATTTATTCCTTCCAAAGGAATATGTTGCTGACATTGATCAGAATGAATAAAATATAAATCATCTCCTTTGAAAAATAGACGCCCCGAAGAAGCGTCACTATTAACACGATCCGAAATAACATACGATAAAGAATCGCTTTCCTTCTCTTTAAACCAGGCTACTTTCGTATCCCCGTTCGCACAAGAACCCACTTCCCCTCTCTCCAACTGGCTTTTAGTACATTCATCATTTTTAAAAACTGGCTTGAAACAAGCTATCAGGGCTTTGGCATCGCTTTGTATGGCTTCTGCTTGTTGCACAACTTGTTGAGCCATCAATGGAATCACAACCGCCGCTGCGTCTTGGATTGGAGATAAGCGTCTTCTTCCTAGAAAAGGTTTAACAAAAAAGAGATAACTCACTGCGATGAGCCCAGATAGCACACTTCCAACCGCGACTACTCGCACAGGCGTCGAAAACCATACAGTTGAGCGAGTATCTCTTACTAGAGGAACTGGATGTGTATTATTCATTCTAAGTGGATTTCCCTCTCCTATTTGAGGATGGATTAATAAGCTTGATTTTTCTACCGTTTCACCTAATACCGTCTGATAGACTGCTCTTTCGGTTTGCTTAAGCCATTCCGATAATGTCAATATTTGTTCAAGATGTCGTCTTTTTTTCCTTAACTCAATGGTTTGGTCCATAAATTCGATGGTTAAGGTACTTAATTTAACGTCCTGATAAAACCGTTTCAAAACCACTGTACAAAAATCTTCTTCGCGAACTTGAGGATTTATATTAGTAATCACTAGATCCGCTAAGTCTTCTCCATTTCGTACTCCATCCCGTAAAAAGCTTAGCGGACCCATATTTCTTTCCACCAGAACGCGGGTATTCATATCCACATCTTCTGGAGAAATAAATATATTTTTTACAGTGTGGTCAAATTGGAGTAGCTCTGGGATCATTCTCCAATGATGTAAAGCGTGTTGTTCAATACGCAACGGAGCTCGATCATAGATCACCTTTAGTTCTCTATACCAATTCCATCGACTTACTCGGGCATTTTTTAGTATAACTTGACAAAAAGGCGGTAAATCGGGTCCTTGATTCATACCAAGCGGATATTTAGCTTGCAAAACCAACAGTAGATCATATTCATCAAGAATATTGCTCTGACTATTATCATGCACACGCAACTGGGGTCTCTCACCAGTGAGATTCTGATACTGTTGTGCTAAGGACCGTAAATCCAAAGTATCCTGCATAAAATTAGTACTATAATAACGATACAGTATTACTTGCAGGTAAATTTTTTCTTGAGCGCTGATAACATAAACATTTTCACCTCCATTTCCTATTAGGTGACTTTTTCGTGCTTCAGGATCATTCGCCATGATATTGGGATGCCGATTTCCAATGATCAGCGACTCATCCTTGCCTTGAACAGTAATAAATGCATGCAACTTTCTAGCAAGAACAATGTAATTTTGAATAAAATTACTGACTATTTGTTGACTCTTTTGCAGTATCTGAACATTTTGTTCGGCTATTTTAATTTCTATTTGATCAGCCAATGTATATGTGTTTTGCGTAGATGATGGAATACTCACATTAAATCCATTATTCGAACGATTCTCAGCTAAAAAACGCAAGGTAAGCACTTGGCTCCTATTATTAACCGGTTTCACTTCTATACCATCTACATCATTCAAGGTATAGTTAAAAAAGAAATTGTGTCGTAATTCTGAGTTGTGTGGATCTAAATCAATTAATGCTTCTCCCTCTTCTTCCTGCAACATTACTAAATAGGAAACATTCCCTCTTAATGCTTGATTAACAATCTGGGTATTAGCATGAAGTATTAACTGCAGATCATAAAAACAAGAATTAGCTGGTATATGAATAATATCGGGATGACTCTGATTTTTTCCTGCATTTCCATCCACATAAATCGTATCACAAGCAACCGTAATCCTATCTGGCAAATTTTTTCTTGCCAATATCTGTTGTAAATGACTCAGTTGTAGTGTTTGCTGCGTATAATAATTATGCTTTAAATATCCTTTATTAAAATCTATCTGTAATCCATTCGCTGCTACTGCGAAATTACTTACATCCAGTGTATTCGTCCCTCGCTTACCATCGATAGTACCGACAACAACATCACCGAGTAAGATAAACAGATCATCTTTTTTACCGCCCTCCAAGGTTTTATAGCCATTACTCGCAGAAATAATATTAGGCCTTTCCAAGAATCCTGTTACTCTATCATGGCCTTCTCCCACTTCAATTAGCGTATAATTACCTGTTTTAGAGCTTACTTCTATCCCTAGCGCTTTTTTACACGTATAAAGGAATTCTGTTGCTTGTTCCTCTCCTCTTGGAAAACAAAAGGCATTGTCTGGTTTGAGTCGACCCCAATTTATAGTTGACTTGGCTTTATATCCTATATTGAATCTATTTCTGCGTATTATTGGAGTTTGAGATTCTCTAAAATACACTCTTTTGTTTGCTCTTTTTTTATCTAGTAATACTACATTATTCAAATCAGTTTGATAGTGTTGACGATTGCACTGCGGATCAGACGCCTCAATTGAGACTTCTTCATCACAGGTCCTACCTTTATCTCGACCAAAAGAAATAATCTTCAAGAAGATATCACATGCCTTATGTAACATTAGTTTACTTGTTAACGGATATTTAGGACAATCTTGTACCATAGTCCCTGTAGGAAATACATAAGCTTGCAAAAAAGGATGCCGATTTAAAAACATTAATGCTTGTTGCACTAATTGGTTAATAACTTGTTTTTTATCGATAAGTTCTTGTAGATAAGCTTGGGGATTCATTCCTAGAAAGCTACGTATTCCTTCGAGAGTCTTTTCTCCGCCTGTTAGCCTCAATGCTACATTCATTCTCTCAACTTTTTTAACCGCCTTATAAATATCAGTTCCCAAAAATAACAACGTGCCTACCGTCATTCCCACGGTGTTAATCGCCGCACCCGTGTAGAGTCCTACAGCCCTCATCACCCCTGCATAAAACTGTAAAAACTCTGTCGATAAATAAGCAGTATTTGAGATAAAATCCACTAGACCATCGGGATCATTGATTCGCAGCTCCTTCATGCTAAAAATTATAAAGAGCATGCTGCCTCGCTCTAAAAAAGGCGCCGCCATTTTCAAGAAACGACCTAGCCATTGTTTTCTTGCGACTAATAACCATTTTTCACCATTTGCAAAACTCGCCTCAGAAAGCTTTCCTAATAGATGCTCTCCGCCTATAAAGCCGAAATTAACCGCTAATCCTTGGTAATTTCCACTTAGAAAATCCCTCACTATATTCTTAGTTATCAAACCATGGGTGATAGCATTAGAAATTCGAGTCAACCGAGTAAAATGGGCTTGTATCCTTTCTTGATGTATCAGTTGCTTAACTTCCGATTCGTTTGGACCTAGGATGGGTTTGTTACTTATATATCGGATGAGCTGCACACGTTTCTCTTCCGGTAACTTCCTCATAGCAGAAAGAAATCTTTGACTATGAATGTTACCCGTCCATTCTCCTGCGTAAATTTCCATAACCTCTTCTATCTCTTTCTGTTCTAAACAAGGAATTTCACGTTTTTTTCTTGAAGAGGTTTCTCCCGTTTCTGAACAGAGGGTTATTAAATCAGAAGCTCTTGATAATAGTGCTTGGTCAAAAAAAAGATCGTTCCGAATAGAATGTTGCATCACTAATTCATGAGGAATAGTGGTTAAATCAACAGCTTGAAAATTTTTGAACCCCTGAGCAATCAGGTGTTCAAAAATCTGTGGTGATAATTTTGCTCCTGTCAATAAGCGCTCACTGAATCCCTCCTCTAACAGGCCTACTAAACGTACTTTTGAAAAATCTCTATGATTTTGTTCATAAAATTGGAATAATTGCTTGCTACAGAGTTGAAGACCATCAATTTTTGCCGCTGCTACATTGGCTTCTTCTAAATGCGCTGTTGATAAATCACAGTTTCTCAAATCCGCAGCCTTGAGATTTGCGCGATTAAAGTTCACATTTTGTAAGTTCGCTTTTTTAAAAGAAACTTTTTTGAAATTAAAACCAGAAAAATCAACGGACTGCAAATTAGTCTCGTCAAAATAAAGGGTAGAAAATCTTTTTAAAGCGCGCTGTAGCATACTGTCTTGAAAATCTACTTCGTGTAAATTAGTTGCCATCAGCAAAGGAAAAACTTGCTGTGATTTTACAAAAGCTTGCATCGCTGGATGTCTCAAAAACTCAGTCAATGAGGCAGTCGAAAATTGTGAATGAGAGAAAAAGGCTTGAGAGCCATCCATTTTTTCCAAATCAAAACGAAATTGACCACAAAAAATACTTTTCTCTTGAGAAATAGTAGCCGACATTTTTTCAATAAAACGCGTTTCTCTAAAATCAGTTGCTGTAAAATATGAATCACTAATTTCCCCATTAATGGTAATTTGTTTAAACTTCATATCTCGCAACTGGCAAGCGTGAACATTTCCATCCACTGTTAACTGGGTTAATGTTCTATCTCCTCTGGTTAAAATCAATTTACTTAGCTTACCGTTAATCTTTAACTCCCCTTTAAAATTATCGGCTTTACTATTTTGAATATCGCCATTCATAATGACTTGGCTTGTTGAATCGCTTAAATCACTCCCATCAAGCACACCGTTAATCTGAATCTTTAATGATGAACGAATAAACTCTATCGACTTAAAATTTCCATTCAGTAAAATATCACCGGAAGCATCACTAAAATCAACATTCAATGCATCAGTATAGATACCTAGTCTTTCCAAGCGAGAATTTTTAAATTTTATGGTATTAATTGGCAAATTAAATTTTAGATCTTTAAAGATCCCATCAGAAAAAACACAATTATTCATCGGATCATTAAATATTGTCTTTTCTAAATCTGCGTTAGAAAAATCAATATCTTTAAGATAGAGCTCTCCACTACCGCTTGCAGCTTCCGGCTTTTTTTCAAAAACTAAGTGATTAAAGTCGCGAAACCCCCCTTTTAAAATATGTCGAATAAACTTATTAAAGGTGATCGGGAAATCGCCCCTTCCAAGATCACGAATTCTTTCAGCATTCTCTTTTAATAATTTACGGATCAAACCCTTCGTATTAACAAGTTCTAAAAATTTTGGTAACGCAGCTAAGTTACTAAATAATTTATTAAAGTCTTTAATCAGTAAAAAACTCCCTCTACCATGTAGAAATCGAGATTGCATAATTTTTTGAGTATATAAAAATTTATTTAACATAATGGTCGGAAAATCCAATCCATTCGCTTGCATCCAACTTAATGCCTCTTCATGGTCTATAGAGGGAAGATTCTTGAAAAAGAGCGTAAGATCCTCTGAATGATCCAGTAAAGAACCGAGTGACTCTCCCGGAAATAATGCTTTTACACTAGATAAAACCGAATCCTTACCACTTTTTAAAAAGCTAAGTAATGGTATTCTCTCTTCTTCTATCTTTAACCAAGTAAATCTTATGTCTCCAGGAAATATCCGATAATCCGAGCTCGTTAATTTATCTAACCGAGGAATAGAGGGAATCATTTCATAATCTTGATTAAAATAAGGCCTTAAAGCATCATAGCGTTGTAATAAACGATTAAAGTTGATCCAACCTTTATTTATTAAACGTTCCACAATCGTGATAAATAAAGCCGTGCGGTCTTTTAATACGATTTTTTTTGTAACTTCATCATAATCTAAAATTTCATGGCTATTAAACTCGAGATCGTCGCCTAGCACAGTTAAAAAATTATTAACGACTTCCAGCTCTAATGGAGTACTCACTCCTTCGGTAGGGAAATGAATATTTTCCTTTTGATAGAACTGTTCGGCAATAAACTTAATTAAATAGTTTACATTAAATTCGGCTTTAAAATTCTCATTAAATTGCTGATAAATATCCTTTATATACTGGTGCTTAATTGGATTCTGAACATTCTCAAAAATACTGACGCGATCGTCTTGTATCATTAACGATTCTAATTTTAACTCAACTAACAACTTATTAATAAGATAATTATGCGCGTGAATTTCATTGCCGATAGGAGAAATA
>Ga0075369_10000241_pt1 | contig 16255 bp, 12 predicted proteins | sample EndMethybrTD3034_FD_71400 | JGI IMG/M metagenome (GOLD analysis project Ga0075369, IMG submission 71400) | Populus endosphere microbial communities from Tennessee, USA - Endosphere MetaG P. TD hybrid TD303-4 | ecosystem: Host-associated > Plants > Roots > Endosphere | place: USA: Tennessee...
TGACCTCGCCGACGCCGACGTGATCGTGGTCCCCGGCAGCAAGGCGACCGTGGCCGACCTCGGCTGGCTGCATGAGCGCGGCCTCGCCGACGGCGTCATCGCCCACGCCAGGCTCGGCCGGCCGGTCCTTGGCATCTGCGGCGGCTTCCAGATGCTCTGCCGGCGCATCGACGACGCGGTCGAGTCGAAGGCCGGCGTCGTCGATGGCCTGGGCCTGCTCGACGCCGACATCGCGTTCACGCAGGTCAAGACCCTGCGGCACCATGACAACGGCCCGCTCGGCTACGAGATCCACCACGGCCAGGTCGTGCGTTGTGGCGACGACGACTGGCTAGGGGTCGGCATCCGGCGCGGCCGTGTATACGGCACGCACTGGCACGGGCTGCTCGACAACGATCCGTTGCGCAGGCAGTGGCTCTCCGACGTCGCCGCGGCCGCAGGCAGATCCGGGTTCGTCGTCGCCGACGACGTTGACGTGGCGGCGCGCCGCGACGCACAGCTCGACCTGATGGCCGACCTGCTGACCGCGCATCTCGACATCGATGCGGTGGTCGGCCTGCTGGACCACGGCCCGCCGAACCGGCCCACACTCGCAACGGCGCTAGCCTAAAAGCCATGATTAGGCGGCGCTGCAAAGCAGCTGTGCTGGCGCTCCTCTTGGCGGCGCTCACCGGCTGCGCGCACGCGGTCTCCGGCATCGCGACGTGGCCAGGGGCCAGGCTGGAGAAGGTCGTGTTGACCGCGGCCGACTTCCCTTCGGGCGTGCAATACGACCGCATCTTCCGCCCGACCGGCCAGCCCGACGGCGCGGGCGGCCCGCCTGCCATGCTGTCCAGCCCCGAAGGCTGCTCGGACGGGCTCACCCGCGCCATCGCCGACTCGGCCGAGCGCGGGCCCGGCAGCGCGGCGGAGTATGTCGTGGGTTACGACGGCGCACGAATCGTGATGACCGTGTTGACGTGGCCGCTGGATCTCGCCCGCCTTGCCGCAACAGCCGACCGCTGCGCGCATTTTCAGACGTTCTTCGACCCGTCGGCGCCCGGCATTCCGATGACCACCACGCGGCTGCCGACACCACGCGCTGACGCGCTGGTGTACGAGCAGACCATGCGACTGGGCAACGTCGAAACCAGCGCGTACTTCACGTTCGAAAACATCGGCACGATGGCGGTGTTCGGCATCGCTTTTCCGACACCGAACCCGTCCATTGCCGTCAAAGCCGCGCTGCCGCAGACGTTTCTGGACATCGCAGCAAAGCAGGCAGAGCGTGCTGGATCGGGTTAACGGCGGGTGAAAATCGGCCCCCCGATGCGACTTTAGGCTGTAGCGTGGCCAAATGCCTTCCACCGTGGTCACCGTCGACGGCTTTCCCGTGCCCGTCGACGTGGCGGGCCCAGACAAAGGGTCCGTTGTGGTGGTGCTCGGGGCGGCGCATCACACGCCGTCCGCGTATGACGCGGTGTGTCAGCGGCTGCACACCGCCTCGCTGCGGACCATCGTGATCGGCCCAGATCCGCGGCTGACCGCCAAATCGGTGGTCGGCATCCTCGATGCCCTCGATGTGAAGTGGGCGCTACTGGTCGGCGACCGCATCGGCGGTGAACTGGCGTGGGAGCTGGCCGCGACGCGGCTGGACCGGTTCATCGGGCTGGTCGTGGTCGATCGCGGCCATCCGCGCGTCGCCGACCTCACTGGGGTGATCCGCGACGAACACTGCCCACCGGTCGAGATGAACACCACCGCGCTGGTCAGCACACCTGCCGCGCGGGCGGTCGCCAAGGCCAGCCAGCGCTACGTGTACGGCGACTTCCGGCTGGTCGACCTGCTCGGCAGGCGCAATGCACAGGAGTCCACCGCGCAGCTGGCCGCCGAGATCGTGTTGCGCACCAGCAACTGGTAGGGACTACTGCGGCGCCTGGTCCGGCGTCCACGCCTGCGGAAGGCCGGGACTGCCAGGGAACAGGAAGTCGACGAATGCCTGTGCGGTGGGCTGTGGCTCATGGTTGGCCAGGCCGGGCCGCTCGTTGGCCTCGATGAACACGTAGTCGGTCTCTGCCACGTCCGGAACGAGAAGGTCGATACCCGTCACCGGGATGCCGATCGCATCAGCCGCTGTCACCGCCACCGAGCACAACTCCGGGTTCACCTCGGCGGTGACGTCATGGATGGTGCCGCCCTGATGCAGGTTCGCAGTCCGACGAACCCTGAGGCGCACACCTTCCGGCAGCACATCGTCGAACGACCAGCCCGCATCGGCGACGGTGGCTTCGGTGACTTCGTCGACGGGAATCCGGGATTCACCGCCGGTCGCCGCCGCGCGACGCCGACTCTGGGCGTCGATCAGCTCACGCACGGTGTGATGCCCGGTGCCGATGACCTCCGCGGGCTTTCGCAGCGCGGCGGCCACCACCTTGTGGTCGATCACCACCAGCCGGAGGTCGTCGCCGGCCGCGCGCTGCTCGATCAGCACATCGGGATGTTGCTCACGGGCCCTGGCCAGCGCCGCATCGAGTTCGTCGGGATTGTCGACGCCGACCGTGATGCCCTTGCCCTGCTCGCCGCGGGTCGGCTTGACCACGACGTCGCCCACCTCGTCGAGGAACGCGTAGTCCTGCTGGTCGAAGGTCGCCAGCCGTCCTCTTGCGATGACGATTCCGGCCTCGGCGACGAGGCGACGGGTCAATCTCTTGTCGTCGCAACGGCTCATCGCTACGGCGGATGTGTACTCCGACAAGGACTCTCGGGTGACCACACTGCGCCCGCCGTGTGACAGCCGCATCTCACCCGCTTCGGCGTCGAGCACCTCAACCCAGATGCCGCGGCGCATGGCTTCGTCGGCGATGATTCGCGCGTACGGATTGAGGTCGTCGACAGTCTCCGGCGGGTGAGTGAACAGCGGTTCGTTTATCGCGTTCTTGCGTTTGACCGCCATCACCGGCACTCGCGCGAACCCCAGCTTCTCGTAAAGCGCGATCGCGGCGACATTGTCGTGAGCCACGGACAAATCCATATAGGCGCGGTCTCGGCTCCGGTAGATCGCGGCGAGCGCGTGGGTCAAAGCCGCACCGACGCCGGGCAGGCTCGACGCCGGGTCGACGGCCAGGGTCCACAGGCTCGAGCCGTCCTCCGGGTCGGCGAACAACCGCAGGTGGTCCACGCCGGTCACGGTGCCCACCACGCTGCCGTCGTCGTCGCGGACGGCAACGAGGTAGTCGACGGCGTCACGGTGCAGATGGTTGTCCCAGATGACGTCGACGGGGGCGGGCACCATCCCGCAGCGCACGTACACCCGGTTCATCGCGTCGGCGTCCTCGGGGCTCTGCAGCGTACGAATCGTGAATCCGGTAGGCAAGGATTCCGTCACATCGTCGGTGAACCTCAGCCGGTAGGTGTGGCTGGGGTCGATGAACAATTCGGCAGGTGCCCGCGCGACCAGAACGTGAGGCTCACGGGCGTAGATGCAGATGTCGCGTCGACCATGCCCCTCTTGCCGCAGCACCTCGGCCAGCTTCTCGGGTTCAGCGAACGTCTGACCGAAAATCAGTCGGCCCCAACCCATTTCGAGCGACACATCGTCGGCCATCACGTCGACCATGTGCTGCGGTGATGCGTCGTGCAGCCCCAGCGTGATGGCCTCGGAATGGCCGTCGTCGGGATCGAGGATGGTCATACCGCCACTCCGTTGATCCCATGCTTTTGCAACCACAGTTCCAGCAAGGCGATCTGCCAGAGCTCGTTGCCGCGCAACGGGGTGAGCCGGCCGTTCGGGTCGGCGAGCAGTCGGTCGACCGCCTCCGGCCGGAACAGGCCGCGCTCCTTGGCGGCAGGCGCATACAGTGCGTCCCTGACGAGGTCCAGGTACGGACCTTCCAGATGGGTCAGGGCAGGCACCGGGAAGTAGCCCTTGGGGCGGTCGATGACATCGGCCGGGATTACCCTGCGCGCGGCCTCTTTAAGCACGCCCTTGCCCTGATGCGCGGTTTTCAGTCCTGGTGGGCACGTGGCGGCCAGCTCGACCAGCTCGTGGTCGAGGAACGGCACCCGGCCCTCGAGGCCCCAAGCCATGGTCATGTTGTCGACGCGCTTGACCGGGTCGTCGACCAGCATCACGGTGCTGTCGAGCCGCAGCGCACGGTCGACGCCGGTCGCGGCGCCTGCGCGGGCGAAGTGCTCGGTCACGAACCGTTCGCTGGGGTCGTCGGCGGTCGCGAGCGCGGGGGAAACGAGCGCCTCGTACGCGGACTGGTTGCGGTCGAAGAAGGCCTTTCGATAGCTGGCCACCGAACCCTGGAGGGATGCGGCGTCTGGCTCACCCATCGGGGGATACCAGTGGTATCCGGCGAATACCTCGTCGGCGCCCTGCCCGGACTGCACGACCTTGACGTGTTTGGCCACTTCCTGGCTGAGCAGGTAGAAGGCGACGCAGTCGTGGCTGACCATCGGCTCGCTCATCGCGCCGATCGCGCCATCGAGTGCGGGCAGCATGCGATCGGTGCCGATGCGGATCTGGTGGTGGTCTGTGTCGAAACGTTCGGCGATGACGTCGGAGTAGCGGAACTCGTCGCCCGCGACGCCGCCGACGGACTCGAACCCGATCGAGAACGTCGCAAGGCCGTGCTGGCCCGCCTCGGCGAGCAGCCCGACGATCAGGCTGGAGTCGACTCCGCCCGACAGCAGGCACCCGACGGGCACGTCGGCCACCAGGCGTCGCTCCACCGCCAGGCGCAGCGACGCGAGAACCGCGTCCTCCCAGTCATGTTCGGACCATTCGGCCCGCTCCTCCCGCCGGGTGAAGTCGGGCTCCCAATACGTCGTCGTGGTTCGGCGGCCGTCGGGCTCGATCGCCACGAGCGACGCGGGCGGCACCTTCGTCACGCCGCGCAGAATCGTGCGCGGCGGCGGGACGACGGAGTGGAAGCTCAGATAGTGGTGAAGGGCGACGGGGTCGATGCGGGTGTCGACGTCGCCGCCGGCCAGCAGCGCGGTCAGCGACGATGCGAACCGGATCCGGTGCGCATCCTCGGTCAGGTACAGCGGTTTGATACCCAGCCGATCGCGACCGAGCAGCACCCGGCCACTGTCGCGCTCGACGATCGCGAACGCGAACATTCCCAGCAGGTGATCGACGAAGCGGTCGCCCCAGTGGTGGTAGGCCTTGAGCAGAACCTCGGTGTCGCTGGTGGAGAAGAACCGGTAGCCGAGTTCGCTCAGTTCCCGCCGCAGCTGCTTGTAGTTGTAGATGCAGCCGTTCCAGCAGACGGCCAGCCCCAGCTCCGAATCGACCATCGGCTGGGCGCCCGCCTCGGACAGGTCGATGATCTTCAGCCGGCGGTGGCCCAGTGCGACGCGGCCCTGCGACCACACGCCTGCGGCGTCCGGGCCCCGGGGTGCCATCGCCTCGGCTATGGCCGAGACAGCTCCAATGTCAGGTGTTCGGCCGTCGAGGCGCACCTCGCCGGCGGCTCCACACACCCATTCGACCCTACCGGGTTAGCGCATCGCCGTCGTGGCGGTACGTGACCGGCTACGAAACGCCTTCCAGCTGTTCGCCGGTTTCGTCGACCTGTTTGATCGGCCCCTTGAACCACTTCTTCACCGATGCGTGCCAGTAGATCCACAACAGGATCAGCACGCCGCCAACGAGCAGCGGGGTGTAGTTCACGAACTTCCACGCGAAACTCGGATCCCATGGCATGCCGCCCAGCGAGGTCGGAAACAGGGCGATGATCGACGTGACAACGATCTCGATCAGCGCGATGGGCGCGAGCCAGGTGTGGTGTCCACGCAGGTTCCAGCTGCCCACCTTGAACGCATCGCCGGCCTTCCAGCGGTAATAGATCGGCACGGCGAAGGCCAGATAGAGTCCGACAACCCCGATCGACACCACCGCGAAAAACGCGACGGGTACCGGTGCGCCGTTGACGTCCACCGCGACCAGTGCGGGCAGCGTGATGATCGCGGCGATCACCGCCGTCACGATCACACCATTGGCGGGAACCCTCTTGCCGCTCAGCGCCGACCACAGCTGGTGGCCGGGCACTGCGCGGTCGCGGCTGAACGCGAACAGCATCCGCGACGCGCTGGTCTGGCAGGCGACGGTGCAGAAGAACTGTCCCGCCGTCGAGATCAGCAGCACGATGGCGACCCACTTGGAGCTCATCGCCTGGCTGAAGATCACCGCGACCGCGCCGCCGCCCTTCGACACCGCATCGGAGTCCTGGACCGCGAACAGGAACGACAGCAGCAGGATCCAGCCGCCGATCCCCGAGTAGAAGATGGACCGCCAAATCCCCTTGGCCGCACCGTCAGCGGCGCTCTTGGTCTCCTCGGACAGGTGCGCCGACGCGTCGTAGCCGGTGATCGTGTACTGGGTGAGGATCGCCGAGATCGGCAGCACGAACAGCAGCCAACCGAAGCCCGAGGTGGCGCCGCCGAACATGCCGCTGTTGTTGATGGTCTTGGCGAACACGTCGGAGAAGCTGGCGTGCTGCTCGGGGACGAGGAACAGGATCAGGATCACCGCGGCCGCGCCCGCGACATGCCACCACACGGAGACGTTGTTGATGACGGCGAGCAGGTGGGACGAGAAGATGTTGATGGTCGCCGAGACCGCCAGGATGATCACAAACAGAATGAACGTCCTGGTCAGGCTGTAGCCGTTGAGCCAGGTCTCACTGAACGTGCCGAGCGTGAGATCCAGGAAGGTCGCGCAGCCGTACGCGACCGATGCCAGGATCGCGATCAGGCCGATCAAGTTCAGCCAGCCGGTGTAGTAGCCGGCCTTCGCGCCGCCGAGTTTGCTTGCCCACCAATAGATTCCGCCCGATGTCGGCATTGCCGAGACGAGTTCGGACATACACAGCCCGATGATCAGGATGAAGATCGAGACGATCGGCCAGCCCCAGGCGATCGCCGCAGGGCCGCCGTTGTTCCAGCCGAGGCCGAACGACGTGAAGCAGCCGGCCAGGATCGAGATGATGGAGAACGAGATAGCGAAATTGCTGAATCCGGACCAGGAGCGGTGCAGCTCCTGTGTGTATCCGAGTTCCGCGAGCAGCTTTTCGTCCTCATTGAGTGGTTCGTGACCCTCGGGCACCGCAGTTCTCCTCTTGACTCGAGCGGGGAGCGCACATTCCCTACGGACAATAGGCCGCTATTGGTCTGGTGTCCTACCTTTGGGAATGACGAGCACGTAAAACTTCCCTGCTGGTCGCCCAGCGGGGTCAACTAGCTGCCGTTTCGCCCGTTTCCGAATTGACCCCTTCTCGATATTGACGTGCGTATTCGCCCTCATTATTGTCCAAGTTGTCTGACAACTTGCGCCAAAGAGCCGAGGAGGACGCCATGGCGGAGAACAAGCGGGCAGTCGGATCGGTCACCTATCGGGACGCGGAACACGGTTATTTCGAACGGCGCAAACTGCGCCGTCACGCCGCCTTCTGGTCGCTCTGGGCGCTCGGTGTCGGCGCGGTCATCTCGGGAGATTTCTACGGCTGGAACCTCGGCCTGGACGCAGGCGGCTTCGGGGGATTGCTCATCGCGGGCATCGTCATCACGATCATGTACTACGGCCTCTGCTACAGCATCGCCGAAATGTCGCCAGCACTTCCCCACACGGGCGGGGCCTACTCCTTCTCCCGCTCCGCGATGGGACCCTGGGGCGGCTTCATCACCGGTCTGGCCGAAAACATGGAATACGTCATCACCCCGGCAGTCGTCGTTGGCGCGATGGGCTTCCTCTCGCATGACATCGTTTTCGACCTGACCGGAGCCGACGGTTGGTGGAACAGCCCCGTTCTCTGGTGGGCGATCTACTACATCATCTTCGTCGGGATCAACATCCTCGGCATCGAGATCACCATGCGGTTCACCGTGGTGATCACCGCGGCGGCTCTCGGCATCCTCGGGTTCTTCTTCCTCGCCGTGCTCTTCACGGGTTCCTTCGACGCCAGCCTGCTCACCAACATCGCACCCGATGAGGGCGGCAGCAGCTTCCTGCCGAAGGGCATCGCCGGAATCTTCCCAGCCCTGCCCTTCGCGATCTGGTTCTACCTGGCGATCGAGGAATTGCCACTTGCCGCCGAAGAATCTCACGATCCGAAGCGAGACATTCCCAAGGCGACGATCTGGGGTCTGAACACTCTGGTCCTCTTCGCCGTTCTCACCCTGTTCCTGAATACAGGTGTCGGCGGCGGAGCAGCGAGCATCGGCACCTCGGCGACCCCGCTGTTCGACGGGTTCAAGGCGGTCTTCGGCGAGGGCACCGCGGCTTCATTGCTCGCGCTGGTGGGGCTGATCGGGCTGATCGCCAGCTTCTTCACGATCATCTATGCCTACGGCCGCAACACCTACTCGCTGTCGCGCGCAGGGTATTTCCCGCAGAGTTTGTCGATCACCCACCCGACCAGACATACGCCGTACGTCGCGCTCATCGCGGGTGCGGTGGTCGGGTACATCCTCTCGCTGGTCATCTACTTCCTTGGCCAGAGCGAGAATGCACTCGCGGGCAAGATCGTCGGCGCACTGCTGTACATGGCCGTGTTCGGTGCCGTGATCTCCTATTTCATGCAGTGCCTGGCGTTCATCATGCTGCGCCGCAAGCTGCCGAACATCGAGCGGCCCTACCGCAGTCCTGTGGGTATCTGGGGCGCCGCGATCGCGGGTGCCATCGCGCTCGTCGCGCTCGTCTCGCTCTTCCTCAACCCGGACTACCGCCCGGGTGTCGTCGGAACGCTCGTCTACTTCCTGATCGGAATCGCCTACTTCGCGGTCGCCGGGCGGCACAAGCTGGTGCTGTCGCCGGAAGAGGAGTTCGCGCTCTCGCATGGGCAGTACGGGGTGAACCTGGAGCAGGAGGGCTACGGCGCGATGTCCGCCACAGAGATCGCGACCGACGACACGCCCACTCGCTCACCATGATCTGAGGAAAGACGTGTCTCTTGTCCTGGGAGCCGACGTCGGCTCGCAGAGCATCAAGGTCGTCGTCATCGACGAGGACGGCGAGGTCGTTGCCACCGGTTCGGCCGCCCTGAGCATGACGCACCTGCACGACGGCTGGGCTGAGCAGGACCCGCACTCGTATCGCACCGCACTGCGCGACGCCGTCCGTGCGGCGACCGCGGGCATCGAACCGCAGCGAGTCGTCGCGATGGGCCTTGGCAGTCAGGTGGACGGCGTCGTCGTGTGCGACGGCGCCGGTGAGCCGTTACGCGAGGCGATCATCTGGCTGGACAAACGGGCCACCGAGCAGTGCGATCGGCTGGTCGCCGCGGTCGGCTCGGATCTGCTCGCCGAGCGGACGGGGCTGGTGGCCGATGCCTCGCACAGTGCACCGAAGATGATGTGGATCCGCGACCACGAACCCTCCGTCTGGCGGCTTGCGGCGACAGTTGCGCCCGTCGGGTCGTATCTGCTGCACCACATGACCGGCGCTCACGCCCAGGACGCCGCGAACGCGTCGTCCACAATGGTGTACGACGTCGCCCGTGGCGACTTCGACGAGTCTCTGTGCGCGGCAGCCGGACTCGACTTGTCGATGTTCGCACCGCTGCGCCCGTCGACCGAGGTGGTCGGCACGCTGCTGCCCGGCATCGCCTCGGAGTTCGGTCTCCCTGCGAGTTGCGCGGTGGTGGTCGGAACCGGAGACGAACACGCCGCGTCGGTCGGGGCCGGCGCGATCGAGGCCGGTGTCGTCGTCGATGTCACCGGCACCGCGGAGCCGGTGACGACCGTGTCCGCGACACCTGTGCGCGACCCGCGCTGTCTCGTCGAGACGCACGGCCATGCCGTGCCCGGCTCGTGGCTGATCGAGAATCCCGGATTCGTCAGCGGCGGCAGCACGCTCTGGCTCGCCGGGCTGCTCGGCGTGCCGCAGGCCGAGGTCTTCTCCCTTGCGCTGGCGGCGCCACCGGCCAGCGACGGTGTGCTGTTCCTTCCGGCGCTGTCGGGGTCGACGGCACCGCGGTGGAACGACCGGATGCGCGGCGGTCTGCTGGGCCTCGCGATGAACCACACGCCGGCGCACGTGTCACGGGCGGTGCTCGAAGGTTGTGCATTTGCCTTGCGCGACATCGTCGAACGACTCGACGCGCTCGGCATCGGCCGTGGCGAGATACGGATCGTCGGCGGCGGCGCGCGTGACAACTTATGGGCGACGATCAAGGCCAGCGTGCTCGGACGCCCTGTGCGCCGTGTGCTGACCGAGGAGGCCACCGCCGTCGGCGCCGCCATGGTCGCCGGGGTCGGCGCCGGGTTCTTCGCGGACTTCACTGCCGCATCGGTTGCTGTTCGGCTCGCTCCGACCGCCATCGAGCCGGACCCCGAGGCAACCAAGACCTACGCAGACGCGTACCGGCGCTATCTCGCCGCGTTCGACGCCGTCGAATCCGCGCTGGCGCCGCATGACTCGGCCCGGCCGACGTGATCACCGTCCCCGACCCCGCAGACCTTCTGGCGGCCCTGCGCGCCGACGGTCAGGCCGGTCTGCCCGACGTCGACGTTCGCATCGGCGAGTCGGTGTTGGACAGCGCGATCGACGACAGCTCCGAACGTTTCGCGTCCATCGCTCCTGTGATCCTCAGCGACGGCGGCCCGTACCGCACACCGGCCGGGCCGGTCGTCGAGCGACTGGCCACCCACCTCGGCTGCCCAGTGGTCCAGCTCGGCACCGGCGTCGTTCGCGCCGACGAAGAGACGGTCGAGCGTGCGATCGCCCAGGTCGGTGTGAACCGGCTGCTCGTCTCCGTCGGGTCAGGGACGCTCACAGACATCGCGAAGGTGACTGCGCAGCGCACTGGCAGCCGTCACGTCGCGGTCCAAACTGCCTGCAGCATCAACGGTTTCATCGCCGACCGAAGCGTCCTCGTCATCGCGGGCGCGAAACGCACCGTCCAATCCCGATGGCCCGACGTCCTCATCGCCGATACCGACATTCTCACCGCGGCACCGTGGCAGTTGAATCTCGCTGGGGTGGGCGACCTTTCGACGGTCCCCAACGCGGTCGCCGAGTGGCAACTCGCCGCCTGGCTCGGCCACGGACCGCCGTACACGCCTGCCGTCGTCGACGGCGTCCTTGCCGCCAATCCAGTGCTCCCTGCGCTCGCGCGGGCCGCACGCGACGCCGAGCCGGCGGGCATCGCAGATCTTGCCAGGCTGCTCGCGGCCAGTGGACTGTCGATGGGGATCGTCGGTTCGACGGCACCGGCGTCGGGCACCGAACACGCGGTTTCGCACCTGCTCGAGATGGCGCGCAGCCGTCAAGAACGGGCGGCCGCTGCCCACGGCATGCAGGTCACTGTGGCGACGCGGCTTGCCGTGCGAGTCTGGCAGCTTGTCGAGTCCACCATCCGGTCGGCGGATGCGAAGGTCCGGGTACCCGACGAAACGACAGGCCGCGACGCCGTGGTGCGCGCATTCGCCGACTTCGAACCACAGACGGCCGATGAGTGCTGGACGGCCTACTCCGCGAAGCGAAACTGGTTGCTGGCACACCAATCCGCGGTCGAGGCGCTGGTGTCGGACTGGGACCCGTTCTCGCGGTCACTGAGGCTTCCTTCACCGGAACAGTTCGACGAGATAAGCCGGGCGAGCGGTCTACCCACCCGAGGGCAGGACCTCGGCGACGGATACGACGACGACCTACTGTTCTGGGCCCTGCGGAATTCCCACCTGCTGCGGGACCGGATCTCGATTGTCGACCTCGCCGACCTGCTCGGCGTGTGGTCCGACGATGCGGCGTGGTCGATCGTGAACGACGCCGCGAACGCCGGGACAACGGACGGATGAAGCAAAGGAGCACTGCTGTGTCTCATTTCATTTTCATGCTCACCCACGGCGACAGAACCGTCGAACACGCCGCCGAGATCGTGCCGCAGGTGGCCGAAACGGGCCTGAAATACATCGGATTCAAGGATGTAGGAGCAGACGCGTCCCGACAGCGTGAGCTGACGTCACTGGCCCACGACGCCGGCTTCGAGGTGATGTTGGAGGTGGTCTCGACCAGCAAGGAGGACGAGCTGTCATCGCTGCGCGCGGCGGCCGCGGCCGGGGTCGACTGGGTGCTCGGCGGAACCCACGCCGCGGATGCTGCGGGCATGCTGCCTGACGGGGTGCGCTATTGCCCGTTCCCGGGCAGGGTCGTCGATCATCCAAGTGTTCTGCTCGGCACGATCGACGAAATCGCCACCGACGCCGAACGGCTCACGGCTCTGGACCACGTCACCGGGCTCGACCTGCTGGCGTATCGCCATCCGACCGCCGACCACGACGCCCTGATCCGTGAGGTGGTCCGGCGCTCGAACGGCCCGGTAATCGTCGCGGGGTCGATCGCGAGCATCGACCGGGCGGTCGCGGTCAGCGAGGCAGGCGCGTGGGGATACACCATCGGCAGCGCCATTTTCGACGGTCTGCTGCCCGGTGCGCCGTCCGTCGCAGACCAGGTCCGCCGTGTCATCGAGGCGACGGCGGATGCAGCCCGCGAAACCCGCACGTAGGCTCGGCAGCGTGTCCGGCCGAACCTTGCTCGCCGACCGGTTGCGTGACGAGTTGCTGGAGGAAATCAGCAGTTCGCAGTTGCAGCCGGGAACCAAGTTGCCGAGCGAGGGCCAACTGGCCAAGCGCTTCAACGTATCTCGTGCGACGGTGCGAGACGCGGTGCGTGCCCTGGTGGAGGCCGGCTACGTCACCCGTCGTCACGGTTCGGGCAGTTATGTGACCGAGCGCCGGCGGATGCCCCACGGGCTGGACTCGACTCTCAGTTACCTCGCGATGATCGAGAGTGCTGGCGCCCGCGCCGGAATGCACATCCTCGACGCGGCGTTCGAGCCGTGCCGCCCGGACGACTCCCCGCTACAACTCAGTCCTGGCGATACCGTCGTGGCTGTCGAGCGGGTGCGGACGGCCGACGACCAACCGGTGATCTACTCGCTTGATCGCATCCCCGCGCGCCTGCTCCGCAGCGACCTCGATCTGCAGAACCTGGACCCCTCACTGTTCGCGCTGCTGAGTGCGTCGGGGCACGCCGCAGACCACGCGACCGCGACGCTGCGCGCCGTCGCCAGCACCAGCCAGACCGCGAAGGTGCTCGGCGTGCGGCGCGGGAAGCCGCTGCTGTACATCGAGGAGGTCGACTATGGCCGCGACGGCACTCCCGTCATGCTGTCCCGGGAATGGCATGTTTCCGAAGCGTTCGATGTCCGGATCAACCGGAAGGCCCAGACACCGTCGTAGACCGCCGCGAGGGGAGTCCAACTGGGCCATTGGTCTGCAATGGTCTGCAAACCTACCTTTGGACGTTTAGAGTTACTTCCGTCTGACTGATTATTCGCCGAGAGGGAGCACACTGTGAGCGCCACATCAGGCATGTTGCCGCAGGCCGACCTCGAGCGACTGGTCGCCGCGGGTGACATCGATACCGTGATCGTCGCGTTCTGCGACATGCAGGGCCGTCTGACCGGCAAGCGGGTGTCGGCCCGGTTGTTCGTCGAGGACGTCGCCGCGCACGGCGCCGAATGTTGTAACTACCTACTCGCCGTCGACGTCGACATGAACACCGTCGACGGGTATGCGATATCGAGCTGGGAGACCGGCTACGGCGACATGGTCATGACGCCCGACTTCTCAACCTTGCGGCTCATCCCGTGGCTGCCGGGCACCGCGATGGTGATGGCCGACCTGTCGTGGACCGACGGCAATCCCGTGACCCAGGCGCCGCGCAGCATCCTCAACCGACAAATCGATCGACTCGCCGAGAGCGGCCTGGTGCCCTACGTCGGCACCGAGCTGGAGTTCATGGTTTTCGACACCGGGTTTCGGGAAGCGTGGGCGGCCGGCTACCGCGGCCTGACGGCGGCCACCGACTACAACGTCGACTACGCGATGCATGCGTCCACGCGGATGGAGCCACTGCTGCGCGACATCCGGCTCGGCATGGACGGTGCAGGCATGTATTGCGAGGGCGTGAAGGGGGAATGCAACTACGGTCAGCAGGAGATCGCGTTCCGCTACGACCATGCCCGTGTCACCTGCGACAACCACACCATCTACAAGAACGGCGCCAAGGAGATCGCCGACCAGCACGGCAAGAGCCTGACCTTCATGGCGAAATTCGATGAGCGCGAGGGCAATAGCTGTCACATCCACATCTCGTTGCGAGGCGACGACGGTTCCGCGGTGTTCGCCGACTCGGACGACGAGCTCGGCATGTCGCCGATGTTCCGCAGTTTCATCGCGGGCCAGCTGGCCACGCTGCGCGAGCTGACTCTGTTCTACGCCCCGAACATCAACTCCTACAAGCGTTTTGTCGAGGGCAGCTTCGCGCCGACGGCGGTCGCGTGGGGAATGGACAACCGAACCTGCGCGCTGCGCGTGGTCGGGCACGGCCACGGCATGCGGATGGAATGCCGTGCGCCTGGCGGCGACGTCAACCAGTATCTTGCGGTGTCGGCGCTGATCGCCGGCGGGCTGTATGGCATCGAGCGTGAGTTGGAGCTGCCGGAAGCGTTGGAGGGCAACGCGTATACCAGCGGCGCGGAACGGCTGCCGACCACGCTCACCGAAGCGGCGGCGCTGTTCGGAAAGTCGGAAGTGGCGCGTGAGGCGTTCGGCGACGACGTCGTGGAGCACTACCTCAACAACGCGCGCGTGGAACTGGCTGCGTTCAATTCTGCGGTGACCGACTGGGAAAGGGTGCGTGGCTTTGAGCGGCTCTAGGCCTGTGCTGGGCTTGACCACTTATCTGCAGCAGGCGCAGACCGGGGTCTGGGACGTGCGCGCCAGCTTCCTGCCCGCCATCTACATCGACGGGGTGAACCTGGCCGGTGGAATCGCTGCGCTGATTCCGCCTCAGCCCGTGGACGCCGAGATCGCCTCGCGTGTTCTCGAAGGTCTGGATGGCCTGATCATCACGGGCGGACGCGATGTCGACCCGCAAGGGTATGGGCAGCAACCGCACCCGGCGACCGACGAGGCCGTCGCCGACAACCGGCAGCGCGACGCATTCGAATTCGCGTTGGTCGACGGCGCCATCCGGCGGGGCATGCCGGTGCTGGGCATCTGCCGCGGGGCGCAGGTGATCAACGTCGCGCTGGGCGGCACCCTGCACCAGCATCTGCCCGATGTGATCGGCCACACCCACCACCAGCAGGGCAATGCGGTGTTCGCCACGTCGGCGGTGCGCACCGTGCCAGGCACCCGGCTGGCGGCGCTGATCGGCGAATCGTCTGATGCCCAGTGCTATCACCACCAGGCCATCGACCGGCTGGGCGACGGCCTGATCGTCAGCGCACAGGACTCCGACGGTGTCATCGAGGCCGTCGAAATCCCGGGGCAGAACTTCGTTTTGGCGGTGCAGTGGCATCCCGAGGAGCGACTCGACGATCTACGACTTTTCGCCGCGGTGGTGCAGGCCGCGGCCACGTACGCGACAGAGAAAGTGAGTGCATGACTGCGAGCGAGCTGATCAACCCCGCGACCGAGGAGGTGCTGCGCACCGTCGAGCAGACCGACGTGGCGGGTGTCGATGACGCAGTGGCGCGCGCCAAGGCGGCGCAACGGGAGTGGGCCCGTCTGGCACCTGCCGAGCGGGCAGGCACGCTGCGGACCTTCGCGGCTGTCGTCGACGCACATATCGACGAGCTGGCCGCTCTCGAGGTCGCCAATTCCGGGCACCCGATCAGCAACGCGGAGTGGGAGGCGAGCCACGTCCGCGATGTGCTGCAGTTCTACTCGGCGACGCCGGAACGGTTGTCGGGCAAGCAGATTCCCGTGGCCGGGGGTCTGGACGTCACGTTCAACGAGCCACTCGGCGTCGTCGGCGTCATCACGCCGTGGAACTTCCCGATGACGATTGCCGCGTGGGGCTTCGCGCCCGCGCTGGCCGCGGGGAACGCGGTGCTGGTCAAGCCTGCGGAGTGGACGCCGCTGACCACCATCCGGCTTGGTGAGCTTGCGGTCGCGGCGGGGTTACCCGCCGACCTCTTCCGCGTCCTGCCGGGCAAAGGCTCCGTGGTGGGGGAGCGGTTCGTCACCCACCCCGACGTCCGCAAGATCGTGTTCACCGGCTCCACCGAGGTCGGCACACGCGTGATGGCTGGGGCGGCGGCACAGGTCAAGAGGGTCACCCTTGAGCTCGGCGGCAAGAGCGCCAACATCGTGTTCGACGACTGCGACCTTGAGAAGGCCGCGGCGACCGCGCCGTACGGCGCGGTCGCCGCGGCCTTCTCAAGGTCGCAGTCGTCGAACACGATGTTGGCGCTCT
>Ga0075369_10000243_pt1 | contig 16217 bp, 16 predicted proteins | sample EndMethybrTD3034_FD_71400 | JGI IMG/M metagenome (GOLD analysis project Ga0075369, IMG submission 71400) | Populus endosphere microbial communities from Tennessee, USA - Endosphere MetaG P. TD hybrid TD303-4 | ecosystem: Host-associated > Plants > Roots > Endosphere | place: USA: Tennessee...
TGATGAAAGTGTATCGGGAGGGGATGACCAGGTTCGTCGCTATCTCTCCCCGGGCGGCGTAGCTGATCCTCTCGAGAGAGCCGGCGGTGGCCCCACCACCGCCGGCTTTTTCTCACCCGATCGTTTCTTCTCAGCAGCACATCAGATCTTCAAGGAGGGGGGCACGACCCGAACCGCGTTCCACAGCGACGGGCGTGTTTCACGGAGGGGGACGGGGTCCGCGGCTCACGCGTAGGTGGGGCCGCGGGCCTCGACTATTTTGGGCGTCTTCTCATGCTCTTCCGGACCGCCGGCCTCCGGCCGGCATCATGATGAAGAGCCGGCCGGAGGCCGGCGGTCCCGAAGATTAGAGCGCCGGCATCACTTCCTTGGCCAAAAGTTCGATCGACCGCGACGACTCCTCGAACGACAGGTCGCCGAAGGCCAACCGGCACAGGCAGTAGTTGATGCCGGCGATGTCGTTGTCCTTCTTCAGCCGGTCGCGCACTGTCGAGGGCGATCCGGCGACGATGTAGCCGCCTTCCAGCGCAGGCTCGAACTCGGCCGGGATCATCTGGCGCGGCAGGCCGACGCCATGAGCGCGCCACAGATGGATCAGCGCGTCGTACCACAGTGCGAAGGCGCGCTTGGCGGCGCTCTGCGCCTCGCGATCGGTGTCGCCGACCACGACATGGCGGCTGAGCCCGATCAGCGGCAGGTCTCCTTCGGCACGGCCGAGCGCCTTCCACGCCGCGCGATAGCGCGCCGAGAACTGGCCGACGCCGTCGGCGCGCATGCCGACCACGGTGTTGCAGGCCTGCTTGGCGAGCCGATCGGCGCTCTCCAGCGAGTTGGCGCCGTACCACAGGGGCGGATGCGGCCGCTGCACCGGCTGCATCTCCATCGGCACGTCCTTGAAGGTGAAGTACTTGCCCTCGTGGCTCAGCCGCTTCTCGGTGAGGCCCTTCAGGATCACTTCCATGGCCTCGGAGAAACGCTCCGGCCCGGTGGCGGGATCGACGCCGTAGTAGCCCACCTCGTAGGGTGAGATGCCGCGGCCGATGCCGAGCTCCAGCCGCCCGCCGCTCATCTGGTCGAGCATGCAGATCTCGTCGATCAGGCGCAGCGGATGGTAGAGGTTCACGGTGTAGACCAGCGGCCCGAAGCGCAGCCGTTTAGTGCGCTGCGCCACGGCGGCCAGGAAGACGCTGGGGGAGGGCGCCATGCCGAGCGGCGTCGCATGGTGCTCGGCCAGGTGATAGCCGTAAAAGCCCGAGCGCTCGTAGAGCTCGATCAGCCGCAGCCGCTCGTCGAACTGCCGGCCGAGATCGGCGCCGGCGCGGTCCATATGGTCGAAGATGCCGAACTTCATGCGTTTCCTCATTTTGGGCGATGCTACAAGGTCTGCTTGAAGAAGTATCCGGGGTCGGCGGCGGCTTTTCGTGTGACGAAGCGGGAGGATCACGATGAGTGAACTGAAACCGGGCCGTCTCATTGGATCGGGCAAAGAGGCAGAGGTCTTCGAATATGGACCTGAGATATTGAAGCTCTACAGGCTTGGTGTCGCCAAGCGCTCGGCCTTTCGCGAGGCCGCCATCCTCGCGATCATCGAGGCTTTCGACGTGCCTGCGCCCCGGACGCTTGGCGTCCGAAAGATCGGCGCGCGATGGGGCGTCATCATGACCCGGGCTGATGGGCCAAGCTTCGCGGAGGCGATGGGCGGGCGCACGGAGGCGCTGCCTGTCTACATGAAGGCGATGGTCCGCTTCCAACTGGCGATTCACCGGCATGAAGCCGTGCTGCTACCGGATCTGAAACCTCGCTTGATGGACCGCATCCGGAGGGCGGCGATCTTGGGAGCGACCCGGCAAGGCAGGCTGCTGGACCGGCTAGCCGACATGCCCGCCGGCGATCGGCTCTGCCATGGCGATTTCCATCCATTCAACGTCATGGGCGAGCCGGATAACGCCTGCATCGTCGACTGGCTCGATGCGACGCGTGGTGAGCCGGCGGCAGATGCCTGCCGTTCTTACCTGCTCATGAGAGGGGAGGAGCCAACGTGGGCGTCGGCCTATCTCGATGCCTATGCAACGGAAAGCGGTCTGTCGCCGAATGACATCCTCGGTTGGCTTCCGATCCTCGCCGCAGCCCGTTTGGCGGAGAACGTCCCGAGCGAAACCGAGACGCTGATGGCGATCGTCGATGCAACGTCAATCTAGATCCGCCGGATGCTGATCCGGGCGAAGGCGTGCCATTTGGAATTTTCGACGAAGACCCGCAGGTAGATCTGGTGCGGATTCGAGCCCGATTGATGCTCCAGTATCAGCTGGGCGGGCTTGTCGGTTTCGTAGAAGGCGTCGAACAGGCTGGGCACGAGGTTTGCCGTGCTCGGGTTGCCGATGCAGATGACACTGGGGTCTTCGTTGGGCAGTCCACGCAGGTTCGTCGGGTCGACGGCGCGATTCGGATCGACGCTGCGCAGCCGGCAATATCCCGCCGAAGCGGGGGAGCGCGTGACGATCGTCTCCGGCGGATCGTCGTTGGTGAAATAGGCGACCATGGAATGACCGGAAATCTGATAAGTACCCGGCGCCAGCTTCACGATGCCGGTGGTCAAATCGCACTGGATGGCGCTGCCCTTGTTGATGTCGGTGTCGGCGAAGACGCGTCGGTTGAAGCCTGGTTTTGCCGGCTTGGTGTCGGGCGAGAGCTCGGTGAAGACCGCGTAGTCGGTCGGCGAGGGGATCGCTAGAGCGCCCGCTTCTTGCTGCTGATGACGCCGCTCGCGATGCCGTGCCACTCGATCGTGCCGGAAAGCCGCGAGTGCTCGATCTTGGGGCAGCGGTTCATGACGACCTTCAGCCCGGCCTTTTCGGCGCGCTCGGCGGCCGCGTCGTTGCGCACGCCGAGCTGCATCCACACCACCTTGGCGCCGTGCTCGATCGCGGCGTCGGTGATCGGGCCGGCGGCCTCGGAATTGCGGAAGATGTCGACCATGTCGGCCTTCTGCGGCAGCTCCTCGAGCGAGCCGTAGACCTTCTGGCCCATGATCTCCTGGCCGGCGGCGGCAGGATTGACCGGCAGGATGCGGTAGCCGCGGTCCAGCAAGTACTTCATTGCAAAATAGCTCGGTCGATTCCAGTTGGCCGAGGCGCCGACCATTGCGATGGTCTTGGTCTCGCGCAGGATGCGACGCAGGTAGGCGTCGTCGTAGCGGTCGTGATTCACGGACATGGTGGGGGAGTATACATGGCGCAGCCGATGCTGTTCGAACCGATTTCAATCCGCGACGTGACCTTGAAGAACCGCGTCGTGGTGGCGCCCATGCACCAGTATTCGGCCGTCAAGGGCTTCGCCACCGACTGGCACCTGATGAATGCCGGCCGCTATGCCGCGGGCGGAGCGGGGCTGGTGATCATGGAATCGACCAAGGTCGAGCGGCGCGGCTGCGGCACGGTCGGCGATCTCGGCATCTGGGACGATGCCTTCATCCCCGGCTTGAAGCGCTGCGTGGAGTTCATCCGCCAGTACAATTCGGTGCCCGGCATCCAGCTCGGCCATTCGGGGCGCAAGGCGCGGCGCTTCCGGCCCTGGGAAGGCGGCGCGCCACTCAAGCCGGACGGCATCGACGACTGGGACCAGTGGGAGCTCGTGTCGTCGAGCGCCAGGAACGCACCGGAGACCGATCCGACGCCGCGTGCGCTGACGCGCGAGGAGATCCCGCAGGTGATCGAGCGCTGGGGCCAGGCGGCGCGGCGCGCCCACGAGGCAGGCTTCGACGTGCTCGATATCCATGCCGCGCACGGCTACCTGATCCATCAGTTCCTGTCGCCGTTCTCGAACGTGCGAAACGACGACTACGGCGGCAGCGAGCTCAACCGCATGCGCTTCTGCATCGAGGTCGTTGAGTGCGTGCGCACCTACTGGCCAGCCAGCAAGCCGTTGTTCGTGCGCTTCTCGGTCGAGGACGATGCCGGCTGGGGCCCCGATCAGAGCGTGGCGCTGGCCAAGATCCTGAAGCCCAAGGGCGTCGACGTCATCGACTGCAGCTCGGGCGGCATGCGTGGCTCACCGGTCGTGAGCGCGGGTCCGGTGACCTACGGCTATCAGGTCCCCTATGCCGAGCGGCTGCGGCGCGATGCCGACATCATGAGCATGGCGGTTGGCCTCATCGTGCACGCCGACCAGGCTGAGCAGATCCTGCAGAAGGGAAGGGCCGACCTGATCGCGCTGGCCCGCGAGCTTTTATACAATCCCAACTGGCCGATGGACGCCGCGCAGAAGCTCGGCGTCGACCGACAGTTCGGCTCGGTGCCGCCGGCGCAGGCCTACTGGCTCGCCAAACGCGCGCAGTCGGTGAAGAGCGTGGTGCCGTCGACCTTCATGAAAGGCATGAACGCCGATTGAGGCTCATGCTCTTCCAGGCCGGCGGTCCGGAAGAAGATGACGCCCTCAACGTCAGCCCATCTTCGTGACCTGCCGCTCGGCGTGCTTCCTGAGGAGATGGGCGCCCCACATCAGCGCCACGGTCAGCACGATGGTGAGCGTCGAGACCGCGGCGATCGTGGGATCGATCTGGAAGCGCAGGTCGTCCCACATGCGTCGCGGCAGGGTGACGGCGCCAGAGCCCGAGATGAACAGGGCGACGACCAGCTCGTCGAACGAGGTGATGAAAGCGAACAGCGCGCCGACCAGCACCCCCGGACGGATCAGGGGCAGCGTCACCTGGAAGAACGTGGCGCGCGGCGTGGCCCCGAGGCTGAGCGCCGCCTGCTCGAGCCGCGGATCGATGCCGGCGAGGCTCGCGCTCACGCTGGTGACGACGAAGGGGACGGCGAGGCAGGTATGGGCGATGATCAGCCCGACCGGCGAGCCCACCAGGCCATAGCGCGCGAAGGCGTAGTAGATGCCGATCGCCACGACGATGCCGGGCACGATCAGTGGCGACAGCACGAGACCCGCCACCACGACCCGCGCCGCTCGCGGCAGGCGGGCAATGCCGAGCGCCGCGAGCGTGCCGAGCAGCGTTGCCACCCCCACGACGGCGGCCGCGACCCAGAGGCTGAGCCAGGTCGGCCGCAGCCAGTCCGCGCTGCTGAAGTAGGCATCGTACCATTTCAGGCCGAAGGCCGGCGGCGGGAAGGTGAGGTAGGTCGCCGACGAGAACGACACCACGATCACCACAAGGATCGGAAAGGCGAGGAACAGCAGGATCAGCCCGACGACGGTCGCCGGCAGGATGCGCCCCCCTATCGTGCTGAGGTTCGTCATCGCGCGTTCATCCGGAAGGCGTTGCCGACGCCCGGCAGGCGGTAGAAGGCGCCGATGATGGCAAGCGCGGTGGCCAGCAGCACCGCCGAGAGCGTGGCGGCATAGGCCCAGTCGAGCTGGTCGACGCGCTGGGCGATCAGCATGGATATCGTGATCTCGCGCGGGCCGCCCACCATCGCCGGCGTGATGTAGAAGCCGAGCGCCAGCACGAACACCAGCAGGACGCCCGCCGCCACGCCGGGCATGGAAAGCGGCAGCGTCACCTGCAGGAAGGTGCGCCATGGTGGCGAGCCCAGGCCCGACGCCGCGCGCAGCAGCGAGGGATCGATCTGGCGTAGCGCATTGGCGATCGGCAGGATCATGTAGGGCAGCAGGATGTGGCTCATCGCGATCTGGGTGGCGAGCGGCGTGTTGAGGATGCGCAACGGCCGGTCGATCATGCCGGCGGCGATCAGCGCCTCGTTGAGCAGGCCGTGGCGACCCAGCAGCACCATCCAGGCGTAGCTGCGCACCAGCACGCTGGTCCAGAAGGGCAGCATGATCAGCACCAGGGTGATCGGCGCCCAGCGCGGCGCGCGCACCAGGGCCATCGCCACCGGATAGCCCAGCAGCAGGCTCACCAGGGTGACGATCAGCGAGGTGTAGAAGGTGTTGAGGAAGGTCTTCAGGAACACCGCATCGTCGGGCAGGGCGGCGTAGTTCGCGACAGTCCAGGTCGGGTCGGAGACGCTACGCATCAGCATCGCCACCACGGGCATGGCGTAGAAGGCGAGCATGAAGACGATCAGCGGCGCTGCCAGCAGATACGGCATCAGATTGGGAGCGCGGGCCTCCGGCCCGCTCATGAGCCCGATGCGGGCCAGAGGCCCGCGCTCCCTTAGGACCGCCTCAGACAAGGATCGTATCCGCCACGGACCAGGCGATCTCGGCCTGATCACCCACCTGACGCCGCCGGATCGCGGCACTCGACGGCTCCTTGAGAACGATCGAGGTGCCGTCGGTCGCACGCAGCAGATAGCGGCAGCGCTCGCCCGCGAACACCGCCTCGGTCACCGTGACGCTCATGCGGTTTTGCGGTGCGTTGCCGTTCCAGGCGTCGGCGAATCGCAGCCGCTCGGGTCGCGTCGTCAGCGTCACCTTGGAACCGCTCGCCGGGCGGAGGGTCGGGCAGAGGGCGCGGACCATCACGCCCTCGCACTCGGCCACCACGACGTCATCCTCCAGATCGCGCACCACGGCAGGCAGGAAGTTGGACTCGCCGATGAAGCCCGCCACGAAGCGATTGCAGGGACGATCGTAGAGGTCCTCGGGCATGCCGACCTGTGCTACCTTGCCGTCGTTCATGACGGCAATGCGGTCGGACATGGTCAGCGCCTCTTCCTGGTCGTGCGTGACGTAGATGAAGGTGATGCCGAGGTCGGCGTGCAGGCGGCGCATCTCGAGCTGCAGGTTCTCGCGCAGCTGCTTGTCGAGCGCGCCCAATGGCTCGTCCATCAGGAGGAGCCGGGGCTTGAAGACGATGGCCCGCGCCAGCGCCACGCGCTGCTGCTGGCCGCCCGAGAGCTGGCGCGGATAGCGGCCGCCATAGCCCGGCAGTTGCACCAGCTCGAGCGCCTCGGCCACGAGCTTCGTCCGCTCCGCCTTCGGCACCCCGCGCTGCTTCAGCGGGAAGCCGATATTGTCCTCGACCGTGAGATGGGGGAACAGCGCATAGTTCTGGAACACCATGCCGATGTTGCGCCGGTAGGGCGGCATGGCGACCACCGACGTGCCATCGATGGCGATGTCGCCCGCGCTCGGCGTCTCGAAGCCCGCGATCATCATCAGGGTCGTGGTCTTGCCTGAGCCGCTGGGGCCGAGCAGGGTCAGGAACTCGCCCGAGCGGATGTCGAGCGAGACCCCGTCGACCGCATTGGTGCGATCGTATTTCTTCTCGAGGTCGGCGAGCGACACCGAGGCGCCGCGCGCTGCGCCGTTCATGGCCGCTAGCTCAGCAGCCATTTATTGAAGCGGTTGACCGCCGCCTCGCGGTTGTCGATCCACCAATCGTAGTTGTAGTTGAGCAGCTGCTTCTTGATGTCGGGGGCGCTCGGCAGCACGGCCAGCCGGTCGGGCGGGATGTACTCGTTCGACGCGTTGTTGACCGAGCCGTAGGGGATGGCGAAGGCGATGCGCGCCTGCGGGATCGCCATGGTCGAGTAGGCCACGAACTTCATGGCGTTGGCCTTGTTCTTGGCGCCCTTGGGGATGCCCCAGGCGTCGCGCTTGGAGAGGCCCTGGCTCCACGAAATTTCTGCCGGCACGCCGGCCGCCTGCAGCGCCGCCATGCGGCCGTTCCAGACCGTGGTCATGGAGACCTCGCGGTCGGTCAGGAGCTGGATGGGCACCGCGCCGGTGTCCCACCATTTGATGACGTCCTTCTTGATCTTCTCGTAGCTTGCCAGGGCCTTGTCGATGTCGATCGGATAGACCTTGTCCGGCGGCACGCCGGCTGCCATCAGCGCGAATTCCATCTCGGGAAATCCGCCGGAGGTGGTGCCGTACATGGCGCGTTCGCCGGGGAACTTCTTGGTGTCCCAGAAGTCCGACCAGCCCTTGGGCTCGCCCTTCACGAGGTCCTTGCGATAGGCCAGCACCTGGGCCCACACCAGCATCTCCAGCCCGTACTCGAAGCGATAGGCGGGATCGACGCCGGAATCGACGATGTCGTAGTCGATCTTCTCGAAATAATCGCCGCGCTTCTGGAGGTTCATGATCGAGCCGCGGCTGAGTTGCGCCAGGTCCCATTCGACGTTGCCGGTCTCGACCATGGCCTTGATCTTGGTCGGATCGGAGCCGGGGAAGGCGCGCACCTTGATGCCGGAGATCTTCTCGAACGGCTCGTAGTAGGCCTTGATCTGCGCATCGTTCATGGTGCCGCCGAAGCCCGCAATGCGCACCTCGCCAGAGCCCTTGAGGATGTCGGGGATCGTCGTCTGCTCAGGCCACGCCGCCTGTGCGGCAGCAGGACGGATGAAGGGCGCGGTGATGCCTGCACCCAGGAGGCCCAGGGTCGTGCGGCGACCGAAGCGGGTCGAACGAAGCTTGCTCATGATGCCTGCCTGCCTTTTCTTTGGTTGATCAATACGCAAGAAGATTGTCGCGGAAGTGCTTGTGCTCGTACGCCTTGCGCATCAGGCCGCGGTCCTGCAGGGCGGGGATCAGCCCGTCCTCGATCTCCGCCAAGGTGCGGCGGTTGACGTTGGGCATCGAGAACAGGAAGCCGTCGCCGCCGACCTCGTCCATGACCTCGCCCATGCACGCGGCGATATGGTCGGGCGTGCCGACAAGCTCGACCGACAGGTCGACGGCGTTGAAGCTCGCCATGGTCTCGCGGATCGACCGGCCGTTGGCCATCTTGCGGAACTGCTCCAGGTTGGCCTGATGGCCGTTGGTCGTGACGTGGTCGGGCAGGGGCTTGTCGAGATCGAACGTGCCGAAGTCGATGTTGGTGACCTTGCCGAAATGCGCCAGCCGCTCGTCTATCTTCTCGAAGGCGATGGCCTCGCGCTTCTTCTTGCGGTCCTTTGCCTCTTCCATGGTCTCGCCGATGATCGGATTGATCAGGAACAGCACCTTGCAGTCCGATGGCTTGCGGCCCTGCGCCACCATGTGCTTGTGCACGTCCTCGCGGTAGGCCTTCATCGCCTCGATGCCCTTGGCGTGGACGACGATAGTGTCGGCGTAGGCGGCGGCGAACTTGCGGCCGCGCGGCGAGCCGCCGGCCTGGGCGATTACCGGCTGGCCCTGCGGCGCCGGGCCTGAGTTGAGCGGTCCACGCGTGCTGAAGTACTTGCCCTGGTAGTTGACGGGATGGACCTTGGTGGGATCGACCAGCACGCCGGACTTGCGGTCGGCGACGATGGCGCCAGGCTCCCACGAGCCCCACAGGCCGCGGCACACCTCCATGTATTCGTCGGCCATGTCGTAGCGCAGGTCGTGGTCGGGCATGCCCTGCATGCCGAAATTCATAGCCGCAAAATCCGAGCTGCCGGTCACGGCGTTCCAGCCGATGCGCCCGCCCGACACCTGGTCGAGCGTCGCCACCAGGCGGGCGAGCAGGTAGGGGTGATAGGCGTATGTTCCGAAAGTCGGAACGATACCGATGCGCGACGTCACCTGGGTCATCAGCGCCGCCACCACCGACGGATCCTGGCGCGGCACGGCGATGGCGTTCTTCAGGTAGATCTCGGTCGAGCCGCCGAAGCTCTCGCCAACGTAGGATGAATCTTCGAGCAGGATGTAGTCGAAGCAGGCGCGTTCGAGCGTGCGCGCCATGTTGAGGAATAGCTCGGGCTCCATCCACGACGTGCCGATATGCCCGGTCCAAGCCTCGCCCCAGGCCTGCGCGCTCGAGCCCTGGAGGAACCACGCGAGATGAAACGGTTTGCCGGCCACGGTTTGACCTCCCGAAAACAAAATAACTGCCGTCGAACGACGACAGGCAATTAGTGTGCCGATGGGCGGAAGAGCGGTCCACTCGCGTTGGCCCGCGAGTTGCACTAAAATCAGGTCAACACTGCGAACCCGAGTACGGAGAACAGCGATGAATGCGCCGCCGCAAGTCGATCGTCCCAACATGACCGATGCTGAATGGCAGGCGCGCTGCGACCTCGCCGCGCTCTATCGCATCACCGACATGTACGGCTGGACCGACACCATCGACACGCACATGTCGGTGCGCATCCCGGGCGAGCCGAGCTGCTTCCTGATCAACAACTACGGCGACCTGTTCCACGAGATCACCGCGTCGAGCCTGGTGAAGATGGACATCGACGGCAACGTCTACTCCAAGGACGGCAAGTTCAACGCCGCGGGCTTCACCATCCATAGCGGCGTCTACAAGGCCCGGCCCGACGCCAACTGCGTCATGCACACCCATACCCGTGCAGGCGCCGGCGTCTCGGTGCTGAAGAAGGGCCTGCGCCCGATCACCCAAGACGCGCTCTCGGTCTACGACGATCTCGTCTATCACGAGTACGGCATGCCGACGTCGCAGGAAGAATGCGACGCGCTGGGCGTGACCTGCCAGCACGGCAACTCGGTGGTGCTGCGCAACCACGGCCTGCTCACGGTCGGCGCCACCATTCCGGGCGCCCTGCGGCGCATGTACATGCTCGAGCGTGCCTGCGAAGTCGAGGTGATCGCCCGCGGTCTCGACGAGGAGCCGGCGCCGATCGATCCCGAGGTCATCCGCCAGTACGGCGAGCGCGCCAAGCAGCAGCGCGCCAATCCCGGATACGGCCTGACCTACTGGAACGCCGCGCTGCGCCAGATCGAGGGCAAGGGCGACGACTGGCGGCAGTAACCGTCGGCACTACGTCTCAGGTAATTGCCGGCAGGACATCCGGCGACGCAAGGTCGCCGAATGCTTCGTGTCGTCTTTGCCGGATCCTTCGCCGCAGCCTTCGCGCCCCTGGTGCGCGGTCATCTTGCGTCTTGCGACATCGTCGTCGAGCCTGACGAGTCGGCTGTCGCCGGCAGGCTCGGCGACGCCGATGTGCTGGTGACGCTCGCTTTCACCGCCGCGATGGCCGCCGGCGCCGGACCGCGACTGAAGCTGGTGCAGCTGCCGGCCGCCGGGCTGGACCGGATCGATCTCACCGCGCTGCCGACCGGCGTCATGCTGGCCAATGCCTACGGCCATGAAGCGGGCATTGCCGAATACGCCATGGGCGCCATGTTGGCGCTCACGCGCAATTTCCTGGCGCTCGATTCGGAGCTGCGGCGCGGCCTCTGGCCGGGACCGTGGATGCCGGGCCGGCCGCGGCGCTTGTCGCCCGAGCTGGCCGGCAAGACCTTGGCGATCCTGGGTTACGGCCATATCGGCCAGGCGCTGGCCCGTCGCGCCCGCGCTTTCGACATGCAGGTCTGTGCCATACGACGCAGCCTGTCCCGGGGAACGGAGGAGGGAGTGGAACTGCTGGGCGGGCTCGAACGCCTCGCTGACCTGCTGGAGCGCGCCGACTATCTCGCGATTGCCTTGTCGCTGAACGACGCGACGCGCGGCCTGATCGGCGCACGTGAACTCGGGCTGATGCAGCCGGAGGCTTATCTGATCAATATCGCCAGGGCCGAGATCGTTGACGGTCCGGCGTTGTATCGCGCGCTGGCCGAGCGGCGCCTTGCTGGCGCCGCGCTCGACGTCTGGTACCGCTATCCCCAGGACGACACGCCGTGCCTGCCGGCCGAGCAGCCCTTCCACGAATTGCAGAACGTGCTGATGACCCCTCACGTCTCGGGGGGCACGGATGGAACGGTGCGCGAGCGCGTCGCCCTCGTCGCCGACAACATTGCGCGCTTGGGCAGGGGCGAGAAGCCGCTCAACCTGGTGAACGGCTCTTGAGGCGCTGACCTCTCAGCGCGTAGGCGTCGTCCGCGCGCGATAGCGAAGTGCCAGCCAGAACGCCGTCTGTCCGATGACGCCCGCGGTCACCAGGATGATGGCGGCCGTCAGCGCAGGGTTGCTGCCCATGCCCACCAGCGCGGTGCAGATCGCGCCGACGCCCATCTGTGAGAACCCGTAGAGCCCGGACGCCGAGCCGATGACCGCCGGATTGACGCTGATCGCCTGGGTCATCGCGGCGGGCGAGGCCACGCCTGCACCCATGCCGAACACGAACATGGGCACCATGATGGTCAGCACGCTGAGATGGCCGGCGAGGATGCCGCCCAGCAGGGCGAACGAGGCCACGACGCTCAGCAGGTTGGCCCACACCGCGAGCCGGTCGATCGGCAGCAGCGGAATGAGGCGCGTCGCGGCGACGCTGCCGAGCCAGACGCCCGCCAGCACGATCGCCGGATAGATGCCGACCTCGTAGTCGGGCCGATGAAGCTGATGGGCGAAGATGAAAGGCGAGGCGCCGATGAAGGCGTACATCGAGGTCGTGGCGCAGCCGCCGCCGATCGCGTAGCCCAGGAAGGACGGCGACACGAGCAGCCGGCCGTAGTTTCGGGCGAGGCTGTTGCCTTCCGCGGGCTTGGCCGGCGCCTTGCTCTCCGGCAGCAGCCGCCAGCTGAACAGCAGGTTCATGACACCGAGCAGGGCGAGGGCGAAGAAGATCGAACGCCAGCCCAGGCTCGAGGCCAGCGCGCCGCCGATCAGCGGCGCCGCGCCTGGGCCGACGGCGACCATCAGGTTCATGACGGCCATGCGGCGCGCGGCTTCCTGGGGCAGGGCGGTGTCGCGGACGATGGCGCGTCCAATCACCAGCCCGGCGCAGCCGCCCAGCGCCTGCAGCAGCCGGGCGACGATCAGGCTGTGGACGTCGGGCACCAAGGCGGCGGCGAGGCCGGCGGCGGCATAGAGCACAAGGCCCGCCATCAACATCGGCCGGCGGCCGAAGCGGTCGGACAGTGGCCCGTAGGCGAGCTGCCCGAAGGCGAGGCCGAGAATGTAGACGCTCATGGTGAGCTGCATGCTCCCCATGCTGGCATTGAGCGCATGGGCGGCCTCGGGCAGTGCCGGCACGAAGATGTGCATGGCAAGCGTTCCTGAGAAGGTGATCAGGGTGAGCAGCCAGAGGGGAGCGGCGGTCATTCCGGGGACTCGTCGTCGAGCACGCCGATGACATGGTGCAAGACTCGGACCGTCGTCTCGATGTCCCGGTCGGAAAGGCCAGCGAGCGCATCGCTGCGGATGCGGCGGGCCACCGTCTCGACCTTGTCGGCAATGGTCCGCCCGCGCGGCGTCAGCGTGATGATCTTGGCACGCCGGTCTTCGCCTTCCTTGCGCTGGATGAGTCCCGCCGCCTCGAGATTGTCGAGGAGCCGCACGACTGACGAGCCGTCGAGCGACATAGAGGCGGCGAGGTCCTTTTGCCGCGGCGGGGCGGGCGCGCGCGCGATATGGACCAGCGGCAGCCAAGTAGCGTCGGTGAGATCGAAGGGCCGCAGGCCGAGATCGGCGGCGCGACGCCACTGGCGGGCAGCGCGGGAGAGCAGGGAGCCGAAGGAATCGCGGTTGGAGGGGCGGCGGGTGGGCACTACCTATCAAATAGATGCCATACAAATAGATGACAAGCCATCTAATTGGCGGCAGCCATGCATCTTCGTCATGCTCTTCTGGACCGCGAGCTTCCAGCTCGCTCATGACTCATGAGCGCGCAGGATGCGCGCGGTCCGGAAGACGAAGATAATGAGCGGGCCTGGAGGCCCGCGGTCCGATGAGGGACTAGCGCCCCTTCCACTCCGGCTTGGGCTTCTTGCCGGCGAAGGCGTCGATGCCGGCCTGCGCGTCCTCGCGCTGGATGGCGCCGGCCATGAAGTCGGTGGCATAGGCGTAGGCCTGCTCGAGGTCCATGGCCATGTGGGTGTGGAACATCGCCTTGCCCGAAGCGATCTGCTGCGGCGGCTGGTCGGCGATGTGCCTGGCGAAGGCCATCGTTTCTTCGTCGAGCTTGTCGGGCGGGGCGAGGCGGCTCACCAGGCCGTCACGCAGCGCGGTCGCAGCGTCGATCGGCTGGCCGGTGAACAGCATGTCGAGCGCGCGCTTGGAGCCGACGTTGCGGCCGACCGCCACCGAGGGCGTGCCGCAGAACAGGCCGTTGTTGATGCCCGATGTGGCGAAGGTGGCGTCGGTCGAGGCGACGGCGAGGTCGCAGGCCGCCACGAGCTGGCACCCCGCCGCCGTGGCGAGCGCATGGACCTTGGCGATCACCGGCTGGGGCAGGCGCTTGATCGACATCATCATCGCCGAGCAGCGCGTCAGCAGGTCGTGGTGGAAGGCGTAGTCGCGGGTCGACGTCACTTCCTTGAGGTCGTGGCCGGTCGAGAAGGCACGGCCGGTCGCCTCGATGACGACGCAGCGGATCTCCTTGTCCTTGGCCAGGCGGTCGAATTCCGTCTGCAGCGCGTCTATAAGCTCGCCTGACAGCGCGTTCATGGCGTGCGGGCGGTTCAGCGTCAGGACGGCGACGTGGCCTTCGTCGCGGCGCAGCAGGACCGGCTCGTTGGAGGTTTTGCTCATGGTCGTATTCTACGGCAACGGGGGAGGGGCGTCATGCCGGCGATGACGCCCGAGGAACTGCACAGGTTCCTGGAAGAGCACTTTCCGCAGGTCGGCCATCTCAACCTCAAGATCGAGCATCTCGACGACAATTCGATCCGCGTGCGGCTGCCGACAAGCGAGCAGCATCTCCGGCCGGGCGGCACGATCTCCGGCCCGACCCTGGTCTGGCTGGCAGACCTTTCCTTCTACCTGCTGATCATGGGCCGGCTGGGGCCGGTGGCGGCGGCCGTGACGACCAACCTCAACATCAACTTCATGCGCAAGCCCGAGCCTGCCGACCTGATCGGGGAAGGCCGCCTGATGAAGCTCGGCCGTGCGCTGGCCGTCGGCGATTTCACGATCAGGAGCGACGGCAGCGACGATCCGGTGGCGCACGCCACGCTGACCTATTCGCTGCCACGCTCATAGTCTTCCGGACCGCGAGCCTCCGGCTCGCTCATGATCATAAGCGAGCCTGAGGCTCGCGGTCCGGAAGACCATGATCATGAGCGGACCTGGAGGTCCGCGCTCCGATAAACTAGCCGCGCCGCGTCGGCACCACGGCGATGTCGACCGAAGGACGCAGCTCGGCGCAGACCTTCAGGACCTCGTGGATGTTGTTCGACAGGAACTTGTCGAACGGCGTCTGGCCCTTGGCGGCGCTCTCGTCGATCGCCGGGAAGGCCTGCTGCTTCAGGATGTAGTCGAAGCGCGCCGCCCACTTGCGGGCGCCGAGCCGCGCCGTGGTCGAGCAATTGTCCACCATGTAGGACACGCCCTTGTAGTCCATGTAGGGGTTGAGCGAGTCCACCGCCTCGATGATCGATTCGTTGGCGATCTCAGAGTAGGGGTGGCCGTGGTCCTTCAGCAGGTCGACCTGGGCCATCATGCAAGCCATGTAGACGCCGGCGGTCTCGGGATTGAGCGGCGCGTAGTTGCGCTCGGTGTTGGCGCGCACCTTCTCGCCCACCACCCACATGTCGGTGCTGTCGATCTTGCCCATCGGATAGGTACCGTGGCGGCGCGTCGCCTGGATGACCGAGCGCACCTCGTTGCCCGAGGCGACGTCGTCGTAGATCTCTTCCAGGATCTCGCGGCAGGGATGGTAGGAGGCGTTGTAGGCCTTGCGGAAGGCCGCCTTCTCCTTGTCGTCGAGCTCGTCATAGACGGCCTTCAAACCCGAGCGCGAGATCGTCTTGCTGATCGGGCCGGTGATCGACTCCGAGGTGTTGAGATAGGCGTCGTCCTTGCCCATGCCGTTGCCGACGTAGCGGGCATAGAGGCTCTCGGCGATGCCGTGCACGGCGCCGAGGAGAATGCCGCGCTCGCCGAAGATGTCCGAGCGATACTCCGACTCCAGCGTCGTCTCGAAGGTGTAGGGCGAACCCAGCGCCACCGACCAGCCCAACGCATAGTCGGTCGCCTTGCCGTTCACGTCCTGGTGCACGGCGAAGCTCGCATTGATACCGGCGCCGTTTACCTCGCGGCCCTGCTCGTAGAGGCGGCGGACCGAGGGGCCCATGCCCTTGGGGCACACGGCGATCACGTTGATGTTCTTGGGGAAGTCCTCGCCCTGTGCCTGCAGGTGTGACAGCAGGAAGCCGTGGCTGAGGCCGAGCGTGCTGCCCGGACGGAAGGCAGCGAAGATCTGCTTGTAATTCTCGGCGAAGGCTGCGTCGGAGATCAGCAGCAGCGACATGTCGCTCTCGCGGATCACGTCGTACATGTCGCCCAGCGTGCCGTTGGCCTTGGTGAAGCCCACGGCCTCCGCCTCCTTCATGGACGAGGAGCCTTCGCGCAGGCCGACCTTGACCTTGATGCCGGTGCCTTCCAGCGATTCGCGCAGGTTCTGCGCCTGGGCCGGACCCTGCGAGGACCAGCCGATGACGCCGATCTGCTTGATGCCGTCGAATGCCTTGGGCAGGAGCGGGAAGAGGTT
>Ga0075369_10000244_pt1 | contig 16160 bp, 16 predicted proteins | sample EndMethybrTD3034_FD_71400 | JGI IMG/M metagenome (GOLD analysis project Ga0075369, IMG submission 71400) | Populus endosphere microbial communities from Tennessee, USA - Endosphere MetaG P. TD hybrid TD303-4 | ecosystem: Host-associated > Plants > Roots > Endosphere | place: USA: Tennessee...
GGCGATCGCTTCTGGTCGCCCGCCGACTGGGCGTGGACCGGCGGGCTGTGGGACGCGCTCATGCCGACGCTGCACCACGGCCGGTGCATCCTCGGCTATCGCGGGCGCTTCGACGCAGAGCGCGCGTTCGCGTTGATGGAGAAGTACGCGATCCGCAACGCGTTCCTCTTTCCCACCGCGCTCAAGATGATGATGAAAGCCTTTCCCGAGCCCCGTGCCCGTTTCGCGCTGAACCTGCGCTCGATGATGAGCGGTGGCGAAGCGGTCGGTCCCGCCGTGCTCGACTGGGCGCGTTCCGCCCTCGGCGTCACGGTGAACGAGATCTTCGGGCAGACCGAGATGAACTACATCGTCGGCAACTCGCACGCGCTCTGGCCCGTGCGGCCCGGCTCGATGGGACGGCCCTATCCGGGGCATCGCGTCGCGGTGATCGACGATGCAGGCGTCGAGGTGCCGCGTGGGACCGTGGGCGACGTGGCCGTCCACCGGCGTTGGTTCGACGGCGTGGAAGATCCGGTGTTCTTCCTCGGCTATTGGCGCAACGAGGAAGCGACGCGAAGGAAGTTCTCGGGCGACTGGTGCCGCACCGGCGATCTCGCCGCGATGGATGAGGACGGCTACCTCTGGTACCAGGGCCGTGCCGACGACATGTTCAAGAGCGCGGGCTATCGCATCGGACCGGCGGAGATCGAGAACTGCCTGCTCCGCCATCCGGCCGTCGCCAACTGCGCCGTCGTGCCGAGCCCCGACGAGACGCGCGGCGCGATCGTGAAGGCGTTCGTGCTATTGGCTCCCGGTCACCTGCCCTCGGACGCGCTCGCCGAAGCGATCCGGGCGCATGCGAAGGCGAGCCTCGCGGCGTTCCAGTGCCCCAAGGAAGTCGAGTTCATCGATGCCTTGCCGATGACGACCACGGGGAAGGTGCAGCGCAACGTCCTGCGAGCGCGTGAAGAGGAAAGGAAGAAGTAACTACTTCTTGGGGTCCACAGAGTAGGTGAAGGCGTCGCAGAAGAACTCGTCCTCGGGCAGCCCGCGCTGCGAGACGAACGATTCCTTGGCGACGTCGGTCATCGCCGGGGCGCCGCACGCGTAGACCTGGTAGCCCGAAAGCGACGGGAAGTCGTCGAGCACGGCCTGGTGGACGAAGCCGGTGCGGCCGTTCCACGCGTCCTCGGGCTTCGGCTCCGAGAGCACGGGGATGTAGGAGAAATTCGCATGCTCGGCGGCCCACTGCGGCGGCACGTCGGGAAGGTAGAGGTCGGACTTCGAGCGAGCGCCCCAGTAGAGGACGATCTGCCGGTCCATCTTGTTGTGGAACATGTGCTCGATCACCGCCTTGATCGGCGCGAAGCCCGTGCCGCCCGCGACGAAGATCACCGGCTTGTCGGAGTCCTCGCGCAGGTAGAAGGTGCCCAGCGGACCCTCGAAGCGCAGGATCGCCCGCTCCTTCATCTCCTCGAACACGTACTTGGAGAACGTGCCGCCCGGCGCCTTGCGGATGTGCAATTGCAGGAACTGGTCGTCGTGCGGCGCGTTGGCCATCGAGAAGCTGCGCCGCTTGCCGTCCTTCATGAGGATGTCGATGTACTGGCCGGCGAGGAACTGCATGCGCTCGGCGGCCGGCAGCTTGAGGTAGAGCACGCGCACGTCTTCCGCGGGGCTCTCCACCTTCTCCACGCGCGCCGGCAGGATGCGGATCTGGAGGTCTTTCGCGCCGGAGAGCTCGCGCAGCTCGTAGACCACGTCGGTGAGCGGCTTCACCACGCAAGTGAGCGCCTTGCCGGCCGCCTTCTCCTCCGGGCGGATCGCGCGGTCCTGGTGCTCCCCGTAGGCGATCTCGCCGGACTTCAGCGTTCCCTTGCAGGCGCCGCAGGCGCCGTTGCGGCAGCCATAGGGCAAGCCGACACCCTGGCGCAATGCCGCCTCGAGGATCGTCTCGCCGGGATTGACCGTGAAGGTGTGCCCGCTCGGTTCGAGACGGACGCTGTGGGCTGCAGGCGCTGCGGGATCTGGCACGCGCGAATTCTAACCGACGTGAATCCCTACCCGCTGGCGGGGATTCAGCGGGTGCGCCGGAACTCGCCGTCGATGATCGTGCCGCCGGCCGGGCGGAAGGTGGAGCGCTCCACGGCGGCCGGGCGCGGCATCGGGAGCAGCAGCAGCGTGAGGGCGATGAAGTCGGAGACCACGCCCGGGAAGATCAGCAGCAGCCCGGCGAGGACGGTGCGGGCGCTTTCCACCAGCGCGGCGATGTTGAAGCGGCCTTCGGAGAACGCCGCGGCCAGGCGGGCCACGAGCGCGAAGCGCGCCTCCTTGAGCAGGGCCACCCCGGCGCACGCGGCCAGGACACACCATGATGCGACCCACCAGCCGTGGCCACCCGCGCTCAAACGCACGAGCACCGTGGCTTCCAGCAGGGGGAATCCCAGTAAAATCGAGAGCAGCACGAGACGCTTCACGAACTCACCATCTCCTTCCAGCCGCACCAGCGTTCGCGCCGGAGCGCCACAACGTGGCCGTCATCGCAGTCCTTACCAACCTACCCGACTCCGAGTCCGCTTTCAATCTGGGACGCGAGGTCGTACGCCTCCGACTCGCGGCCTGCGCCAACGTTCTCGGCGCCGCCACATCCTTCTACCGGTGGGAGGGACGCGAGGAGCAGGCGACCGAGGTGCCGGTGCTCCTCAAATCCACCGCCGACCGTTACCCCGCCCTCGAGGCCGCGATCCGCGGACTCCATCCCTATTCCGTCCCGGAAATCGTCGCCTGGCCGATCGAGCAGGGCAGTGCCGATTATCTCCGATGGGTCGAGGAGCAATGCCAGCCTGCGCCGGGAGAGCCCGCCTCGCCATGACCTGCATCACAGGCTACGCAATCCGGCGCGTTCCGGTTTCGCGGGCATCCCAATGAACGCACGCCTGATCTTCGCCCTCGTGGGCATCCTGGCCGTCCTTGCCGGCACCGCCCTGTACCTGGGCACGCCCCGGCCCGCGGCCGGGCCGGTCACCGTCCAGGCGGACGCCGCGCCGGGCGCCATCGTCGCCACGCGGTTTACCGACCGCCAGGGCCAACCGCGCACCCTGGGGGAGTTCCAGGGGAAGGTCGTGGTCCTCAACTTCTGGGCCACCTGGTGTGCCCCCTGCCGGGAGGAAATGCCCGGGTTTTCCCGGCTCCAGGAGCGCTGGCGGGACCGGGGAGTCCGCTTCGTGGGCGTGTCCGATGAAGAACGCCCCAAGGTCGACCGGTTTGCCGACGGCATCGGGATCGCCTATCCCCTCTGGACGGGAGACGCGGAGGTCATGGGCCTTTCGAAACGGCTGGGAAATCGCCTTGGCGTGCTCCCCCATACCGTACTATTGGATGGCGACGGCCGCGTCCTGGAGAGTCGAATCGGCGTCTACCCCGAAAAACTCCTGGAAGAGCGCCTTGCTGCAATTGTAGGAAAATCGCGCTAACTTCCGCGATCCTTCAGTAAAATACATAGTCGAAGTGCTTGGTGCCGGAGCCCCAGCCGGCCCAAAGCGGGATCCGTGCCCAACGTGGCCAGCAGGGATTCCCCAATTCCGTCAACGTCGCCAATAGTAGACTTTCTTCGCCGACCTACGGCAAACTCGCGCCCCATGCCCAAGATCCTTGTCCTCCACGGGCCCAACCTCAACCTGCTCGGCAGCCGCGAGCCGGAGGTGTATGGGACGGATACGCTGGCGTCGATCGACCAGCGCCTCCAGGAGCGGGGCAAGCGCGCCGGCATCGAAGTGGCGACGTTCCAGAGCAACGCCGAGGCTCCCCTGATCGAGCGGATCCATGCGGCGAAAAGCGACGAAACTGCATGGATCATCATCAATCCTGCAGCATTTACGCATACCAGCGTTGCCATCCGGGATGCCCTGGCGGCGGTGGGGCTTCCCTTCATCGAGGTGCACCTGTCCAACGTGCATGCCCGGGAAGCGTTCCGGAAGCACTCTTATTTCTCCGACCTGGCCGCTGGGGTGGTGGCCGGATTCGGTGCGCAGAGCTACGAACTCGCCTTGGAAGCGGCCATCAGCCGCCTTGCGAGCCGGCCGGCATGATCGGCCCATAAAGGGGAGAGTCCAACCATGGACCTGAGGAAACTGAAGAAGCTGATCGACCTGGTGCAGGAGTCGGGCATCGGGGAGATCGAGATCACCGAGGGCGAGGAAAAAGTCCGCATCAGCCGCCAGTCCGCGGGCCAGCCGGTCATCATGACCGCGGGCATGCAGCCCATGATGGGCGGCCAGATGCCCGCCGCACCCGCGCCCGCGGCACCCGTCGCCGTCGCGGCGCCCGAGCCCACCGGCCATACGCTCAAGTCGCCGATGGTCGGGACGTTCTACCGCGCCCCGTCGCCGGGCGCCCCCTCGTTCGTCGAGGTGGGCCAATCCGTGACCAAGGGCCAGACGCTCTGCATCATCGAGGCCATGAAGCTGCTGAACGAGATCGAATCCGATGTCGCCGGCAAGGTGAAGGCGATCCTGGTCGAGAACGGCCAGCCGGTGGAGTATGGCCAGCCCCTGTTCGTGATCGAGTAACGCGTGTTCGAGAAGATCCTCATCGCCAACCGCGGCGAGATCGCGCTCCGCATCCAGCGCGCCTGCCGCGAGATGGGCATCAAGACGGTCGCGGTGCACTCCGAGGCCGACGCCGATGCCAAGTACGTGATGCTCGCCGACGAGTCGGTGTGCATCGGGCCGGCGCCCTCGCGCGACAGCTACCTCAACATCCCCGCGCTCATCAGCGCCGCCGAGGTCACCGACGCGCAGGCGATCCACCCCGGATACGGCTTCCTCTCCGAGAACGCGGACTTCGCCGAGCGCGTCGAGAACTCCGGCTTCGTCTTCATCGGACCGCGGGCCGAATCGATCCGCCAGATGGGCGACAAGATCGTGGCCAAGGCCACGATGAAGAAGGTCGGCATCCCGGTGGTGCCCGGCTCCGAAGGCCCCGTGCCCGAGGATCCCAAGGAAATCCGGCGCCTCGCCTCCGAGATCGGCTATCCCGTTATCATCAAGGCGGCGGGCTGCGGCGGCGGCCGCGGCATGCGCGTCGTGCACACCGAGGCCGCGCTCGTGAACGCCGTCACGATGACGCGCACAGAGGCGCAGAACGCGTTCAACAATCCCGTCGTCTACCTCGAGAAGTTCCTCGAGAACCCCCGCCACATCGAGATCCAGGTGCTCGCCGACGAGCACAAGCAGGCGATCTGGCTGGGCGAGCGCGACTGCTCGATGCAGCGCCGCCACCAGAAGATCATCGAGGAAGGCCCGGCGCCGCTGATCAAGCCGCGGCTGATCGACCGCATCGGCGAGCGCTGCGCCGACGCCTGCCGCAAGCTCGGCTACCGCGGAGCCGGCACGTTCGAGTTCCTCTACGAGAACGACGAGTTCTACTTCATCGAGATGAACACGCGCGTGCAGGTCGAGCACCCGGTGACGGAGCTGATCACGGGCGTGGACATCGTGCAGGAGCAGATCCGCATCGCCGCGGGCATGAAGCTCAAGTACCGCCAGAAGGACATCGTGAAGAAGGGTCACGCCGTCGAGTGCCGCATCAACGCGGAGAACCCGTACACGTTCGTGCCCTCGCCGGGACGCATCACGCAGTACCACGTCGCCGGCGGCCCCGGCGTGCGCTACGACTCGCACGTCTACGACAACTACTACGTGCCGCCCTACTACGACTCGCTGATCGGCAAGCTCATCTGCTACGGCGACACGCGTGAACAGGCCATCGCACGCATGCGCGTGGCGCTCTCCGAGATGGTGATCGAGGGCATCCAGACCAACATCCCGCTCCACCAGGAACTGATGAATGACGCCGCCTTCGTGCGCGGCGGCGTTTCCATCCACTACCTGGAGGAGAAGATCGCGGCCCTGAAGTCCATCCAGGCCGACCAGTAGGACTCCGGCCTTCCCGTGGCCTGGCAACGCGTCTCGCTGGTCGTCGAAGGCCGCCTCGCCGAGGCGATCGCCGAGGCGCTCGAGCAATCGGGCGCCACGTCCACCGACATCGCCGATGCCGATGCGGGCACGCCGCAGGAGTCGGCGGTGTTCGCCGAGCCGGGCGCCGACGCCCCGATGTGGCCGCGCTGCCGCGTGAGCGCGCTCTTTGCGGAATCGATCGATGCCTCGCAGGCGATCCGCGATGCCCTGGACGCAGCCGGCGCCGGCACGTTGGAAGCCGCATCGCTGGACCGCCTCGACGACCGCGACTGGGTGCGCGAGACGCAGCGCCAGTTCGAGCCGATCCGCGCCGGCGTGCGGCTCTGGATCGTGCCGACCTGGCACACGCCGCCCGAACCCGGAGCCGTGAACCTCGTGCTCGATCCGGGCGCGGCCTTCGGCACGGGGAGCCACCCCACCACGAGGCTGTGCCTCGCCTGGCTCGAGCAACGCATCCGCGCGGGCGACACGGTGCTCGACTATGGCTGCGGCTCCGGCATCCTCGCCATCGCCGCGGCGCTGCTGGGGGCGGGCCCGGTCGCCGCCGTCGACATCGATCCGCTCGCGCTGGAAGCGGCACGCTACAATTCCGGGCGCAACAATGTCTCGCTCGACCTGCGCCCCGCGCACCAGACCCTGCCCTCGCGCTACCGCGTGACCGTCGCCAACATCCTCGCCAACCCGCTGCGCATGCTGGCGCCGCTGCTCTCCACCCACACCGAGCCCGGCGGCTCGGTCGCGCTCTCGGGCATCCTCGCCGAGCAGGCCGCCTCCGTGATCGACGCGTACGCGCCGTGGTGCGATCTCGCGGTGGCGGGCGAAGAGCAAGGGTGGGTTCTCGTCGCGGGATCCCGCCGGTGACCGCGCGATGCTGATCACCACCTGCACGCATTGCCTCGCGCGCTTCCGCGTGACGCCGGGCCAGTTGAACCTGAAGCAGGGCCAGGTGCGATGCGGCCACTGCAACCAGGTCTTCAGCGGCTTCGAGGCGCTCGAACGCTTCCCGGACGACGACACCGGCACCCGCATCCTCGCGGCACGCGCCGCGGCGGCGGCGGCACCCGTCGCGGACTCCGCTTCCCCGCCCGCTTCCCACCCGTCGGTCATTCCCGAATCCTTGCCGGATGCCGACGAGGACGCGCTGCCCGTGATCCCGCCGCTGCCGGTCGATCTCGAACCGATTCCCCTGCCGGACCCGGATCCCGAACCGCCCGTCGTGGCGGCTCCGCCCCGCGTCCCGGAAGCCGTGCGGCCGCGCGCCCGCACGATGAACCTGCTCTCGGCCACCTACGATCCGTCGCCCGCGCGCAAGGTCTCGCGCGCCTGGGTCTTCGGCTGCGTCCTGTTGTTCGTCGTGCTCGGCGTGGAAGTGGTCTACGCGTTTCGCGCGCAAGTGGCGCAGGCGTACCCGGTCACGCGGCCGTGGCTGGAATCGGCCTGCGCGCGCGCCGGCTGCCGCGTGCCCTGGGTGAACGATCCGCAGCTGCTGAAGCTCGAGGACTCGGAGCTGCTCGAAGTGCCGGGACGTCCCACCGAGATCGCGTTGGGTGCGCGCATCCGCAACCTCGCGCCCAACGCCCAGGAGTATCCGCACCTGGAGCTCACGCTCACCGACCTCACGGGGCAGGCGGCTGCGCGGCGCATATTGCGGCCCTCGGACTACCTCGCGCGTTCGCCCGTTTCCGGCGACGTGCTCGCCGCGGGCTCGGAGATCTCCATCCAGCTGCGCCTCGAGACGCCGACGATCAAGCCGACGGGCTACGAGCTGCTGCTGTTCTACCCGTGAGGGCGCGCTAGGCGGCCTTGCCCCGCAGGTCGTGGAGCATCGAGTCGACGGCGCGATCGACCAGCGGCGCGGAGTCGAGCAGGCGAGCCTCGCCGCGGCGCAGCTGTTCGGCCAGGGCCTCCGGAGTGATCGAGATCGCGTTGCCCACGCCGAGCGCGTTGGTGAAGAGATACACGCCCTTCTGCGGGCTGATCCACGTGAGCCGCGCACGGACCGGCACCGAGTCCCCGTTGCGGAATTCCACCCAGGTCCCCCGCTCCAGGTTCGTCCAGATGCCGGTCCGCGTGAACACGTTGCGCACCTCGCCCTTCACGCGCTTCTTCCTGAGGCGGATCTCCTCGACCTGCATGTCGCCGGCCGGCACCACCGAGCGCTCGATCGAGGGCTGCGGCGGGAAGTCCGGCTCCGGCTCGGGCGGGCTCACCGGCAGCGCCGCAAGGCCGCGCAGGCCCGCCTTCACGGCGGCCGCGTGGCAATCGACGAGCGAGCCGAGGAACGCATCGCGCCCTTCGTCGGTGACTTCCGCGCGCAGCAGTCCGGTCTGCACGTTCTTCAGCATGGCGGGCAGCATCGTGACGAGCCGCTTGCGGTCGTCCGACTGCACCTTCGGCTCGACGCTCCACAGCAGGTCTTCCATCGTGAGCGCGAGCTGCTGCCACGGCGGCGAGCCCTCGCCCTCGTTCAGGTGCACGTGCGCCATCGCCTTTACCCACGTCGTGGTGAGCATCTCGCGCACGGCGGGCGGGACCCAGGCTCGCGTCTCGAGGCGGCGGGCGACTTCGTCTTCGGCGGTGAGGCGGGCGATCTCCTGGCGCTCGCGCTCCTCGATGTAGCGCGCGGAGCGCTCCACCACGACTTCCTCGTGGCGCTTCTGCTCCTGGAGGAACGCTTCGACGTCGGATCGCAGCGTCTCGAAGAGCGCGATGTCGGTGTCGAACTCGTCGAGCACCCGCTGCACCGTGCGCTCGATGGTGCGCACCGTGGCCTCGCCCTTCGCGCTGCGCTCGTCCAGGCCGATGGCGGCCTCGGCCATGCAATCGACGAGGCGGCGCGCCGGATGCTGCTTGGCGGAGAAGAACGCCTTGTCGAGCATCGCGACCTTGAGCAGGGGGATCTGCAGGCGCCCCAGCATCGCCTTCACGTTCCCGGGGATGTTGTCGTCGACGAAGATGTAGTCGAAGAGCATGGCGACGATGTCGATCGTCGTCGCATCCACCGTCGGCAGCGCGGCAACCTGTGCCGAGGCGCGGAGGTTTCGCAGGACGTTGACCAGCTCGCCGATCGGCGCGTCGGTCTCGGCCACGATGTGGTGCATCCGCGTGAGCTCGGCGAGGAACGTCGGCGGCACGGTGACCGTCGAGCCCGGAGCGCCCGGAGCGCCCGGAGCGCCTCCCGTGCCCGGGATGCCGCCCAGGATCGCGGGGAGTCCGCCCAGTCCGCCTGCGAAACCGCCTCCGCCCGCGTTGCCTGCACTCGACCGGCCAACGGCGCCGGCGCCGGCCGGCATTCCGGCCGGCGCCGCTCCGCCTCCCTGTGGCGTCCCTAGGAATTTCGCGAGGGTCTGGAAGATGTCCGAGTTGGGTCCGTTCGCATCCGTTGCCGCGCCGCCCGCGGACGCAGGCGATGCGCTGCCCGGGCCACGGCCGGCAGCCGCCGGCTGCGCGCCGCGCGGATTCTTGCGCGCGACCGGGCGGATCTCGGGAAGGATCTGGCGCTGAACGAGGTGCGCGTTCAGGTCGTGGTAGACGAGCTGCAGGTCGGCGGCCACGTAGCTCTCGAACTGGCGCAGCAGGGCCATGCGGACCTTGAAGTCCGTGTCGATCTTGTCGCACGCATCCTTCAGCGCCGCGCACACCGTGCCAGGGCTGAGCGGATTGGCATCGTCCTTGAGCTCGGGGCGCTCGAGCAGGAAGCCGAAGCGTTGCGACAGCGCATAGAGCTCGGCCTCGCACTGGTTGGAGAGCTTGCGCGCCATGTCGGATGCGGCAAGCGAGCCTTCGAGCTCCTCTTCGCCCACGAGCGAGAGCTCCATCGAGGGCTTGGCGGCCGTGCCGCCGGAGACCGCTTCACCCCGCACCTTGCGGTTGAAGAGCTCGATGAAATGCGAACGGAAGGAAGCCTCGATGAGGGGGCGGTTCTCGCGCGCCTTGGCGCGGGCGTCGAGGTAGACGTTCTGCGCCTCGCGGTCGTGGGTCTTCTCGGCCAGCTCGAAGAGGTCGTCCTCGATGCGATCGAGCATCCCGGAGAGGGAGCTCACGATGCGCGTGAGCGCAAGCTCGCGGCAGTCCCTGAGGACGCCCGCGGATTCCTGGGGACTGAGGCGCGCGCGTGCCCGGGGGTGGTCCCCGAGGGCGACGACTTTTCCGTTCGCTGAATTGGCCATGGCGCACCGCCTTCAAAAGCGGGCAGCCCGGCGAATGACGAGGACGCGATGGGGATGGCTGGACGGAACTCGAGAGTTCCAAGGTTCCTGGCAATCCCGCTGTCATAGGGCCCGGAGGCCCGGTAGACCGGTAACTTTGCGTCCCCACCTTTCGATGGGTTTGCCCTGTTTCAGAAACTGGTGTGCGCCAGTTGGGTTACGTGCTTCCCGCGCCCGAAGGGCGGTGCCGAACCTGTTTTATCACCCGCGAGGATCTCCCGGCGCACCCCCTGGCGTCAATGCCGCCGGTCAGCCGTGGACGGCCGCACGTCGTATCAACGTAAGTGCTTGCTCTCCCTTAGAATTCGCCCTGCACTTTCAACTGGCTACCCCAAAGGCACTCAATGACGATCCTGGTTTGCGGTTCGATGGCGTACGACACCATCATGGTTTTCCAGGACCCCTTCCGGAAACACATCCTCCCGGACCAGATCCACATCCTCAACGTGTGCTTCGTCGTCCCGACGATGCGCCGGGAGTTCGGGGGCTGTGCCGGCAACATCGCCTACAGCCTCAAGCTGCTGGGCGACGAACCCACCATCATGTCCACCGTCGGGCATGATTTCGGCCCCTATGCCGCCCGTCTCGAGGCCCTGGGCATGTCGACCCGCCACATCCGGGTCCTGGACGACCAGTTCACGGCGCAGGCCTTCATCACCACAGACATCGAGGACAACCAGATCACCGCCTTCCACCCCGGGGCGATGGGCAGCTCCCACCTGAACCGCATCTCGGACGCATCCGGCGTCCGGCTCGGGATCGTATCTCCTGACGGAAGGGAGGGAATGCTCGAGCACGCCCGCGGCCTGGCCGAAGCCGGGATTCCCTTCCTGTTCGACCCCGGCCAGGGCCTGCCGATGTTCTCGGGCGAGGAACTGCTGGGCATGCTGAAAGGCGCCAAGGCGCTCACCGTGAACGACTACGAGGCCCGGATGTTCGAACAGAAGACCGGCCTCAGCCTTTCGCAGATCGCCGGCAAAGTGGAAGCTGTGGTGATGACGCGCGGCGCCGAGGGCTCGACCGTCTACACCGGCGGTCAACAGTTCGCGGTACCGGCCGTTAAGCCGGATGGCCTGGTGGACCCCACGGGCTGTGGGGACGCCTATCGGGCCGGCCTGCTGCACGGCATCGCGAAGGGTTGGGACTGGGCGCGTTCCGCCCGCCTCGCCTCGGTGATGGGCTCGATCAAGATCGCCCACCGCGGAGGCCAGAATCACAAGCCCGGCCGTGACGAGATCGCCGGGCGCTACGAGAAGGCATTCGGCGAGAAGCTCTAGGAGAACCGAGATGAAAGCGACGAAAACGGTAGTGGCGCTGGGCCTTGCGGCGGTCGTCCTGGGTGGCTGCGCCTACCCCCGCCAGGGCTCCGCCGACTACACCGCCTACGGCGTGCGCGGCGAGCAGGAAGTGCGCTTCGGCGTGGTCGAATCCGTGCGGCTGGTGCGCATCCAGGCGCCCGAGTCCGGCGTGGGCACGGCCGCCGGCGCGGCGCTGGGCGGCGTAGCGGGCAGCACCGTGGGCGGGGGCAGCGGGCAGATCGCCGGCGCGATCGCCGGCATGGTCCTGGGCGGAATCATCGGCCAGAGCATCGAGCAGGGCTCGAACGAGCGCACCGGCCTCGAGATCACCGTGCTGCTGGACAGCGGCAAGTACCTCGCCATCACCCAGGAAGGCGACGAGCAGTTCCGCAGCGGCGACCGCGTTCGCGTGCTGTCCGGCCGCGGCGTGAGCCGCGTCACGCACTGACGTCCCATCCGCGCACCAACCGGATCGTTCGCGCGATCCGCTGGTCGCGCACGCTGGCGCACGTCGCGCTCGCCTTCGGCATCCTCAAGTTCGCCTATCCCCGCGCCGACCGTGAGCGTCGGCGGCAGATGATGTCGTGGTGGTCGGGCAAGCTGCTTCGCATCCTCGCGGTGGAGATCGTCGTGGAAGGCGAACCGCCGGGCTCGGGCAGCGCGGTGATGATGGCGCCCAACCACGTCTCCTGGCTCGACACGTTCGCCATCTCGGCCGTGCGTCCCACGCGCTTCATCGCGAAGAGCGAGATCCGCGACTGGCCCATCGCCGGCTGGGTGGCGCAGCGCTCGGGCACGCTCTTCATCCGCCGCGCCAAGCGCCACGACACGGCGCGCATCAACGAGCTGGTGCACGCCGCGCTCGCCGAGGGCGATTGCGTGGGCTTCTTCCCCGAGGGAACGACCAGCGAAGGCGACACGCTGCTCAAGTTCCACAGCTCGCTCTTCGAGCCCGCGGTGGCCAACGGCGCCACGGTGCAGCCGGTGGCGATCCGCTACGAACACCTGGATGGCGCGCATTGCCGCGCGATGAGCTTCGTGGGAGATCTCTCGTTCCAGCAATCGCTGGGCCTGGTGATCCGCCAGAAGCGCTCGGTGGTGCGCGTGCGATTCGCCCCGGCGATCGATCCGCGGGGACTCACGCGCCGCGACGTCGCGCGCCTCGCGCAGGAGCAGGTGGCTAGCCTTCTTGGCCTTCCCCAGCCGGGCATTCCACCGAGTACAACGCCCGGTCGCTGAGCCGCACGCCGGTGAGCGCCCGGCCCCAGACGCACCCGCTGTCCAGCGCGAGGAGGTCTTCGCGCACCAGGAGTCCCAGCGCCGACCAGTGGCCGCAGACGATCGCGTGATCGCGGCTCCTGCGGCCCGCGACATCGAACCACGGCGTCCACTCGTCGTGCGCGTCGCCGGGTTCGCCCTTGAACTTGTGCACCATGCGGCCGTCGTCGTCGATCACGCGAAGGCGCGTCATCGCGTTCACGATCGCGCGCAGTCGGTCGTTGCCCTCGAGGTCGTCGCTCCAGCGGTCGGGCTTGTCGCCGTACATCTTCTCGAGGAAGCGCCGGTAGCCGGGGCCGCGAAGCGCGGTTTCGACCTCGCCGGCGAGCGCCCTCGCCTGGGCGATCGTCCATTGCGGCATCAGGCCCGCGTGGACCATCGCGATGCCGCCCTCGACGTGCATCAGCGGGCGCGTGCGCAGCCAGGTGACCAGCTCGTCGCGATCGGGCGCTTCGAGGATGTCGTCGAGCGTGTCCCGGCCCTTCTGCTTCTCGAGGCCCTCGGCCACGCAGACCAAATGGAGATCGTGGTTGCCGAGCACCGTGACGGCGCGATCGCCCAGCGACTTCACGAAGCGAAGGCAGGCAAGGGATTCGGTGCCGCGGTTCACGAGATCGCCCACGAACCAGAGGCGGTCGTGGGCGGGGTCGAAGCGGATCTTCTCGAGCAGGCGCTCGAGCGGCGTGAAGCAGCCCTGCAGATCGCCGATCGCGTAATCGGCCAAGGCGGGCCTACTTGGCCGCGTTCACCATGTAGTCGACCGCGGCCTTCACGTCGGCGTCGGGAAGCGAAGCGTTGCCGCCTTTCGCGGGCATCGCGCCCTTGCCCTTCAGCGCGACCTCATAGAGCTGGGGCACGCCCGACTTGATGCGGGGCGCCCACCCGGCCTTGTCGCCGAACTTCGGGGCGCCGGCGATACCCGCGCCGTGGCAGGCGACGCACGTGGCGTCGTAGACCTTCTTGCCGTCGGCTCCGCCGGCCTTGGCGGCGGCGGGAGGCGGAACCGCCGCGACCGCAACCGGGACGACGCCGGCCGCCTTGGCGGGCTCGGCCTTGGCCGGCTCGGGCGCCTTGGCGTTGGGATCGATCGCGACCTTGGCAATCGGCGCCAAGCGCTGGGCGACGGCAGCGGCGGACATCGAAGCATCGTCCTTGGCCGAACGCTTGGAGTAGGCGCCGATCGCGAACTGCACCAGGAGGATGATGCCCACCACGAGGGCCACGGCCCCGACGGCGATGCCCACGGCCAGCTTCACCGGGTGCGTTTCGATATTGGCTTCGATGGCGTCGGGATGGTGCTCGTGCATGGTTTTCCTTCGGGTTAGGGTGCGAATTATAGCCGGAATCGTTTAGAATCCGACACATACGCGCCCGTAGCTCAGCTGGATAGAGTACTGCCCTCCGAAGGCAGGGGTCGCACGTTCGAATCGTGTCGGGCGCGCCATACAAAATCGTTCGGCCATGAACCGGATTCCCTTCGCCGAGCGTCTCCTCCTCGCCTCCACCACGCTGTTCCTCGCCGTCGCGCCGTTCACGTCATCGGCGGGGTGGCGTGCGGCAACGTTGATCGCGGCGTCGGCGAGCGCCTTCTACCTGGTCGCGCGCGGCGCCCTCGCGGTGCCGCGTCCCCTGCCGCGAGCGCTGCTCGTGGCGATCGTCGCCTGGAGCCTGCTCGCCATCGCCTCCGTCACCTGGAGCGTGGACCCTGCGCACACGGTGAACGAGCTGCGCGCGCAACTGCTCTACGGCGCGCTCGCATTCGGCGCCTTTTATGTCGCCGCCGACGCGACGCGTTGGCGCCTGTGGTGGCGGACGATGCTCGCGTGCGCGCTGGTCCTGCTCGTCGCGGAAGCGGTGCGCAATCATCTCGAGCCGTTGCTCGGCACGCGCGAGTGGGATGGCGGCGGCGGGGCGTTCTCGACACACCTCGTGATCCTGGCCCCCATGCTGCTGCCGCTCGCGTGGCCCCGCGACGACGGAACGCGGCGCCCCACGATGCATTTCGTGATCGCGCTGGCCCTCCTGTTCTACGCGGCGTGGCGCACGGAGAATCGCATCGTGTGGCTCGCCTTCCTGGTGGCATACGCGATCGCGGCGATCGCGCACCGCGCCTCGGGCGAGTTCCGCCCGCCGCTGAACGGCGCGCGCCGCGTGGCGATCGCCGGAGCGCTCGCCATCGTCGTGCTCGCGGGCCTCACCGCGCACTACCGGGCGCAGCAGGGCGAGGCCGGACGCATCCTTCCGATGGCGGGCATCGAAACCGACCTGCGCCCGAAGATCTGGTCGCACGCGGCCGAGCTCATCTCGCAGGCCCCCCTGCTCGGGCACGGCTACGGACGCGAGATCCTCGCCCCGGCGTTCCAGGCCGAGACGCCGCACTACGGCAAGCACCCCGAGGTGCGCCATGCGCACAACGTCTTCCTCGACGTGGCCCTGCAGCTGGGCTGGGTAGGCGAGGCGATCTTCATCGCGATGCTCGTCCTCCTCGCGATCGAATTCGCGCGCGCGCTGCGGCAGCGCGAGAGCTGTGCCGCAGGCATCCTGGGCCTCGCGGTGATCGGGGGATTCGTCACCAAGAACCTCACCGACGATTTCTTCTACCGGCAAAACGGCGTGGTCTTCTGGGCCGTGATGGGCATGCTGCTCGGCCTCGCGCGCTGGCGCACGCGGCCATGAAGATCCTCGTCATCCGCCGCGACAACATCGGCGACCTCGTGCTCACCACGCCGGTGTTCCGCGCGCTGCGGCAGCGTTTTCCCGAAGCACGCATCGACGCGTTCGTGAACAGCTACAACGCGGCCGTGCTCGCGGGGCATCCGGACGTCGACCACGTGCATGCGTACACCAAGGGCAAGCACCGCGCCGGTCTCTCGCTGGGCTGGATCGAGCGCCTGCGCCAGATGTGGCGGCTGCGCCAGGAGCGCTACGACCACGTCATCATCGCGACGCCGGGGATCCATCCGCGCCAGATCCGCTTCGCGAGATTCCTGAATCCCGCGCACATCACGTCGTTCGTGCCCGTCGGTTGGAAGATGTTCGGCGTCGACCAGCCCGTGGAGTATCTCGGCAAGGATCGCCACCACCTCCTGATGACCTACCGGATCCTGCTGCCGTTCGGCATCGAGGGCGATCCTCCCGCGCCGCGCATCGCCGCTGCGACGCCTTCGCGATCAGCCGGCGACGCACCGCGGATCGCGGTCCACGTCAGCGCGCGCAAGCCGAGCAGCCGCTGGCCCGAGGAGCGCTACGTGGAGCTCATGCGGGCGTTGCACGAGCGCATGGGCGCGCGTTTCCGCCTCTTCTGGGCGCCCGGCGCGGAGGACGACCCGCGCCATCCCGGCGACGACGGCAAGGCCGCGCGCATCCTTGCGGGCGCCGATGGCGTGCCGGTGGAGGCCATCGCGACCGGCAAGCTC
>Ga0075369_10000246_pt1 | contig 16072 bp, 15 predicted proteins | sample EndMethybrTD3034_FD_71400 | JGI IMG/M metagenome (GOLD analysis project Ga0075369, IMG submission 71400) | Populus endosphere microbial communities from Tennessee, USA - Endosphere MetaG P. TD hybrid TD303-4 | ecosystem: Host-associated > Plants > Roots > Endosphere | place: USA: Tennessee...
TACATGCGCAACTAACCGGCGCGTCCAGATGTCTAGCCGACGGTTGCCGCGGATTGATGCGGGCCAGCGAGCCCGCCCTGAACGCTGCCGAGACGTGGCTCGATGAGGTTGCGGCTCGAGCGCGAACTCGAGGACCTTAGAGCGGCAATCGACGGGCAGGCCGCTCGCTACGTGGCTCCCTTGGCAGCCGAAGTCGATCGCCAGCAACACTTCTCGGCGGACCTGTGGTCGGCGATCCGCGATCTGGGGCTGACCCGGTTGCCGTTCGCCGAGGAACACGGTGGTGACGGCGGGACCGTGCGCGCCTACACCGTTGCCACCTGTGCGGTAGCGCGACACTGTGCGGTGGCAGCACTCTACCCGGGCACGACGATTCAGGTGGCGATGACGGTGCTCGCCCATGGCACGCCTGCGCAGATCGACCGCTTCGTGCCTGCCCTGGTCGCTGGCGACGCCATCGCCGCGTGGGCGTTCACCGAGCCCGCTACCGGATCCGATCCACGCCAGATCTCTACTCGCGCGGTGCAAGACGGCGACGACTGGGTGTTGTCGGGGGCCAAGCAGTTCATTTCGTTCTCTCACCAAGCCGCCGTCGCGCTGGTCTTCGCCCGCACGTCGGAGACGGCGCTGGGTGCCTTCCTGGTCGACACCGCGTCGAGCGGTTGGTCGACGGGGCCGCCAAGCGAGGTGTTGTCGATGGGGGGCACGGAGGCTCGGCCGGTCCGCCTTGACGACGTGCGAGTTCTCGCGGACAGCGTGATCGGTTCACCGACAGCGGGTTTCGAGGTCATGGTCGCCGGCGAGGCGTTCGGCAAGGTGCGTGCGGCCGCCATCTGCGTTGGGATCGCCCGGCGCGCACTCGAGGAGGCTGCCCGCTACGCGATGAGCAGGGAACACCGGGGTACGCCCATCGGCCGTCGGTTTCCGACCCTGCAGGCGCTGCTCGGATCGGCTGCGGCCGGCGCCCTCGGGGCTGAAGCTCTCGTCCTGAGCTGCGCCGACCTCCTCGATCGCGGCGAGTCGATCGCCGCGGAGGCAGCGTCGGCCCGGCTGGTCGCAGGGCAGGCAGCGCGCGAGGCCGCCAACGCCGCCATGCACGTCTGCGGCGCCTACGGACTGACCCGCGACCTGGTCACCGAACGGCTCTACCGCGAAGCGATCTTCTTCGACGTCGCGCAAGGCGTTTCGGAGATCCAGCAGATCATCGTCGCCCGTGAACTGCTGGCCGACACCGCGAGTTAGCAACGTCGTCACGAGCACTGGCGTCCCTCCCGCGCCCTGTTGGGACGCGTCGCGCTGGCTCAGACCGGCGTGGTTGCGGCTCGCAGCTGATGAGCGTTGGCCGTCGCCCACTTCTCGAATGACGTTGGCGTTAGCCCGTATACCCGCATGTCGTCGGGACGGGCGAGATAGCCGACCTGATTCACCCACAGTTGGGCAACCAGCCAGCGCGCCGCACCTTGGCGAGCGTCGACTTCGTCTTGGGTCAACGTCCTGGCGACGACGGAGCGCTCGGTGGCGTTCGAGATCAGCGCGGCGATCTCGGGGATGGTCGTGGCATCGCCAGCCAGCTCGATCTCTTCGTTGGCGAACCGCTCCGGGTCGGCGAACGCCGCGCTCGCCGCTGCCGCGACGTCGGACGTGCTGACGGTCGCCAGTACGGACTCCGGTTGGACGGCGGTGAGGATCTCGCCGGCGGGTAGCTGCGGGAACATGATCGGCGCCTTGGGTGCGATGAAGTTGTCCATCATGAATGCCGGCTTGAGGATCGTGAAGGTGTCGAATCCCGCGTTGCGGACCATGTTCTCGACGTCTTCCTTGCTGTCCCAGTAGTTGGCCGCCGAGCCGGCGTCGACGTCGGGGTAGCTGGCGCGCCAGCCGGTGGCCGAAACCGAGGTGTGCACGCATTGCGCTACGCCGGCGCGGCGCGCTGCGTACACCAGGTTGCGGGCTTGGCGGCGCTCGCTGTCCGGGTCGAGGAACGGTGCCGGCTGTACCGAGAACAGTGCGCTCACACCGTCGAACGCGGCATCGAGTGACGCCTCGTCCTCGAGATCGCCGACTGCTAGCGGGATTCCGGCGCGGGCGAGTGCTCGCGCGTTCTCCGAGGCAGGATCTCTGACCAGCGCGCGCGCTGCTCGACCCGCGGCGTGCGAGGCGTGGACGACCGCGCCGCCCTGTGCGCCGGTCGCGCCGGTTACGAGGATGGTCGTCGAAGCTTGATTCATCATGTCGTCCAATCAGAGTTTCGCGGCGGGGCTCGCGATGCCTTCAAGTTGGAGGTACTCGGCGCCCTAAACCAACTCGCCAACAACTAAAGGGCGTGCCTCGTAAGCACTTTGACTCATCAACCACCTCTCGTCGGTGCGGCAATGAAGCTGAGATCCACGACCGCACCCATGGACATCAATGCGTCTATCCGGTCCTGAGACAGACCCCACTCGCGGAGTACCGAGGCGCTGTGACGGCCCGGATTAGCCGGCGGCCGCATGCCCGTCGAGGACTCGCGGGAGAAGCGGGCCACCGTACGCGGCGCAGGGATGCCGTCGTGCTCCTCGAACAACTCGACCGCCATGTTGTGTGGATCCCGAACGGCTTCGGCTGGGGTGAGTACCGGCGAAATGCAGGCGTCTGCCCGCGCGCCCGCGGCAACCCAGTGGGATCGGGTGTCGGTGCGAAACCTCTCCTCGAAGAGAGCTTTCAGCCGCGGCCACTCCGACCGGTCCTGCTGCGATTCGGTGAGGGCGGGGTCGAGGCCAAGCACACCGAGCAACGCGGCGAAGAACTGAGGCTCGACGGCGCCCACCGCAACATGCTCACCATCTGAGGTTTCGTAGACGTTGTAGAACGGGGCGCCGCCATCGGTCAGGTTCGCACCTCGCTCGGGGAGCCAATTGCCTACCGCTACCTCGTGGTGCAGGCGGGTCGTCGTGAGCGCCACGGTCTCCAGCATGCTGACGTCCACCACCTGACCAACGCCGGTCCGCTCCGCACTGTGCAGCGCGGCGACGACGGACAGCGCCAACCCGTAGCCGCCAGATGCGTAATCTCCCATGACGTTCAACGGTGGCAGAGGTCGTCTGCCTGGCTCGCCCAACGTGCCGAGCAGTCCTGATACCGCTACGTAGTTGATGTCGTGGCCCGCCAGCTGTGCGTACGGGCCGGTGCGTCCCCAGCCGGTGGCCCGGCCGTACACGAGTTGAGGATTTCGCTCTAGGCATTCGGCAGGTCCGATGCCCATCTTCTCGGTGATGCCGGGCCGGTAGCCCTCCAGGAACACCTCCGCGGTTTCGACCATCTCCAGGACGGCGGCCGGTCCGTCCGGATGACGCATGTCAATCGCGACCGACCGCTTGCCCCGTTGCTCCTCGAACGGCCGCGAGACATCTGACGCGACGTCGCGGGCGCGGTCGACGCGCACGACGTCGGCTCCAAGCCCGGCCAGCACCATGCCGCAGAACGGCACCGGCCCCAGTGCGGCGAGCTCGAGCACCCGGATGCCCGACAGTGGTCCGCCGGGGTCAATCATGGTCATGTGCCAGCCAATCCGACGCAACCGCATCTCGGTCAGCCCCGAGTCCAGGGGCTGGTCCACGGGCGTGCACGGTTCCGTCGGCGAACACGTAGGGAGGGTTGAAGACGTGGTATTCGCCACCGTCATCGGTCTGGCGGACGAGGATCCCGCGCTCGGCAAGGTAAGGGTCGGCCAGCACCTCCTCGGCACGACGATACGGCGCTGCCGCGACGCCTGCACTCGACAGCACCTCGACACACTCGGCGGTGGACTTGTCCTTCGTCCACTCGCGCAGGATGTCGAGCAACTGTCCCCAGTTCCGTTCTCGGACCGGCGCGTTATGGAACCGCTCGTCGTCGACGAGGTCCAGCCGCTCGATGGCGCGCGTCAGCGCAACGAACATCTGCTGGCTAACGGGGGCGATGGAGACGAATCCGTCCGCGGTTGTGAACGGTACGTACACCGACCTGGGCGGTGCTGGATTCACCTGCGCGGCCTGCATTTCGAAGACCATCAGATTGAGCATGACATCGAAGAGCGCTAGGTCGATGAACTGGCCCGCGCCGGTTGTCGCCCGGCCGAGCAGGCCGGCTTGGATGGCAGTGACCGCGTAGATGGCCGCCAACGCGTCGGCCAAGAATATGGCGGTGTTGGCCGGCTTCGCGTCGCCGTCCTGGTAGCCGAGGTTCGCGAGGTCATACCCGGAGGCGGCGTGGATGTTCGGAGCGTAGGCCGCCCGGGAAGAAGCGGACGTATTCTGCCCGTACCCCGAGATCGAGCAGTACACGAGACCGGGGTTGTCGGCGGCGACAATGGAGTAATCCAGCCCGAGTTTGGCCATGACGCCGGGGCGGTTGTTCTCGATGATGACGTCAGCCTGTCGGGCCAGTGACTTGGCGAACTCCACGTCGTGGGAGTGGCCGAGGTCCAAGGCAATCGATCGCTTTCCCGCGTTGAGTTGAGTGAAGTAGCGGCTGGAGTCACCGTAGGTCGGCGTTCGGCCGCGATTGTGGTCGCCGCCGGGGGGCCGCTCGACCTTGACGACGTCGCATCCGAGATCGGCGAGCAAACGGGTCGCCATCGGACCTGACATCATGGTGGTGAAATCGAGCACCTTGAACCGTGCGAGCGGGCCTGCAGTTTCGGTCACGTCATGTCTCCGTGTCTTCTGGATTTGGCTGATGTCAGTCAAAGGCGATGTGATGGCCGTCGCCCCGTTCAATGTCGATCGACGAACGCAAATATCCGCAATACTCCTGCAAGGGTTCGTCGGTGATTTCGAATAGTGTTGCGCCCATGGTGCTTTGATGCTGCTGCACGCTCCAACACGGCGCGATGAAAACATCCCCGCGAGTCCACTCGAACGTGTGTCCGTTGATGGTCGACCGTCCTTCGCCCTCGACGACGCAGTACTGGTAGTTCGCAGTGGTCTGCAGCGGGTGTGTCGGAACTCCCGGCGTCAGCCGGTTCATGAAGAGCCCGATCGTTGGCAACGCGGGGCTGCCCAGCTCGATTCGACGGCCGTAGTGACCCGAGGTACTGGGCTGTGCGGCATCGAGTCTGCTGACGCTGTCCTCCCAGGTGAACAGGAAGGGCGACAGGCGGGTAGCCTCCGTCGGCTCCTGCCAGCCACCGGGGAAGGCTTCGAAGAACATCGGGTCGAGCAGCTGTACCAGCGGAACGTCCAGGAAGTCGAGCCAGTAAGCGGGTCCCTCGCCGGCGTGCGCGTGGCCGTGCCAATGCCAGCCCGGGGTGAGCAGAACGTCACCGGGTCTCAGTTGCAGTTGGACGCCTTCGACGACCGTGTACGCGCCTTCGTCAGCGTCGAGCACCAGCCGGCCGGCGTGCGGTGAGTGACGATGCGTTCGGGCCCGCTCACCCGGCAACAACATCTGGTAGGCCAGCACCTGGGTGCGGACGGTCGGATACGCGATGCCCTCGGCCGGGTTGACCATGATCAGGTTTCGTCGCTCGGCAGACTCCATCCCGATCGCCGAACCCGCCCGGTCTAACGCGTCCCGTGCTGCTTGGTATCGCCAGACGGTGGCATCGAACGTGGTTGCCGGGCCATTCCACAGTGGCGGGTTCCCTGGCCTGTTCCAGCCCGGCACGAACTGCAGCCGTGTCAGGTCTTCGTGCAGTTCCTGGATCTTCGGATCGTTCGTGTCGAGCTGTCCGTAGGTCGCCATGTCTTTCGCTGCCTCAAATACCAACCGGCGCACCGGAAGCCACGGTCGTTGGGAAAGCACGGTTGGTGATAGGGCCGCCGGCGACGACCGACACGGTCATCTCACCGACGGACGTGATCTGGATCGCGATCTCATCACCGGGCACGATCAGACCCACTCCACCGGGCGTTCCAGTCGCGATGATGTCTCCCGGATACAACGTGCACACCGATGACGCCAGGGCCACCATCTCGTCGATTCCCACGATCAGGTCCCGGGTGTTGGCTTCCTGCCGCAGTTCACCATTGACGGCCAGCGTTATATCCAGGTCGGTGGGGTCGGACACCTCGTCGCCGGTGACGATCCACGGCCCGACCGGACAGAACGTGTCGAATGACTTACGCATGACGCGTTCCTGCTTGCCCCGCACGGTGACGTCGATCAGGCACGAGTATCCGAAGATGTGCTGGCGGGCATCCTCGATCGCAATGTTGCGGCCCCCGCGACCGATGATGATCGCCAGTTCGCTCTCGTGATGGATCTCCGCGCCCGGGATGACCGGCAGCACCACTGGTGCGCTGGCTCCGCTCAGCGACGACGTGGCCTTGAGGAAGAATCCGTTGACGTTCGCGCGGTTGCCGGTGTGCATCTCTGCGACGTGCGCCTCGTAATTCGCCGGGTAGGCGAGCAACTTGTTGCACCAGGGGATCGGCGTATCCAGCACGACGTCCGCAAGCGCGACGGCCGGTGTCGCGGCCATGATCTCGTCGATCTGGGGCCGCAGTACTTCGAACCGGGATATGACGTCGACGGCTGCGACCGGGGGGAACTGGTCAGGTGGGGTTGAGGACAACGCGGAGATGTCCCAGACGGATGCGGTGTCCGTTACGCCAACCCGTCCGCCGTTGTATCCGATGATCTTCACGCGTTACTCCTTGCTGCACTGTGGCTGTCGATGGCACGTGATGCGTCCGCGGATGCTCCGGCGCCACGAATGGTGTCGATGACGGCGCTACTGTCCGATGGCACGAGATCGCCACGCCACGCGACGTGGCCGTCGGGCCGTACGACGACCAACGACATGCCGTACGCGGCGGCCACGTTGGGGTCGTCGAGGTCGACGAGCCTCAGGGGCAGGCCGACTTCGGCTGCCGCCCGGACGAAGTCGTCGACGTTGGGGCGGGATGCACCGACGCCGGCGGCGATCCGCAGCAATACGAAGGTGCGCCCGAACAGATCCAACGTCGAGGAGCCATCGGCCAGCCACACATGCGGGGCACGGGAGCCCGGCCGCGCGGTCTGCTCATAAGTCATCACCTCGTCGACCGGAGCTGGGGTGCCGTCGTCGACGCAGATCGGCGACGGGTCGTACCGGTAACCGAGATGGATGCCGATGGTGAACCATTCCCGGCGCATCGTCGCGGTGTACCAGGCGCCGAACTCGAGCCGTGCCGCGTCGCCTTCCGGGCCTGCCTCGAACACCGCGGCCGGCGGCAGGCTGGAGCGTGCCGACAGCATGCGACCCAGGTTGCTGCTGGCCTCGGTCACGTTACGGACGGCCACCGGGCGCCGCTCGGCCTCGTAGCTCTCCAGTAGGTGCTCGCCACCCCAACCCTCATGGCGCGCAGCCAGTTTCCAGGCGAGGTCGACGGCGTCACCGATTCCGGTGTTCATGCCGAACCCACCGGTCGGCGACATCAGGTGGGCGGCGTCCCCGGCGACGAACATGCGTCTGCGGCCGAAGGTCTTCGCCACCATCTCCCGTCGGGCCCACTTGACCACGGAGATGATCTCGAAGTCGAACTCCCGACCGACGGCGTGCACGATCGCACGCTCGATCTCCTCGTCGGAGACGTCCTGCTTCTCTGGAGTGCCAACGATCGAGAACCGCCAGCGATCGGCACCGTTGATTGCGACGAGGGTCGCTTCAGTGCCGCCGGGACCGATGAAGATGTAGCGGTATGCGGGGCCCTTGTCGTGCAGCGTGTCCAGGTCCTCGCTGCGGAAGATGACGTTGGTGGTGTACGTCAGTGCGGGGATGCCCTCCAGGGTCTGTCCGAGAGCGGCACGCACCGTACTACCTGCGCCGTCACAACCCACCGCGTAGTCGGCGAGCACCTCGAAGGTCTCGCCCGTCTCGAGATCCCTGGCGATAGCTCGAACACCCGCGTCAGACTCTGTGAGCTCGAGAACTTCGCAGCGATAACGCAATTGGGCGATCGGCATCGAGCGGACCCATTCCTGCAGGATGGGGTCGAACATGTCCTGCGGACACCGCTCACGTTTCTGCGGGCTCTGAACAGGAGGTGCCTCGTCGGCTATCGGGGGAAAGGGCTCTCTGCCAAGTTCGTATCCGCTCAACGCCGTCACCCACACGTAGTCCTGCGGGTAGTCGCGGGGATAAGGCGAGTTCTCTACGGCGCCAACGATTCCCCAGCGTCGGCAATACTCCATCGTGCGCACGCCGACGAGGTCCATCTTGGGCTGATCCACTGTGCCGTCGCCGCGTTCGAGTAGCAATGACGGCACGTTGCGCCAGGCGAGATCGCCGGCCAGGGCGAGCCCGACCGGACCTCCGCCGACGATGAGGATCGGCGTTCTGATCTGCGTTGTCGTCATCGCGCTCCCTCCGCAATCTCGTCGTATCGCTGCTCCAGTAGGTCGAACGCGGGCTTGTCGACCAGCGCCTGTCTGTCCTCCCAGGACAGCATCGAATCGAAGACCTCAGCAGTGGAACCGTTTTCGAGTAGCGACCGCAGCACGTGCTGGACACCCTGAATCCCGGCACGCATCGCCGAGTTCGCGTACAGCACCAAGGAGTAGCCGAGTGCCTCGAGTTCGTCGATGCCCAGCATCGGCGTCTTGCCGCCCTCGACGATGTTGATCAGCAGGGGACCGGGCAGCTCCTTGGCCACCGCTTCGATCTCCTCGCGGGACTCTGCGGCTTCGACGAACAGCACGTCGGCGCCGGCCTCGCGGTAGAGGTGTGCGCGGTCGATCGCCGCCGACAGTCCGTCGGTGGCTCGGGCGTCGGTCCGCGCGATCACCACGAAGTTCACGTCGTCGCGCGCATCCACTGCAGCCGAGATCCGGGCCACCATCTCGGTCGCCGAAACAACGGACTTGCCCTCGAAATGCCCGCAGCGCTTGGGGAACTCCTGATCCTCGAGCTGGACGGCACTGGCTCCCCGTCGTTCGAGCAGGCGCACCGTGCGCATCACGTTGAGTGGCCCACCGAAGCCCGTGTCACCATCGACCACGATGGGGATGTTCACCGCCTCGCGAAGGCGTTCGGTCTGCAGCGCGATCTCGCTCACCGACACCAGCCCGAGATCTGGCACGCCAAGTTGAGCGTTCGCGAACCCCGCTCCGCTGAGATACACGGCGTCGAAACCCAACTGCTCGACGACCTTGGCGGTGAGCGCGTCCGTCGCACCCGGCAGCAGCGTCGCGCGCTGCGTGTCGATCAGCCCCCGCATCCGGATGCGGTGCGCGTCACTCATACGTCTCACCCCCTGCGAAGGCGGCTTCGACATCGGCCCGCAGATCCGCCGGCGGCTGGGCGAACGTCGACACCCGGCTGACGTCGATACCGTTGCGCCGCTTCAGATCAACGAGCAGGCGGGTGTACGACATGGTGACTCCGAGCGCATCGAGTACGGGCACGCCACCGACGGACCGAATGCCCTGCGACCAGAGCAGCTCGTTCAGTGCACCCTCGGCGGGAATCAACATCTCGGCGCCGTCCGCCGCAGCCTGCGCTGCGACGCGTTCCAAGTTGTCGGTGAAGTCACCAAGGTCGGCCCGCGACATCAGGTCCACGAGTCCGTGCTCTGACATGGCGGGTTGCAGCGAGTACACGCCGCTGACCCGGCTCTGCATGCCGTGTGCGGCAATCAAGTCGTGGACGCGCCGGATGCTTGGCGGCGCGAGCGTTATCAGCGCCGACCGAGCTGCCAGCGTGGACGCGACCACGAGGCAGCTTTGCGGCATCGATACCACGGGAATGTCGACAAGAGAACGACATTCAGGGAGGAACGGATCGCCGAAGGTCGCCAGTGCGACGGCGTCGTAGCCCCGTTCCTCGGCCTGGCGGCAGGCGGTGAGTGCCTGAGACTGCACCAAGTGTTTCAAGTACGGGAATCTGAGGACGTCTGCTGGGGAGCGGCCCGCGTACGACTTCACCGAGGCTCCGTGTACGTCCACGGTGACCTCGGAGGGTACGACCACCCGAAGGTGTGTCTCGAGGAGCCTCTCGTAGGGCCCGAACTCGGAGAGCGTAGCCATCGACTGATGCCAGATGAGCATCCGAGATGCAGGTGCAGCCTCGGGGTCCGTCACTCCGCGCCTATGGTCTGCATGAACGGAGCGGTCAACGCCTTCGCTTCCTCCTGGCTCAGCCCGATGGTGTTCGGCGCCCGGCCGCCGTAGCGCGGCGTCGGCACTTCACCCTCGGCGGAGACGTGCCACATGGTGCGACCAGCGTCCTCGGGCCAACCTTCTCGACTATGGACCGTGGCGGAGTTGTCCCAGATGACGAAGTCATCGAGCTCCATTGCGGCGCTTACGAAGTAGGGGCTCTTCTCGGTGTGCTCCCACAGTTCTTCGAGTAGGTCACGGCTGTCCTCTTCGGACCAACCAACGACGAGGCTGTCCCGCCGAACCGGAAGGTAAAGCAGCGGCTGGTTGGTGGCAATGTGCCGCCGCACCAGAGGATGAATACGGCCGACGCGGCGATCCTCCACGGGTAGCGACGGTGCTTCCTTCGCGACTGCCACTTCGATCTGGCGCGGGAACACGTGGTGCATGACTTTCAGCGACCGAATGCGCTCCTTGGTCGCTTCCGGCAGGGTTTCGTACACCTTGATCATGTTGAGGAAGCGTGTTGCGGGCGCAGGGTCGGGAGCATTGCGGCAGTAGAACGCTATGTGTCCCGGCGGCACTTCCCAGATCGTGCTGTCGCTGTGCCAGACCTGGGCCGAGCAGTTGCCGTCGCCCAGCGGTCGACCGGTCCCGGGATCTCTCTCGTTCGAGATCACCTTGATCATGTCGTGGCCGGGAACGTGCAGGGCGTCGCTTCCAGCCCGCCGAATGTCGAGCAGGGGGCCGAAGTTGGCGGCGAGGTCGGTCATCGTCGCCGGGCTGATCTGCTGACCTCTGATTCGCACCAGAAGATGCTCTTCGAGCGCTGCCCGCAGAGCGCGAAGGAAGCCCGGATCCTTAGCGGCGTCTTCCAGGTTCACCCCGGTCATGTCGACGCCGATATCCGGAGTCATTGCGCTCAACCCGATTGTCACCTGAGCTCCTTCTTGTGTCGTACCGATGTGCTGGACGGGACTGTCATCGGAGGCGTCCGCCCGCGATGGTGAGTACTTCGCCGGTGACGTAGCCGGACTGTGCCGAGGCGAAGTACAGGACGGCGTCGGTGATGTCGGCAAGCTGTCCGAGCCTGGCCGTCGGGGTGGAAGCCAGTGCACGGGAACGCAACTGCTCGTAGTACGACAAGCTTCGAACGCGAGCGGTTTCGACGAAGCCGGGGGCGACGGCATTGGCAGTGATGCCCGACGGTGCCAATTCCAAGGCCAGGGCGTCGGTGAAGCCCACCAGTCCTTGTTTGGCTGCGGCGTAGTTGGTCTTGTTGACGTCCCCGCGTCGTGCGCGTGACGAGATGTTCACGATCCGGCCGTAGGACTTCTCGAGCATGTGGGGGACAATCGCCCGGGTGACGTGGAACGGCCCCGTCAGGCAGACGTCGATGACCGTGTGCCATTCCTCGTCGGTCATCGTGGAAATGGGCGCGTCTCGGGACAGCCCGGCGCAATTGACCAAGATCTCGATGGATCCGAAGGATTCGACGACGCTGGCCACCGCTGCTCGGACGGCTTCGTCGTTGCATACGTCAGCTACCACCGCCGTTGCGTCGAAACCTTCTGAAGTGATCTGCGCAGCGAGCGCCTCGGCCGAATCGGCGTCCTTCTCCCACACCACGACACGCGCACCCTCGGCCGCGAGCGCCACGCAGATTCCTGCTCCCAGTCCACGACCGCCACCAGTGACGACCGCAACGTGGCCGGCAATGCCGAGATCCACCCGATTCCTCCAACTCTTGGCCTAACAGCTCTATCATATCTATTCTACGTATAAAAGATAGAGCAAAAGCAGCTATTTCGCCGCTCGTCGACGTCAATCAAGGCAAGACCGTCAGTTCCGATGAGTACGAGCCCGCCGGCAATGTGTGACACGACTCGTCCACATCGCTCGTCGGAGTAGAAGGCGCGTTAGTCAGCGAGAACGATTGCTACGCATCGTTTGAACGCTTCCATGACCAGAAGTGTCGAACGGCGGGACGACGCGTCTTATTGCGGAGCGAGGCGCTGCCCGGCGTCCAATCGAATGCACAGACCGTTGAGCATGGGGTTTTCAATGATTGCCGCTACCAGCTTGGCGTACTCGTTGGGGCGGCCCATGCGCTTGGGGAAAGCGGCGTCGCGAAGCAGCGCTGCGTGCACTTCTTCGGGGAAGTCGGCGGTCATGCCCGTCAGGAACAGGCTTGGCGCGATCGCCATGACGCGGATCCCCAGCGAACCCAGGTCTCGGGCCATGTTGAGGCACATGCCGGCAACTGCTGCCTTGGCCGCTCCGTAGGCCACCTGTCCGATCATGCCTTCGAATCCCGCGATCGAGGCGGTGTTGATGATGACGCCGCGCTCATCGTCTTCGGGCTCGTTCTTGCTCATGTGCGCTGCGGCAAGGCGGCTGATGTTGAAGGTCGCGACGGTGTTCAGATCGAGAATCTCGCGGAAGATCGTCAGGTCGTGCGGGCCATCCTCAGACAACGTCGGTTGGGCGCTGCCGCCGCCTACTGTCGTCACGGTGACGTGCAGACCACCCAGGTCGTCGACGGCGAGAGCCAGAACCTCTTCAGCGCCATCGAAATCGGTCGCGTTGACCGCGTAGAATCTTGCGCCGATCGAGTCCGCGACGGCCTTGCCATCTGATCCCTCCTGATCGAGAACGGCGACATCGGCCCCTCGCGAGGCCAGCAATTCTGCGCTCGCCCGCCCCAGCCCGGACGCGCCACCGATAACGATGACGCTCTTGCCCTTGACCTCCATGCGAATTTCCTTCCGTACGTTGATGTTTCGAAGGCATCGGGGCGACGCGAAGTCAAGGTGCCCGCACTACGCTGGGTCCGATCATCGTTCTGTAACGGTTGAATCGGAATCAGTCCTTGGCACCGCGTACGTATAGCCTTCGTCGAGGTGCTCGCTCATCGCAACATAGGCGGCGGCGCCGTCTCGTTCGCGAATGGCATCTAAAACCCTTGCGTGCGCGTGGATTCCGGCCAATCTGTTCTCCATGTTGTACCGAGAAGGAAGGTTGCGGGCCCATCCGAGTTCGTGGTCTGACCACAGCAACTCCAGTGATCCGACCACCACCTGCAGGGTGCGGTTTCGACACCCGGCGACGAGTGCTTCGTGAAACTCGCGGTTGAGTGTGATGGCGAGTTGATCGTTGTCGGTCGCCTGACTTGCTCTCTCGACCAAATCTCCAAGAATTGCCACCGTGGTGTCGTCGGCCCGTTCGGCGCACAGTTTCGCGCACACTGGCTCGAGCGCCCGCAGTGCCTCCGCGAGGTCCGCCAGCTCGACATTCTGATTGTGCAGCACCATGTCCAGCCGGGACGCCGCCGCAGAGATACCGGGCGCGTGGACGACGGCTCCGCCTACATTCCCGCGGACGACGGTGACCAAGTCTTCGGACTCCAGGATCCGAATGGCTTCGCGAATCGCGGGGAGCCCGACCCCGAACTGCTTTCGCAAGATCTCCAAGTTTGGAAGTGCGGCGCCATCGGCGAGTTCGCCCCGGACTATCGCCCTGCGCAGATCGTCGGCGACGAGTTCGGCATTGGATCGCCGCCGGATTGCACGCCCTGATGGATTGAGTTCGGCGTTCGAGGCCACGTCATACCCCCGTTCGGTCAGGTCCGGCAGTGCCGACGGCACCCGAACTACGGCCTGGTAGAAGGTGCGTTGGCCCGTCACGATGGAACTTGGCGAAGCCTATAGCAGGCGACGGCGCCGACCTCTCTATCGTCGTTGCCGATGCCGATGACGGCTTCAGCTCGGTTGCCGCCGTTCTGAACGAGCTGTGCGGTGAGGTGGGCAGTGCCCGTGAGAAGGACGGGTGCGAAGAAATCCAACGTCACGCTCTGCACCACTGCGCCGACCAAACCCTGGTCCGGGATGCGTCGCAATCGATCGAGACCAATATCGCACAGTGCCGCTATGGCGCCGCCATGCATGAACCCATACGAATTGCCGAGCGCCCCGGTGGTGCCGACCAGCCAGGAGAAGCTGTGACCGGGACCGCCGGTGTGCGCCGCCGGTTGCTCGGCGAGCAGATTCCGCACGTCTGGAGGCCGAGCGTGCTCGATTCGTAACTCACTGGGGGCAATGACCTTCGATCCAGGTCGGCGGGCATCGAGAAGGACGATCCGGGCTATTACGTGACCAACCGCCACGCCACTGGCCGCGTCCTCGATGGTTCCTTGGGCAATCGCCCGCCGGTCATCAGACCACGTCTGATGGGCCGACATCACCAAATCGTCAGCGTGAGGGCGCAATACGTCGACACGCAGCGCCTCGGTAACGACCCGTTGGTGGTCTGGGCGGCCGTGGCGGGCTGCCGCGCCAGTGGTGACGTCGCCCAGTATCGACAGCGGTGACGGCAGGCCCGCCTCGGCCGCCCCGGATAGCCACGGCGACGGATACAGGTGGTACTTGCACTGGTGCGCATCCTTTTCCATGTGAACCAGCCGAGTGAAGGGAATTTCGTCGCCACTCATACCGACGATCGGCGCGAACACGGCGTCGTGTGGGGACATCACACCTCTGTGTCCTTGCCGAGAATTCCCCGGGCAATGGTGTTCTTTTGAACCTCACTGGTGCCCTCGTAGATCGTCGTGACCCTGGCGTCGCGCAAATACCGTTCCACCGGGTATTCGCTCATGTAGCCAGCGCCGCCAACCAGCTGTACCGCCTTCGACGTGATGTCGACTGCTGCCTCGGTCGCGAAATACTTTGCCATCGACGACATCCGGACGATGTCGTCCTGCGGCGCCTTTTGGTCGATGAGCGCGGCGGCGGCGTAGACCATCTGTCGCGCAGCTTCGAGCTGGGTCGCCATGTCGGCGATCATCCAACGCAAACCCTGATGTCGCGCAAGGGTTCGGCCGCGTTGCTGGCGATCCAGTACGAAGCGAGTGGCGAAGTCGAGCGCAGACCGCGCTCCGCCGATCGCGATGGCGGCCATCGCCGGCCGGTTGATGTGCAGGCCGCGTAGCGCCGCGGATAGGCCGTTGCCCTCTCCGCCAAGAACGTTGGTGTGAGGCACGCGGAGATTGTCAAAGCGCAAGTCCACGTTCGGCAGTCCGCGTTGACCCATCTTGGCGTTGTGGCGCTCTTCGATGAAGCCCGGCGCCGACGTGTCGGCGATGAAGGCGCTCAGCCCTCGTCCTCCTGGCGTATCTCCGGTGCGCGCGACGATGACCGCGAATCGAGCGACCTTGCCCCAAGTGATGTAGACCTTCGAACCGTTGATGACCCAATCGTCACCGTCTCGAACGGCATTCGTTGCGATCTTGGTGGGGTCCGAGCCACCTTCGGCCTCGGTGAAGCACAGACAACTGACCGCACCCCGTGCGAATTCCGGCAGGAATCGCGCCTTTTGATCGTCGGTGCCGACGGCCAGCATGGGCATCACGATGTTGTTGTTCTGCCCGGCCAGTGTGGCCATGGCCATAGAGCCGGCTGCTGCGACCTCCTCGCGAGCGATGCAGACCGACGTCATGTCGGCTCCGGGGCCGTCGTACTCTTCGGGCACCGCCAGCTGCACCAACCCGGCTTCCGCCATCTCCTTGTGCAGTTGATGGGGGAAGAGGTCGCTTGAGTCCAGTGAGTCGGCGATTGGAGTTACGTGTCGGGCCGCGAATTCGCTGACTGATTGGCGAAACAGCTTTTGGTCTTCAACGGACAACATGCCGTACTCCAATGGTCGACGGTGCGTGATCCAGCGGTCCGCGGCTGATGCCGCCGAACCGTCCCGTCTCTCGTTTCGAGAAGCGAGCGGCTAAGGCGACGTTGCCCTCGGCGTGGCCCCGGTACCTTGCAACATCTATCATACGTATGATAGGTATATCAAGGGCTCAAACCGCTCATTTCCATCAGGAAGATCTGTGCGACCCACTGCATGTGCTCAGCGTGTCGGGGGTTGCAGCAAGAAGCATGGCGGCGCTCAATTGCGTTGCCGGACACCACGACAGGACTGGAACCTTGACGTCTAGCGCCCATCCCCTTGATCTGACTGGCCATGTCGCCCTAGTGACCGG
>Ga0075369_10000247_pt1 | contig 16030 bp, 11 predicted proteins | sample EndMethybrTD3034_FD_71400 | JGI IMG/M metagenome (GOLD analysis project Ga0075369, IMG submission 71400) | Populus endosphere microbial communities from Tennessee, USA - Endosphere MetaG P. TD hybrid TD303-4 | ecosystem: Host-associated > Plants > Roots > Endosphere | place: USA: Tennessee...
GGCGCTGAGTTCGTTGATGCACTCACAGGTCAATGGTTCACCCGCGCTGAACCGGATTTGATCGGCAGGGACGGTATCCACCCGACTGATGCGGGCCACAGGAAACTGGCTTCGGTGATCTACCCGGTCATCAGGTCCGCGCTTGAGGAGCAACCCCAATGACCAACCCGCGCAACACAACATCGATTACGAAACGCATCCCGGCTGCCATGGGTAACATCGCCGTCGGGTTCGCGCTGTTCGCCGTCATCGGCGTGATCGTCGGTTCGCTGTGGGCTGCGACGAGGGCCACCGAGTACAAGGCGACGACGCTCTACTACCTGCGTCCGCCCGAGACGACGGACGCCACACAAGCCCTGACCGCGGATATGTACTCGTTCAACAGGGCCAAACTCTATGTGTCGCTGTTCACGAGCACCGAACTCGCGGATCGCGCGGCCAAGCGCATTCGGTCCGACAAGTCGCCAAGCGACTTGGCAGCGTCGGTTTCCGCGAGCGATGTCTATCAGACCTCGTTGATCTCGGTGACGGTCACGGCACCGACGAGCGATGAGGCACTACTGATCGCCCGCGGATACGCATCCGAGGTGCCTTCGTACGCAGCGCATGTGGAGAAGGACAGCGGTCTTCGCAATGCCGCCGGTCTGATCGCGGCGGTTGACGGTCCCCGTACCAGCGAGGCCGGTACCGGTGGATGGATGATCCCCGCGATCGCGGGAGCCGCATTCGGACTGGTCGGCGCCCTGCTTTCCCTGTGGTACCGCCGGCGCTTCCTGGTCGACGACCTCGTCTCCATCAGTGCATCGCTGGGTATCTCCCCCTACGTCGAACTCGATTCCCGCGATCCCGACACCGTCGATCGGCTGACCGCTCGCGTCATGTCCGACCCGGAGATCAAGCACGTCCTCACGCTCGCCAGCCCCACCCAGGGCGACGGAGCGAAGGCGCTCGCCGAGGCAATGGCGGAATCCGGTGATCGGCTCGACATCGCTGTGCGCGTTGTGAATTCCGAGGGGCATCCGCAGTCGTCCGACGATCTGAAGCTGACCTGGCGCGCCGTGCTGGAAGAGACGCCGACACGCCACGTTCACACGTCAGGACCACTTTTGGTGGTCGCCCGCCGGTATGTCACCACGAAGAGCGGTCTGCAGAACACGGTGCGACTTCTGAGCGCCAGCGGTCTCGATCCGGCCGGCGTCGTCGTCCTCAAGGGCCGCAGCCTCCGCTCCAGGTTCCGGCGTTCGACTTCCGGCGGATCTGGCGAACGGGCCGAATCGTCCACGCCGGCAGTCCCTGTCGGAGGCTGAGCTTTGACGAACGCCGTACTGCTCCTCGTCGGGGTGCTTGCGTGTGTTTTCTGCGTCGTGATGGCGCGCACGCGCAACCCCGCCAACTGGTCCCCGGCCGCAATGGCTTTCACGTTCATGATCGTGGCGCTCTTCGGGCCCTCGCTGTGGACCTGGTCACGCTACTCCGGCGGTGCGGGATTGCCGGACACGGTCGACTCATCAACGCCGCTCGATTCCGCGGCGACTCCTCCGTTGGTGTGGGCCACGGTCGGCGCCGCCGTGGCCACCTTGCTGGTTCCGGCGGCGCAGGTGACTGCCGACAAGTACTTTCTGGGACGTACGCATGCCGGGTTGACGCCCGACCTGCCCGTTGCGCGGAACTCGGATGGCGAACGCACCACCGTCCGCGCCCGTGCAAACGAAAACGGTTCGTCCGGAGCCCGATTCATGCTCGTCGCGATGGTTGTGACGTACGGGGTCTGGCTGTTGGGCCAGGGGCCCAGTGTGTTGAACCGGGTCGAGTACCTGCAGACGGACGGCGAGCCCACGCTGCTTCGTGCCACTTACCCGGCGGGAGTCGTGCTGGCCCTCGCCGCTCTGTGGCTGGCCTCCAACGACCGCTCCACCATCGTGCGATGGGCGACCTACGCGATGGCCGTTGTGTGGTTCGTCAGCCTTTCCTCTGTTGGGACGAGGACGGCCGTCGCCTTCCCGCTGCTGTTCGCTGTGATCATGATCAGGAAGGGCACCGCTCGCAACCGCCTCAACGCGGGTGCACTGATCATCGGGTGTGTGGCGGCGGTCGCCGTCGTCATCACGTTCGGCGTCACGCAGGACGCGAGGCAGTACCCGCATGGACTCCTCAACTACTGGTCGCTGCTGACGGGCGTGCTCGACGGGAATGCGCTGACAACTACGTTGCAGCGGCTGACGTCATCGATTTTCGCCGCGCATCCCATTATCGAGCGCTCTGCGCTGACTCAGGTCGATCCGTCGTTCCTCATCGCCAACGCCAACCCGATACCCGGTACGGCGCAGCCGCCTGAGCTGGAGCGGCTGTGGCCATATGAGTGGGTGCCGCTCGCATTCGTCGGCACCTGGTACTCCGCACTGGGGACGCTGGCACAGGTGTTCCTCTTCGGCTCGATGGCTTACTCCTGTGGAATCACAATGCACAACCTGCGATTGGGCCGTCTTCAGGCAGCCAGCATCCTGCCTGTAGGCCTGGCGGTGCTCATGGCACTGCTGTCGATCCAGTACCCGTCCCGGATGGTGTTCCGGATCTTCTCGATCGCGGTGATGTTGGCCGTGCTGTCCTACCTCGTGCGATCTCGCAGATCCCGGGGGGCTGACGTCGTCACTCGTCGTGAACCACAAGAGGCATTGGCGGCACGATAGAGTAGCTCGCACGCAGCAGCGGACCGAATGTGTTCTCACTCTGGTACTGAAGCGGTCGCATGGAGGACATGATCGGAGCACCGCTGTTGCCTGCCTGTGTGATCGGACCGTAGTGTCCCCCAATGACTTTCGATGTCGTCGAACGAATCAGCGGGATGGGAGACCGGTCACCGATTCCGTTGGTCAGGACGCTGTCGACGGTGTGCCCGGCAATCCAGCCCCCTGATTCCTGATCGAGGACCGGCCAGCGCCCGCCTCCGCCGAGATCGGCTGCCGATTCGTCGGCGTACACGATGCGAAAGTCCCTGGCATCCAACCCCTCGTTGCCGAATTTGCATCGGGTGATGACCATTCCGGCCCCACTGTTGACATCTGTCGGTGCCGGCACGAACCAGACGTCTATCCGTGGCACGCCGTCGTACGGGCGGAAACGAAGAAAGTCGTTGTTGTAGATATAGGTGTTGTTCCCGCCACGATCAAGTCTGATGTGGATTCGATTGGTCAGAAACTCGTTGTCGGAGATGGTCGTTCCGTCGGTGAGCCCCGACAGTGAAACGCCGACTGACGACGTGCAGTTGCTGGACTGAAAGATGTTCCGCTGGATCTTCCAGTACGGATGATCCGTGCTGTGCGTCGAGATCGAGGCGGTCGAGTAGTCGACGAATGAGCAGTCGCTCACCACGAACAGGTCGTTGACGTTGACGTCTGTACTCCTGTTGCGGACATGTCCCATACCGCCTTTGAAGCGAATGCCCTGCAGCAACAGTTGCGGCCACCGACGATCCGAATCGAGAAAGTAGGTATCCGGCGACAGCGTCACCACGGTGGCGCCCTGGCCGGCGCCGACGACCCGTGGAGACGGTAGATCGAGGGCGGGCCCGTCGAAGCGATACCGTCCAGGCGGAAGATAGATCGGCTGCCCCGATTCCGCTGCCGCGCGGAAGGCGCCCGTGGAGTCATCAACTCCAGTCGCGTCCGCGCCCCCGCCGAACTGCTCCTTGGTAACGACCGCATACGACGACGGGTCGATACTGAGGTACAGCGGCAGTTCTTGCGAGGGCGGTTCAGTCGGCGCCGACGGGTCATCGTCCGCCCGCCAGCCGCCGGCGTTAAAGGCGTGCAAGCCGGCGCCCGTGACCGCGGCACCGGTTATCGCTGACGCACCCCCGATCAGGAAGTCACGTCTTCTCATCGATCCCAAGTATCCGCTACAGCCCTACATCAGTCATTGATTGGTCCAACCCGCCAGGGCTAGCGCTAGGACACAGGGGCAGCCGGTTCGGCGATCTGCTCGACCTCAACGACATTGCAGAGCGTCATGCCGACGACCGGAACTCGCAGGCCGGCAAGAACAGATGCCAGTTCCTCGACATCCTTGCGTTTGCTGATGCCGGCCACGCCGACAATCACCGCACCGTCCGCGAGAGGCGTCACGGCAACTCCCGCAGGCGAGACAGTGGCCGCTGCGCCATCGACGATCGTGAAGTCGAACTTCGAATCGAACGCCTGATTCACCGAGGCGAAGTCGAAGCGAACCAGCAGCGATTCCAGCTGATTCGGCCAATTGCCGATCGCGATCTCGGTCAGGTTCGACACGTCCGCCCTATGCGCGACTTCGTCGAGGTCACGCACGGACAGCAGGAGGTCCGTCAGTCCGGGCGTTCCCGCCGCGGATTTGCCTGCGACATCAGCCAGTTCGGCGCGGGCATCGATGTAGAGCGTACGTGCGCCCGACTCAGCCAGGTAGGCCGCCAGCCCCCGTGCGACGGTCGAGGTTGTCATCGGATCACCAGGGCCGGTGACGAGCAGCCGGGAAGCGTTCGAGCGCTTGGCACTTGCCGCGACAGCGGCGGCAAGCCGGCGGTAGTCCGGTGCGTAGTCGATGTCGTCCCAACTGTCGATGTGACCCTCGGTCGCCTTCACCGACCCTTGGTAGTCAGCGCCCATCTCCTCGAGCTCGCGACCGGTGGTAATGCGCCGGCCCAGCCGCTCCCCGAGTGCCGCGGCAATGACACCGACCAGGAGGCCGAAGAACGCGGCCAGCGCGAGCCGGGTGACGATGTTCCCGTCCACCTCGACCTCGGGACGAATGTTGGCCGGTCGCACCGACACATCGACGCCGTCAGACAGTTCCAGCTCTGAGGCATAGTCCGAGAACACCTCCGCGAGGTCCGTCGCGATGGCGGCGGCCCTGCGAGGATCACTGTCGACGATCGCGATGCGAACGATCGGAATGTCCCGTGTCGTGCGCACATCAAGCGCATCCTGAATCTCGTCCGGAGTCACGCCCTGGCCGACCCGCGCAGACGTCCTGGTCAGAACTTCACGATTCTGAATCAACTGTGCGTACGTGGGTGCACGTGCCGCCGAGAGCCGTTCCGCGTTGTAGACGTACTCCGATGTCGTACCGAAACCGCCGCCGGACGCCGTGATCAGCAGGTCGTTACGCGCAACGTACTTCGTGCCGCTGACGATCAGGACCAGCGCCGTCGCCCCCACCGCAGTGAGAACACACAAGGCGACCCATAACCATCGTGACTTGACTGCCCGCCATATGTTGAGGATCTCCAAAGCGTTCTCTCCTGTGATGGCCACGGCTGCTTGTGGCAACCGCGGAAAATCGATACTGCCTTGCCCCCGGGACGCAACTGCGCCTGTCGGTCGAGCGCGACGTCACAGCGTGTAAGCCGCCTCTAGGCTTGCCGCGATCGCGCTCATGCTTCTCTCGGCCCGGACCGTCTCCCGGCCCTTTGCGCCCTGCCGCTGTGCGGTGGCGGGATCCGACAGAAGACGCCGCATCGCGTCAATCAATGTTTCGTCGTCGTGACCGACAACTATCCCAGCATCCGACCTCTCGACGAACTCCGCAAGTCCACACGACTTGGTGATCACCACCGGCAGGCCGACGGACATCGCCTCGAGAACCGACATCGGATACGGCTCGTCCACCGACGGTAACACGTACACGGACGCCGCCGACATGCGCTTGAGCGTCTCCGCCGGGGATATCGCCCCTTCCCAGGCGATCCGCGTTCCTCGTGCGGCCGCGCGTTCGATCTGCCGGGTGATCTCCGCACCCTCGCCTTCGTCGGGACCGACGAGAACGAATCTCACATCGGGGAATTCACTGCTCAGCGCCTCCGCGGCGCGAACGAAAGCATCGGGGCGTTTCCGGCTGGCCAATCGAGCAAGATAGAGAACCTCGCGGCCGGAGCCATCGCTGGAAGCGGAGCTCGCCGAGTTCGCCGAGATATCTGTCTCGGGAACCCCGTTGGGCAGCTCTGCAAGGTTTATCCCCTTGTCCGCGGCGACGTGCTGCAGTGAGTCACGCTCCTGGGGAGTGAGAAAGAACACCCGATGGGCTCTCGTCAGCACGGGCACCGTCAGTCCCTTGTCCAAGGGTTTCGACATCGCTCGGTCGGACTCGTCGATCATCCCGTGCGGCTGCAGCACATAGGGCAATCCACGCAACCCGGCCGTGCGCGCCGCCGGCAGCGTCACGAGATCACGGGCGGCGTGGATGTGAGCAACATCGAAGTTCCCCGCCGCTCGTGCGAGCCATGCCCACAGCCGAGGTGCGGCCAAACCCGCAAAGCCGCTCTTGGGAATCACCTGCACACCCGGAAACAGCTTGGTCGGCACACCTTCGATATCAGACGGCGCAACGTCGTATCCGCGGTATGAGCCGGCAATCGTCACCGTGTGGCCGCGTTCCGCCAGGGCGACAGATTGGTTCACCGCCACCCGAAGCGGTCCGCCATACTCCCCGAAGGGACTCACGAGTGTGACCACCATGAGAATCTTCACGTGTTCCCCGCCGTCCTGGCCGTTCCCGCCCGCTCAGCCGGATTCCATTCCACAGCAACGGGAGCGACCATCACTCCTCCTGGGGCCACCTTCGTGCCCGCCACCAGTGCCGTGGCCCCGATCACCGCGTCGCGTCCGATGACGCTGCCCCGAAGGACCGTGGCGCGGGCCGCGACCCACGCCCCGTCATCAATCGTGATCGGTCCGTTGTCGAATTCGAACGTCGGCGAACGCCGATCGTGACTACCCGTGCACAGCAGAACATCCTGCGAAATACAAACATGGGAACCGATCACAACAGGCTCCAGATTGAGTATCCAGGTGTCCTCACCGATCCACGAATGATCGCCGATGGACAGCTTCCACGGCCAGTGGATGCGTACGTTGTGACGCAGGTTGACTCCGGTTCCGATCTTCGCGCCGAACAGTCTGAGGATCGAAATCCTCACACGCGTCGGACACCACCACCGCATGACGATCAGCCCGGACACCGTCAACCAGGCGATCTGCCATGGAAGCGAACGCCCGCGGTCGTATCCCGCGCCCGTGAAGCCGGCGAGATTACGCGCCGTCCCGGTCATCCAGTCCGACGCCTTCCGAATCCGCGGTATTCCCAGCCGGCAGACCGCCAGGCTTCGGGATCGAGGCAGTTGCGGCCATCGATCATCCGGGGATGGCGAACCACGGAGGCCAACCGGGCGGGGTCGAGTTCACGGAACTCATTCCACTCGGTCAGCACCAGCACGACATCGGCCCGGTCGCACGCCTCGTCGACGGACACCGCGTACCCCAGTGTGGGGAAGAGCTTTCGCGAATTGTCCATCGCCTTGGGGTCGTAGACGTTGACCGAGGCTCCCTGCAGCTGCAGCTGGCCGGCGACATTCAATGCGGGCGAATCCCGCACATCGTCCGAGTTCGGTTTGAACGCCGAGCCGAGCACAGCGACACGGACACCCAGCAGCGATCCGCACATCGTTCGGGTCAGCTCCACCATGTGTGTGCGCCTACGCATGTTGATGTTGTCGACTTCGCGCAGGAAGGTCAGCGCTTGATCGGCGCCAAGCTCGCCTGCGCGCGCCATGAACGCCCGGATGTCCTTCGGCAGGCAGCCGCCCCCGAATCCCAGACCGGCATTGAGAAACGCCCGACCGATCCGTTCGTCGTACCCGATTGCGTCGGCCAGTTCGACAACGTCGGCACCCGCCGCCTCGCACACCTCGGCAACGGCGTTGATGAACGAAATCTTCGTCGCCAGAAATGCGTTCGCCGAGATCTTCACAAGCTCAGCCGTCGGCAGATCGGTCGTGAGGAACGGAACACCGGCGTCGAGCAGCTGCGCGTAGATCTCCTTGGCGACCAGCGTCGCACGATCGCCGCTGTCCTTCGCGACGCCCAACACGAGGCGGTCGGGCCGGAGCGTGTCGGCGATCCCATGGCCCTCGCGCAGGAACTCAGGGTTCCAAGCAAGCTCAAGATCCTCGCCGACGGGCGAGAGTTGTTGCGCCATCGAGCGCAGCCGCTCCGCGGTGCCCACCGGAACGGTGGATTTACCGAATATCACCGCTGGGTGGTCGATCAGAGGCGCCAGTGCCGTGATGACGCTGTCGATCGCCGACACATCTGCAGCGAACTCGCCCCGCTTCTGCGGGGTGCCCACCGCCAGGAAGAAAGCATCCGCGAACTCAGCGGCCTCAGCGTACGACGACGTGAATCGCAGCTTGCCGGAGTTCAGCGTCTCCCGCGTCAGATCCGCCAGACCCGGCTCGAAAAACGGCATTTCGCCGGATCGGAGCTTCTCCAGCTTGGCCTCGTCGACGTCCATACCCAGGACATCGTGGCCCAGGCTTGCCATACAGGCCGCATGGGTCGCGCCCAAGTAGCCCGTTCCGAGTACTGCGATCCTCATCCCCGCTACCTCGTGAATCCTTGTCTCGTGGGCCCGGAACTGTGATTACAGCCGTAGACCGTACCTGTGAACAAACGACTGCTTAATTGGCGACGAACGTACCTTGTCGGCAACTTCGCCAGCGGACCTTGGAACTTCCCTTGGAACTTTGCGGACCGCGTCTTTGGGCACCTTTGCCACCAGCCGGATAGAGCGAACAGGACATGACCGGTCCGAATTGACTATCCCACACGCGCAGTGGAGGTGCCACTGCACCAAGGTGTCGTGCGTCATAACACTTCTTGACGCGGTGATGAGTTCGTCCCATGTCAAGCGGGTGTCTGCAGCAATAGCCACAAACTAGTTGATGCTCAGCGATTGGGCCATCTCGGCTATAGACGTCTGCTGTTTTTGTTGGACTAATTCGCGTGCCGCACCGGCCTTTTGGCGAGCCCAGGCAGGGTCGTGCGCGATTTTCAGCACCGCGGGCACCAAACCTCGCATTGAATTGGGATCATCGAGGTCGAACAACCACTCGCCGAGGCCGATATCGTTCCACATCATTCCCTTGGTCGTCTGCTCCGCTGAACGGCAGACAATCGCGGGCACGCCATTGCCAATGCAAATAACGGGACTGTGCATCTCATTACCAAAGAGACCCGCGGAACGCACATACACCGACAATGCTTCATTCGGCAACCAGAACTGCTCACGGATGACGACATTGCCCTTGACGTCATCAGGCAGTGGGTCAAAGAGCAGTTCGCGCCCGATCTTGGTCTGGCTCACATCCTCAGGGCAGATGAGAACGCGTAGCGAGGTCTGCCGCACGATTTCGACAATCGCCTCGCGCAGGAGCACGTGATCGGGCCCCTTCATCGCCTGGTTGCGTTCATCCTGATCGCGGTTGTACGGCTGGCCGGAGATGTCCCAATACGGGGTGTACCGCAAACGCGGAATCACACACATGAACCGGCCGTCCGCCAGGCCGTTCTGGGCCAGGAAACGCTCGGCCGCCGAGTCATTGCGCAGATTGAAGGCAAACGCAGCATCGGGAGCGAATCCCACTTGCGCATCGTCGGCAAGCACGCTCTCAGCGACGGCAAGCGATTCCGAATCGCGGAAGAACGCCGATGCCGCACCGTTGAGCAGATCGATCTCCAAGGCAGATGGCGATGCCAACGTTATTCCGTAAACCGAGTACGGCTTGTCGCTGTCCTGAACCCACTCACCCAGCTGTCTCCTGCCGACCAGGCCGGGACCCGACCCGTGAATCAGGCAGTCGTTGCTCCGAAACGCACCGACCACGTCCCGCTCAGTCGCGACCACGCTGACATCGGGAAACGCCGGAGTGATCATCGCGCTCAGCTCGTCGTTCCAGGTGGCCGGCCACAGCGTCACTTCGGCATTCGGGATGTGCTTTGCGAGCAACGACAGTAGTCCCGGCGCCTGCGCGACATCGCCGACGTTCACCTGCTGCCACAGGGCACGGACCAGCACTTTGGGCGGCCCATTCCTACCGGTGCCAGATCCGCACGACGCCAGCGTGCCCGCAGACGCTGCGGCGAACATGGTCAAACCCGCCTGCCGGAGAAAGCGGCGGCGGGTGAGCGGCCCGCGGTTCAGGGATCTGTCGAATTGGTCCTCGGTTCGCACGCAATCACTGCCCGATCCCTGCAGATGTGGCATCGCGTAGTTCTGAACTCCGCGCCGTGAACTGGTGGAGGGAAGTCGTCAATGCAGCGGAAGCCTCCTTCACCAATTTGTCGATTCTTTGGACTTCGCCGTCGGAAAGATCCAGGCCGAATGACGTCTGTTCAGCCGACCGCGTATGCAGCCAAACCGTCTGCGGCTCGAGGATGAAATCCATAGTGGCATGGAGTTTGCTTTCCCCGGGGCTGTCCGCGATCACCGGGATGGCGCCCTGGCGACATCCGACAATGAGTGCGTGCAAGCGATCGCTGACCACCGCAATGCACTGCGCGTACGTCTGGACTATCAGACGTTCCTGCTCGAGCTGACTGCGGCCATCGGGCCAATCGACGTGACGGAAACCGCACTCCTTGGACAGCACGTCGTGGATCTCACGATCCTGGCGCACCTGGGTTACCAGGACGATGTCGAATCCCCTCGATCGCCAGTGCTCGGCAAACTCTCGAACCAGATCGATGCTGGGGTTGCGGTCGTACCTCAATGACAGGGCGATCAACGGCCTGCCCGCGCCTGTTTCCGGTGCAGCACATGAACGAGCGGCGCTGTCGGCGAAGCCGAGGTCGGGTCTGGCCTGGGCCGGCGGACCCACGAGTTCGGCGGTTTGAGGATCCCTCGCCAGATACACCACGCTGGAACGCGCGATCAAGCGCTCGGCCTTAAGTGCGACCGGACCCGATCCGCGTAGCGCCCTGCCGAGTACGGCGACACGATTGCCCGACAGGCGGGCAAACATCAGCATGAGGGCAACCCCGATCCGCTTGATCAGCGGCGAAAGCCGCGTTTCCAGCTGGGCCGGGCCTGGCGCCATGATGACCGTCGCCTTGCGCCTGATGCACGCGCCCAGGAGAAGTGTGAGGAATCGGCGAGGTGACGCGGTGACGACCCAGTTGCTCGGAAACTCAAACGCTTCGACATAACCAGGGCCCATCGTGCCGGTGTAGACGACGGCGTCCATCCCGTCGTCGGCCATGGCGCGGGTCACCGCGCGCCGGATGTAGATATCCCCAAGATTCCACTCTGCGGCCGCAACACTCAAAAACGCAGTTCTTCTCATACCGCCCTCTTAGAGAGAATGATCATGGTAGCGATTTGCAGGACAAGCTGGATCACATAACTGGACGCCAACGCAATTCCGGCCCCCACCGCGCCGTACGGTATCGCGAGGACCACAATTGCGACGAGACAGTAGACCGTCGTGCAGGTCGCGATAACCGCCACCGGTCTCAGATATCCCCAACCCTGCATCAGCGCGTTGAACTGCGATGTGATGGCGGCGGCGATCAGCCCGAAACAGACGATCTGAATGACGGTCGACGCAGGTTCGTAGCTGGGACCGAGGATTACCGGAACGAGGATCGGTAATGCAACGGCCAATCCCACGTACATGACCGTCGTGAGGGCGGTCATGGCGGCGATGGCCTTGATGAACGGCCTGGCGTTACCGCGGGTACTTCTGGTCGTCGCAGGAAGCAGCACCGCGGCAAATGACGTGGGCACCATGCGAAGTGGTGTGGTGAGCCGACTGGCCGCCGCGTAGTAGCCCGCGGCAACCGGCGTGGTGACCAGCGCAACTATCGACACATCGAAGTTTCTGGCCTGCACACTCAGCGAGTTCACCCAATACGGCCGCCCAGCCTTGAGCAGTCGGCGCACCGGGACAGTCGCGCCACTGTGGACTCCATCGGTCATGTAGTAAGCCAGCGCCCACGCCAGCAGCGAGAACAGGGCCAATCCGAACACGTATGTCATGACGGGGTCCAAGCCGAGGAAGTAGCCGGCGACGAGCACAACCAGGGCACCGATGCGGCGAAAGACCAGGGAGCTGGCGTTCTGCCACGTGTTGCCGTCGGCCAGTGCAACCGCAAGCCAAGCTTCGACCTGTTTCTCCGAAGACATCCATAGCGGCAACAGCACCAATGGGAATAACGATGGTGCAACAAAACCCGCCGCCACCAGGAATCCCGTACCGACGACCGTCGTGAGGATTGTGATGTTTCTTCCGAGCCGCAGCGCGGCGCCAATATCCCCGCTGCCAGGGTCGGCCGCGCGTAAACGCGTGATATGGGTAGTCAATCCGAAATCCACAACCGTTTGGATGACGATCGCAATTCCGTATATGGACGAAAACAACCCGAATGCCTGCGGGCCGCTCCACCGGGCGACCAACATAAGGCTGAGTGCCTGGATCACAGCACCGGCTAGTCGGCCGACGAGAATCCAGGAAAACTGTCGTCTTAGCCCGATCGAGCTCACCTCCGGTATGGGCCGACTCCGCGGGCATTTCATGCGGACGACGGGGCGTAGTAAAGGCGTCGTAAAACCGATGCGATTCCATCACGGTTCGACCATGTACGCATACGAAGGAAGCCTGCGTGATGGGGCGCGGTGGCAGATCGGAGGCCCCGCGGTTACAACGCTGAACATACGTTATCGGCCTCGACGCCGGTCGAGCATATGCATGTCGATGTCGGGAAATGTGAAGAATCTCATACGCCGTTGATGTGCCTGCAGGCCAACGTCTCAGCAGTCGATACAGGAGCTGATTACGTCGCCCGCGACACCTGTCCTCGAGGGTGTAACGCCGCACGGGCCGCGTGCGCGCCGAGCCGGTACCGACACACGCTGCCTGCGCCGGCTCGAAACCCAAAGTCGCTGACTGAGTCGCGATTTGGCGCTGTCGAGCGCCTGTATCGCAATCGCATCCGGTCACGATCCGACATGCGATCGGGAATCACCCACGTCCGCACCGCAATTATGATCCGGCTCACCAATGCGTGCGCCGAAGGCGTTGCGGCACAGCACAAGGCGTGATTGTGACGACCGCCGTGCAAGTGGCACTACCGCTTGGAACACAGTGGGCTTTGGAACACAGTCGGCTTTGGAACACAGTCGGCTGCGAGCGCGCGCAGCGCTCAGCGCGCCGAAATCAAGAGCCGACCGGCACCGCGCACGGGGCTCCCTGACGTGACTGTCCACCACCTCCGCCCCCGGCGGTCACTTCACCACGACGGGCCGCCCGTTCATCGTGATACCCGTCGCCGTGTACGTGCCTGGCGCGTTCGAGTACAGCACCGGCCGCTCTGGCCACTCGACGATCGCGATGTTCTTGTAGACGATATTGCTGAGGGTGCCCCCGAAATTGGCGTGACCGATGTTGAACCACGGAGTGATCGGATTCCGTATCGTCAGGTTTGAAATCGTGACGTTGCTCACGGATGAGTCGGGGTTCTCGTTGACAACCGTCACTGCGCCCAGCGGAAATCCCACGTCCGTGTTGGCGTCTGTGATCGTGCCGCCGTTGACGATGACATCGGAGGTCGGACCTGTGAAATAGGGTGTCCCCTGCGTCCCGACGAAAACTCCCGACAGGGCCGTGTTCGTTACCGAAATGTTGTTGATCGTGATTCGCTTGCCGCCGCTGACCACAATGCCGCGCGTGTGGTAGGAATCGGTGACGACCGGCGAATTGATCGTGATGTCAGTCGTCGCAGGTTCGTTTCTATAGGAGACCACCGCAATCGCATCATCGCCGGTGCGCCGCGTTTTCACGTTATTCACCTGGCCGTTGCTGGCGCCCGCGGTGATCATGAATCCGTCGGCTGCGGTGTCTTGCACAGTGACGCGGTCAAGGCGGAAGTTTTTGGCGCCTCCGACATACACTCCGGCTCCCGCACCCCCGGTGATGGTGACGTCGCTGACCTTTGCTCCCTCAAAGCCGGCGAGAACCAGCCCGGCGGTATAGGGAGTGTCGTTGCGCGGCGCCCCTACCGGGGCATTCAGTTTCAGGTTCTTGACGGTGACGTTGTCGGCGAGGATCCCCACCGCCGATGTATCGGGATTCGTCGCTACAAGCGTTGCGCCATTTCCGTTTACCGTGACGTTTCGAACCCGGATCAGCAGGTTTCCGCTGTGGTAGTAGGTCCCGGGCGCGAGATTGAGCGTGTCTCCGGGCTTGAGCGCGTCGAGCCGCGCCTGGAGATCCGCCGTACTGTCAACAGGCGGGGTAGCGGCGGGCGCGGCAGGCGTGCTGTTGGCCGCCTGCTCGCCACCGAAGAGTGCGGAGGACTGCCTGCGCGCCCAAGAGAGCACGGCGAGCACCACGGGGTTGTCGGCCGGCGGGTTCGACGGGAACACCTGATTCAGAAGCGCTGTGACCGGGTCCGGAACTCCGACAGGAGTGAAACCAGTCGCGTCTTGTAGGGCCTGTGTCGTCGTCCCACCGACGCCCGCGGTTGCCGACTGCGCAGCAGCATCGGCTGCATCTTCGTCCGCAGTGGAGTCCGTGCTTGACGCGACAGAAGAGACACTCCGTGTCGTTTCCGCCGGTGCCGTGGAGGCCGGTGCGGCGGTAGTGGTCGCCGAGGTCTGGGACGGTGCAGTGGATGCGCTCGCTTTGGTGGACTCATCTGCCGCACTGGGCTCTTCGCCAGCGGAGCCGGATTCGTCCGCGGAGTCCTTTTTACGAACCGAGCCGGTAGAGCTTTTTTCGGTCGACTTGCCGGTAGTCGTTGAACTCGTACCCGACGTGGGCTTCTTCGTGGACGAAACCGACTGCGATGAACCGGAATTTGTCTTTTTTGTACCCGACCCCTTGGTACCCGACGGGGTGTCCGCCGCTTCCTTGTCGGATTCTCCAGCGCCGTCCGACCCTCCTGCGGGCGAGCCGCCGCCATCGGTCGTCTCGGTGCTGGAATCCTCCTTGGTGCTGGAACCCTTCTTGGTGCTGGAGCCCTTCTTGGTGCTGGAATCCCCGGAATCTGATGTGGCAGAAGCCTTTCCGGAATCGGCGGGGGCGGACCAGGCGGTAGCCGGGTTCGTGCCGATGGCCACGCCGATGCCGAGGGCGACCACGAATGCGCTGACCCGCGCCACGCATTGCTTGTCGGCAGCGGTTAGCTGCCGGATCAAGTGGGGCCGTGGCGGACGGCACAATGAGCCATTCGCGTCACCGCCTGCCAGCCTGGGCGCTCCCGCTGGACCCGTAGTGCCACGGTCGTGACTGGTCAAGCGTTCGCTAGATGAAGACATGGACCCCCCTATACGGATCACGAAGAGGAAATTCAGCAAAGGAATAGACTCGACTGAAATTGATCTAATCACACACGCCGGAATTCGTCGCGCCATAGCCGATGAAACGACTATCTATATGATCCAGTTTGCAGCTTGACAGCTCCACACGCCTGTCAATCCGCGGCGATTAATGGCGGAATACGCGAATTTGGCAAACGCCAATTAATTCGCTCAAATCGCAATACGGTGCGTCGCCGCCCAGGTTTCGATCGGCGTCTAGGCTTGAAATTACCTGTCAGAAGCCTGCGCATCCTTTCGATCGCGGGTCCGGTGCGCCGCGACCCTGCTTTGCTGATTCCCTTTCCTTACCGTTGCATCGCCACACCCGTAAGCATCGGCTCACCGCAATTGGGAATCCCTGTGCCGACGGAACGGGTCACCAGTGCCCGAGCGGGCGCAGTGGGCAGGGTGGCCGACTCGACCCGCAGTGCCGCTGAATCCGCGGATCGCAACCGGCAGCGCGCCATCGTCACGCGTTGTCCAGTGGTTCACATGACCGCGCTCAGATGACGACCGATAGCATCGACACTCATGACCAGCGTTACCGAGCCCGCGCCAGGCCACAAGATCGACATCCACACCACCGCGGGCAAGCTCGCGGATCTGAAGCGCCGTACCGAGGAGACACTGCACCCGGTCGGTGAGACGGCCGTGGAAAAGGTGCACGCCCGGGGCAAGCTGACGGCCCGCGAGCGCATCTACGCACTTCTCGACGACGACTCCTTCGTCGAGCTCGACGCGCTGGCCAAGCACCGGAGCACCAACTTCGGCCTCGGCGAGAACCGTCCGGTCGGCGACGGCGTGGTCACCGGCTACGGCACGATCGACGGCCGTGACGTCTGCATCTTCAGCCAGGACGCCACCGTGT
>Ga0075369_10000248_pt1 | contig 16027 bp, 14 predicted proteins | sample EndMethybrTD3034_FD_71400 | JGI IMG/M metagenome (GOLD analysis project Ga0075369, IMG submission 71400) | Populus endosphere microbial communities from Tennessee, USA - Endosphere MetaG P. TD hybrid TD303-4 | ecosystem: Host-associated > Plants > Roots > Endosphere | place: USA: Tennessee...
GCGCGGCAGCGTCGAGCCTTGCCAGTGTCTGCGCGTAGTCGTTGTCAGGCGATCCCGAGGCTTCCAGGTGCTCGGCGGCTGCGCAGACCGCAGCCCGGGCGATGATCAGGGTCCACAGGTGATCGCACTCGGTTGCTGTCAAGTCCTGTCCGCACAAGTATCCCTCGACGACAGGTGCCAGCGCGGCCAACGGATCGCCCGGATTGCGGCCGATCGCCGCGTGGGCAGTGACCGCCAGTTCGCAACTGCGCCAGGTCCAGACGATATCGCCGAAATCAACGATGCCTTCTGGGAAGAAGTCGCCGGTTGGTTCGAACCGGCCGATGATGTTGAAGTCGGTAAGGTCCAAATGCACAGCCTGCCAGGGCAGTCGCATGTCGTGTTCGGGGGGCAGCTGGTCGATCTGAGCAAGAGCCTCGAGGATGAGCTCGCGTTGCTCCCCGTCTAGTCGTGGGACGAGTCTCTCGAGGGTGGCCACCGCGCGCCGGGGATCCCACTCGACGTTTCGGTGCAGACCGGGATGGTCGAACCTGGCAAGGCTTCGGGAGATCCGTCCGGAGATGCGGCCGAGCGCGTGCAGTGTCGATGCCGTGAAATGCGGCGCCCGCGCCAGCGGCTCCCCGCCAACCCAAGCCATCATGCGTGCTGTGACCGATCCCTGATGCTGTAGCAAGCGACCGTCGAGTCCGGGCTGGAGCACCGGCAGCGCCAACCACGGCAGGTCGTACGCGACGTGACGCAGAAATTCCGCTTCGCCGTCGAGTGCATGCTCGTCAACGCGGCTGGGTGGCGAAAGCTTCAGCGCAGCGGTGGGCACTCCGTCGATGTCGAGGCGAAAGACATTGTCCTGCATGCTGCCGAGGCTCGTCGGCTCGGCTGCGATACCCCAGCCGGCGGCAACGATGCGGGCGCACTCGTCAGCCTTCGCGAGGGCGTCGTCGGTAGTAGCGCTGGTCACTAGCCACTCCTAAAAGTAGAACGTTCGACCAGAATATTGGTTCAAGAGGTTGCGCACAACTGACGCGAAAAACTAGTTTTCAGCTGAGATCGTGGCCATCAACGCCGATATTTTCGGGACGATCGTTCAACTCAATAGAAACACGCGCACGACTGAAGGTCTCGTCTGATCAGACTCTCGCCTAGCGGCACGCGAGAACGATGCGCGGCGGATCTCTCAGAACCCGGCGGTGGCATTTCCGGCCGCAGCTCGCCGCTCGGCGGGCGTCGTCCCTCCCCACACGCCGAACGGCTCTTGCGCGCCAACGGCATAGCTACGGCAAGCCATCAGGAATGGACAGCAGCAGCAAATACGTTTCGCTCTCGCCACATGGTGGTGCAACTCGCGGGCGCGAAGTCCCTCGGGTGGATAGAACACGTCAAGATCCATCCCGTGACAAGAAGGCACGTTTTGTTGGCCGCCTTCGTCGGGGTCGGTCAACCGGGGCTGGTCTGTCCGCCCTGCGCGCAGCCGCGGCGAGCAAGTCACGGGCGGGGATCCGGTGGCTCGGCGCGGTGCAGCGCTTTGTTACGCGGGGGGTCCGCCACCTCAGGCATCCGCACTCTGATTGTCGGCCAAGGTAACCACCGTGAGCGGGCGGCCGCGTTCTTCGGCGATCGAGTTGCCCCCGTCGACAATGAATACCTGGCCGTTGATGTAGGAAGCTGCGGGGGAGGCGAGGAACGCGACCATTGCGGCGACCTCATCGGGACGACCGGGCCGGCCCGTGGGTGTGGCATCGCCCAATGCCTTCTCGTGCTCGGTCGCAGATCCGGTCGCGATCCAGCCCGGCGCAACGATGTTGGCTGTGATTCCCAATTCGGCGTTGTCGATTGCGACGGACCGAGTCAGCCCCACAAGCGCTGCCTTAGCAGCGTGATAGGCCGCATCTCCTCGGTACGCCATCACCGGACCCGAGACCGAACCCACGTTCACGATTCGGCCAAAGCGCTGATGTGCCATCGGTTTCAGCGCTGCGCGAGTGACATAAAAGTTGGTGTCCAAGTTGCGCGACATGGCCGCTCGCCACTGATCGTCTGAGGTGTCCTCAGCTCGGGTCTGCTCCTCGGAGCCCGTGGCGGCCGTCATTCCCGCGTTGTTGATCAGTACATCGACGCGTCCCCAGCGGGCCATGGTGTCGGTGATCAAGTTCTGGGCAGTTGCAGGCACGGTGAGATCGCCGACGAAGCCTTCGGCATGCGCGCCGCCGGCGGCGAGCTCGTCGACGCGATGGTGGATGCGCTCAGAGGTGGCGGCTACGACAAGCCGGTGTGTCGTAGCAAGAGCTTTGGCGCACGCGAAACCGATTCCGCTTGCACTACCTGCCCCCGTTATCACCGCGACCGGCAGAGACTCACTGTCCGTCGCTGCGACGGTATTCATGCAGTTCCTCCAAAACTTGTACGTTCGTTCAGAATAGGTAATGAAAGCCGTTGTCACAATCATCGGTCTATGATTTGAAATACGTCATGATTCTGCCGGTTTTCTGAACGATCGTTCATTACCAGAGGACAGAAATTCGATGGAAGCCGCGCTGCAGCGAGTCGCGCGTGAGCGAAGCCAGAATGGTTACAGCAGCTGCATGCGAGGTCTCAGCTCTGGATGCTGAGGTCGCCTTGGCCCCACTGCTCGATGATCTTCTTGTACGTACCATTGCGCTCCAGCACGTCGAGGGCCTGCTGGATGGCGTTGTGCAGCTCGGCGTTTCCCTTTAGGGTGGCCGCGCCAATCTTGATCGTGCCAAACGGCTTTCCGGCCATCTGGATCTTCGCGCCGGTCTTGGTCTCGTAGTAGCCGAGTGTCTCGGCCGCATCGAGGTAGGCGTCCATCTGGCCGTTCTCCACCTGCTGGATTGACACGACGGCTTTGCTGTTCCGATTGATGTCGAGCGGCGGCTTTCCCGCACCGGTGCACTTAGTGGACTGTTCTTCGCTTAGCGACTCAGCAGTCGTGGCAACCGCGACGATCACCTTCTTGCCGCAGAGGCTTTCATCCATACCAGTGATGGCTGCCGGGTGTTCCGTCGACACGGCTATTCCTGTGCCGGAATAGAGGTACGGGACGAAATCGGCCACCTTCTCGCGTTCGGGTTTGATGTAGAGCGCGGCCATAATGACGTCGCATTGTTTGGCTTGCAGCGTGGGAATTAGAGTGACGAAACCGGTTTCGACGAACTGTGCTTTCAGGCCCATCTCGCTCGCGATGCCTTTGGCGAGATCGACTTCGCTGCCGATGAGGGCTCCCGATTCGTCGTAGTACACGCTGGGCGGGGCTCCGTCGTTCGCGGTACAGACCTTCAAATTGCCCGCCTCGAGGACGGCCGGAGGCACCACTTTGGGAGGACCCGAGGTGCTCGGCTCAGGGGAACCTGCAGACGAACATCCCGCGAGAAGTAGCGCGCTGAGGCCTGAAACGGCTGCGGTGATCTTGAGCAACGGATTTCCTTCGGTCATGCGTCGTTAGCAGTTTCGTTCGGTGCTAGCTATGAGTCGATAGGGGGTGACTGTCCTCGGCGGCCTCCAGCAGCAGCAAGTGGGTTCCGCCGCGGGTGCGCAGATAGACGAAGTAATAGAGGTAGCCCGCGGCGACGATGCCGATCGCGATGCCGAGGCTCAGCCATTGCTCCGGATCAAGCACGCCGATCACGATTACGCCGATGATCAGCGCGAGGGCCAGTGCGGCAGGCACGGGCCACATCGGCATCCGGAACAAGTCAGTCAGCCCGGCGCTGCGCTGTCGTCGTACGACGATTGCGGCCAGCGCGATGAACGCGAAACCGATAATGACGGTTGATCCGGTCGCGTTGACCAGGACAGTCATCGGTATGAAGCAGCACAGACCCGACAGGACACCCATGACGACGGTGGAAACCCGCGGCATGTGCACCGACCCCGACACCCTGGCGAGCCATTTGGCCAGCACCGCTGGCATGGCCTGGTCGCGTGCCGCTGCAAACAGCAACCGTCCCGCCTGCAGCGCCAGTGCGATGTTCGCGTTTAGGATCGCCAGCGCCATCGACAACAGCACGAAGACCGTCAGGGCATGGCCGGCACGCTGCTCCAGGAATTCCTGAACCGGAAGATCTGAGCCGAAGAGATCCTTGAGTGATCCGGCCCCCAACACGACGGACACCAGCGGAATGACCTCCACGGCAACGGTGATGACCGCCGACCACAGCACGGCGCGCGCCACCGAGCGTCGCGGATTCCTAGTTTCCTCGGCGAAATACACTGCGCCGCCGTACCCGTACTGAGCCAACGCGCCCTGGGTGACGGCCAAGACCAGGCCGGCGATGCCGATGGGCGCTAACGCTCCAGTGCCGGCGTCTAGAGCCTGTGGTTGCAAGATTTCAGTCACCGGTCGCTCGATATGCAGGACGCCCAAGGCGGTCAACAGTGCTAGTGAAGCCATTTCGACGAACAGAAACGTGCCTGTCAACCACGCGTTGGTGCGAATGTTGAAGCACGCCACCACTGTCGAGATCAGCGTGATGACCAACGCGGTGATGAGAGGATTCGCCCCGCTGATCGCCACACCGAGATAGTCGGCGACACCGAGTGCGAAGATCGCCTGTGCGAGTGGCAAACCCACGAGCCCGAGAAAGAAGACAGCGACGCCGGTGGCCGGTCCCAGGGTTCGGCTCACGAGCGCGTAGTCGCCGCCGGCGATCGGATGACGCGAACCGAGCTCGGCGTAGCAGAGGGCGACGAGCAGGCTGACTACTCCGCCGACGAGGAATCCCCAGAGAGCGCCGGTGCCATAGGCAGCGAGCGCCGCTCCGCCAAGAATGAATACGCTGGCCGCCGGCGATATGGACGACAACGTCAGCATCACGTTTCCTGGGACGCCGAGCGAGCGGGCGAGTTGCTTGTCGTACGTCGCAGTGGCACTTATGGCGTCAGACGCATCAACGTCGACGAGGGGCGTGCGGAGCGAGTCGGTCACCGGGGAGCCTGCTTCCTCGAACGATTCTTTGACTTCTGTGTCAAAGAATGACTACGGCAGGCTGGCATGCGGAGTCGGTACTGTCAACCCCGTGGCACGCCCTCGCAATCAACACGCCCGACGCGAAGCGCTCATCGAGGCGACGTACGCGGCGAGCCGTGAGCGCGGACTGCGGGCGTTGTCGCTTACCGACGTGGCAAAACAGGCGGGGCTGACGCGTGGAGCGGTGCTCTATTACTACGATGATCTCGATTCACTGCTGGTGGAGGCACATTCCGCGGGCATCGCACGGTTTTGCGACCAGCGCGATGCCCTTATTTCCGCAACCCCGGACCCTCGTCAGCAACTCGACGTCGCGATCACATCGGGCTTACCCGAAGGCCCCGACGACGCGCTGATGCGCCTGCTCTACGAGCTCGACGTACTTGCTGGCAGTTCGGCGTTGCACGAGAAACTGGTTCAAGAGCTCGACGCGAGGCAGGTTAAAACCTATCTCGGGATCATCGCGGCCGGTCGCGCCGCGAAAGTATTCACCCCCGCGCTAAGTGACGAGCTGGTCGCCGCGACGCTGGTGGCGTTGGAGGATGGCTACGGTCTTCAAATTGTTGCCGATCGCGTCACGACTCGCGACGCCGCAGCCGATGGAATGCGTGCTGTGGCAACGCAACTCGGATGTCCGACGTCACCATGTGAGGTTTCGAGTTAGCCGCGAGGCTCCTGGGTCGTTCAGCGAATGAGTCGCCAACCCATTTCCTGTGCGTCGGCGGCCGCGCTCCGCAAGCTGACGTTGAGTTCGGCGATCAAGGAGTCGACGTGACCAGACACTGCAGTCCAACATGCGGCGGCTAGTGCGCGGCATCGGTCCATCGGCATGGCGACCCTTTCCCTGAGTGCTGTCGGTCAGGCACACGCGCGGCCCCGGGCGGATTCTTTGACTCAAGCGTAAAAGAATCCAACAGCAGGCTGGCATGGGAGGTTGGCGGTGTCAAGTCGCGACCGGCCGGAAGTGCAGATTGTCTGCAAAAAACGTCAGCGATGTTACATTCCTGTGGATGCTCGCGGTGGCAGGCGTAATGAAGCCGCTGGTCAGCTCGGGCAGTTGAACGCTTGCAAGCCGAGAAGGGAGCAGGAGATGTCAGCCAAGCAGGCCCTCGCCGATGTGGCGCCGATTGAGTCGGTCGACATCACGGCGGTTATTGCCGACCGCCTTCGCGATCTCCTTGGCCAGGGGCGGTTCGCTCCGGGCGAGCAGATTACTGAAGCGGCAATCGGACAGGCGTTTCAAGTGTCGCGCGGACCCGTGCGTGAGGCTCTCAAGCGTTTGACGGAGCAGGGCCTGCTGGTCTCGGAACGTAACCGCGGTGTTTTCGTGCCTGTGTTGTCGCACGAGGACGTCGAAGACATCTACCGCTTGCGCGGTGCGGTCGAATCCTCCGCTATCACCGAGTTGGTACGGCATCCCAAACCTGACGTTTTCACGAAGCTGCGAGACATCCTCCGTGAGTATCGCAAGCGCCTGGATGCCCAGGACTGGGAATCCGCGGACGAACTGGATCTGAATTTCCACCGCGAGCTCGTATATGCCTCCGGCAGTAAACGATTGACTCACGCCTTTGACACCGTGGTCATCGAGACGCGTATGTGTATGCGCTCCATGATGTTTGGCCACGACGACCATCCAGACATGGATGCGTGGCATATCGACATCCTGGAGTCGGTGGAATCTGGCGACCTAGCAGCGGCCCTTCGGGCGCTCGAATTCCACAACACCACAGTCCTCGCAGACCTGAACAAGGGGCCGGGGCGCGGCGATACGGCGTAGCAGACGTTCATGGCAACCGACGTACGACTGGTGGGGATATACCGAGCCCTATCAATGGCCCAGAGCGCTGGCGAGACCTCGGCTGCGGACCTGACAGAATCGGCTCTCGCCCGTATCGCGGCGGCCGCTGATCTCAACGCCGTCGTTCTTGTTGATAGCGAGTCGGCACGTCAGCAGGCGCGCCGTATTGACGACAAGCGAGCGCGGGGGGAGCCGCTAGGGCCGCTGGCAGGGCTTCCTGCAGTCGTGAAAGATAACGCCGACGTTCGAGGTCTACCTACGACGCACGGCTCACTTCTGTGCGCTGACGTACCGGCAGCACCTGAGGACGACTCTGTTGTCGCGCACCTGCGCCAAGCCGGCGCCGTCATCGTCGGCAAGACCAACTTGTCAGAGTTCGCGATGGAAGCAGTTACCGACAACCGTCTATTCGGAGCCACCCACAATCCCTGGAAACGCGGCATGTCGCCGGGTGGGTCGAGTGGAGGGTCAGCAGTTGCGTTGTCGGCTGGCCTGGCCATTGTGGCAACAGGGACTGATGGAGGTGGGTCGGTACGGATTCCCGCTGCCTTATGTGGCCTGGTGGGTCTCAAACCCACCAGCGGGGTCGTCGGCAGCCGCGCGACTCGAATACCGCTCGAGTTGTCGTCCACGGGACCGCTAGCCCAAACCATTGCTGACCTACGGATATTGGCTGAACTCACTTTGCGGCCTGCTGAGGGTGACCCATCTTGCGTCTACGGCGCGCAGGTGACTGGAGACGATCAGATGGGCAAGCTATATGCGATTCCGCGCATTGCAGGTAGCGCGCCGGTCGACATCGCGATCGAAGACGCATTCGTCTGCGCCGCAGAGGCTTTCGGACGGTGTGTCGATCGAGAAGTGGTGTTCCTCAGTGGTGAGCTATTGGACGCCGCAGCCGACGAGGTGTGGGCGACCATCTACTCCGCTGAGGACACCTTCGCGGTGGGTTGGAACGTCATTGAGGAGCATTACGATCTTCTCGATCCGCGTGTGCGTCCGTGGGTTGAGCGGGGACTCGCTACCACATTGCCCGATTACCTAGATGCGCGTCGAGCGCGGTGTCGCTACGTCCGTGAGCTCGATGTCCTTCTGGGAGAACGTAATATCCTCCTCTCGCCGACCATGGGAACCGTAGGGTTTCCCATCGGCGGTCACGTCGATGTGGCGGCCGATGAGCTGATGCCGATCGATCTCTTCAACACGGCCGCACTAAATCTCACTGGCCATCCGGCGCTGAATCTGCCTGCCGGCCAAATTGAAGGCATGCCGTTCGGCCTGCAAATTATCGGACCTCGCGGCAGCGACTTTTGGCTGATGAATGTGGCCAGATCGTGGGAGCGGGATCATCCGTGGCCGCTCACGGCCCCGGGATATGAGCTGTTCGGTCCTCTGACCGCCTGAGAGTGGCTTGGTGCGAAAACCTCGGAAGGTTGCCGTGCAACGGCGAACCTCGTTGACCCGGGTGGCGACTCCGGAACGACTTGGTGCATTGTGACCCGACTGGCTCGCCTGGTAGCGTCGCGGATTGTGAACAATCTACTATCGATAAATCCGCATGTGCCGGACAAACGCAATCCCAGATGAAGCGTGTCGAACCGACGAGGCGGCGGATGTCCTCATCGTCGGTGCCGGGGCATCTGGAAGCGTTGCAGCCTTGGAACTGGCCATCCGAGGCTTTCGCGTGGTGTGTCTCGAGCAGGGTGATTGGACAGTTCCGGACGATTTCACAGGCGGCAAACCAGAGTGGGAACTCGCCCGGCTCAAGCGATGGAACTCCAGCCCCAATGTCCGGGCGGCGGCCAGCGACTATCCCGTAGATGCCTCCGAGAGTCCGATCGAGCCGCTGATGTTCAACGGGGTCGGTGGCAGCACCATTTTGTATGCCGGCCATTGGGTTCGGGCGCTGCCCTCGGATTTCCGAGTGCGGACGCTCGACGGGGTGGCCGACGATTGGCCGTTCACCTACGAGGATCTACGTCCGTACTATGACGAGCTCACCCACTTCATGGGGGTGTCTGGGCTCGCGGGTGATCCGGCCTACCCGGATGAGCACACATTCCCGCTGCCGCCCTTGCCGATCGGCAGGTATGGGCTGGTCGCCGCGAAAGGCATGGCGAAGCTCGGTTGGCATTGGTGGCCCGGGCCCAACGCGATCCCTTCGCGCGCCTTCGGGCACCGACCTGCGTGCCTGCGCTACGGCGTCTGCGAATCCGGCTGTCCCGCCGGGGCGAAGGCAAGTACAGACATCACTCACTGGCGGAACGCGATTGCCGCGGGAGCGGTGTTGAAAACCCGCGCGCGAGTCAGTCGGCTGACGCTCGACAAGCGTGGATTGGTTACCGGCGCCGAGTACATCGACGGCAACGGCAATCTCTGCCACCAAGCGGCGGGGGCAACAGTATTGGCAGCCAATGGAATTGGGACACCGCGACTGCTGCTTAATTCCGCCTCAGGTCAATTTCCTGACGGCCTGGCCAATTCGTCGGGGTTGGTGGGCAAGCGGCTGATGGTCCATCCGTTGGCTTCCGTCTATGGAACGTATGACGAGGACATGGAAAGTCATTTGGGCCCTACAGGCCAGGCGCTCCAGTCGTTTCAGTTCTACGAGACGGACAGTGACCGCGGATTCGTGCGTGGTGGTAAGTGGAACCTGATGTCCGCACCAGGTCTGCTCAGACACGCCACCTGGGTGCCCGGCCAGGATTGGCGCGACATTCTGGGACCCGAGTTTCACAGCCGGATACAGAGAGTGGGCCGATACACCGAGTGGGGCGTCACCATCGAGGACTTACCGGAGGAGTACAACGAGATCGTGTTGGATCCGGTTGTCACTGATGCCGACGGGATCCCCGCGCCGAAGATGCGTTATGTCATCGGTGAAAACACTGCGCGCATGATCGATTTCCACATCGACCGAATGAGCGAGGCGCATTTGTCAGCCGGTGCGCGTGCGCTCGACATCATTCCGGTAGTCCGTGAGAGCGGCTGGCATCTCTTGGGAACCGCGCGGATGGGCAATGATCCGACGACTTCTGTTGTCGATGAGTACTGCCGCTCTCATGACGTGCCAAACCTTTTCATCATCGACGGAAGTGTTTTCGTGACCGCAACTGGCGTGAACCCCACGGCGACCATCATGGCAATCGCGTTGCGCGCCATGCGCCACCTCGCCGACCACCGACGCGACCAGCTCGTTGCAAAATGAGGAGCCGGTGATGCTTAGCTCTGCACAACGGGATGTATTCGCCGCGCTTGCCGACTTACTCATTCCGGCATCGGAAGCCATGCCGTCTGCGACCGAAGCCGGAGTCGCGGAAGCGTTGATCGATGAAGTGCTGGGTTACCGGCCGGATCTCGCCGACGAATTTCTAAATGCTCTCAGCGCATCGGGCAACCTCGAACCCGAGGCAGCGCTTGACCACCTTGCCGAGAGCCACCCCGAGAGCTTCAAAGCCCTGACCGTGCTCGCCGCCAGCGCATATCTGCTTGGCTCCCAGGTGCGGAGCGCGCTCGACTTCAGCGCGGCGCCCCAACAGGTCACCGACGACACCGACACCTACATCGACTTGCTAGCCGCGGTGGTCGAGCGCGGTTTTTACATCCGCTGAGATTCAACGGAAAGGCAGAGTGCATGACCCAGACACAGGCAAAGGCCGATTCCCAGCTAGGCGATGGGGGCGAACCTTCCGGCGCGACCGAGGTTTTGGCACATTTCGTCGCAGGCGCGCATTGGACGGGCGGCGGCACCCAAGTTTCGCCGGTGCTGAATCCTGCGACCGGGTGTGCGATCGCGCACGTCCGCTACGGCAACGCCGCCGACGTCGAACACGCGGTGAAAGCCGCGCGCACGGCCCTCACCGCCTGGGGCCGTACTAGTCCCAAGGAAAGGGCGGACGTATTACTCAAGTGCGCCACGGTGGTCGAGTCTCATGGAGACGAGCTTGCGCGACTGGAATCCGCGAACACCGGAAAACCGATGCAGTTCGCACGCGGCGACGTGGCCGGCACCATTGACACATTCCGATTCATGGCGGGGGCGGCGCGCGCTCAGCAGAGCCTGGCCTCGGGTGACTACGTCGCGGGCTGTACGTCGATGATCCTGCGTGAGCCGGTCGGTGTCGTCGCCGCGATCACACCGTGGAACTTCCCATTGCTCACCGTCGCTCAGAAAATCGGACCCATACTTGCCGCTGGAAACACATGCGTGCTGAAGCCATCGGAACATACGCCTTTGACGGCCGTCCGGCTGGCCGAACTGCTATCCGATCACATTCCCGCCGGGGTGCTCAACATTGTGAACGGCGACGGACCCGGCGCCGGAGCGGCGCTAGCGACCCATCCCGACATCGCCCTCGTTTCGGTCACAGGTAGCGTCCGCAGCGGTCAAGCCGTAGCGCGAGCAGCGGCCGATTCGCTCAAACGCGTACACCTCGAACTCGGCGGCAAGGCACCCGCACTTGTATTCGCCGACGCAGACCTCGATGCAGTCGCAGATGGCGTCGCTGCTGCGGCGTTTGGGAACACCGGTCAGGACTGCGGAGCCGCCTGCCGAGTGCTCGTCGAAGAATCGGTCGCAGCAGAACTGACTGAGCTTCTCGTGCATCGGGCCGAAGCGCTGGTTGTGGGTGATCCAGTCGACGGAGACCACATCGAGATGGGACCGCTGATCACAGAAGCGCAGTACGGTCGGGTCCTCGGTTTCCTCGACAGAGCCTTCGCCGAAGGTGTGGAGGCTGCCGCCGGTGGGCAAAGACTGGATCGCGCAGGCTTTTTCATCTCACCGACGGTGCTCGTGAACATTCCCGGCGACGCTGAGTGCGTCCGCGAAGAGATCTTCGGCCCCGTTGTCACGGTGCAGACGTTTACCGACGAGAAAGCGATGGTCGAAGCGGCCAACGACACCGCCTACGGACTGGCCGCATCGGTGTGGAGCGAGGACTCGCGACGAACGCTGCGGCTCCCCGCCTTGCTCGACTTCGGCACGGTCTGGGTCAACGATCACCTGGTGATGCCAGCCGAGATGCCTTGGGGCGGTTTCAAATCCTCTGGCTACGGACGCGATATGTCTTTGTACGCCCTTGACGATTACTCGCGTACCAAGCACGTGATGGCCAATCACACACGACCTACCGAACGAACGTCATAGGGCGAGGAACCCGCCCTCGACCGGTATTGACGCGCCGGTGACATAGGCGGAGTCGGGGGAGGCAAGGAACGATACAACAGCGGCCACGTCCTCTGGCTCGGCTATCCTTCCGAGCGGAATGCGCGCTACCTGCTCGCGGGCCACCTGCTCGGCGTCGGGCAGCCCGCTCATCCAGTCGTTGTACAACGGGGTCCGCGTGAGGCCGGGAGCCACCGCGTTGACGCGAATAGCGTGCGGAGCCAATTCGATTGCGGCCGAGCGTGTCAATGACTCGATTGCGCCTTTCGAGGCGCTGTAGACGGCCATCCCTGCCACACCAGCACTGGCTAGTCGTGATGTGATGTTGATGATCGCACCACCGGCACCAGCGGCGACCATCGCCCTTGCAGCTGACTGCAACAGCTGAATCGCGGCTACGACGTTAGTTTCGAAGGTCTCGCGGATCTGCTCGACGGGCACTGTCAGAAGGTCGCCGGTGTGGTCGACGGCTGCATTGTTTACCAAGACGTCGACACCGCCGAAATGTTCAGCCGCGTGCGTGATGATCACATCGGCAGCTCCGGATTCGTTGAGGTCAGCGGCGACGAAGACGGCACGCGAGCCGAGCTCGGTTACAAGAGCCGCGCCACGCTCTTCCGAGCGGCCAGCGATGACGACTCGTAGGCCGTCGGCGTGCAGTCGGCGTGCGATCTGTGCGCCAATGCCCGAGGTAGCTCCGCTGACGACGGCGACGAGTGGTTGGCTGCTCATCATGGCCTTCCTTTACAGCGCGGCGAATCAGATATCAGAAATCTGAATCTTCAGGTGTTACAGAACGATTCGCGGGTCGGCGCTGGCCTGCAGGATGTCCACCACCGTATTGATGGCCACGTATCCTGCAGCGAGGACAAGCACAACACCGGCGGTGGCCGGGAAGTCGTCGACGGGGATGCTCAAGGCAACATACTGTCCCAATCCGGGCCAGGCGAATACCGTTTCGACGACGAGAACCGACGCGAACATCAACCCTAATTGCAGGCCGGCCATCGAAAGTGCGGGTCCGATCGCGTTTCTGATCACGTGCCGCGCCATCACCGAAAGCTCGCTGAGGCCGATGGCCCGGGCCGTGCGCACGTGGTCGGACATCAGTGTTGTTAAAATCGACGATCTCAACACCCGTCCAATTGCCAGCGCAGGTCCGAGCGCGAGGACCACACCTGGTAGCACAAGGTGAGTCCATGCGTCGGAGAAAACATCCATACGTCCGCTCAGTAGGGAATCGACAGTAAGCATTCCGGTTGGGCCGGTGGGCGGGTCCGGCAGACTCGTGCGGCCGGTCGCAGGCAGTATCCCCATGTACTTGTAGAACAGAATGACTCCGGCGATGGCGACGAGGAATGAAGGAATCGATCCCCCGACGGTGAGCAGCGCGCGAAACGCACGACCGCCGGGCCAGCGCAGTGCTGACGCCACCGCGAAGAGCGCCGCCAGCATGATCGCAAGCACGAAAGCGACCAGTGTCAACTCTGCTGTGGCGGGGATGAACATAGCAAGGTCGCTCTGCACCGGACGTCCAGTGCGCAGGGACATTCCGAGATCGCCGTGCAGGACTCCGCCAAGATAGCGGAAGTATTGAACTAGCAGCGGATCGTTTAATCCGAGTTGTTCGCGGGTAGCGTCAACGACCGCTTGGCTGGCGCCCGGGCCTAGCCGTGCGCGCACGGGATCGCCGGTGGCGAAACGTTGTAGCCAGAACAACAAGGCGGTGAGTATCGCCATGATCAGTGCGGCCGCGCCTATGCGCTTGAGGATAAGGGCTATCACGCGCAGTCCTTCTAACGTCGACGAATGAAGGTGTTGATGCCGTCGCCGCTAACCGTGGCGATCAGGGAGAGCAGGCCGACCGCAACACCCGGCACGACTGGGATCCACCAATTGCCCAGCAGCGCGGACATATTCCGTGCTGTGTCAGCCCCTAGCTCCGCCGCCGGCGCTGGCGCGCCGAGACCTAGAAACGAGAGCGCGGCCAGCGTCAGAATGACATTCCCGACATCCTGGCTGGCCGCAACGATGGACGACGGTATGACGCCGGGCAGTAGATGACGCACCACCAGCGCCACCGGCCCAGCGCCTGCCAGCTTCGCTGCTTCGACGTGAGGTCGGGCAGCCAGGGCCACCACCTCGCCGCGCACGATGCGCGTGTAGTAAGGCCACCATACGATCGAAACGGCGATCAGGGTGTGCACCAGTCCAGGTCCGAGTGCGGCGACGATCGCCACCGCAAGGAGCGGTGCCGGTAGCGCGAGGAATCCATCGGTGACACGCATGAGCACGGCGTCGACGCGGCCGCCTCGAGCGCCGGCGACGAGTCCCACGAGGCCTCCGATCAGCAGTCCCAACGCCACGATTGCCAGCGCGGACAACCAACTTGTCTGGATCCCGAATAGCGCGCGACTCAATAGATCTCGTCCGCTGTCGTCGGTGCCCAACAGATGTCCGGCGCTCCCGGGTGGCAGCGCCGGTTCTCCTGCGATCTCTGCGGCTGTGTACGGAGCGAGTACCGATGCAAGCACTGCGACCACGGTGACGGCGGCGAAGGCTCCGACGGCAGCGACTGCTCCCGTCATGCTCAACGACGACATCACGCGTCCGGTGCGGGCGCGCACTGGGGGACTTATGACGGCTTCCGCGATAGCCATTAGCGGCCTCCTGGACGGATACAGGCGACCCTCCGGGCGTCGTCTGCAGGGATATCGCCCCGGCGCGGCGGCAGCGCTAGCTCTACGTGAAGTTCCGGGTCCGAGCAGGCGTCCAGCGCCACGGCGCAACGCGGGTGGTACTCGCACCCGTCCGGCGGCGATGTCGGCGAGGCAGGCTCCCCCCGAACGGGCGGCGCCAGCTGGCCGACACCGGGTATGGAGGCGATCAACGCTTGGGTGTATGGGTGCTGAGGAGTCTCGATGATGGCTTCGGCGTCACCGATTTCGATGATGCGGCCCAGATACATCACCGCAACGCGGTCGGCGATCACGCGCGCCACCGCGAGGTCATGGGTAACGAAGACCACCGTCATCGCGAACTCTTGGCGCAACTCGGCGATGAGGTTGAGCACTGTCGCTGCCAGGGAAACGTCAAGCGCACTCGTCGGTTCGTCGCACAACAAAACCGACGGCGGCACCACGGTCGCTCGAGCGAGTGCGACCCGCTGCCTTTGACCTCCCGACAACTCGCGCGGCCGCGCGTCGTAAACGCTATGGGGCAGCCCGGTTCGCTCCAGCGCCCGATATGCCAACGCCTTGCGTTCGTGTGCGGCGACACCCTGGTGCCGCAGACGCTCGCTCAGCATTGAACCCACAGTGAGCCAGGGCGTCAGCGACGACCCACTGTCTTGAAACACCATTTGCGTCGGTGCGGTGATCTCGCGGTCGAGGGTGCCCGAATAGGTCGTCAACCCTGCCATCACCCGGAGCAATGTGGACTTGCCTGACCCGGATTCACCAACGATCGAAAGGCACTCGCCCTTTCGTAGGTCGAGGTCCAAACCGCGTAGAGCCTGAAAGGCCGGCTGGTGACGACCCCGGCGGCGGCGCTGGCGGAAGCTCACCTCTATACCTCGCGCTTGAATGACGTGCTGCTCGGGTTGTTCCGCTGTCGGACTGGGCTTTTCGTCGATCTGATCGGCCGCAGTGTCGTCGGCGATGTCCCCGCGTGCCTGCTGAACCACTTCCGATGCCTCGGCAAAACACGCCACGCTGTGTTCGGCGCCGAGCAGTTCGAGACTAGGAACGATTTCCCGGCACTCGTTGTGGACCCAAGCGCAGCGGGGCGCAAACGCGCAGCCCGGCGGCACGTCACCGGGATCGGGCGCACCGCCGGCGAGGGCGGGGAGGGGTCGGTCACGCCGGGTGTCGAGGGACAACCGAGACCGCAAGAGGCTGACGGTGTACGGATGCGACGGAGAATGCAACACATCATTGGTCGGGCCTTGCTCGACTACTCGCCCCGCGTACATGACCGCAATTCGATTGCTTATTTGCGCAGCCACTCCCAGATCGTGAGTGATGAGGAGAATGCTGCATCCGAGATTGTCGCGGAGGTCTGCAAGCAGTGAAAG
>Ga0075369_10000251_pt1 | contig 15965 bp, 14 predicted proteins | sample EndMethybrTD3034_FD_71400 | JGI IMG/M metagenome (GOLD analysis project Ga0075369, IMG submission 71400) | Populus endosphere microbial communities from Tennessee, USA - Endosphere MetaG P. TD hybrid TD303-4 | ecosystem: Host-associated > Plants > Roots > Endosphere | place: USA: Tennessee...
GTGCAGGTGGCCAAGCTGGCCGGCGTGCCCGGTCCGGTGGTCGTCCGCGCCCGCGAGGTGCTGGACCGCCTGGAAAGCAAGGACCAGTCGCCGGCCAAGCTGGACGACCTGCCGCTGTTCGCCGTCAGCCAGGCGGCGGTCCAGGCCCAGGCGCCCGCCAAAGCGGCGCCCAGCGCGGTGGAGCACACCCTGGCCGACCTCGACGTTGACGGCATGAGCCCGCGCGAGGCCTTGGAAGCCCTCTATCGTCTTAAGGGTCTGCTGAAGACCTAGAGTCCTTAGTGTCAGCGTGACGGTCGCCAAAACCGGCTTCCACTTTTCGCTGTCACGCTGTGGTACCCATATACTCAACATGCCCCGTCGCCTTCGCCCCACCCGCCTGGAACATGTCGTCGACGGTCACGCCCTGCGCGCCCGCCTTTCGGCCGCCGCCCTCGATTCCATCGGCAACGAGGCCGAGCAGCGCGCGCGCGCCATCGAGATCCTCAAGCAGGCGCTGTTTCGCGGCCGGATGATCGCCAAGGAGCGACTGGAGAACGGGGCCAGCGGCGTCGAGACCGCCCGGCTGATCAGCGGCGTCACCGACGAGGTGATCACCGCCCTCTACGACTTCACGACGGTCCACGTGTTCCGGGCCCGCAACCCGACCGAGGGCGAGCGCCTGTGCCTGCTGGCCGTCGGCGGCTACGGGCGCGGCACCCTGGCGCCCTTCTCGGACATCGATCTGCTGTTCCTGCGGCCCTACAAGCAGACGCCGCACGCCGAGAGCGTGATCGAGTTCATGCTCTATGCGCTGTGGGATCTGGGCTTCAAGGTCGGCCACGCCTCGCGGACCATTGAGGAGTGCGTGCGCCTCTCGAAGGAGGATTTCACGATCCGCACCTCGATCCTGGAGGCCCGCCGCCTGACCGGCGACGAGCGCCTGGCCGAGGACCTGAAGAAGCGCTTCCGCGACGATGTCATGAAGGGCACCGGCGCCCAGTTCGTCGCCGCCAAGCTGAAGGAGCGCGACGACCGCCAGGCCCGGGCCGGGACCAGCCGCTACATGGTCGAGCCCAACGTCAAGGAAGGCAAGGGCGGCCTGCGCGACCTCCACACCCTGATGTGGATCGCCGAGTACCTGCACCCGGTCGATCGGCCCGAGGACGTCTTCAAGATGGAGGTGTTCTCCAGCCGCGAGACCAAGGCCTTCATCCGCGCCTTCGATTTCCTGCACGCTGTGCGGGCCCACCTGCACTTCACGACCGGCCGGCCCGAGGAGCGGCTGACCTTCGATCTGCAGCCCGAGATCGCCCGCCGCATGGGCTATGGCGACCGGGGCGACGCGCCGGCGGTCGAGCGGTTCATGCGCCGCTACTTCCTGATCGCCAAGGAGGTCGGGGCCCTGACCCGCGCCTTCTCGGCCAAGCTGGAAGCCGAGCACTTCAAGAACGAGCCCAAGGGCATTTCGCGGTTCCTGCAGGGCGGCCGGCCCAAGCGCAAGGCGCTGGATGTCGAGGGCTTCTACGAGGACGGGGGGCGCCTGAACATCGAGGGCCAGGCGGTCTTCGAGGCCGATCCGGTCAACCTGATCCGCCTTTTCAAGATCGCCGACGAACGCGACCTCGACCTGCACCCGGACGCCTTCACGGCGGTGACCCGGTCGCTTTCCTTGATCACCTCGCGCGTGCGCCGTGACCCCGACGCCTGCCGGACCTTCCTGGACTTGCTGGCTCGCGGCAAGCGCAGCTACCGCACCCTGACCCTGATGAACGACGCCGGGGTGCTGGGCCGCTTCGTGCCGGAGTTCGGCCGGGTCGTGGCCCAGATGCAGTTCAACATGTACCACTCGTACACGGTGGACGAGCACACCCTACGGGCCGTCGGCGTGATCGGCGACATGGCCGCCGGCCGCCTGAGCGACGACCACCCGCTGGCGGTCTCGATCATGCCGCTGATCGAGGACCGCGAGGCCCTGTTCCTGGCCATGCTGCTGCACGACACCGGCAAGGGCGGGGTGGGCGGTCAGGAGAAGGCCGGAGCCCGCAGCGCCCGCAGCGCCTGCGAGCGCCTGGGCCTGGAGCGCACCAAGGTCGAGCTGGTCGCCTGGCTGGTCGAGAACCATCTCGTCATGAGCGACTTCGCCCAGAAGCGCGACGTCTCCGATCCCGGCACGGTGGCCGCCTTCGCGCGGATCGTCGAGAACCCCGAGCGCCTGCGCCTGCTGCTGGTCATCACCGTCGCCGACATCCGCGCCGTCGGCCCCGGCGTCTGGAACGGCTGGAAGGGCCAGCTGCTGCGCGAGCTCTACAACGCTACCGAGGCGGTGTTCCGGGGCGGGCGCGGCAGCGACGCCGCCGCCAATGTCCTGCGCCACCAGGAGGGTGCCGCCGAGGCCGCCCGCGCGGCGCTGCTGGAGACCGATCCGGCCGCCATGGGCTGGGCCACGGCGATGGAGAACGCCTATTTCAGCGCCTTCAGCCAGGAGGACCTGTTCGAGCACGCCGCCCTGGCGCGCCGGGCGGCCATCCAGGGCGGGGCGGCCGCCGAGGGCCGGGTGCGCTCGGGTCAGAACGCCGCCGAGATCGTGGTCGCCGCCAAGGACCGGCGCGGCCTGTTCGCCGACCTGGCCCTGGCCATCTCGTCGCTGGGCGGCAACGTCGTCGGGGCGCGGGTCTTCACCTCGCGCCAGGGCCAGGCCCTGGACGTCTTCTATGTGCAGGACGTGACCGGCGCGCCTTTGGGCTGCGAGAACCCGCGCGCCCTCCGCCGCCTGGCCGACGCCCTGGAGGCCGCCGGCCGGGGCGAGACCCTGGCCGTCGAGCCGCGCCGGGGCGCCGAGCAGTCGCGCGCCGCCGCCTTCGCGATCGCGCCGACCGTGGTGGTCGACAACGACGCCTCCAACGACGCCACGGTGGTCGAGGCCTCGGGCCGCGACCGTCCAGGCCTGCTGCACGCCCTGGCCAAGACCCTGGCCGAGAGCGGCCTTTCCATCCAGTCGGCCCACATCGACGGCTATGGCGAGCGGGCGGTCGACGCCTTCTACGTCCAGACGTCGCAGGGCGAGAAGGTCACCGACACCCGCAAGGTCAACGCCCTCAAGGCCGACCTGCTGGCCGCCCTCGAGCAGAACGAGGCGACAGCCCCGGCCGCCCGCGCGGGTCTGCGCCGGGCGCGGGCCAGCGTGGCGCGATAAGGGTCTTCGTCACAGTTCCGGTTCAGCCGTCGAGGAAGAAGACATGAAGCCGCCGATCAAGCGCCTGGCCGACCTCAAGCCCGCCGCCGCCAGCGCCACGGCCTATGCGCGGCCCACCCCGAAAGTGGCGCGCCGCAAGACCGCCAAGGTGCTGACCGACGAAGAACGCGCGGCGTTCCTGGCCTCCCGCCCGGACCTCGCGCACAAATAGCGCGGGCCGAGGCGCTCGGAAGCGAGTGGGCTGAGCGTCTGAGAAGGGTTGGGAGCCGAAGTTCGTGCCGTCTATGGGATATTGATATGATCCCAGACGCTCCACTTTTCCCGCCGACCAAGCTTGCCGCGTCTAGGCCCGAACCGGTTAGCCAGCAGTTCGACCAGAGCGACGAAGCAGCCGGAGGCCAGCACGACACCAAGGCCGCTCAGCCAAGTGGTGAGGGAAACATCTCGCCAATCAAAGCCAGAAGGCGCCCTAAACATAACGGTGACGAGCATAAGGGCTGCCACGCCGACGCAGGTTAAGATGAAACGGCGAAGCGCGCCCATCTGAGCCTCCAAGCTCGCCCGATCGAGTGTTGCCGCATCAAGGCGGGGCAGTCCAGCAGAGTCAGCTCCGGTGGAAGCCTGAGGTTCGTGCGTCTCCAGGGAGGCGGTATTCGACACCTCGGCCTCGGCTGGCCCGGCACCCGTCGCTGCCGGACCGAGGCTGGCCAAGAGCTTGGCGCCCCATTGAACAAGCCATGGCGAGGCGCTTGCCGAGCGCAAATTGGCGTAGGAAGATCGCTTTGCGAGTGAAGCGACTTTGCTGTCGCTAAGGGCGAGGTGTCGTTGATGTTTTCTGCGTTGCGCGTGTCGGGCCTCGCCCTGGCGCTTGCCTTGCTGTCCGCCCAGGCCCTGGCGGCGTCGAAATGTCAGGTCACGAAGCTCGCCGAGCTTCCCGTCACCATGGAAGGCCTGTCGCCGGTCACGACAGGCCAGATCAATGGGCGCGAGGCGCGCTTCATCGTCGACAGCGGGGCCTTCTACAGCACCATGTCGGCCGGCGCCGCGCAGGAACTGGGTCTCACGGTCGGCGCCCTAGGACCGAACGCGCGCCTGAAGGGCGTGGGCGGCGAAACCTCGCTGAGCGTGACGACGGCCAAGGAGTTCGTCATCGCCGGACAGAAGCTCTCGCGAATCCAGTTCGCGGTCGGCGGCAGCTCCACCCGATATGCCGGCCTCCTGGGCCAGAACATCCTGGGCATCGCGGGTGCGGAATACGATCTGACTCACGGCGCCGTCCGCCTGATGAAGACCAAGGACTGCGGCGACGTCAGCCTAACCTATTGGGCCGGGGCCAAGCCGTTCACCGTCATGCGCATCGAGCCGATGGAGAACGGCGACCGGCACACCCTGGCCACGGTCGAGATCAACGGCGTCAAGCTCAAGGCGATGTTCGACACCGGCGCCTCGAGTTCGGTTCTATCGCTGGACGCGGCCAAACGCTTGGGCGTCAACCCCGACAAGGACGGCCTGCCCTTGGAGGGCTTCAGCTGGGGCGTTGGCCAGAAGCGCGTGCGGACCTGGAAGGCGCGTTTCGACAAGATCGATATCGGCGGAGAGGTGATCAGCAAGCCCTGGCTCCAGATTTTCGACGGGGCGCTGGGTGACGCCGACATGCTGATCGGCGTCGACTTCTTCCTGAGCCACCGGGTCTTCGTCGACAACCAGAACCACCGGATGTTCTTCACCTACGAAGGCGGGCCCCTGTTCGGGATCAGCCCCAAGGGCGCGGTTGATAAGGCCGGCAATACGGTGGACCTGACCGACAAGACGGCCGAGCCGACCGATGCGCCGGGCTATGCCCGGCGGGGCGCGGTGCTGGCCTCGAACGGCAAGTTCGACGCCGCCATCGCCGATTTCGACAAGGCCATCGCGCTGGCGCCGAACGATGCGGACTACTTGCTGCAGCGCGCCCGGGCGCGCCTGTCCAACCGTCAATTGCTGCTCGGCGCGGCCGACCTGGACAAGTCCATCGCGCTGGATCCGAAGGACGCAGAGGCGCGTCTGACCCGCGCCCAGTTGCGCCGCGGCTCGCGCGATCCGGTCGGGGCGCTGGATGATCTCAAGGCGGCGGACGAGAACCTGGCGCCGTCGGCCCAGCCGCGGCTGCGTCTGGCCCGTCTGTATTCGGCCCTCGACGCGCCCGAGCAGGCCCTGACCAATTACGATCTATGGCTGAAAAGTCATCCGGAGGACGTGGGGCGCGCCGAGGCGCTGAACGGCCGCTGTTGGGCGCGGGCGCTGCTGAACCGGGAACTGGACAAGGCGATGAGCGACTGCGAGGCGGCGCTACGCCTGCATCCTGGCGATCCGGCCTTCCTGGACAGCCGCGCCCTGGTCCGTTTCCGACGTGGCGAATTGGAGAAGGCGTTGGTCGACTACGACGCCGCCGTGAAGGGATCGCCCCGCGAAGCCTGGTCGCTCTACGCCCGCGGCCTCGTCGAGCGCCGCCTGGGCAAGGTCGCGGAGGCCGACGCGGACAAGGCCAAGGCCCTGGCGATCAATCCCGACGTCGCCGCGCGGATCAAGCGCTACCAGTTGGAAGGCTGAGGGCTGGCCTCAATACAAGAGACCGGCCAACAACATGGCCAGCGCAACGCTCGCGATCGACAGCCTCCAGGCGCCGTTCAACGATGGACCGTCGGACGGTCTTAGCTGGAACTTCAAACACAAGCAGGCCCCAGAAACTTCGGACTAGGGTGGGGAGCTGACCTCTGACATTGGCAATCGGCTGACGCCGCAGGCCCCCACCTGACCGCTTCGCGGTCGTCCGCCCCCAGCGGGGGCGGAAGGCGCCCGGCTCCCTTCTTCCCCCTCCGGGGGAGGAGCGCCGCAGGCGCGGAGGGGGCAAGTACGGGTCGAAGCCCGACCTTCTGGGTCGGTGCGATCCTTACTCGCCGTGAGATGTAAGGAAGGCTCCTTCTCCGGGGGAGAAGAATGGCCAAGCAATCCGTGTCATCCTGGACGCGCCGAAGGCGTGATCCGAGACCCCGGGGTGCGGTGGCGGCGTGTCGCTTCACCGCCCTTGACGCCCTCCCGCCAAACGCCCAGAAGCCGCGCGTGACCGACGCCGTTCCTCCCGCTTCCGCCGACCAGCCCGCGCCGCCCGCCAAGAAGAGCGGGGGGCTGCTCAAGTCGTCGATGATCTATTCCGGCCTGACCCTGGTCAGCCGGTTCATGGGTTTCGCGCGGGACCTGGCGGTCTCGTACCGGATGGGGGCCAGCGCCACGCCGGCCGCCGACGCCTACAACGCCGCCCTGGCCTTCCCGAACCTGTTCCGCCGGTTCTTCGCCGAGGGCGCCTTCGCCGCGGCCTTCGTGCCGGCCTACGCCAAGTCGCTGCAGCGTGACGGCGAGGAGAAGGCCGACATCCTGGCCGCCGACGCCATGGCGACCCTGGCGGCCTCGACCATCCTGATCACCGTCGTCTGCCAGCTGGCCATGCCCTGGCTGATGATGCTGATCAGCCCGGGCTTCGGCTGGGGCACCGAGAAGTACAAGCTGGCGGTGCTGCTGACCCAGATCACCATGCCGTACCTGCCGTGCATGGCCATCGTCGCGCACCTGTCGGGCGTCTTGAACGCCCGCGACCGCTTCATCCTGTCGGCCGGCGCGCCGATCCTGCTGAACATCTTCACCCTGGCCTTCATCCTGCCCCAGACCAGCGCCGTCGGCGCGGCCACCTGGGGCTCGATCGGCGTGGTGGTCGCGGGCGTCGCCCAGGCGGCCCTGCTGACCTGGGGCGTCAACAAGTCGGGGGCCAAGGTCCACTGGCGGCTGCCGCGCCTGACGCCGGAGGTGCGCGAGCTGATCGGCAAGGCCATCCCCGGCGCCCTGGCGGCCAGCGCCACCCAGGTCAACATCTTCATCTCGGGCAACCTGGCCAGCCACGTTCCGGGCGGCCGCACCTGGCTGGCCACCGCCGACCGCCTCTACCAGCTGCCGCTGGGCCTGGTGGGCGTGGCCATCGGCGTCGCCTTGCTGCCGCGCCTGTCGCGCGCCGTGCACTCGGGCGACCGTGACGACGCTCAGAGCGCCATGGACCAGGGCGTGACCCTGGCCATGGCCCTGACCCTGCCGGCCGCCGCCGCCCTGGTCGCCATGCCGGGCTTCCTGTCGGACGGCCTCTATACCCGCGGCCAATTCACCGCCTTCGACGCCAGCCAGACGGCGGCGGCGCTGTTCTTCTACGGCTTGGGCACCCCGGCCTTCGTGCTGCAGCAGCTCTACTCGCGGGCCTTCTTCGCGCGCGGCGACACCAAGAGCCCGATGCGCTTTGCTTTGATCTCTGTGGCGGTGAACATCGCCTTCGGCGTGGCCCTGTTCCAGCTGGTGGGGGTCAAGGGCATCGCGGCGGCCACGGCGATCGCCTCGTGGATCAATGTCGGCCAGATGGCCTGGGGCCTGTCGGCCAAGAAGGACTACAGCCCGTCGCTGCAGACCTGGTCGCGTCTGGCCCGGATCCTGGTCGCCAGCCTGGGCATGGGCCTCCTGATGGCCGCCGCCTCGCACTGGCGCGACCTGATCGAGGCCCCGCTGCGCGGCCTCGGCCTGACGGGCCACGCGATCGGGGCCAAGGAGTTCGCGTTGGCGCTGACCTGCCTGGCCGGCGTCGCGGTCTATCCGCCGCTGCTGTTCCTGTTCGGCGGGGTCAGGCCGGCCGAGCTGAAGGCGGCGCTGCGCCGGGGCAAGGCTTGATCCGTGGCGACGGGGAGGCTAACCAGCGGGCCATGGCTCCGATCGGTCTCCTCGCGCCGCGATGGCGCGGCTCTTTCTGACTTCGATCATCGCGTCTCGACGCGATGGGCGCTTCCGTACGCCCGCCACCAGTTCAAAATTCGACAGCAAGGCTTAAGGCCATGACCGACCAAGCTCCCGTCCCCTATGCGGGCCCCGCCCGCGTGCTCTCGGGCGTCCAGCCCTCGGGCGCCCTGCACCTGGGCAACTATCTCGGCGCGCTGGTGAAGTTCGCCCGCCTGCAGCACGAGATCGACACCTTCATCTTCGTGGCCGACCTGCACGCCATCACCGTCTGGCAGGACCCGGCGGCCCTGGCCCAGCAGACCCGCGAGATCGCGGCGGCCTACATCGCCTCGGGCCTGGACCCGGACAAGGCGACGATCTTTCCGCAATCGGCGGTGCGCGAGCACGCCGAACTGGCCTGGATCTTCCAGTGCGTCGCCCGCTTGGGCTGGCTGGACCGCATGACCCAGTTCAAGGAGAAGAGCGGCAAGCACAAGGAGCGCAGCTCGGTGGGCCTCTACACCTACCCGGTGCTGCAGGCGGCCGACATCCTGGTCTACAAGGCCACCCACGTGCCGGTCGGCGAGGACCAGAAGCAGCACCTGGAGCTGACCCGCGACATCGCTGGCAAGTTCAACCACGACTTCGGGGTCCAGGGCTTCTTCCCGCAGCCCGAGCCGCTGATCCAGGGGCCGGGCGCGCGGGTCATGTCCCTGCGCGACGGCGCGGCCAAGATGAGCAAGTCCGATCCGTCGGACTATTCGCGCATCAACCTGACCGACACGGCCGATGACATCGCCGCCAAGGTCCGCAAGGCCCGCACCGACCCGGAGCCGCTGCCGGAAACCCTCGAGGAGCTGGCCGGCCGCGCCGAGGCCGACAACCTGGTGGGCATCTTCGCGGCCCTGTCGGGCCAATCGAAGGCCGAGGTGCTGGCCGAGTACGCCGGCAAGGGCTTTGGAACCTTCAAGCCGGCCCTGGCCGAGCTGGCGGTCGAGAAGCTGGCCCCGGTGGGCGAGCGCATGCGCGGCCTGCTGGGCGACCCGGCGGTGCTGGACGCCATCCTGGCCAAGGGCGCGGAAAAGGCCCGCGAGGCCGCCGCCCCGACCCTGGCCGAGGTCAAGAAGCTGGTCGGCTTCTGGGGGGCCTAGAAACGAGGCTTGAGGTTCAGGCTGAAGCGGCGTCATCTCGCGCGATGACCGACGCCGCTTCAACCGCCGCCTCGCAAAGCCGCCGCAAGTTCCTGGTCGTCGCCGACGACACGCCGGAATTCTCGGCGGCGCTCAAATACGCCTGCCGCCGCGCCCGCTCGACCGGCGGTCACGTGGCCATGCTGAAGGTGATCTCGCCCGCCGAGTTCGAGCATTGGAGCGGCGTGCGCGAGGAGATCGAGCGCCAGGAGCGCGAGGAGGCCGAGGTCCTGCTGCAGAGCCTGGCCGCCCAGGTCGTGGCCGAGACCGGCCTGCCGCCCGAATTCATCATCAAGCACGCTGACAGCGTCCGCACGGCCCTCAAGGCGGTGGTCGCCGCCGATCCCAGCATCAAGATCCTGATCCTGGCGACGTCCACGGCGGGGCGGGGCCCGGGCCCCCTGATCTCGGCCATCGCCAAGGAGGGCGTCGGGTTCAGCGGCCGCAAGCTGCCCGTCACCGTGGTGCCGGGGGATCTCACGGACGCCGAGATCGAGGAGTTGGCGTAAGGTTCAGCATCTCCCCCCACCTGACCCGCTTCGCGGGTCGTCCGCCCCCAAAGGCGGGCGGAAGGAGATCGCCGTCCTTCTTCCCCCTCCGGGGGAGGAGCGCGAAGCGCGGAGGGGGCGAGTGAGCGTCAGACCCGCTCCGGGATCCGCACCATCATCCGCTCGTAGCCCTTCACGAAGGTCGAGAAGACGCGCTTGGGCTCTTCCAGGACCTCGATCTTCGGGAAGCGCTTGAGCACCTCTTCCCAGACGATCTTCAGCTGCATCTCGGCCAGGCGGTTGCCCACGCAGCGGTGGATGCCGAAGCCGAACGACAGGTGGCGGCGGGCATTGGGCCGGTCGATGATGAAGGCGTCTGCGTCCTCGATCACCGTGTCGTCGCGGTTGCCCGAGACGTACCACATGACGACCTTGTCGCCCTTCTTGATCGTCTTGCCGCCCAGCTCGAAGTCCTCCAGCGCCGTGCGGCGCATGTGGGCCAGCGGGGTCTGCCAGCGGATGATCTCCGAGACCATGTTCGGGATCAGGCTGGGGTCGGCGCGCAGCTTGGCTTCTTCGGCCGGGTTCTTGCTCAGGGCGTAGAGGCCGCCGGTGATCGAGTTGCGGGTCGTGTCGTTGCCGCCGACGATCAGCAGGATGACGTTGCCCAGATACTCCATCGGCGGCATGTCGCGGGTGGCCTCGCCATGGGCCAGCATCGAGATCAGGTCGTTGCCCGGCTCGGTCTGGTTCACCCGCTCGTTCCACAGATTGGTGAAATAGCCCAGGCACTCCAGCAGCTCGGCGCGGCGGGCGTCCTCGCTCTCGACGATGCCGCTCTCCGGAGACGCCGTCGCCACGTCGGACCAGCGGGTCAGCTTGCGGCGCTCCTCCCAGGGGAAGTCGAACAGGGTGGCCAGCATCTGGGTGGTCAGCTCGATCGAGACCTTGTCGACCCAGTCGAACGGCTCGCCGATCGGCAGGGCGTCGAGGATCTCGCAGACCCGTCCGCGGATGACGCCCTCCAGCTTGGCCAGGTTCGGCGGCGAGACGATCGGGCTGACCGTCTTGCGCTGGATGTCGTGCTTGGGCGGGTCCATGGCGATGAACATCGGCAGGACGAAGTCCTCGTCGAAGTCGCGGATAGTGATGCCGCCGAGGTGCGCATCCGACGAGAAGACCTGGTGGGTCGTGTCGACGGTCATGATGTCGTTGTAGCGGGTGATCGACCAGTACGGCCCGATCTCCTCGTCGCCCTTCGACCAGTGGACCGGCTCTTCCTTCCGCAGGCGCTCGAAATAGGGCCACATGGCGTCGGCCTGGAACAGGGCCGGGTCGGCGACGTGATAGTCCTCGAGAGGGATGGAATAGGCCTTCGCGCGCGCCGCGTCCTTCAGGTCCACCGAACCGTCGCTCATCTTGGATCCTCCCGCGGATCGTTGTTCTGCGACCATACCGCCAGAAAATGACGCCTGTGTCACTTTCAAAATGCGCCAAATGGTCTTTGCACGAGAGCGCCGGCCGGTCTTGCGTCACGGCTTCGCGAGGTCCATTTCAGACGCATGTTCATTCAGACCGAAACCACTCCGAACCCCGAGGTCCTGAAGTTCCTGCCCGGCCGTGAAGTGCTGGGAGAGGGCGCGCGGGAATTCCGTACGTCCGAGGAAGGCGACGCCTCGCCGCTGGCCCGGGCGTTGTTCGATCTGGGCGACGTGACACGGGTGTTCTTCGGTCCCGACTTCCTGACCGTCACCAAGGGCGAGGACGCCCAGTGGCCGCACCTGAAGGCGCCAATCCTGGCGGCCATCATGGACCACTTCACCAGTGGTCGCCCGCTGCTGCTGGACGCCACGCAGGATGGCGGCCACGACGAGGACGGCGTCTATGACGAGGAAGCCAGCCAGATCGTCGCCGAGATCAAGGAACTGCTGGACACCCGCATCCGCCCGGCCGTGGCCCAGGATGGCGGCGACATCGTCTTCTCGCGCTTCGAACCGAAGACGGGCGTCGTGTGGCTGCACATGCGCGGCGCCTGCTCGGGCTGCCCCTCGTCGTCGGCGACCCTGAAGTCCGGCGTCGAGAACATGCTCAAGCACTACGTGCCCGAAGTGACCCGGGTCGAGCAGACGCTCTGATTTTCCGCGATCCGGCCCGCGCGGGTGTTGCCCGTCGCGGTCACGCGGCTATACTGTAACCACAAGAGTTGCGAATAGCCCTTATAAGGATCGCCCATGGCCAAGCTCGAAGACGCCACGCTCGCCCAGCTGTTCACCGAAGCCCGCACCCGCAATGGCTGGGATCCGACGCCGCTGCCGGAAAGCGTGCTGCGCGAGCTCTACGACCTGACCAAGTTCGGCCCCACGGCGGCCAATTCGACCCCGGCCCGCTTCTATTTCCTGACCTCGCCGGAGGCCAAGGAGCGCCTGGCCAAGCTGTCGTCGGGTTCGAACGGCGTGAAGATCCGCCAGGCGCCGGTGACGGTGATCGTCGGCTACGACCTGGATTTCCCGCAGACCCTGCCCAAGCTGTTCCCGCACGCCCCGGGCGCCAAGGACTGGTTCCCCGATCCGGTGGCCAAGGAGTGGGGCGCGCTGCGCAACAGCTCGCTGCAGGGCGGCTATTTCATCCTCGCCGCCCGGGCCCTGGGCCTGGACGTCGGCCCGATGTCGGGCTTCGACAACGCCGGCGTCGACGCCGAGTTCTTCGCGGGCACCAACATCAAGAGCAACTTCATCGTCTCGATCGGCCACGGCACCGACGAAGGGCTGTTCCCTCGCAACCCGCGCCTGGACTTCGACGAGGCCGCGAAGATTCTCTGACCCGGTGACGGCGGAGGGGCGTCGGGATACAAAGCGCCCATGACCCTCCGCCATACGCTCATCGCCCTGCCGCTCGTGCTGCTGGCCGCCTGCGGGCCCGCCAAGAAGGCCGAGGCCCCGCCCGAGGCCGCGAGCAAGGGCCCGGTCACCGTCGCCATCGCGCCCTATGCCGGCGGGCCGCTGAAGATCGGCAAGGACGGCGTCGGGCCGATCAACGCCTCGACCGCCTTCGACCTGGCCACGCTGAAGGCCCTGTTCCCCAAGGCCAAGGTCGAAAGCGCCTTCCTGCACTTCAGCGAGGGCTCGGCCCAGCCGATTATCACGATCGAGCAGGACAGCGTTCCGCTGGCCGAGATCGGCAAGACCGACGAAGGTGAGATCGCCTATGTCCGCGTCGCCGCCGGCGATGCGCGCGGTCCCAAGGACGAGCGGCTGCTGGCCAAGTGGGCCGACCTCGGCTTCACCGTCGACCAGTGCCGCGCCGGTGAGGGCCGCGAGGTCAACGCCGTGGTCTGCGTGCGTCCCGAGGCGCCGACCGTCTCCTACGTGTTCGGCGTTCCCGGCTGGACCCAGGGCGGCGTGCCGCCCGAGGCGACGCTGAAGGCCAAGAGCCAGCTGAACGAGCTGATCTGGCGCCCCGCCGAGGGCGCGGCGGTCGGTTCGGCCTGAAACCCATGATCCTGTCGATCGACACCTGTCTCGGCGCCAGCTCGGTCGCCGTGCTGGACGGCGAGCGCGTGCTGGCCGTCAGGAGCGAGCCCATGACCCGCGGCCACCAGGAGCGCATCGGCGTCCTCGCCCGCGAGGCGGCCGCCGAGGCGGGCGTGGCCTTCGCCGACCTCGCGCGGATCGGCGTCACGGTCGGGCCGGGCTCATTCACCGGTCTGCGCGTGGGCCTGGCCTTCGCCAAGGGCCTGGCCACGGCGCTGTCGATCCCCTGCGTGGGCGTCAACACGCTGGAGAGCCTGGCGTTCGGCCACGAGGGCTTCGTCGCCGCCGTCATCGATGCGCGGATGAGCCAGGTCTATATCCAGGTCTTCGCCGACGGGGTGTCGCTGATGGCCCCCGACGCCCTGGGCCTGGGCGAGGCCGCCGCGCGGCTGGCCGAGCTCCATTCCGGCGGACCGGCGACCCTTGTCGGTTCGGGCGCGCCTCTGCTGGCCGAGGCGCTGCCGAGCGCGAGCGTCCTGACCCCGGCCGCGCCCGATCCCGTCGCCGTCGCGCGCCTGGCCGCCGCCCGGCCCGCCCCGGCCCATTCGCCCCGGCCGCTGTATCTGCGCGCGCCCTATGCCACCTTGCCTTCCACGGGGCCCGCCGCATGAACCTGCGTCCCGTCGGCTCCGAAGCCTCGTTCGATCTCGCGGATATTCACGACAAGGCCTTCGACCGGCCCTGGACGGCGCTGGAGTTCGACGACCTGCTGAAATCGCCTGGCGCCTTCGCGATCCTGGGCGAGGCGGGCGAGCCCGCTCAGGCCAAGGGCTTCGTCCTGTGCCGCTCGATCGCCGGCGAGGCCGAGATCCTGACCATCGCCGTCGACCCCGCCGCCCGTCGTCGCGGCTGGGGCGCGGCCCTGGTGGAGGTCGCCGCCGGGATCGCCGCCGAGACCGGTTCCGAGGCCCTGTTCCTGGAGGTCGCCGTCGACAATCTGGCGGCCATCGGGCTCTACCAGGCGACCGGTTTCGCCAAGGTCGGCCTGCGCAAGGGCTATTATCCCCATCCGGATGGCGCCAAGGACGCGCTTGTCATGCGCCGGGCGCTTAACACTTAGGGAGCGACCGCCTATCTTGCGGCGACTCAGACGGAGGTTCCGCCGTGGATCGACTCGAAAAGGCCTGTATCGAAAAGGGCATGCGCATGACGGACCAGCGCCGCGTGATCGCGCGCGTGCTGTCGTCGGCCGATGACCATCCGGACGTGGAAGAGCTGCATCGCCGCGCCCACGCCATCGACCCGCATATCTCGATCGCCACGGTCTACCGCACCGTCCGCCTGTTCGAGGAAAGCGGCATCATCGAGCGCCACGACTTCCGCGACGGCCGCTCGCGCTACGAAGAGACGCCCGACCACCACCACGACCACCTGATCGACATGAAGACCGGCAAGGTCGTCGAGTTCGTGGACGAGGAGATCGAGGCCCTGCAGAACGCCATCGCGCGCAAGCTGGGCTACAAGCTGGTGGACCACCGGCTGGAGCTCTACGGGGTGCCGCTGGAGGAGTAGGGGCGGGGGCTGCGACCCCGCCGCCCTTGCGGAATGGGCCTCTCGACCCCATAACCTCGCCGGATGAGCGAGACCCCGCAAAAGCGCCTCTTTATCAAGACCTACGGCTGTCAGATGAACGTCTATGACAGCGAGCGCATGGCCGATGTCCTGCGCCCGCTGGGCTATGGGATGGTCGATGATCCGGAGGGCGCGGATCTGGTGGTGCTGAACACCTGCCACATCCGCGAGAAGGCGACCGAGAAGGTCTATTCCGAGCTCGGCTACATCAAGCAGATGAAAGATCGGAAGGCGCAGGCCGGCGGTCGCATGACCATCGCCGTGGCCGGCTGCGTGGCCCAGGCCGAGGGCAAGGAGATCATGAACCGCCAGAAGGCGGTCGATCTGGTCGTTGGTCCGCAGGCCTATCACCAGCTGCCCGAGCTGATCGCCCGCGCCCACCGGGCCAGCGGCGAGCGCCTGGCCGCCGACTTCGCCGCCGACGAGAAGTTCGACGCCTTGCCGGCCGAGCGCCACGTGACCGGGGTCACCGCGTTCCTGACCGTACAGGAGGGCTGCGACAAGTTCTGCACCTTCTGCGTGGTGCCCTATACCCGCGGCGGCGAGTGGTCGCGGCCGGTGAACGACATCGTAGAAGAGGCCAAGCGCCTGGCCGACCAGGGCGTGCGCGAGGTCACCCTGCTGGGCCAGAACGTCAACGCCTATGACGGCGACGGCTCCACACTGGCCAAGCTGGTCCGCCAGCTGGCCAGGATCGATGGCCTGGACCGCATCCGCTACACGACCAGTCACCCGCGCGACATGGGGGAGGACCTGATCGAGGCCCATGGCGAGCTGCCCGAGCTGATGCCCTACCTCCACCTGCCGGTGCAGGCGGGGTCGGACAAGATCCTCAAGGCCATGAACCGCGACCACACGGCCGAGAGCTATGTGAAGCTGATCGAGAAGATCCGCGCCGCGCGGCCCGACATCGCCATGAGCGGCGACTTCATCGTCGGCTTCCCCGGTGAGCGCGACGGCGATTTCGAAAGGACCCTGGACCTGGTCCGCGAGGTCGGTTTCGCCTCCGCCTTCTCGTTCAAGTATTCGCGGCGTCCTGGGACGCCCGCTTCGGCCATGCCCGGCCAGGTCGACGAGGCGGTCAAGGCCGAGCGCCTGGAGCGCCTGAACCAGCTGCTGGACGACCAGCAGCGCGCCTTCAATGCGGCGCAGGTCGGCAAGACGTTGCAAGTGCTGTTCGAGAAGGCCGGCCGCCACCCTGGCCAGGTCGTGGGTCGCAGCCCATATC
>Ga0075369_10000253_pt1 | contig 15838 bp, 13 predicted proteins | sample EndMethybrTD3034_FD_71400 | JGI IMG/M metagenome (GOLD analysis project Ga0075369, IMG submission 71400) | Populus endosphere microbial communities from Tennessee, USA - Endosphere MetaG P. TD hybrid TD303-4 | ecosystem: Host-associated > Plants > Roots > Endosphere | place: USA: Tennessee...
GCGCAGGAAGCACTCGGCAGCCTGCGGTCCATCGCATCCGTCGCTACCCTCGCCGAACGCGCACCCGCCGTGGCCTACCGGATGGGGTTTAGCCGCGTGCTCTTCTCGCGGATCCGCGAGGGCACGTGGGTCGCTTGTTCGGCATGGGCGGGTGAGGACGACGAGTTCGCACAGACGATGGTGCAGGTCGGTGCGGCCAATCCCCGACGCCTCAGCGGTCCGCTCTTGGAAAGCGAGATGGTGCGCCGCCAGGTCCCGATCCTGGTGCGCGATCCTCAATCGAACCCGCGCGTTCACCCCGAATTGGTCGCTGTCACAAGAACCCTGGCGTACGTCGCGGCGCCCGTGCTCACCTGGGGCAAACCAGTCGCTCTGCTACACGCCGACCGCAGCGCCGAACGACCCGGCGTCTACGAAGTCGACCGCGATGTGCTCGGTATGTTCGCCGAGGGGCTGGGTGTGGCGTTCGAACGCAACCTGATGATGGACCGACTCCAAGCCATGCGATGCGCCGCCGACGAGCATGTGCGAGCCGTGAATGCACTGGCCGACGACTTCACTGTGGAAGTCATGGAGCTCGCAGGCCACGCCTCCGCTCCCGTCGAAGGGTTAATGACGACCCAGGACGCGCCTCAGCCCACAACCGCTGCGCCCGAAGGCGGACACTCCCTCACCGCCCGGGAAACCGATGTGTTGCGTGCCCTGGCGGCCGGTAAGACGAACGCGCAGATCGCGCTGAGCCTGTTCGTGTCGGAGGGCACAGTCAAGTCTCACGTGAAGCACATCTTACGAAAGCTGGGTGCCGCCAACCGCACCGACGCGGTCGCCAGGTACCACCGGCTGCGCAGTTGAGTGATCGGTCGACCTCCCATGAGAGGGATCGAAATTCCCCTTGCCGGGGGACGCTTTTCGGGTGAGCTATCCATACGGTGATCGCGTGCCACCAGTGGATCACGAGTTAAACCTCACCACGCAGGCGATTCTCACGTACGGCAGCTGGGCGCTGACGGCGGTGATTCTCGCGCTCGCCATTCAGATGGGGATACGCGAGCGCACTCCGTTCTACCCGCTGATGGTGTTGGCCGCCATGGTCGGCGCCTTCGCCGAGCCACTCTACGACGTCGCGATGATGTTGTACTTCTATTCGACGGCCGGGATGTGGACTCATTTCACGGCGTTCGACATCCCTCAACCAATCTGGACGCACAGCGGGTACGTGGTCCTATATGCCAGCGCGGCAATCTTCATAGCCCGCGCGATCTGGCGAAAGACGCTCACGCGACGCATGCTCTACATGTGGGCGGGCGTCGAATTGCTGATGTCCTGTGTGTTCGAGATGATCGGCATCAACGGCGATGCTTACAGCTACTGGGGGCCACATGTATTCCGGATCTTCCAGTACCCATTGGTGATTGGCGTACTCGAAGCCGCCCAGGTGATCTGCTTCGCGGTCGCAGCCTCACTTCTGCGTGCCCGCTTGACCAGTCAGTGGCAACTGCTCGGACTGTTCGTGCTGTTTCCATGCACATTCTTCGGAGCCAACTTCGGTGCGGGCTGGCCCACCATCATCGCTGTGCACCTTGAGCACCATTCGACACCGTTGATCACGGTGGCAACCGTGGTGAGCATCGTCTTCGCGGTCGTGCTTGTGCGAGGCGCCGCCGCGGCCCTACCGCAACGACGGGCGAGCGATGCCGAGGATCGCCCCAATGTCCAGGCCGCCCAGGCGCTGCCGGTTCCCGGCACTTTCGGTATTGCGACGGGGAACTAGGGAGTCACGCAATGTCCTCATCCACGTCCACCAACATTCGCCACGCCTTCTACATCCTTGCCGGCACAATCGCGCTGGTATTGACCTGGCCGAACGCATTCACGTGGATCGCCGCCGGTGGGAACATCCTCAATCCCGTCGACTTCTTCGGCGACGCGATCGCGGCAGGCGGCACCGCCGCGTTCCTCAGCATCGACATGGCCATCGCCTGGCTGGTGTTCATGGTGTGGGTCGTGTCCGACAGCAACCGGATTGGGTTGGGGTACAAATGGGGCTGGCTGTTCGTGGCATTGTCCTACATCGGCGTATCGATGGCCTTCCCCGTCTATCTCGTCACCCGTGAGCGATACCTCGACAAACGTGCCCGGACCAACGAATTGAGCACTGCTCAGGGCTAATGCGCCCTACAGTGCGGACGTCGCGGCCAAACCCGCGACGAAATCCCGAATGCTCGACGCGGTGTGCGCATCGGTCGAAGCGGATTCGTTCGCCGCCGCGGTGTCCTGCGCCAGGCGAACCATCTCCGGTCCCTCATCGACGAGCAATTGGGTAAGCCCAAGCGCAGCAGATGTTTTCAGCACCGGCTCCATGGTTGCCATTGCGCCCACGGTGTTTCCAGCCAATGCCAGGCACAGCGCGAGTTGGATCGACGCGCAGAGATGCGCACGAGGGCGGCGACTCGGATCGACCCGGTCGAGGCGAGTACGGGCCCGCTCACCGGCCGAGGTGAGCGCCGCCGCCCGTCCATCGGCAAGAAGGAGCCGAATTTGTGCGTCTTCCAGGGTTTCTGCCGTGCCGTCAAAGACTCCCCCAGTTTGCGGGCTACTCCCGATCATGATCCGGCGTACGACCTCATCGTCGATCGGCTCGCCCGACAACGTGGCGATCCGGACCTCGTCAAAGAGCAGGCCCGCCTCAAGCCGCGGCAGGCGCAATTGCCGCGCGATCTCCAGCCCTTCGGCCAGTCGGCGATGCGCGGCGTCCAGATCACCGCGGGCAAGCTTCAGCCGCGCCCCTGCGCCGAACGCCGCGAGCATGAAGTCGACGATCCCGCCCTCGGTGCCCAATTCGTAGGCGTCGTCGAGCAGTGGCTCCGCTTCGTCGAATTGGCCACGTTCGTACAGAAGCTCTCCCAACACCGATCCAGCCAGCTTTGCCGCGTAAGTCGGGCGTCCGGACGGCGACAGGGCGATACGTATGGCGTGTCGCAGGTGCGCCTCTGCGCCTGCGACGTCGAGTTGTTCGTTCGCGGCGATCGCCGCAAAGCAGTATCCGTAGCTCACGCTCAGCGTTCCGGGAATCCGCTGATGGTATTGGCGTGCCCACCGCTGCCAGCGGAGCGCGTCATCGAAGTCCGCCACTCGCAGCGCCCGATACGAAGCGAGATCGGCCGCGCGGCAGAGAATGAAGGGACGCAACGAATCTGCCCGTTCGACACAAGCCGAAACGGCATCGGCGGAGGTGTCGACGCGGTCCTGGAACGCCTCGATCACCGCGCGAATCAGGTCTATTTCCGCTCGCAAGTTGCCGGCTTGGTCGTCGGGCACCGAGTCGATACCGAACTCGGCCAATCGAAGCGCATCCTCGGCGGCCGCCAGTCGGCGCACTACTGCGTTCGCCCATGCGGCATCGACCTGCAGCCTCGGCCGCCCGTCGGCCTCCTGCGCAGGCAGCTTGGCCACAAGGCCGATCAATGTGTTCATCTGGGACTGTTCCATCAGGTCGGTGGCGGCCAACTCGACGGCATCGACAGCCTGCCGTGCGTCGCCGGCGAGGATCATGTGATCGACGGCCTGGCTGAGCATCTGGTGCTCGGTGAACCACTGAGCGGCTCTGCGGTGTAGCTCGGGAATCCGATCCTCTGCGTCGCGCTCGAGTCGGTGTAGAAGGTACTCGGCGAACAGGGGGTGGTAGGCGAACCACGACCCCTCGGGGTCAGTCCTCCGGAGGAACAGATCACGCTCTTCGATCTCCTCGAGGAGGCTCCGGCTACGCGGATTGTGGGTGAGGGCTGTGGCCAACCCACTGCAGATCTGTTTGGGGATGCACGTCGACAGCAGGAAATCGAGCAGATCTGGTTCGAGGCTGTCGAGAACATTCGACGCCAGATACTCGCCTATCGCTTTGTCACGCCCCGAGAGGTGGCCGATGAGCTCGGTCGCATCGCGGTGTTCCCGAAGCGACAGCGACGCCAACTGTAGAGCGGCGGCCCACCCGTCGGTGGACTCCTCGAGGTCGGCCACGTTTTCCGTCGTGAGTTCGAGGCCGCACTGATCGACCAGCAGGGCGTGCGATTCGGCGATATCGAACTTCAGATACGACGCGTCGATCTCGACGAGCTCACCCTGTACCCCCAACGTCGCCAGCGGCAGTCCGGTGCGGGTCCGGCTTACGACAATCAAATGCAGGTGATGGCAACCGTTCTCGACCAGATACGCGAGAGCGTTAGTGGTTTCGCTGCCGTCCACTCGATGCCAGTCGTCAAGCACCAGCACGAGGGTTTCTTTGTCGGAGTGCAGACGATCGATCAAGGCGTTGAGCACGTACTGCTGCGCATTTTCCAGATGGCCTTCGAACTCTTGTTGCAGCGTGTCCGCGAGCTCCGGCATGGCCTGCCGAATCGCCTCGATCAGATGGGCGAGAAACCAGGCAGGATTGTTGTCATCGCTGTCGATGGCCAGCCACGCACCCTTGAGTCCATCTCGGGTCAGCGCTTCCCCCCATTGCGCGGCCAGCGTGCTCTTGCCGTATCCGGCGGGCGCATGAATGAGGACGAGCTTTGGTCGTCGCCCGGAGCCGAGGCGATCGAGGATGCGTTGCCTCGGCACCGGCGGGCGATTGAAGGTCGGCGGCCGAAACCGTGTCGGTGCGCTGGGCGGGTAGCTCCCCCGCTGAATGGCACCCGACCCGTCGGACCGTAGTCCGAGGGGTGTCGAATGCCCCGTTGATGCCCATGCGCGAGCGCCTGCGTCGGTTCCCGGTTCGTCGGCGCCGCTCGGCGGTGATGGCAACTCGAGCGGAACCTCGGCGATGGTGAGTCCGAGACGGGTGCCTGCGCCTCGCAGAGTTTCGCCGAATGCGGCTGCAGAGGTCGGGCGGCGTTCGGAGTCGGCGTTCAGCGCCTGCTCCAGCGCCGTGCAAACCCCGTCCGGCATACCTTTCGTGCGGAGATCGGGAATCGGACCCGCCACTACGCGGCGTACAAAAGCAAGCGGGTTGTCCCCAGGTCGAAACACGAACGGCGGCTCACCATTGAGCAATGTGAACAAAGTGGCCGCCAGGCCATAAATGTCGGCGGCGACCGACGCGGACGGTCCTTCGAACAATTCGGGCGCGGTGTACTGGGGCGATCCAACCAAGACGTTGGCGGCGGTCTCACGACTGCCCGCAATGCGCGCGATGCCGAAGTCACTCAATTGCGGTTCCCCGTACGAGGTCAGTAGGACATTAGCGGGCTTGATATCGCGATGAAGTACACCCGCGCGGTGAGCGGTTTCCAAGGCTCCCGCCAGGCGCACCCCGATCGTCAGGGCTTCGTGTACCGCGAGCGGTCCGTGCCCCTTGATCCACGAGCCCAGCGTGTCCCGGCTGTGGTAGGGCATCACGATGTAAGGGCGGCCGGTGAAGGTCAGGCCGCTGTGCAGCACGGGCACGATGTTCGGGTGGCCGGAGAGCCGGCCCATCGCCCGCTGTTCCCGGTCAAAGCGTTCGAGGTCGACGTCGTCCGGATCGGAACTGAGCACCTTGATCGCGACAAACCGGTCGAGCGACGGTTCGCTGCAGCGGTACACCACACCGAACCCACCGCGCCCGACGGGCTCAGCACCCTGGTAGCCCTCTGCCTCGAGCTCGGCGACGATTCCGGTAGCCAGCCTGCGTTGGGTGTCTTCGGGGCTGCCCATCCCTAGACCACCCACAGCCCAGGACCGCCCGCCGAGCGGATCAGATCCGAACGACTGAGCAAATTACTCGTGCGACCCGGTGCTTGCGCTCTCATCGCATATACCTTCGTTGCGGCCATTTCACCGTACTCCGGCCGACCGGGCCGGCAATGTTGTTTCAACACGACCCGTCCGTGCCGATATGCCCCCTTCGGGAGAGCAGAACCACCCGTTGAGGAGACGCGCAGCGGGCCGATCCTGGCAACACTTGGAGAACAACAGCATCCCGACCGCGGCGCGAGATGTGCCCGTCGATCCAATTCTCAATCCACGCAGAAAAGTGAGTGAAACCATGTCGCAGTACCTCAGCGCATTTCTAATCCTTCTCCTGGTCGTTTCCCCGCCGCTGATTCCGGCGCTTGTCGCCGTGGTCCACCGGCTGGCAGCCGGCATTCGCGCGGTCGCCAACATGCGCAAGTCCGCGCCAGCCCCAACGGTGTCCTAACGACACGTGGCCAGAAGGTGCGCCTCTTCGGGGTGCACCTTCTCCTTGGCACTAACTGGGCTGCCCGTACACGGCGACAACCACCGTGCGGTCGACGCTGTTCTCTGACCACACTCCGATCTTGGTGTTCGCGCAGTTGCTCATGATCGCGAGATACGCGGGGTTGAAATACCACTGATTGATGAGTTCGACGCCGCTGATCGCCAGCGCCGGATTGATCGCCACCGTCTCGGCCACGGTGCCGTGAAATCCTGCTGCGGCGGCGCGATCTTGAGGGGCCGTGCCGTCAGAACCGATGTCGCCGTCGAGGTTTCGGTTGTTGAGGACGTCGTGGGTGTGCCATTGAGCGGCCAGCTGCAGCTGCGGGTCGATCTTGATGTCGTTGGTACAGCCCGCTTGGTGCTGGACGGTGTAGACGTTGGCGACAACACCGTCGTTCAGACGCTTGTTGTCGGCAAGTGCGACCGGCGGGCCAGTCAACGCGACAGCACCGATGATCACCATGGCAGGCAACATCAAAGGCCGGCACCGACCCGCTCGGCGCGGCATTGGCCACCTCATGATACGAACTCCACCTTCGAGACTTTGGCTTGGTCGCCGACCCGCCGCACGAGAACGCGTATCCGCCATGCGTGCGAATCTGCCTGCAGTGCACCGGTATTCGACGTCGTCACAGTCACGGCAACTAGCACGTTTGCAGTGCCGTCCGCCTGCGACTCCAAACCGGCTTCGGTGATTGTGATAGGTGGTTTCGACTGTGCCGCGGTCTCGGGCGTGGGGTGGACGCCGTCGACGCCGTCAGCTGTCAGCCCGCCGGCGGCGGCAGCAGCATGTTCTGCCACGTCTTGTCCTCCGGTGCAGTGTGAGCAAGGTCGGATTGCGTGTACTGCCGCCCGTCCGGTCCGAGATATGTGCCCGTGGCAGGGTCGTATTCGGCCGCGGCTACGGGTGGCGGCGCGGGACCCGCCGGGGCCGCGCCCTCCGGTGGTGCAGGTCCGGGCGGGGCCGCGGCGGCCGGCGGCGCACCTGGCGGCAACTGGGGAATGCCCTGCCCGGACAGCGTGGCGTTGGGATCGCCTTTCCAGTTGAAGCCGTCGTTGAGCGGCACATACCGCTCATCGCTTTCGCACATCTTCACCGTCGGTGCACGCTTGGCGGGCACCGTCTCGCACGGGATGTTGCGGGCGCCACGCACGTTCCACGGCGAGTCCTGCGGGACACGGCAATACAAGTCCCCCGGCGCACGGTCGGGATAGTCCTCGAAAGTGGGTATGCGCTGCTGTTGGGACGGTAGGAACCCGGTGGTGCATGGTGGCGGCAGGTTGAGGTTCAGGTTGAAGCTGAGGTACTGACCCTTGTAGTCCTGCTTGGTGTTGACGTTCGCCACGATGCCCGCCTGGCCGTAGGACACGGACTGGGGCAGCAGTACCAGGAGTTGCTCGATGTCGTTGCGGTAGGTGAGCGCTACCTGACCGATGCTGACCATGTTCGCCAGCAGAACCGGCAAGGTCGGCTGTACCCGCTCGACCAGTTGGCGTACCTCGGCGGCGGCTGGACCGCCCTTGTCGATGACGCCGGCGACATCCTCGTCGTGGGTCTGCAACTCGCTCGTCACAGTGGCGAGGTTCGACGCCCACGTCTGGATCGCGTCCGACGTGTTGGTCTGTGAGTCGAGAACCGGCTTCGACTGCTCGATCAAGGCGATCAACGGGTCGAGATTCTTGCGCGCATCGATTGCGAGATCCGAAGAGCCCTTGACCAAGCGGGACAGTTCGGGCCCCAGGCCGCCCACCGCGGTGTAGGACTCGTCTATGACGGTCCGAAGGTTGTCGCGAGGCACAGCTTTCAGACCCGTGTTGAGGGAGTCGAGCACAGCATTGATGTCGGTTGGCACTGTGGTGGCGGCCACCGGAATCACGTCGCCATTCTTCAGCGGCGGCGAGCTGCTGTTGCGAGGCAACAACTCGACGTACTGTTCGCCGATCGCCGTTTGACTGTGCACCTCGGCCTTGAGATCCGACGGGATCTTCACGCCGGATGTCAGCGACAGCACGGCCTCGACACCGGTGTCGGTCAGGTTCACTGATTTAACCCGGCCCACTTCGGTGCCGCGATAGGTGACATTGCCGGTGTTGTAGAGCCCCCCGGTCTCCGGGAGTTCCAAAGTCACCGTGTAGCGGCCGACCCCGAAAACCTTGGCGGGCAACTTCATGAAATGAAAAGCCATCAGTGCCATCGCGACGAGCGCGATCACGGAAAAAATGGCCAGCTGAATCTGGACCCGTCGGTGTAGGTGCATCTACGGCCCCTGATCCCAGCGATACGGGATGGTCAGCGGATTGCCTGTGGTGTTGGGACCGCCGGAGGTGCACGGGCTCGGGAACTGGCCGATGGTGCGGCCCCACTGCAATTCCAGCCAGGTCAGGTCGCACTCCCACCGGGTTCCCGTGAACATCCCGGAGTCGATGCGGCTGAGCGTCAGGTCGACGATCGCCGTCAGGTTCGCGTAATCGCCTCGCTGCCATTTCTCGATGGTTTCGTTCGGAAACGGGTACGTGGGGATCAGGCCGAGCGATCGTGTCAGGCTAGGGCCGGCGTTGGCGAGCGACTCCAAAACCGGTCCGATTTGCCGCAACTCCTTGACCAGGTTCTCTTTGGTTTGGTTGACCGTGTCGACGGTCAACGCGCTGAACTTGCCCAGCTGATCCGCCGCCTCGACGAGGTTGTCCCGCTCGTTGTTGAGTACCGCGAGCGCATCGGGGATGGTGTCGAGCGCCTTGTCCAGGACGGGTTGGCGCGCCGCGAACTGTCCGGCCAGGTGGTTCAGGCTCTCGGTGGCCGCGATGATGTCACCGGTCTGGTCGTTGACGTAGGCGGTGAACTTGTCGAGCTGCTCGATCAAGCTTCGCAAGTCTTGTTCGCGACCCCGGAATGCGGTGCTGAACGCCGCCGTGATGTCCTGCACTTGGCCCAACCCGCCGCCGTTGAGCACCGTCGATAGTGCCGCCAACGTCTGCTCGACCGTTGGAAAGGCGCTGCCGTGCGACAACTGAATCAGTGAGCCGTTGTGCAGCTTCCCTTGCGGTGGTTCGTCTTTCGGCGGGGCTAGTTCGACGTGCAACGACCCCAGCAGGCTTGTTTGACCGAACTTGACAGTGGAGTTGGCGGGCAGATCGACATCGCCGTTCAGCCTCATCGTTAGCAGCGCATGCCAGTCCTGACGCTCGATCTTCGTCACCGCGCCGACCGTCACGTCGGCGACCCGGACTCGCGCATTCGGCTGCAGGTTGCTGACATCGGGCATCTGCGCCTGGATCTCGAAGGAGCCAGGGCCGCTCCCCTCGGTACCGGGCAGCGAAAGCGTGTTCAGTCCGCGCCAACTGGCGCAGCCGGAAACCGCCACCAAGACAACGATTGTCAGCACGATGGAAACCGCGACGCGGCGGGAAGCGTGCATTCTCATGAGCCACCTCCGGACGGCAACATCATCCCGGGCAGGCCGGCCGCCGGGTCGGTGGCGACCGTCGGCGCGGGCGGCGTATCAGTGCCCGGTGCTTCGGCGGGCAGTGGCGGTCCCGGCGGAACGGCTGCCGGCGGTGAGCCAGCGCCAGGCGCCTCCGGCGGTGGCGGTGCGCCGGCGCCCGGGGGCACGAAGTCCGGCCGCATCCAATCCTCGCTGTACGTAATCTCATTCGGCCTTGCCTGTGCACCGACGAAGAGGTTTTCTCCGAGCGGCGGGAAGTTGTACTGGCGGTTCTTCACGATCGGTGCCAGATATTGCGCGCAGAGTTTGGCCGCTTGCTCGCCGCCCAATCGGGACGCCGCCTGAATTGCACCGCATAGAAACGAGATCGGGTTGGCGAAGTTGTTCACCGCCAGCGCACCCGTGAGCGAGCCATTGGCTGGCTCAAAGATGTTGTTGAAGTTCTGAACTGTCGTCGGAGCGATATGCAGTGTCTGCTTGATGTCATCGAGGCTGGCGACAAGGACGTTCGTAATCGACGCCAACTTGTCCGACGTGGTGCCGATCGCCTCGCGGTTGTCCGCCACGAAGCTCTGCACGTCGGCGACCACCGAGTTGAGATCCTGGGCTGCCTGACCGACCTTGTTCGGGTCATCGGCCAGCAGCGAGGACACCGACGCCACATTGTGATTCAGCTGTTCGAGCAGGTCGGCGCTGTCGTGCAGCGCAGAGACGAGCGTCGAGAGGTTTTTGAATGTGGTGAAGAGGTCGTCGCTGTGGTCACCGAGCGCGGAGACCGCTTGCGACAGCTTGATGATGGTGTCGCGAATGTTGGCGCCTTGCCCACGCAGGTTAGTGGCGGCGGTGTTGATGAACTCACCGAGCGTGCTCACGCCACCCGGCTTGGTCGGCTGCAACAGTTCGGTCACCCGCTCGAGCTGCGCTCTGATGTCGTCCCACTCGACCGGGACCACCGTACGGTCCTGGCCGATGACCGCCCCGTTCTCTATCGTCGGCCCGCCGGAGTAGGGCGGCGTGAGCTGGATGGCCCGACCGGTCACCAGTTGCGGCGACAGGATCGCGGCCTTGACGTCGGCCGGCACTTTGTACTTGCGATCGAACCAGAACGTGACCTTGACGCGCTCGGGCTCCGGTTCGATGGCGTCGATCTTTCCTACCGGGACGCCCTGGATGAGAACGTCGTCGCCAGCGAACACCCCGGTGCTGTTCTCGAAGTAGGCGACCACGATCGTCCGCGCGATCTGCGCGGTGGTCCGCATCGCGACGAAGACGCCCCCGGCGAGCACCACGACGAGCACAATCGCCAGCAGCACGCGTCCGCTTCGCAGCCTCGCCATCATGGTTGTCCCCCTTGCTGATTCGGGGGTGGCACTTCACCCGGTGCGGGCACGTAGACCGGCGCAGGTGTCGGTTCGGGTGTGGACTGCAGCTCCGGGGGCGACGGCGCCGGCGGGCCAGGCGGCGGTCCGCCGGGCGGCGGCGCTGGCAGCGGTTCCCGGTACGGGTAGCGACCCGGGAACTGTGCGGGCAAGTTGGGATCCTGGTTGCCCGTGATCGCGTCGGGCAGATTGAGATGCGGCTCGCCGCCCTGACCCGTCCGCGGGTACGGCACCGGCAGCGCCGGGGTTCCGGGCTGGCCGGTCTGCGGGTCTGTAAGTTGCGACGGCAGCAGCGTGGCAGGGTCCAGTCCCAAATCGGAGAACGCGGCGTCGACGAATGGTTGCACGAACTGCCCCGGGAACAGGTTGACCACATACGCCTTGAAAAACGGGCCAGACGACACGGATTCACCAAGCGACATCGCGTACGTGTTGAGCAGTTTGATCGCTTGTTGCACACGCTCCTTGCGGTCGTCGACGATGGTCAGCACCCCGTTGAGCTTGTCCAATGCGGGCCGCAGCTGCTCTCGGTTCTCGTCAATGAAGCCCTTCAACTGTCGCGATACCGCGGAGATGTTGCCCCAGATCTGGTCCAAGGCAGCGCTTTGCGTCTGCAGCTGCGCCAACAGCGCGTTGCTGTCCTTCACCAGGCTGACCACCTGACCAGTCCGCTTGGCGAGCACACCCGTTGCCTTGGCGGCATTGTCGAGCAGATTGCGGAGTTGCGCATCGCGTTCGTTGAGGGTTTGCGAAAACCGCGCCACGCCAGAGACCGCGTTCCGCAGGTCCGGTGCGGTGTCGGCGAAGGTTTGCGACAGAGTGGCCAGCGAGTCCGACAGCATGTTGGTGTTCAGGCCGCTGATGGTGGTCGCCAGATCGCCCAGCGCGTCAGGCAATTGATACGGCGATACCGTCCGATCGATCGGGATAGTCTCGGCGAGCTCGCCGTCCCCGCGGGGGATGACGTCGAGCACCTTGCTTCCCAGCAGGCTCTTCGTCTTGATCGCCGCCTCGGTGCGATCCCCCACAAAGATCTTCTTGTCGACGGTGAACTTGATCAGCACACGCGACTCGTCCAACTCGATACTCGACACTCTCCCCGCGGGAAAACCGGAGACATCGACCGAGGCGCCCGTATGTAGCCCTCCGGCGTCGGCGAAGTAGGCCGAATATTCGTTGGTCTGGTTCAGGAATGGCAGCTTCTGGTAGTTCAGCGCGGCCAGCACGATTGCGAGGACCGCCAGGATGCCGATGGCGCCGATGGCTATGGGGCTACGTTCGGAGAAGGTTTTCATTTGGGCGCGCACCGTCCCGTGCTCTGACCTGCCACCTTGACGTACACGGGCTGGCCGCCTTTTCCGTTGAGCTTCAGCACGACATCGCAGAGATAGAAGCTGAAGAAATCGCCGTACATCCCCTGACGGCCCAGCGCCCGGTACTTGTCAGGCAGCGTGTCGATGATCTTCTCGAAGTACTCGTGGTCCGCCACCACAATGCCTGCGGCACGGTCGGTTTCGCGGACCACTTTCTGGACCGGCTCGCGTGCCTGCGACAGCAGGTCGGCGATCGATCCTGCAGCCGCATTGGTGTAGGCCACCGCGTTCGAAATGTCGGCCTTGCGTTCCGACAATCGACCGATCAGCTGCGAAAGCGACGTCACCGCTTTGTCCAACTTGTCGCTCTCGCCGCCAAGCGAACCCAATACCACGTTGAGGTTGTCGACGACCTGACCGATGAGCTGATCACGGTCGGCCAATGTGTTGGTCACCGCCGCCGCCTGGTCCAGGAACGAGCCGATCGTTGGGCCCTGGCCCTGAAACGCCTGGATCAACTGGCCGCTCAGCTCGTTCACCTGGTCCGGGTTCAGCGCGCGAAACAGCGGACGGAAGCCGCCGATCACCGCGTCCAGGTCCAACGCCGGCTGGGTGCGCGACGCAGGAATCGTGTCGCCCGGGTTGAGTTTCTTGACGCTCCCGGTACCTTCCTCCAGCGCCAGATAGCGGTCGCCGAACAGGTTGTCGTACCGGATCACGGCCCGGCTGCCCTCGGTGAGAACAACAGAATTCTCAGCGGTGAACGCCACTCGAACAGTCGCATCGCGGTTGACCGAGATGCTCTGAACCTTGCCGACTTCCACGCCCGCTATCCGAACGAGGCTGTCCCTTCGCATGTTGGACACGTTGGTGAAGATCGCGAAATAGGTCTTGCCCTCGGTGAACCGAAACTCCGCAAAAATGGTCAGCAGCGCGAACGCGCCGAGCAGGCATATGGTCAGGAAGATGATCAGGCGCCAGGTGGCGCCTCTGAGGTTTCCCATCAGATTCTCTCCTGGTTCTGTCGATCGTCGGCTGTCACGGTGGCGTCTGGCCGTTCTGGTCCGGCTGTGCTGGCCCCGGGCCCGGTGGCGCGGGCGCCACCCCCGGCCACAGCGGCACTCCGCCCGGCCCGTACAGGGGCGCACCGTACGGCGGCGCCCCGGGGTACGGGATCGGTCCGATGGCCGGCCCAGGGATGCACTGACGGATGCTGGGCGGTTGGGGGACAGCCCGAGTGACCGGGAAGTAGTTGTTCCAACAGGGATGTCCGATGCCAGGGTTGGGCCGGATATCAACTCCGGTTCCCCAACCGGTGTTGGTGACGAGCTGGCGCACCGGGAAGTTCTTGGTGGCATCCGGCAACGAGCCGCACCCGGGCTTTCCGCCGGGTCCGCCCTTGGCCTCAACAATGGGCAGATTGTCGGGATATGCGTAGGGGTCGTTGCCCAACAACAGGCCGACGTCCAAGTGGATCGAGCGGCCGTCGGCGCCACCCCACACCGAGTAGCCCCCGTTGTCGAGGAACCACGTTGCGCCCTGCAGCCAGCAGGTGTACTCGGGGTTGTACTTGAGTAGCAGATTTGTTGTCGGCTCGAGCGTGTTGACCGCTGCGACAAGATTGTCTTTGCTCGTGGCAAGCAGGTTGGTCCCTGCCTTTGCGACGCCAGTTACATTGAGCAGCAACGCATCCAGAGCGTCTGCATGATTCACGACGGTCGTGCTGGTGGTGCTGGCGGCGTTCAGTATCGTCAAAATGTTCTCGGCGGCCGCGGCGTAGGTGTCGTTGAAGTTCTTGAACGACCGCCAATCCTCCCGGATGGTGTCGCTGCGCTCATTGAGTGCCGTCAACACCTGATTGAGGTCGGTAGTGGCCTGGCCAATCCGTTCGCCTTGCCCGCGCACTCCCTCGGCGACCGCGGTCAGCACCGCGTTCAACTTCGCCGGATCGATCATCTCGAGAAGGTCGACCACGTTTTCAAAGACCGTATTGACTTCTGTGGTCACGTTTTTCGAATGCAGCACCGCGCCGGCGGCCAGCCGGCCCGAACTCGGGTCCGGCGGGTAGGTCAGGTCAATGAACTTGGCGCCGAACGCCGTGGTGACCCGAATCTGGGCCTGCACGTTCGCCGGGATGTAGCGGATCTGGTCGGGGTCGATCTCCAGCGTCAACTTGGTCCCGTCCTTGGCGGTCGCGACCTGACTGACCCGCCCGACCTGGACGCCACGCATCTTGACCTTGGCGTTGGTCTCCAAGATCAGCCCTGAACGATCCGATGTCAGCGTCACCGGCACATACGACCTGAACGTGCCTGCGAACAACGCCGCGGTCACAAACAGGAACACGGCGACCGCAACCAACAGGATCACCGTCCACCATCCGGTGGGGATGCGCTGTTCTCCCGGCCTTGGTTCCATGTCGCTACCCGGCCAGGTTGAAGTTGCCGGATTGGCCGTAGACGGCGAGCGAGATCATCGCGATCTCGACCGCCGCGATGACCATCGAGGTTCGCACCGCCCGCCCCACGGCCTCGCCGACGCCGGCGGGCCCACCGCTGGCGGTGTACCCGTAGTAGGTGTGCACCAGCATGATGACGACCGTCATCGCCACGCACTGGAAGAAGGACCAGATCAGGTCGGTGGGGTTGAGGAAGGTGTTGAAGTAGTGGTCGTAGACGCCGGATCCCTGACCATAGATCGCGGTGGTGCCGGTGCGGGCTGCTAGGAAGGCCATCATGACCGCGACGCAGTAGAGCGGAATCACCACGATCACCCCGGCGAGTACCCGGGTGGACGCCAGGTAGGTGACGCTGCGGATACCGATCACCTCGAGGGCGTCGATCTCCTCATTGATCCGCATTGCCCCAATCTGCGCGGTGGCGCCGGCACCGATGGTGGCCGACAGGGCGACGGACGTGGTTCCGGGAACGATCAGTCGGACGTTGAAGAATGCCGACGCGAATCCGGTGAGCGCTTCCACACCGACGGACGCCAATTGGTTGTAGCCCTGCACGGCCACCAGCGCGCCGGTGGTGACCGTGAGGAAGCCGACGATCGCGACGGTTCCTCCGACCACGGCCAGTGCCCCGGATCCCAAGCCCATCTGAGCGATTAACCGAAGCAATTCGCCCCGGTAGTAGATGACGGCATCAGGTATAGAACCAAGTGTCTTGGCGTAGAACCGGGTCTGCGCTCCAATGCGCATCCATCCTGCGACCAGGTTGCGCCTGGCGCGGTGCAACCGCGCGTATGGCCTGCTGGGAACGGTGGCTGTCACGTCGTCACCTCACGACACCGTGAACTGGACACCGACAGCGGTGACGATGACGTTGATCGCGAACAGCACCATGAAGGTGAAGACCACCGTCTCGTTGACCGCGTTGCCGACACCGGCCGGACCACCGCCGACGGAAATGCCCTTGTAACAGGCGATCAGGCCAGCGCCGAGCCCGAACAGCATCGCCTTCACCAGCGAGACAACGACATCCGCGGTCCCGGTCAGCAA
>Ga0075369_10000256_pt1 | contig 15633 bp, 19 predicted proteins | sample EndMethybrTD3034_FD_71400 | JGI IMG/M metagenome (GOLD analysis project Ga0075369, IMG submission 71400) | Populus endosphere microbial communities from Tennessee, USA - Endosphere MetaG P. TD hybrid TD303-4 | ecosystem: Host-associated > Plants > Roots > Endosphere | place: USA: Tennessee...
GCTGGCCGATCCGATCGCCGACAAGGCCCTCATCGGGTCGGCGCTGATCGGGCTGTCGATGCTCGGGGACCTGCCGTGGTGGATGACCGTGGTGATCCTGGTGCGTGAGATCGGTATCACGCTGCTGCGCCTGGCGGTGCTTCGCCACGGGGTGATACCCGCCAGCCGCGGGGGCAAACTCAAGACGCTCGTGCAGGCCGTGGCGATCGGGCTGTTCATCCTGCCGCTGTCTGGTCCGTGGCTGTTCGCGGCCTGGGTCATCATGTGGGCGGCCGTCGTGCTGACGGTGCTCACCGGTGTGGACTACGTCGTCTCGGCCATCAGGGATTCGCGTGGACGACCCGCTCGTCACTGACGACGCGCGGGCGCTGGTCGCCGACCTGACCGTGCGCGGCGAGAGCGTGGCCACCGCCGAATCCCTGACCGCCGGGCTGCTGGCCGCCACGCTCGCCGGCGTCCCCGGCGCCAGCGTGGTGCTGCGCGGCGGCCTGATCACCTATCTCGAGGAGACCAAGATCTCGCTGGCCGGGGTGGCACCGCAGGTGCTCGACGCGGTCGGACCGGTCGCCGCCCCGACGGCGCGGGCGCTGGCCGTGGGAGCGCGTCAACGCTGCGTGGCCACCTGGGGTATCGGACTGACGGGGGTCGCCGGACCGGACCCGCACGGCGGACGCCCGCCTGGCACGGTGTTCGTCGGCCTGGCCGGGCCGGTCGATACCGAGGTCATCGAGCTGGCGTTGTCCGGCTCGCGCTGGGACATCCGGGTGGGGGCGGTCAATGCGGCGATCGCCAGGTTGCGCGCGCTTGTCGAGCAGCGGTGAGCCCGCAGCAACAAATCCGCCGGCCCCGGGAACCTGCCGGTGGCGGCGCGCGTTCAGCACATAGCGAATCGGCCGGGCGAATCAGCCGGCGAATCAGGCTATGAAGGAGGCCACGATGGCGGCACTGCTGCGCGAGGTGATCGGAGACGTGCTGCGTCGGGCCCGCACCTCGCAGGGACGCACGCTGCGTGAGGTGTCCGACGCCGCGCGGGTGAGCCTGGGCTACCTCTCGGAGGTGGAACGCGGACGCAAAGAGGCCTCCAGTGAACTCCTCAGCGCCATCTGCGGGGCGCTGGATGTCCCGCTGTCGCGGGTGCTCGCCGACGCCGGAGAGAAGATGGCCCGTCAGGAACGCGCGCGGATCGCGAGCGCGACGCATATCGACGCGACGACAAAGGTCGTCATCCCCCAGGTCGTCTCGATGGCGGTGGCCTGAGCCCTCGCTGGCCGGGCGGCCGCAATTCGACTGACAGGGGTGTGGTGACCTTGGCAGAACCGATAAGTTGGCAGTAACGCCCCAGCGGCATACAGGTCACAACTCCAAGACATGAAGGCGGAATGAACACATGGCCAATCCGTTCGCCAAAGCGTGGAAGTACCTCATGGCGTTGTTCAGCTCGAAGGTCGATGAGTACGCGGATCCCAAGGTGCAGATCCAGCAGGCCATCGAGGAGGCCCAGCGCCAGCACCAGGCGTTGACGCAGCAGGCGGCGCAGGTGATCGGCAATCAGCGTCAGCTGGAGATGCGGCTGAATCGCCAGCTGGCCGACGTGGAGAAGCTACAGGTCAACGTCCGCCAAGCGCTCACCCTGGCCGACCAGGCCATGGCCTCCGGTGACGCTTCCAAGGCCACCGAATACAACAACGCCGCCGAGGCGTTCGCCGCCCAGCTGGTGACCGCCGAGCAGAGTGTTGAGGACCTCAAGGGTTTGCACGATCAAGCGCTCAACGCCGCGGCGCAGGCCAAGAAGGCCGTCGAGCAGAACGCGATGATGTTGCAGCACAAGATCTCCGAGCGCACCAAGCTGCTCAGCCAGCTCGAGCAGGCAAAGATGCAGGAGCAGGTCAGCGCGTCGCTGCGGTCGATGAGCGAGCTGGCCGCGCCGGGCAACACCCCGAGCCTCGACGAGGTCAGGGACAAGATCGAACGCCGCTACGCCAACGCCATCGGGTCAGCGGAGCTGGCGCAGAACTCGGTGCAGGGCCGGATGATGGAGATCCAGCAGGCCAGCGTCCAGATGGCGGGGCATTCCCGGCTCGAACAGATCCGCGCCTCGATGCGCGGCGATGCGCTCCCGGCCGGCGGCGCCACCGCGAAGCCGGCCACCCCCGCGATAAACCCGAACGCCCCGACCCCCGAAAACCCACTGAGCCAATAGTTTCCAGACGATGACAGTGAATTCACGCACCGGCGGCACCTGGCGCTCCCTGGTGCAGCGTGGCGTCGACACCGCCGCCGAGTTCTCCGACGTGGTCGCCGAAAAGCTCAACGCCGCCGCCGATCCGCGCGCCAAACTGCTGCGGAAGCGGCGCTGGGCGGCGCGCATCGGCGTGTTCTTCGGGATGGCGAGCGTGTTCTGGGTGCTGGTGACGGCGCTGCTCGCGGCGTGGAGCACACCGGTGTGGGTGCTGATCATCACCGGGGCGATCGCCGCGGGCGCCGCGTTCCCGGCGACCCTGTTGCTCTTGCGGTACCGCTGGCTGCGCGCTGCGCCGCTGCCACCCGAGCGGTCCAGGGCGGGCAGGAGGCTTCCGCCGTGGGGTTCGGCGGCGCGGGCGCCGATGGCCGCGCTGGTCGCTTCGGAGCGTGGGCTGTTCTCCCTGCTCGGGGTCATGGACCGGGGCCGGATGCTGCCGGCGGACGAACTGCGCGAGCTGACCGTTGCGGCCAACCGCACCGCGGAAACCATGGCCGCGACCGCCAATGAGGTGGTTGCCATGGAACGCGCGATGAGCTCGGCGCCGTATTCACGTTCGCAACTGCGCCCGACCGTCGGCCTCCTGGTCGCGCAAATGGACGCCGGGGTACGGCAGTACAACGAAATGGTCACCGCCGCTGCTCAATTGGTGTCGGCCGCCAACGCGTCACCGATCAGTGGCCAGAACGGCCAATTCGGTGGCCAGCGGTACCGCGACGATGTGGTGGATGCGACAGACCGGCTGCTGGGCTGGGCGAGCGCCTTCGACGAACTGGGCCGGTTGCGCGGCGCCTGATCAGCACCTAAGGCGCCACTCAGATGTCGTGGCTGCTCCGCCGGACCGAATCGGGCCGAGGCCCGTACTTCTCGATGTACGCCTGGTGCACGTGGGCGTTCTTCTCCCGGGAGATGTAGTCGACAAGGTCGGGGTCCAGGTTGTGCTTGCGCAGCATGTGGCGGCGCCACACCTTGTTGAGGGCGTGCGAGAAGAACACGAACGGGATGAGGATGGGGATGGTCATCCCCAGGTGGACGTACAGCGTCGTGGGGATCAGCCAGAACGGCGCGAGCACCAGCACGGCCGGGATGAAGACGCGCACCATCATGCGCCGGGTCGCGCCCCTGCCCGCGAGGTCATCGGCCACCCACTGCCGCATGGAATCGGGGAGCCGCCGTCCGTAGCAGTAGGTGATGTACTCCACGAAGTTGGGTTTCGTCCGGGATGTGTTCTTGCTCACGTTCGCGCCGCGCCTTCCTCAAAACGATGGCCCCGGTTAAACGATGGCCGCAGTAAACGACGGCCGGAGTAACCGATGGCCGCAGTGCGGGTACGGCGGTAGCCGCGACGGCCCGCACCCTGGCCGTGACGATGTTCACGATCGCCGCACACCCGGAACTGCACCCGCAGCGTCGCGGCCGGCGCCTGTGCACAGGTCGGCTCCGTCATGAATGGCAGCCTAACCCCTGGCTGTGGCACTCTGACTCCGATGCGTGTCGCTGTGGTGGCCGGACCCGACCCCGGACATGCGTTTCCTGCCCTCGCCCTGTGTCTGAGATTCCTGGCCGCCGGTGACGCGCCGACGCTGCTGACCGGCACCCGCTGGCTCGACACTGCGCGTGCCGTCGGCATCCCTGCTGTCGAACTTCGGGGTCTTGATCCGACCGACGCCGACGACGACACCGACGCGGGTGCAAAGATCCATCGGCGCGCGGGCCGGATGGCCGTGCTCAACGCGCCCGTGCTCGACGACCTCGCGCCCGAGCTCGTGGTGTCGGATGTCATCACCGCCTGCGGCGGATTGGCCGCCGAGCTGCTCGGTGTGCCGTGGATCGAGCTGAACCCCCACCCGCTGTACCGGCCGTCGAAGGGGCTGCCGCCGCTGGGCAGTGGGCTGGCGCCCGGCGTCGGGATCCGGGGCCGGTTGCGTGACACGGTCATGCGCGCGCTGACCGCCCGGTCGTGGCGGGAAGGCCTGCGCCAGCGCTCGGCCGTGCGGGTGGCGATCGGGCTGCCCAGCGACGACCCCGGTCCGCTGGTGCGGTTGATCGCCACCCTGCCCGCCCTCGAGGTGCCGCGACCGGACTGGCCACCGGAGGCGGTCGTCGTGGGTCCGCTGCATTTCGAGCCGACGACGGCGGTGTTGGATGTGCCCGCCGGTCCGGGGCCGGTGGTGGTGGTCGCGCCGTCGACGGCGGTCACGGGCGCGGCCGGGCTCGTCGATGTGGCGCTGGACACGCTGGCCCCTGGCGTGGGGCTGCCCGACGGCGCCCGGCTGGTGGTGTCACGGCTGGACGGACCCAATGCGGACCTGCCGCCGTGGGCGGCCGCGGGCCTGGGCCGCCAGGACGAACTACTGTCCCGCACGGATCTGGTGATCTGCGGCGGAGGGCACGGCATGGTGTCCAAGACGCTGCTGGCAGGGGTCCCGCTGGTTGTGGTTCCCGGCGGGGGCGACCAGTGGGAGATTGCCAATCGTGTTGTGCGCCAGGGTAGTGCGCGGCTGGTGCGGCCGCTGACGGCGGAGACGCTCAGCGTGGCGGTGCGTGAGGTGCTGTCCTCGCTGAGTTATCGAGCCGCGGCGCGACGGGCCGCGGCGACGGCGGCCGATGTGTCCGATCCGGTACGAGTGTGCCAAGAAGCGCTCACCCCGTCGGCGTAGGTTGATCTGGTGCGTTTGACGGAATTCAATGAACTCGTCGAGGGGCAGTTCGGCCCCGTCCGGGGTCCGTCGCTGCTCGTCGACCACGTGTTGTCGGCGCTGGGCGGGCGCACCGCCGCGCAGGCGATCGAGGATGGTGCGGAACCGCGCGACGTCTGGCGCGCGCTGTGCGCCGACTTCGACGTCCCCCGCGATCAGTGGTGACCCACTTTTCCTGCCGAGCAGACGCAAAATCACCGCGACACGCCGCGGCCGGGGCGCGTTTGCGTCTGCTCGTGGGCTGCGGAGCGGGCGGCGTTGACCAGATCGAGGGTGGCCTGCGTGGCGGTGTGCAGCGCGTGCGCGTCGGCCACATCCAGCGTCGCGCACACCCAGTCCCAATGCGCGGCGACGATTTCACCGGGCGCCGGCGCCGACGGCGTCAGGGCGACGGCGTCCCTACGCCACCGCACCCGCTCGGCGCGAGCGTCGCCCATGGCCAGTTCGCCGTCTCGAAACATCAGCGGCCGGCTGGCGATGACCACATGCTGGTTGTCAACGGATTCGACTGTGCCCCAACGAATTCGGCAATCCTGCAGGACGCGAAGCGGGGTGGCATTGTCGGTGTTGGGAGTCAGAAATCGCACCCAGGGGTACACCACGAACACGTGAAAGCTGTGGTGCGCCAACACGGGCGCCGAGGTGTCCAGGTCGCCGAGCAGTCCGGTCACCTGGCCGGCGAACGCGCCACGCAACCGGGTCAGTAACTGTTCCGGGTCGACCGACGCCAACTTCGGCCCGCCCACCCAGTATGCGGTGACGACGACGGGGTCCAGCGGATCGGTGAGGTCGCCCGCCTCGGCGATCGCCTCCAGATAGGGCCAGGCACCGTCGAACTCCCGCGCATGCGCCCCGAGCTCCGCCTGGCTGGAACCTTCCGGTCCACAGTAGCCGAGCTCGTTGGGCGGAAAGGCGTACCGCGCGAACAACTCGCGGCCGGTGAGCCGATCGGCCACCGTCATCAGCAGATCCGGGGCAACTGCTCGCCGATGGGCAGATCGACGACACGGGTGCCGCCGAGCGCCGTTCGCGCCACCACCATGCCCGGATGCTCGGCCACGCAACGCCCGATGACCGTCGAGCGGGCGCCCTGGGGGTGGGCCCGCATGGCCGCCAGCACCCGTTCGGCGTCGTCGGGCGGGACGAACGCGACCAGCTTGCCCTCGTTCGCGACGTAGAGCGGGTCGAGGCCCAGCAGGCCGCAGGCGTCGCGGACCTCGGTGGGGATCGGCAGGCTCCGCTCATCCAGTGACACACCCACGCGGGCCGACCTGGCGATCTCGTTCAGCGTCGCGGCCATACCGCCGCGCGTCGGATCCCGCAGCGTATGGATGTCCGCGCCGGTGTCGATCATCGCGGAGACCAGGCCGTGCAGGGGTGCCGTGTCGCTGGTCACCGTGGTGGCGAACTCAAGGCCCTCCCGGCAGCTCATCACCGCCACGCCGTGCACGCCGATGTCGCCGCTGACGATCACGACGTCGCCGACGGAGGCGCGCTGCGGCCGGATGTCGGCGCGCGCATCGACCAGGCCGATCCCCGCGGTGTTGATGTACACCCCGTCGCCGTGACCGGCGTCGACCACCTTGGTGTCACCGGTGATGAGCTTCACCCCGGCGGCCAGGGCCGCCGTACCCAGCGCCTGCGCGACCCGGGCCAGCTCTTCGAGCGCGGTGCCTTCCTCGAGGATGAACGCCGTCGACAGCGCCAGCGGCGTCGCACCCGCCATCGCCAGGTCGTTGACGGTCCCGTTGACCGCCAGGTCGCCGATGGTGCCGCCCGGAAACACCATCGGTTTGACGACGAACGAGTCGGTGGAGAACGCCAGCCGGGCGCCACCGACCTCGACAACCGCCGAATCGCCCATCTCCGCCTCGGCGGCCGGGCCGAACGCGGGCAGGAACAGGTGCTCGATCAGCTCAGCGGACATCGCCCCGCCGCCGCCGTGGCCCATCACGATGTTGGGGGCATCCCGCAGCGGCGCCGGGCACACCCAGGCCTCCATGTCGATGCCGGCCTGCCGCGTCGCCGGTTCAGGCATGGGAGATCTCGAGACGCCGGTACACGTAGTAGGCCGCGCACGCACCCTCCGAGGACACCATGGTGGCGCCCAACGGGTTTCGCGGAGTGCATTGCGTACCGAAGGCGGCGCACTCGTGCGGTTTGATCAACCCCTGCAGCACCTCACCGGACCGGCACACCGCCGACTCCTCGGTGTGGATATCGGTGACGGCGAACCGGTACTCCGCGTCATAGTCGCGGTAGGCGTGCGAAAGCCGCCACCCGCTACTCGGGATCATCCCGATACCGCGCCAGCTGCGGTCGGTGACCTCGAAGACGTCGAGCAGCATGGCCTTCGCGGCCGAGTTGCCGCCGTCCTGTACGGCGCGCGGGTAGGCGTTCTCCAGCTCGTGGCGGCCGGACTCGAGTTGCAGCACCGTCCGGCGAATGCCCTCGAGGATGTCCAGCGGCTCGAAACCCGTTACCACAATGGGTATCCCGTACTTGTCGCACAGTGGGGGATACTCGTCGGTGCCCATTACTGTGCACACATGGCCGGCTGCCAGGAACGCCTGTACGCGGCAGGTCGGAGACTCCATGATCGCCGAGATCGCGGGCGGCACCAACACATGCGACACCAGCAGCGAGAAGTTCTCGATTCCCAGCCGCTTGGCCTGATAGACGGTCATCGCGTTTGCGGGCGCGGTGGTCTCGAAGCCGATACCGAAGAAGACGACCTGCTTGTCGGGGTTGTCCCTGGCGATGGTCAGCGCGTCCAGGGGCGAATAGACGACCCGTACGTCGCCGCCCTGGCTCTTGATCCGGAACAGATCCTTTTCACTGCCCGGGACGCGCAGCATGTCGCCGAACGAACAGAAGATGACGTCGGGTCTTGAGGCGATCTCCAGGGCCTTGTCGATCATCTCCAGCGGCGTCACGCACACCGGGCAGCCCGGTCCGTGGATCATCTCGATCTCGTCGGGCAGGAGCTGGTCGATGCCGTGGCGGATGATCGAATGCGTTTGTCCGCCACAGACTTCCATGATCGCCCAGCGCCTGCTTGTGGACCGTTTGATCTGCTCGATGAGCTTGCCCGCAAGCGCGGGATCGCTGAATTCGTCGAGATACTTCATCACTTCACCCCTGCACTTCCGTTGCTGCGGCCGTCGGCCTGCTCCGGCTCGGCGGGGTTGGCCACGCCGGCCTGCCTGGCGGCCAACTCGAACCCGTCGCCGAACTCCTCCTTGAGCACCCCGAGGTGTTCGAACTCAGCCAGTGTGCGTTTGGCCGACTCCTCGTCGAGGCGCTGGATCGCGAATCCCACATGGACAACGACATATTGGCCGACCTCGGCATCGGGCAGGTACTGCAGGCACACGTCCTTCTGGACGCCGCCGAAGTCGACGATCGACATCAGCGTCCCCTCATACTCCTCGATGCGCACGATCTTCCCCGGTACCGCCAAACACATCGGCGACTCCTTTCTCCTGAAGTCCTGGCCCCGACTACCCCGAATTTCCCACCATCAGCTGACCCAGGGCGATGCCGCCGTCGTTGGGCGGTACCATCCGGTGAGTGATCGCCTCGAAGCCGTTGGCGCGCAATCCGTTCAACGTCATGCTCAGCAGCAGCGAGTTCTGGAACACGCCTCCGGAAAGCGCGATCGGGTGCTGCCCGGCCGGCTCGATCGCGGCGAGTTCGACGATCAGCGCAGCGACCGCATGGTGGAACCGCGCTCCGATCACGCCTGCGGACACACCGGCGCGAACGTCGTCGATCACCGCGGCCAGCACCGGAGCCGGATCGACCACCGCGTACGGCTTCTCGCAGCCGATCGCGAACGTGTAGTGATCCCCTGCAGCGTCGGAGCCCCGCGCGAGGCCCTCCAGTTCGATGGCGGCCTGCGCCTCGTAGGCCACCTCTTGGCGGACGCCGGCGAGTGCCGACACGGCGTCGAACAGGCGGCCCATGCTCGAGGTGGGCGCGCAGCCCAAGCCGGTCTCGAGCTGATGTCGCAGCACCTTTCGCTCATCTGGCGGGCAGGCCCGGATCGGCGGAAGGTCGTCGTCCCAGGGCAGTCCGGCCGCCCACAGATGCGCCAGCGCCATCCGGTAGGGCCGCAGCACGCTGACGTCGCCGCCCGCCAGCGGCACGTACCGCAGGGCGGCGAGCCTGCGGTAGTCCTTGTAGTCGGCGAGCAGCACCTCCCCGCCCCACACGGCACCGTCCGGACCGTAACCTGTTCCGTCGAAAGCGAATCCGAGAACTCGCCGCGAGCCGTCCATGCCGTGCTCGGCCATCACGGCCGCGATGTGGGCGTGATGATGCTGCACCGTCCGCACAGGGCGGTCTGCGGCATTGCGATGCGCCCACGCCGTCGATCGGTACAGCGGATGGGCGTCGGCGACGAGCACCTCGGCGTCGACGCCGGTCAGGGCGCGCAGATGGCGCTCGGCCGAATCGAACGCCGACAGGGTGGCGAGGTCATCCATGTCGCCGATGTGCTGACTGAGCCACGCATAGTTGCCCTCTGCCACCGCCATGGTGTTCTTGAGATCCGCCCCGACCGCCAAGGTGGGCGGCACCGGCACGGGAAGCGCCACGGGCAGCGGTGCGTACCCCCGCGAACGCCGGATCGGCAGTTCGGCGGCACCGGCGGGGGAGACGACCACGCGGACGACGGAATCGTCGCAGGGCACCAGGATGGGGCGGTCGTGCATGAGCCAGCCGTCGGCCAGGCCGGCCAGGCGCTCCGTGGCGTCGTCATCGGTGAAGCAGATCGGCTCGCCGCCCAGGTTGCCCGATGTCATCACCAGCACCGCCGGGCCCGGTGTGTCGCCGGGTAGGCCGAACAGCAGGGTGTGCAGCGGGGCGTAGGCCAACATGACGCCGAGGTCGGGGTTGTGCGGCGCGACGGCGCCGGCGACAGGGGCACCGGGTCGTCTCGGGAGCAGGACAATGGGCCGACGGGGGCCGCACAGTGCCCGGGCCGACGCGTCGTCGACTGTCACCAGCCCGCGGGCGGCGCCAAGATCGGTGACCATCACCGCAAAGGGCTTGTCGCCCCGGCGCTTCCGTCTGCGCAACTCGGCGACGGCCGAGTGGTCGGCGGCGTCGCAGGCCAGGTGGTATCCACCGATGCCCTTGACGGCAAGCACACCCCCTTCGCGCAGCAGCTGCCTGGCCAGGCGCACCGCGTCCCCTTCGACACCGCCCCGCCGGTCGCGGTAACGCAGCGTGGGACCGCAGGCCGGGCAGCAGATGGGTTGTGCGTGGAACCGGCGGTCGGCGGGATCGGAGTATTCGCGCTGGCACTCGGCGCACATCGGGAAGCTCGCCATCGTCGTGGCGTGGCGGTCGTAGGGCAGCGAGGCGATGATGGTGAACCGGGGCCCGCAGTTGGTGCAGTTGACGAAGGCGTGCCGGTGGCGGCGGTTGGCCGGATCGCGTTGTTCTGCGGCGCAGTCGGCGCACATGGCGACATCGGGGGAGGCCAGGGTGCGGCCGCCGGAGCGCGACGAGTCGCCGATGGTGAAGCCGGTGCCGCCGGTGAGCGGGATCGGTTGACTGTCAACCGATTCGATGACCGCCAGCGGCGGAGGACGTTCACGCAGGGTCGCCATGAAGCCCTCGAGGTCGTCGGTGGCGCCCTCGATCTCGACCACGGCGCCCGAACTGTCGTTGCGCACCGATCCCGACAGGCCGAAGGCCGCGGCGGCGGTGTAGACGAACGGCCGGAAGCCCACGCCCTGGACCACACCGCGGACGGTCAGCAGCAGCCGGCGGCGCGGGCCCAATGCGCGATCCGCATCTGCTTCTCGCCGCCCGGTCACGGCGGTCCCTCCTTATCGGCGGGCGCAGGCCCCGAACCCATCAGACGCAGACCCGCCATCGCCGCGTCGGCGCCCGTCCTGTCCGTCTTCTCGACGACGAACCCCATGTGGATGATCACCCAGTCGCCGGGAGAGAAGGTCTCTTCCGGGAGCATCCCGACGTTGACCTTGCGCTGCCGGCCCGCGACGTCGACGAGTGCCAGCTGTCCGCCGTAGCCGTCCAGCATGCCGATCACCTGGCCAGGTATGCCCAGACACATGGTTCAGCCCTCCCGCACCGGCGTCGTCAGGAGCTCCACGACCTCGCCGACCGCGCGCACCGCCTCGGGAACGGCCGCGGCCACTTCCTGCGACAGGCCGATGCCCTCCTCGACGGTGCGCACCTCACAGCCGATCACGATGGTGTGCGGTGGCGAGCCGCCGAGCGCCGTCAGGCTGCCGAACACCGCCGCCGGGTCCATCGCATGCGCGTCGACACCCGTTGTCGTCGTGAGGCTTTCGTGGTCAGCCTCGAAGACGTGCAGGGTGCCGGGTGCGCCGCGGTCGGGTAGCGCGTCGACGAGGACGAGCGCGTCGTATCCGTCCAGCAGGTCGTAGGCCAGGTGCATCCCGCCGATGCCGTAGTCGACGACCCGGACGCACGGGTCACCGGACCGCACGACATGACGAAGCACCTCGGAGCCGAATCCGTCGTCCCCGAGGAAGATGTTGCCGATCCCGGCTACCAGTATCCGGGTGATGGCCTATCCATCTGTCGTGTGCCCCGTTGTCTTCGGGTGCTACATCCGGCGCATTCTCATGTAACGCTTGGCATCCGGAATGGAACGCATTCCCACCAGCGCCCCGGCCACGATGACTGCGGCGACAACTCCGACCGCCACCCAACCTAGTGTCTCCATTGCGCACTCCTTTCACTGAGTGGTTCGACTTCATCCGGTGCGAAGTAGAGGTACCGGCCATACCATTCGTGCAGATCGGCGCCGGGGTCGTCCTCCAGGACCACGCCGACGTGCTGGTCGCCGTCGACGTCCTCGTTCACCGAGGTCACCCGCGCGACGCGGTCGGCGAAGAACAGATCCTGCGCGTCGGCGCGGCGCGACGGCCGCAGCCGGACCCGGCTGCCACGGGTCACCCGAATCCCGTTGACCAGCACGGCGTCGATCTCCGGACGTACCGCATTGTCCGCCAACGGATCCCACCAGTCGATGCCGTCGGGAATCTCGGGAATGAGCCCAAGGCCCGGGGTTTCGGCATGCGGGTCACGCAGCACTCCGTGCAGGTTGAGCATCGCCTCGGGTGACATCGAATCGCATCTGTCGATGATCTGCGCGGCGCGGGGGTCGGTGGCGCGGGCCTGGGCCTTCTCCTCGTCGGTCATGGTCATCACCCGCAGGGTGAGAATCTCGTCGATCTCGGTGGCGTCGTAGAGGTCGCCGCCGCTCTGTTCGGCGATCTCGGGATGGTCGTAGAGGATGATCGGCGACACCAGGCACAGGCTGTGGTCGCCGGGCGGGCCGGCAAGGACGGGAAAGCAGCGGTGCTGCCGGCATCGCGCCGCGGCTGCGGTGGCCCCGTCCGGCGGTTCGAGCAGCGAGACGAAATCGCCGTCGGTTACCTCGACGATGAGGTGCGTGCCGATCATCGACACCGCGATCGCGTCGCCCTTGTCCACGGCGGGGGGCGCGGTGTTCTCGACGTCGAGCGTGACGCGGATCAGATCTGCGTCATGTTCGGCGGACATCGCTAGCCTGCCCCTCAGTTCGCAGCGGGTGCGCACCAGCCTGCCGCCGTCCACCGGATCGATGTCGATGCCCCCGGGGATCGCGATATCCACCGCGTGCGGCAGGCTCGCCACCCGCAAGGGACCAATCGTGACTTCGCGCTCGACGGCCTCATCCCAGCTCAACCACGACTGGGACCCGCACGTCAGCTCCGTGACGGGTTCGAACGAGCCGTTGCCCAGATCCCTCTCGGCACCGCGCTGTTGCAGCTGCAGAAAGCGAACCACTACTGACAGCGACGCGGCGCCGAGTGGGCGCACGAGCAGTTGCGTTGACAGCGTGGCGTTCTCGCCGATACCCGCCGACTCCGCCCCCGACGGCCCCAACACTCCGAACTGCCAGCGCGTCTGGTTTTTGCGTGACGTCGCCCGGTACGGGTACAACAGGTATCCCTCGTAGAGGACGGCGTCGGCTACGGCGCGGGCACGCTCCCAGCCGGCGCTCATCGGTGCCCTCTACTCTTCGCGCAAGCGCTCATCGGTGCCCTCTGCTCTTCATCGATGGCTCCTCGCGCAAGCGCTCGTCGCTGCGCAAGCGCTCATCGGTCGGCCGCCGCGTTGGAGATGAGCGCACTGACGGCCTCGTCGAACGACAGCATCCCGTGCGCGGACCGGTACGCACCCAGCGCGGTGACGGTGTCGTGGTTGAGCCGCACCCAACCCGTGCCCGGATAATGCTGCCGGATGAGGTCGTGCCACACCGACACCGGCATGTCGTAATGGTCCTCGCGGTCCCACGGCACCTGCTGGACGGAGAATCCGCGCTGACCCTGGACGAAAATCGTGCCGCTGAACAGAAATTGCAGCGGAACGGTCCCGTCCCGCAGCGCGTGGAGGTACTTGGCGGCGGCGACCTCGAAGTCGTAGGTGCACTCGAGGGGCAGGTCCACCTGGGTGGCGCCGGTGAACCCGGGCACCATGGCCGTCGCGTGCTGCCACAGGAAGGTGTGCTGCGTGGTGGCCCAGCGGTCCCGCGGCCCGAACAGGTCGGCAAGTCCGTTGGCATCCGCGTCGGTGTAGGCCCGACGGCCCGGGTCGATACGGACCTGGCAACGCAGGGCGATCGCGTGAATCGGCGACTCACCCATCGCGGCGATCCCGACCCGCGCTGTCAGCATCGGGGCGACGGCGAACGCCTCCGGCGCCACTTCGAGGACGGCGAAGGTCACCTCCGTCGTGCCGGTCATCGCGCGGCCGCCTTGCTGCGCTCGCCGAGCGCGCGGAAGAACTCGGCGACGAAGGTCCGGGCGTCCTGGCCACCGTCGAAGCCGCGCCACAGCATCCGGAGCCGGCCGACGAACTCGTAGCAGGCGTCGATCGGCAGCAGGTGACAACTCGGCGCGTCATCGTCAGCGCCGTCAGAGTCGTTGCCGGGCACCCGGATCAGCAGCGCTTCGGTGTCGTCGGCGAGGAGGTCCACGCGTGGGTCGGCGGCGCGGATGTCGTTCCAGGGGGCCAGGTCCAGCTCTGACTCCGTGGCACCCGACGGGCCGGGATAGAACGCGACGACCCGGCCGAGCGCCGAGTTGCGGAAGAAGAACGCCAGCCCGACCGGGATCTGCAGCGCGTCCCACTGGCGGCGGTCCAGGGCGAAGTCGGTGAATGCCAGGTACCGGTCGGGTACGGCCCGGTAGCGAAGGTCGGCGTGAGTGTCGGTGAACAGCAGGTAGCAGCCACGGCAGACGCACATCAGTTGGCGCCCTTCGACGTTCACCACGTGCTGGTGTTCGTCGGCGATGGCCTCCGCGCACATCTCACAGCGCTCGCCCGCGGGCTGGGGGCTACCGCGGTTGGCCCGGATGCGCGCCAGGACGGCCGAAACATCGGTGGTCGCCATCACGCCACCTCTTCCGGCACCGCCATCGCCAGCACACCACCGCGCATCAGCACCGGAATCGGTTCCAGGTGGCCACTGCCGCCCTCGACGCCGGCACCGGCGTGCACGACATCGAAGCGGGCCCCACAGCGGGGACAGGCCAACACCGCCCCGTCGAGGTGTGTGCCCGCCAGCGAGCCGGCGCAGTTCGGGCACCGATCGGCGTAGGCATAGACATCGCCACCGACATCGGCACCCACCCGGCAGGCCAGCACGACTATGCCGGCGACGGCAAAACCGCCGACTTCGCCCGGTGCCAGCTCGGCCAGTTCGGGCACAGGTTGCCAGGATGCCCGGTGCCCGTTGGCGTGGACGCGACTGAGCAGCGAGTCGGGCGCTATGACGCCCGGCTCGGCCTGCGGTGCCGCGATCACCTCGATAGAGCCGATCTCGGGAGCTGCCGCGCGCACCGCGTCCTCCACCGCCAGCTCGAGCGTGACCGCCGACGACGGGCAGCTCTTGCAGCTCCCGGCGAACTGCAGGCGCACCACCCGGCCGCCGTCGGGCCCGGTGTCCACCCCGAGCAGATGCACGTCGCCACCGTGCGAACCGAGGTACGGGCGGACGGTGTCCAGCGCGTCGGCGACGCGCCGTTCGACATCGTGGGGATGCAGACCGTGCACGAGGAGCAGGCTGGCCACCAGGTCGTCGGCGGCCAGCCGTTCCGCGAGGCCCGGATCGGCCGACGCCGCCATCGCGAGGATGCGCTGGAGCCCCGCGCCGTAGAGATCAGTCACCTCGCGGACCAGTTGTTCGGCGCGTTCCCGCGCGGTGACCCCGCCCGCCGCGCTGGCGTCGAGCAGGGTCTGTATTCGTTCGCCCGCTGTGCGCCACTGGGTGTCGTCCTCGGGTCCGTTGGGGCCTGGGGGATGAGCGGGCGGCATACGCTAGTCCCCGGTCGCGGTCTGGGTCGGGGAATGCAGTCTTTCCAGGGTCTTTCCGTCACCGAGATACATGTGCACCCCACACGGAAGGCACGGATCGAAGCTGCGCACTGTGCGCATGATGTCGATGCCCTTGAAGTGCTCCCTGTCGTTCTCCTCGAAGATGGGTTGACCCTGCACGGCATCCTCGTAGGGTCCCGGCGTGCCGTAGCTGTCCCGCGGATTGGCGTTCCACGGCGTCGGCGGATACGGGTGGTAATTGGCGATCTTGCCGTCTCGAATCACCATGTGGTGGCTCAGCACACCGCGCACCGCCTCGGTGAA
>Ga0075369_10000258_pt1 | contig 15580 bp, 14 predicted proteins | sample EndMethybrTD3034_FD_71400 | JGI IMG/M metagenome (GOLD analysis project Ga0075369, IMG submission 71400) | Populus endosphere microbial communities from Tennessee, USA - Endosphere MetaG P. TD hybrid TD303-4 | ecosystem: Host-associated > Plants > Roots > Endosphere | place: USA: Tennessee...
GTCGCTGCTCGGTCCTCTGCGAGGTGTCGGGACCGCTCCTGCCGCCGGCTTCCGTCGATCTCGACCTCGCCGACCGCGGCGAAGGCATCGCCGAATGGTCGTTGCGCGCGCGCCGGCGCGGCGAAGGCCGGCTCGAGCGGGTCTGGCTGCGCTGGACCGGGCCGCTCGGGCTGATCGCCGTGCACGGCCGCTACGACATCGGCCAGGCCATTGCCGTCACGCCCGATGTCGGTGCGGTGCGGGCGATGGCGCTCAAGTTCTCGCAGTACGACGCCTTCTTCGGCCAGAAGCAGATGCGCCAGCAGGGCGAGGGCAGTGAGTTCCGTGCGCTGCGCGAATACGTGCCCGGCCTCGACCATCGGCGGATCGACTGGAAGCAGTCGGCCAAGCATCGCCGCCTGATGACCAAGGAATTCCTCACCGAGCGCAACCAGCAGGTCGTGTTCGCCATCGATTGCGGCCACCTGATGAGCGAGCCGCTGGACGGCGTGCCGCGCCTGGACCACGCCATCAACGCCGCCCTGCAGATGGGCTACGTCTCGCTGCGCTACGGCGATCGCGTCGGTGTGTTCAGCTTCGACAGCCGTGTGCGCGGCTATGCCAGGCCGATCGGCAATGTCGCCAACTTCGCCCTGGTCCAGCGCGAGATGGCTCGCCTGCAGTACCGCCACGAGGAGAGCAACTATACGCTGGGCCTGATGGACCTGATGGGCCGCCTCGATCGTCGCAGCCTGATCGTCGTGATGACCGATTTCGTCGACACGGTGACGGCCGAGCTGATGATGGACAACCTGCAGCGCCTGGCGGCGCGCCACCTGCTGCTGTTCGTCGCCCTGCGCGACCGCGGGCTTGCTACGCTGGCGGCCGCGCGGCCAGACAGCTTCGAGGGCCTGGCGCGCTCGGTGTTCGCCCAGGACTTCACCGCCGAGCGTGAGGTCGTGGTTCAGAGACTGCGGCGGCTCGGCGTGCAATGCGTGCAGACCGAGCCCGACCGGCTGGGACCTGAACTGGTCAACCGCTATCTCGAGATCAAGCGCCGGGAGGTCCTGTGATATGGCGCTGGAGCTGAAGAGCGCGCAGTTCCGCCGCGAGCGCGAGGGCGTCTGGCGCGAGCTCGAGACGATGGTCGCACGCGCCGAGCGCCACGGCATGGGCTCGCTCGACGGCGACAGCCTGGCCCGGCTGCCGACGCTCTATCGCGCCACCCTGTCGGGCCTGTCGGTGGCCCGTGCGATCTCGCTCGACCGCAACCTGCTCGACTATCTCGAGGCGTTGTGCGCCCGCGCCTATCTCTGCGTCTACGGCGTGCGCGAGCGGCCGTCGGCCCTGCTGGCGGCGTTCTTCGCCTGGCGCCTGCCGGCTGCGGTGCGCGGCGCCTGGCGGGCGATCGTCCTTGCCTTCATCGTCATCCTTGCCGGCGTGCTGGCGGCCTGGTTCCTGACCGCGTCGGATCCGGCCTATTACGATTCCTTCATCGCCAAGAACGTGCAGCAGGGGCGATCCTTCGACGCCTCGACCGACGCCTTGCGCGCCTCGCTGGGCGGTGGTGGGAAGGACGTCGACGAGCTCGGGGCCTTCGCCGCCTACCTGTTTTCGCACAATGCGCAGATCGGCATCCTGAGCTTCTCCCTGGGCTTCGCGCTCGGCGTGCCGACCTTGGCGCTGATCTTCACCAACGGCCTGATGCTCGGCGCCTTCCTGGCGCTGTTCGCCAGCCGTGGCCTGCTGGTCGAGTTGGGCGGTTGGCTGTCGATCCACGGCCCCACCGAGTTCCTGGCGTTGATCCTGAGCGCCGCGGCGGGTCTGAAAATCGCCGGCGCCGTGCTGTTCGCCGGCCGCGAGCCGCGGCTGGTCCGGCTGGCGCGCGATGGTCGCGATGCCGCCGTCATCATGATGGGCGCGGTAATGCTCTTCCTGCTGGCCGGCCTGCTCGAGGGGCTGGGGCGCCAGCTCGTCGTCGGCATGGCGGCGCGCTACCTCCTCGGCTGGAGCGTCTTCGCGGCCATCGTCGCCTACTTCTGCCTGGCTGGCCGGGAGCGTCGGCCATGAGCGATCTCGCCCTGACGATCGAGAGCGCCGACCCGCGGATGCGCGCTGTCGTTACGCCGGAAGGCGTGGCGGTGTCCGTCCGGCTGGCCAGCGTCGGCGAGCGGGCGACCGCCTTGGTGCTCGATCTCCTGATCCTGATCGTGGCGCTGATCGTCGTGGCCATTGCCACCGCTGTCGCCGGTGGCCATGTCGGCAGGACGGCCGGCATCCTGCTGATGTTCGTCCTGCGCGTCTTCTACTTCGCCGGCTTCGAGCTGGCCTGGAACGGCCGCACGCCCGGCAAGCGCATGGCCTCGCTGCGCGTCATCAATCGCCGCGGCGGGCCGCTCACGCCCGCTGCCGTGATCGGCCGCAACCTGATGCGCGAGGTCGAGCTCTTCCTGCCGCTGTCGCTGGCGCTCGCCGGCGACGCGGCGATCGCGGCCGGGCCCTGGACCTGGATCGCCACCTTGACCTGGGTCGGCGTGCTCGCCGCGCTGCCGCTGTTCAACCGCGACCGCCTGCGCGCCGGCGACATGGTGGCGGGCACCTGGGTGGTGGTGGAGCCCAAGCCGGTGCTGCTGCCCGACCTGGCGGCCGTCCGGTCTGCGGTTTATGCCGCCACGGGACCTGACTATGTCTTCACGGCCCAGCAACTCGTCGTCTACGGCGTCAAGGAGCTGCAGGTCCTCGAGGACGTCCTGCGGTCGTCAGGCCAGGGCACGACTGCCCTGCAGGGCGACGTGGCGCGGCGCATTGTGCGCAAGATCGGCTATGTCCATCCCGATGGAGGCGGCGCCTTCAATGAGCGCGCCTTCCTCGAAGCCTTCTATGCCGCGCAGCGCCGCCGGCTGGAGGCCGAGCTGGCCTTCGGCCGTCGGCGGCGCGACAAGAACGATCGCTGAGTCTTGCCGCGTCAGTCGAAGACCGTCGCGATCTGGTCGATCTCCACGCCTTCCTTCTCGCGCCGCAGGAAATAGTAGAGCGTCGCCGAGATGCAGGCGCTGAACGCCTGGGAGACTGCGCTGAGCGCCCAGATCACGACGGTGAACAGGAAGGAGTTGGTTCCGGCGACGGCGCCGGCAATACCACCGGCGATGAGGCTGACGATAATAGTGATGATGCCCGCCACCAGCACGGCACCGAACACCCGCCAACGCCGCTCGCGGGTCAGGGCCGCACTGCGCGACAGTGACGCCCCGACGCCGGCCTGCTCGATGGTGGCCGCGGGAATGGCGACCGCCCACATCGTCATCAGGATGAGGCCAGGAACGACCAGGGCCACCAGGCCGATGGCGAAGCAGATGGCGGAGACGATGGCCACGCCCAGCGCCGCGCCGAGGCGGCGGAAGCCCTGCTCCAGGCATTCCGATATTGCGATCTGCCGCTGGCGCAACGCCTGCATGGCGCCATAGATCAGCGTCACGGTCACGATCTGCGAGATGATGAAGTTGACGATCCCCTGTGCCGCTTCCGACGAGACGATCTGGGCAAAGATGAGGCTCGGCAAGCTCGCGACCAGGGCCGTGCCGATGAACGGCACGAAGTTCTTGAACAGGATCGAGGCGCTGGTTTCGATCGTCGAACCTACTCCCCATGTCGCACCGCGGCTCGCATCCATCGACGTCATGCGTATCTCCCTGGTTGTTCTAGCGACGATTGCATCCTAGCACGTCTCGCGTGGGGAAATGTTGACTCCGTGCGGGGCTCTTCGCACTTTGGCCGCCCAATGTGTGAGAGGTAATCGGATGGCAGAGATCGACAAGGCCGACGAGGCGCAGCTTCTGGCCACCATCGATCGTTGGGTCGAGCGCGAGGTGGCGCCGCGCGTCAAGGAATTCGACCATGCCGACCGTTGGCCAGCCGAGCTGGTCGAACAGATGAAGGAGCTCGGTCTGTTCGGCGCCACCGTCAGCGCCGATTACGGCGGGCTCGGCCTGCCGGCCCGCACCTATGCCGAGATCGTCATGAGGATCTCCTCGGTGTGGATGGCGCTCACCGGCATCTTCAACTCTCATCTGATGCTGGCGCTGGCCATCGAGAAGTTCGGCACCGAGCCGCAGCGTCGCCACTGGCTGCCCAGGCTGGCCTCGGGCGAGGTGCGGGGCGGGCTGGCGCTGACCGAGCCCGACGCTGGCACCGACCTGCAGGCGATCCGGCTGACGGCGCGGCGCGAGGGCGACCACTACGTACTGAACGGCACCAAGACCTGGATCTCCAACGGCATCGAGGGCTCCTGCTTCGCGCTCCTGGTCAAGACCAACCCCGAGGCCTCGCCGCGCTATTCGGGCATGAGCCTGTTCATTGCGCCCAAGGGCCCGGGCTTCCGCGTTGGTCGCAAGCTCGAGAAGCTCGGCTACAAGTCGATCGATTCGGCCGAGCTGATCTTCGAGGACTACCGCGTGCCGGCCGACCATTTGATCGGCGAGGTCGAGGGCCGCGGCTTCACCCAGGTGGCGGGTGGCTTGGAGCTCGGCCGCATCAACGTGGCCGCGCGTGGCGTCGGCATCGCCGAGGGCGCGCTGCGGCTCGCCACCAGCTACTCGCAGATCCGCAAGACCTTCGGCAAGCCGATCTGCGAGCACCAGGCGATCCAGCTCAAGCTCGGCGAGATGGCCACGCGCGCCCGCGCCGCGCGCCTGCTCACGCTCGACGCCGCCGACGCCTTCGACCGCGGCGAGCGCTGCGACCTGCAGGCCGGCATGGCAAAATATTTTTCCTCGGAGGCGGCGTTGGAGAATAGCATCGAGAGCATGCGCATCCACGGCGCCTACGGCTATTCCAAGGAATACGACATCGAGCGGCTCTATCGCGATGCGCCGCTGACCTGCATCGGTGAGGGCACCAACGAGATGCAGCGCATCATTATCGCCCGCCAATGGATCAAGCAGCACGCCGAGCTATGAACGCCCATAGCTCATCGAAACCCCTGCAGGGCATCCGCGTCCTGACCTTGGAGCAGTTCGGCGCCGGACCCTACGGCACCATGTTCCTGGCCGAGCTCGGCGCCGAGGTGATCAAGGTCGAGGCACCCGACGGCGACCCCTCGCGCCATGTCGGGCCGCACAAGCTCGGTGAGGCCGACAGCGAGTACTTCCAGGCCTGGAACCTCGGCAAGAAGAGCGTGACCCTCGACGTCAAGTCGGCCGAGGGCCGCCGGCAGTTCGAGGCGTTGGTGAAGACGGCCGACTGCGTGGTCAACAACCTGCGTGGCTCGCAGCCTGCCAAGCTCGGAATCGATTATGCGAGCCTGAAGCACCTGAAGTCGTCGATCGTCTGCCTGCACATCTCGGCCTATGGCCGTGCCGGCGAGCGCGCCGACTGGCCGGGTTACGACTTCCTGATGCAGGCCGAGGCCGGCCTGATGGAACTGACCGGGGATCCCGAGGGTGCGCCGACGCGGGTCGGCGTGTCGCTGATCGACAGCATGAGCGGCCTCACCGGCACGGTCGGCCTGCTCGCCTGCCTATTGCGAGCGAAGACTACCGGTCAGGGCTGCGACGTCGAGACCTGCCTGTACGACGTTGCCATGCACCAGCTCACCTATCCCGGCGTCTGGTATCTCAACGAGGGCGACGTCTCGCCGCGCGTGCCGCGCAGTGCGCACCTTTCGCTGGCACCGGTCCAGACCTTTCCCACGAAGGACGGCTGGATCTTCGTCATGTGCATGACCCAGAAGTTCTGGCTGTCGCTGGTGAAAGCGATGGGCCGCGAGGATCTCTTGGGCGAGCCTCGCTTCGCCGATCCCAACATCCGCGCCGTCCATCGCGCGGCGCTCAGCGACGCGCTCGATCCCACGTTCCGCACGCGCACGACGGCCGAGTGGCTGACGGCCTTCAACGGGCTGCTGCCGGCGGCACCCGTGCATCGCCTCGACCAGGCACTCGACAGCGGCTTCGCACAGTCGACCGGCATGGTCTCGGCCGTGCCGCATCCGGTGAAGGGCAGCCTGCGCGTCATCGCCAATCCCATCCGCATCGACGGCGAGCGGCCGGCGCAAGCCGCCTGTTCGCCGCTCGGCGCCGACAATGACTCTCTACTGGGCAAACGTATATGAAGCTCGAAGGTCTGAAGGTCGTCGATCTCTCCTGGTTCCTGCCGGGGCCGTACCTCACGACGGCGCTGGCCGACCACGGCGCCGAGGTCATCAAGGTCGAGCCGCCCGACGGCGATCCCGGCCGCCACATCCGCCCGCCCGACCAGCGCACCTCGGTGTTCTTCCGCAACATGGGCCGCGGCAAGAAGAGCGTCGTGCTCGACCTTAAGACCGAGCAAGGCCGCGCCGATCTCTTCCGGCTGGCGCGTGAAGCCGACGTGCTGGTCGAGTCCTTCCGGCCCGGCGTCGCCGCGCGCTTCGGCGTCGGCTACGAGGCGGTGAAAGAAAAGAATCCCGGCATCGTCTACTGCTCGATCTCGGCCTTCGGCCAGGACGGCGCCTATCCCGGCCGCGCCGCCCACGATCTTGCGCTCGAAGCCATGACGGGCGTGCTCTCGCTGACGCTGGGCGACGATGGCCGTCCCGCGATCCCCGGCATCCCCGTCGCCGATTTGGTGAGCGGATTGCATGGCCTCTCCGGCGTCCTGATGGCGCTGCTGCGGCGGCAGACGACGGGCAAGGGCGATTACATCGATGTCTCCATGCACGAGGCGCTGATGGCCTCGTGTGCCAACGTCGTTGGAACCGCCTTCACCGATGGCACGCAGCCCGACGTCAAGAACCAGCGCACCACCGGCGGTGCGGCGTTCTATCGTGTCTACGACACGTCGGACGGCCGCCAGCTCGTGCTGGCCGGCCAGGAGATGAAGTTCATCCGCAACCTCCTGACCGCGCTCGGCAAGCCCGAGTTCGTCGATCTCTGCGAATGGCCCGGCGCGCACCAGAAGCCGGTGATGGATTTCCTTGCCCAAGCCTTCCGCGAGAAGCCGCTGGCCCACTGGATGAAATGGCTCGACACGCTCGACATCTGCTACGGGCCGGTCAACACGCTGCCCGAGGCGATCGCCGATCCCAACCTGGTGAAGCGCGGCGCCGTCGTGACTGAGCCGGATGGCCGCAAGCACCTGGCGCCGGTGGTGCGCTTCAAGGACGAGCCGTCGCAGCCGCTCTATCGCGAGCCGCTGCTCGGCGAGCATACATGCGAGGTGCTGAAGCGCGAGGAACCGGTGCAGTGAGCCTCAAGCGTGGACCCTGGACCATTGTCGCGAGCAGCGACGTCTATGACAATCGCTGGATCCGGGTGACACATAACGACGTCGTCACGCCCTCCGGCACCGACGGCATCTACGGCACGATCCATTTCAAGAACCGCGCCATCGGCATCGTACCGATCGACTCCGAGCAGCACACCTTTCTGGTCGGTCAGTACCGCCTTCCCCTCGACGCTTACAGCTGGGAGATCCCGGAGGGCGGCGGGCCGCTTGATGTCGACTTTCTCGAGTCGGCCAAGCGCGAGCTGCAGGAGGAGACAGGTCTGCGCGCGAGGCGATGGCACAAGCTCGTCGAGTGCGATCTCTCCAACTCGGTGAGCGACGAGCGCGCGGTCGCCTACCTCGCATGGCAGCTCGAGCAGGGTGATGCGGCCCCGGAGCCGACCGAAGAGCTGGTCGTGCGGCGGGTTCCCCTGACCGAGGCCTTCCGCATGGTCGAAGCCGGCGAGATCAGGGATGTTCTGAGTATTGTCGCGTTGCAGGCCGTGGAGCGCCTGACCCTCAAAGGCGAGCTGGAATCCGTGCTGCGATAGCGGCAACGGGCAGGCTGCAACCCTCGTGCGAGCGGGACGTTGCCATGCCATGTCCCGTGGCCCGCTCGTTGTCGCGATGCTTCTTTCTGCCCTGGCTCTGCCGATCGCTGCCGGCGCAACTGACATCAAGATTGTCGGCCAGAGCCGTGCTTCTCTTCAGCTCAAGCGAGACATCCTCGCGGTGATTGCCGGCTATGCCAAGGCGCGGCACTCCTGTGGCACGATCGCGGGCCTGGAGACCGCGCCTTTGCCCAAAGGGTTCGAGCCGAAGAGCGCCGTGTTCCGCGTCAGCGAGCCCCAGCATTTCTACGAGCGCTGGGTGGCCGACTTGTGTGGCACCAAGCGGGCCTTCCTGGTGGCGCTGTGGCCGTCGCCGAAGGGCGGCACCGACTACAAGGCCGTCGAAGTCCCAACCGGCACCGAGCCCTGAGCTTTCGCGCCTGATCCCCCACGATGGAGTTTCCCATGATGCATCGCGCGCTGCTGTCGCTCAGTCTCCTGGTCGCTCCGCTTGCCCTGACGGCGGCGCTGGCTGCCGGTCCTTGGGATGGCACTTATGTCTGGGAACAGGGCCTCGGCAAGAACCCGGGCGGCATTGCCCTGTTCGTCACGCACACGCTCAAGATCAACGGGTCGGACTGCCGCATCGATGCCGAGGGGGTTCAGACCGACGAACATATCCGCTGCAAGGCGACGGCGAACGGCGACAAGCTCGACGTCGCCTTCGTGAGCTTTGCCGACGGCGGGATGAACAACCAGTTCGGCAAGAAGATCTATGCGCCCAACCAGCCCCTGTTCACGCTGACGCGCCAGGGCAACGCCATTGCGACAACGTGGCAGGGCTACAGCAAGAACGAGGTGGATACGACCGGCAAGTCGACGTTCACCAAGCAGGCCGGCGCGCGCTAGCCCAGCGCAGCGGCGACCTGGGCAGGGCTCACGCTTTCCTTCTCCTCGCGCAGCAGCACGTAGAAGATCGCCGGCAGGGTGTGCACGACGATCCCCGCCAGGGCCCCGTAGATCCACATCACGAGGCTCCCCAGCGCGCCGTGGCCCAGCAGCGTGATGATCACGATCGCGCCGATGGCAAAGATCACCAACCACAGTAGGAAGGCGCCGAGGATGGGTAGCCGCCGGCCAGCCGTCAGATCCATGCTGCGATTGAAGGCGCCGCCGATGTCGGTACGCTCGATCATCATCACGGGAATGGTGACTGCCCACAGCGGGATCAGGAACAGCGGTCCGATCACGACGATCGCCGACACCGCGATCACGAAGTACTGGATGCAGCCCAGCAGCAGCAGCCGGCCGAACATCGGACCCTGCAGCTGGCGCAGCATCGGCTCCCATTCGGGCTTGCGTCCGGCGATCGCCTGCAGCGTGCCCCAGGTGAGGCAGATCGACGTCGCCACGCTGCAGACCAGGCCGACCAGGCCAGCCAGCAGCCCCAGGCTCAGGATGTTCACCACCAGGGAAACCGCGCCGAAGATCACGGCGACGGTGAAGAAGGCCGCGAAGTTGTCGCGCGCCAGGGTGTAGGACCGCTCGAGGACCGACGTCACGGTCCAGGAGGGCGCCGGAAGGGGAGTGGCCATGCCCTATCCTACCAGAGCCGAGGCCTTGGCGAGAGGCACGGGCTTGTCCTGTAACAAAAGCTCCATGGCCTCCTGCTCCCACGCCGCCTCGTTGAGCGACAGCGGATCCTGCGGCGCCAGCCGATGCTCGATCACCAGGCGCGACAGCAGCAGGCGGCGCGCGTCGCCGCCCCTGGCACCCAGCGTCGCGCCTTCCCACGCCAACAACGCTGCCGACGCGGCGTGATAGAGCGCGCCCGCAGCGAGCCGGCAGCGTTTCTCCTGCTTTGGATCGGCCGCGACCGCCTCGACGAAGCGCTCGACGCGATCGAGGGTGGCGCCCAGCTGGCCCTTGTATTGGCCGGGCAGGGCGTCGGAGCGCTCGTACTTGTCCTTCAGCGCCGCCGTCAGCGTCTTGTGGCCGCCGCTCTTGCCCACGGCGCGCTGCACGACGTCGAGGGCGTTGATGTTTGAGGTGCCCTCCCACAGCGTGCCGATCTGGGCGTCGCGCACCAGGCGGGCGGTCACCCATTCCTCGATGTAGCCCAAGCCGCCCCGCACCTCGAGGGTGTGGCTGGCAACCGGGATGTTGTCGCGGCAGGCGCGGAACTTGTAGACCGGAGTCAGGATGCGCAGCAGGTTGGCCGCCTCTTGGTCGCCCGCGTTCGCGCGGCCCATGGCGTCGGCCGAGAAGGCGTACATCGAAAGCGCCTGCTCGGTGGGCAGCATGATCTTCATCAGCTGCCGGCGCAGCAGCGGGTATTCGCCGATCGCCTTGCCGAAGGCACGCCGATTCTGGGCGACGACCATCGCCTCGTTGAGGCAGCGCCGCATCATCGAGGCCGCACGCACGCCGTGGCTCAGCCGTGACAGGTTCACCTGCTCCATCATCTGCTTGAAGCCGCGGCCGGCATCGCCCACCAGGTAGGCGACCGCGCCGTCCATGATGATCTCGCCCGAGGCCATCGACCTAGTGCCGAGCTTGTCCTTCAGGCGCACGATCCGATAGCTGTTGCGGGAACCATCCTCCAGCCGCCGCGGCATGGCGAACATGCCGAGCCCTTGTGTGCCGGGCGCGGCGCCGCGGGGTCGTGCCAACAGGACGGCAACATCGGCGTCGGCGTGGCTACAGAACCATTTTTGGCCGTAGAGCTTCCAGCGGTCGACGCCGTCAGGCCTAAATTCCGGCTCACTGGCGCCGATGCGCTCGGCCTCGGTCTCGAGCGCGCCGACGTCCGAGCCGCCTGCCTTCTCGGTCATGAACTGCGTGCCCTTGAGCATCGTGCCCGGGTCCTGGCTCAGCAGCCGGTCGAGCAGAAGCTTTTTCAGCGCCTCGGAGCCGAAACGCTTGATGATGAAGTTCGAGGTGTCGGAGACCGAGACCGGGCACATCAGCCCGAACTCGGCCTGCACGAAGAGATAGGTGACGCCGTACTTCACCAGCGGATGGGCGGGCTCCGCCATGCCCAGCACGCCGGCGCGATGGGTCATCGCGTGCATGCCGAATTCCTCGAAGGCGATCCTCTCCATCTCGCGGTAAGACGGGTGGTAGTCGATCCAGTCCTCGTCACGGCCGAAGCGGTCGCGCGGCTGCAGGACCGGCGGATGCTTGTCGGCGGTCATGGCGAGATCGTCGAGGCGGTTGCCGGCCAGCTCACCCAGCCGCTCGAAGTGCGGCATCATCTGGCTCAGCAGGCCGGGCTCCATGTAGAGCGACAGCAGGTCCTGGAACTGCCGGTCGATCGCGTAAAAGTTCCGGCCATGCGCGTCGGGGGCGATGTGGTGCGCGCCGTGCGGCTGGGTGATGGCGGTGGTCATGTCGGGCATCGTCTTCTCCTATTGTCGCCAGCCGTTCGCCAGGACGCGCTCGACATAGGCCGGCACGACCTCGGTGGCGGGGCCGTAGATGTGCTCGTGGAACAGCGGCTGGCTGCCGGTCGCCTCGAGATTGAGCTCGACGGTATGTGCCCGGTGCTGGCGGCGGCGAACGTGCAGCACGAAGCCCGCCGCCGGATAGACCTCGCCCGAGGTGCCGATCGACAGGAACAGCCCGCAGCGCTCCAGCGCCTCGTAGATCTCCTCCATGTGCATGGGCATCTCGCCGAACCACACGATGTTCGGCCGCAGTTCGCCCACCGCGTTGCAGTTGGGGCAGATCGATTGCGCCGTTAGATCGGCATCCGATTCGAATACGCGTTGGCAGCTCATGCAGCGGACCTCGCCGTCACGGCCGTGCATATGGATGATGTTCCGGGAGCCCGCCATCTCGTGCAGCGGATCGATGTTCTGGGTCACCACCACGACCTCGCCCTGGTATTCCTTCTCCAGCCGAGCGAGCGCGCGATGCGCGGCGTTGGGTTCGACATGGGCGGCGCGGAAGGAGCGGCGGGTGTCGTTGTAGAAGTCGAGCACCTTCTTCTTGTCGCGATGCCAAGCTTCGATGGTGGCGACCTCCTCGAGATTGACCCGGCTCCACAGCCCGTCCTTGTCGCGGAAGGTGTCGATGCCGCTTTCCTTGGAGATGCCCGCACCGGTCAGGATCACGATCCCGGGAGGCAGGAATTCCTGATGCATGGCGACAATCTAACGCTGTGCTAGGCTGCGAGGCCATGACCATCGGCATTCTCTTCGTCTGTACCGCCAACATCTGCCGCTCGCCCATGGCCGAAGGCGTGTTCCGCACCCTGGCGCGCCGCGCCGGCCTCGAGCAGGCCTTCACCATCGCCTCGGCCGGCACGACCAACGGCCATGCTGGGGAGGCGCCGACTCCGGCTGCCGTCGAGGCGGCGGCGCGCCGCGGCTACGACATCGCCGGCCAGCGCTCGCGCGCGCTCACCAAGGAGGACATCGCCGCTGCCGACTACGTGCTGGCCATGGACCGCAGCCACATGGCCGACTTGCGCTGGATGGCGCCACGCGACAAGGCCGACTGCCTGCAGATGTTCACCAAGTTCGGCCCCATGCCCGGCATCCTCGATGTCCAGGACCCGTACGGCGGCACGCAGCAGGATTACGAGCGTGCACTCGACCTGATCGAGGCCGGGTGCAAGGGCTTGCTCGCGGCACTGACGCCCGAGGCGAAGGCGGCGATTGCCTCGTAGAGCGCTGCGAGTCCACTCGCTGCATCACCACGCCCTGCATTATCACTGGACGGCAGGTTCCACCGATGATCCCATGGCATCGTCGACTTCAGGGGGAAGGTACCGGAGCATGCTTCTGCACCGCCGGTTGATGCTGGCCATTGCGGGAGCGACGGTTTGCTCGCCCGGCATCGCGCAGACTGGCGGCTTCCGGTCATCCGACGTCGGCTCGCCCGACACGCCGTCGGTGCAGGCGGTCGCCCATATGAGCGATCTGATGCGCCAGCGCAGCGGCGGCCGGCTGTTCGTAGGCAACCTCGGCGCATCGGATCAGGACTCCGAGTCCTTCACGGTGGCCCAGGTGCGTACCGGTACGCTCGACATGGCGCGCGTCAGCGCATCGGCGCTGCACGGCACGGTGCCAGCGACCGTCATCCCGACCTTGCCGTTCCTGTTTGCCTCGACGGAGCATCGTCGGCGCAGCCTCGCGGGGCCGGTCGGCGAGGAGCTGCTGGCAGCCCTTGCGGCCGTCGATCTGGTGGGACTCTGCTTCTACGATGCCGGTCCGCGCTCGATCTATACGCGCGGCAAGGCGATACGGATGCCGGCTGACATGAAGGGCCTCAAGATCCGTATCCAGACGTCGTCGGCCATGACCGAGATCATGCAGGCGCTTGGCGCGCAGCCGATCCCGATTCCCTTCGCCCAGGTCCGGCCCCAGCTCGCGGCTGGCACCGTCGACGCGGCCGAAAACAACCTCATCTCCTATCTGACGTCGCGCCACTACGAAGTGGCCAAGGTCTACAGCGTGACCGACCATGTCGCGTCGCCTGCCGTCGTCATCTTCTCCCGGCAGGCCTGGAACCGGCTACCCAAGGAGGATCAGGCGATCATCCGCCAGGCCGCGCGCGATTCGGTGGCTCATCACCGCAAGGTCTTCGACGAGCAGGACGCCGCCGCACGGGCGACCCTTGCCGCCGCCGGCATCGAGTTCGTTACCGATGTCGACAAGGCGGCCTTTGCCAGGGTCCTTGCCCCGCTCTATCCCAAACTGGTCACCGACCCTCGCCATCGCGCCCTGATTGAGCGGATTCAGGCCGGCGAGTGACCGGTCAGAACGGCCACTTCAATCCCAGCTCGCCGAACCGGTTGATCACGTTGAAGGTCAGCCGCGAGACATCGTTGTCGTACTTGTTGTGCGGCAGCGATCCGCAGTAGGTGATCGACCCGACCGAGAACACCGCGCCGCCCTGCGGCTTTTCGATGTAGGTCATGTCGGCGCGGATCAGCCCTTCCAGCGTGTCGCCGGTGATGGTCGTGTTGAAGCCCAGCCGCTCCTCGTGCACGACCACGAACTCCTTGCGGTCGTGGCCTTCGGAGGAGGCCAGCACCACGGCGTTGAGCGGGCTGCCGAGGCGATGATCGAGCCGGTCGAGCTCGAAGCCCGCCGCACCGCCGCCCGAGAAGCCGTAGCCGCCGAACAATTCGTCCTTCACGCCCTCGAACACCCAGGCGTGATGGTTGTCGCGCGCCGCCGGCGACTGGCGATAGGAATCGCCGACGAACAGGCCCTGGCTCGAGAAGCCGATGCCGCACAGCACATTGGGCGCCCGGTCCGAGCGTCGCCACAGCCCGCCATAGGTGCCGTCGAACGCGTGATAGTACTCACCGGGCTCGGCCGGCCAGGTGCGGATGCCGCCCTCGGTGCGCCGCACCTCGATGGCGCCGGGCCAGGCGTCGGACAGCGCCACGCGCCAGTAGAAGCCGTTGCCGCCGAGATACATCAACCGGCCGCCGGTTTCGGTATAGGCCTGCAGCGCGTCGAGAGTCTCCTTGGTGTGGTACTCGGGGTGCGTGCCGGTCACCACCACCTTGTAGGACTTCAGGATGTCGACGCCCTTGTCGTGCAGGTCGTGGTCGGTGACGACGTCGTAGGCGATGCCCAGCCGATCGAACCAGCCGGTGAGATGGGTGTCGGCCGGCAGATGGCGCAGGCCCGAGCCCGCCTGGTCGTGGAAGGTGAGGAAGTCCGGCCGCCAGGTCAGCAAGGGCCGCAGGTGCGAGGAATAGGCCACGCCCGAGCCGTCGCGATGGAAGTTGTAGGTCGAGAGGCCGTAGTCCTTGTGCTCGTCGGGATTGTTGGCGGCGGCCTTCCACTCGGTCATGCGCTGGCGAAACGCCTCATTGAACATGCCGCGCGAGAAGTTGGTATAGACTTGGTAGGTGAAGGTCGAGGCGATGTAGCAGACCTTGGCCTGCGGCTTGCCGACCTGTGGGCGCACGAAGAAGGGAATGACGTCGCGATGCGGCCCGCAGCGCAGCTGCATGCCCCAGACGCCGCTCTTCATGTCCTTGGGCACGGTGAAGCTGAAATCGTCGGCCCAGCCGCAATCGTGCAGGTCGTCGTCGTGGAAGTGGATCGCGGCATACATGTGCGGCGCCCGCTTCCAGTCACGCTCGCCATCGCTCCACGCCGCGCCCTTCATGGCGCGCGTCGGCAGGTTCTTCAGCGTGCCGTGCAGGCCGTTGGGGCCGGTGTCCTCGATCTCCATCGTGCCTATGCGGCGGGCAAAGTCCCAGGCGGCGAAGCCCGCGATCACCGGCGCCTCGATCTTGCCGTTGAAGCAGCGCCGCGCCGGCCGGTCGCTGGCACTCTCCGCACCGATCAGCACCGGTTGCGCGGCGTCGATGACGAGACCGGATTGGGTGGTGCTCGCTTCGCCCTCATCGTCGACGGCGAAGGCGCGCTTCAAGGGCTGCTGGCCGACCCGCATCATGCCGGTCGCGGGGTCGGCTGACGCCCACACGCGATACCACGCGCGATTGCGCAGCTTCTTGCCGGTGACGACGCGCGCACCGCCGCATTCCAGCGCCATGCCGTCCGGTGTCAGCACCAGCGCGAATCCTGCGCCTGAGCTTGCGTCACGGCGCGAGATCACGGTCTGCGGTCCGTCCTCGGGCAGGGTCGGCCAGATCAATGCCTCGACCGAAAGAGCCGCCGGCAGCTTCACGTCGGCGGCGCGCTCGATCAGCGCGTAGGAGCCGGGCCAGGCGTGTTGCTGGCGCGAGGCGAAGCGGCCGTCGAACAGCTCCGACTCATCCTCGAGTTTCTGCGCCGGTCCGTCGGGATTGGGATCGCCGCGCACGATGCGCACCA